>JACCDS012245848.1_pt1 | contig 19387 bp, 7 predicted proteins | sample 7446441 | NCBI WGS metagenome assembly JACCDS01 (sample SAMN15323445, study PRJNA562643) | freshwater metagenome | isolation source: river surface water | place: USA:Blue River Watershed | collected 2017-08-17
CACGTCTGTCGTCGTGCTGTTCTCCGGATAATCGAAGCTGTAACCCGTCACTGACGTCGTCGGATCATCCGGATCGACGAACACCGGTGCCACGTCGTTGACATCCGTCTCGTTCAGCGTGACCGTGATATCGGTACTGTTCGTGCCGTCCGATGCGGTCACCGTGATCTGGTGCGCATTGTCCAGCGCTTCATAATCATTCGTCAGCGCCGCCACGCCCGCAGCGGTCAGCGTGATCTGGCCGCTGCTGTCGATTGCATACGCTTCGACATTCGGACCCGTCGGGTTCGATGGGTCGGGCACCATCACGTTAGCGCTGATGCTGTAGGTGACGCTCGCACCTGCGTCCGGGTCGGTCGCAGCGACTGTGCCGAGCACGTCCGTCGTCGTGCTGTTCTCTGCGTAATCGAAGCTGTAACTTGTGACCGATGTCGTCGGATCGTCCGGATCCACGAACACCGGTGCATCATTGACCGACACAACGGTAATACTCGTTGTTCCAACGTTCGAATCCAGCTCCCCGTCGTTAACCTGGAACGTTACCGTTCGCGTCGTCTCGTCGGGATTCTGAAGTGTGTTTTCGTAAGTGACCGCCTTGAGCGCCAGTGCGTAATCCGACAGGCTCGCACTACCTGACAGCCTGACAGTGATTTTCCCGGTCACGCTCGTGTCGACCTCGGCGCTGATCCCCGACGGTAAAATCCCCACGGCGAGCACATCACCGGCCAGGGCGTTCGTCAACTCTATCGTTGCGGACGCCAGGGTCATGCTGTCCACATCACTCAGGCTGACGTCGGTATCCGCGATAGTGACCGCTGCCCCATCCTCCGTGAATGAGGTCTGATAGTTTGCTAACGTCGCTGCGGAAGAATCGTCCGCATCGAGATCCAGAACCGGCGCCTGGTTGACGGACGTCACGCTGATGATGAATGTCTGCGACGCACTGGTGTCTACACCCCCATTCGCCGTGCCACCGTCATCGATCAACGTCACCGTCACGGTTGCCGTGCCATTCGCATTGGCGGCCGGGGTATAAGTCAAATTACCGCTGGCATCCAGCGTCGGCTGGACGCTGAACAACGCATTATTGTCGTTCGTTACAGTGAAACTCAGCGCCTGACCACTTTCGTCGGTCGGGCCCGCACTGAGGTTCGTCGCCCAACCCGTAACGCTTTGTGCTCCTGCATTCTCCGCAATTGTCTGGTCAGCACCTTTCGTAAAGCCCGGCGCGTCGTTGACCGGGACTACAACGAGCGATGCCACATTAGTTGCTGTGGAATAGGCTGTCCCATCACCGGTACTCGCGGGAGCGCTGATTACACTGCCATTGGATTCATTGTCCGTCGTATCCCACGCGCGGAACGTGAGTGCGGCAGCCAATCCGTCGGCATTGTTGTAATCGGGCTGCCCCTGCAAGGCAAACCGTGTCATGGGATTGTCACTCAGCAGCAAAACCTGACCACTACCCAGCAATACCTCGTTGCTGCCGGCCGTACCGGTGGTAATCACGCGCGTCCAGGTCAATCCGCTGTCCGTGCTAAACCACAGCGTCACATGACTGTCGATGGCCGTGATTGCCACCCCCTTCGACGCCCCGGCGTCGACATCGGTAATTCCACTCGTCAGCACAGTGACCAGCTGTCCTGCGCTGCCGCTGTCGGGGACGGGCACGTCCTCGTTGATCGGATCCAATGTAAGGGGATCGGTATCTGACAGCACTGGCGCGCTGTTGGCCGCGGTCACATTGATGGTGATCGTATTCGCCGTGGGATCGAGGTCGATACCGCCGTCGGCAGTGCCGCCGTCATCGCGCACCTGGAAGGTAAACGAGGTATATGGTGTGCCGGCTTCAGCAGGCGACGGCGTGTACACCAGCGTCGTCAGGTCCGCCACCAAAATTTCTTGTCCTGCAACGACCGGACTTCCGGCCAATGTCAGGCTGCCTGCGCTCGGCAAGGTGTCGATCACTACCGATTGCAAGGCATTTGCAGGGGTCTTGTCATACGAGTCGACGAATCCGAAATCGGCTGCATCAAACGTGTAACTGCCGCCAATGACGATCGTCACCGTTCTATCGGCTCCCGCCGGCGTATCATTGATCGGCAAGATATCCAGCGTCGCCGTACCGGCGACTGATTTCGGATCGGACGAACCATTGGTCGTGCCGTCGTCAGTAATCGTGTAACTGAAGCTCACCGAGGCGTCATCGTTCAGAGCCGGTGTGTAGCTCCAGGTGCCGTTTCCGTTATCAACCAGCGTGCCATGACCTGAACTGATCGCCACATTAGTGACTGTCAGAGTGTCGCTTTCCACATCCGTGGCGTTACCCAACAGCTCGGCAAGGGTGATCAAGCGCGCACCGCTATCCTCAACAATCGCTGCCAAAGTCACCTGACTTGTCGATGGCGTATCGTTGATCGGAGTCACGGTATAAAGTACTGTCGCCGCCGTCACCGGATTACCGAAGCTGTCGACACCAACGTAGCTGAAACTGTCGCTCGTTGTTTCTGATCCGTTATGCCAGTACACGGCCGTGCCATCGGCTTTGACGAACAAGATACCGTTGGTCAATGCGATTTTCATGTAACCGGATGAAGCGGGGTACAAGGCTTCATCCGAGTCTGCCACCCAGGCTATGCCATTGATACTGGCCAGCTGCTGGCTGGACACCGTGTCATTGCCGAAAACGTTGAACGTATCGATGCCACCCTCGGCCAAAGTACGAACATCATCCGGATCATTGATGGTACCCACTGCGGTGGTAGCATCGGCGCTGAGGGTTGCACCACCGGTTGGGTCGCTCAACGACACGTGAAGGAATTCCGCCCCTTCCAGCAGGGCATCCACCGCCAGCGGAAAGGTAAATGTCTTGGTCGTTTCACCCGGACCGAACGTCAACGTGCCGCTGACAGAGGAAAAATCTGCCGTGGTGGCCGTGTCGCTGGTTGACAGGAACGTCGTGTAACTGACGCTCTGCGACGCCTGCGCGTCTCCCGTGCGTGTGACCGTGAACGTGATGTTGCCGCCCTCGGTTCCCGTGGCACTCGCGATGCTGAATACGGGAACGGCATCGTCATTCACAATGACACCAGTGGCCGTACTTTGGTAGGTCGAGATCTTTGTATTGGCAACCGTCGTCAGGTTGCTCAATGCAATTGTCAGTGTCTCATTCGACTCGTACAGCAATTCATTGTTGATCGCCACGTTAAAAGTGAGCGAATTGGTGCCCTGGACGAAACGCAGGGTACCCGTCGTGGATGTGAAATCCGTACCTGATAGCGCCGTGCCAGATGATGTCGTATAGGTAATGTCTTGATCGGTCGCCACATCGCCACTACGCGTCACCGTGAAGGTCATCTGGCCCGTTGCCTCTGACACGCTGACATCGGCAATGCTGTAGATCACCACACCTTCATCATTTTCGATGGTGCCGGTCGCAACGCCCTCGGTCGTACTGACCGTTGCGCCACCCGTCGCATTGCTCAGAACGACAGCGAACGTCTCGTCTTCCTCCAGCACCAAGTCCTGAGTCGTCTGGACGGTAAACGTTTTTCTGGTTTCGCCCGCGGCAAAGCTCAAACTGCCTTGAATGTAGGAGAAATCATTGGTCGACGCGGTGTCGCTGCCACGGAGTGACACGGCATAATCCACCGTCTGCGTCATCGCAGCGTCACCCGTGCGTGTCACCGTGAACGTGATCAGGTTTCCTTCGACCGCACCGGCATTGGCAACACTGAATACCGCCGACACATCATCATTAAGAATCGTGCCGGTCGCAGTACCGTTACCAATCCGATTACCGGTGCTGGGATTGCTGAGGCTTACCGTAAAGGTTTCGTTGCTCTCATACACGGTATCCGGTTTGGTGTAGACCGTAATGGTCTTGCTGGCCTCGCCGGCGGCAAAACTCAATGTGCCGCTACCGCCAGTAAAATCATTCAGCGATGCGGTATCGCCGAAATCGACCGAGGTCGCCCATTGGATGGTTGCCGATCCGCTGCTGCTGGAACGCGTGACAGTGAAGGTAATCGCATTTCCAGCGCCGCTGTTGCCTTCCACGACGCTACCGCCGCCGATATCGAATACCGGGCTGAAATAGTAACCATTCAGTGCCGTATCAATACGGTCACTGCTGGAACCATAGGTGCCGCTGCTGCTGAAGTAGCTCTCGTTGATGACCAGCACATACCCGGTATTCCCGCTGATGGTGGAATTGATGCCGTCCAAGTCCGTCACAAAATACACACCTTCAACCACGCCGCCCGCCTTGACCGGGCGCGTCGCATAGCCGGCAATCGATTGCACCTGGCCATTGGCATCCAGGTACGTCAAAAATCCCGGAACATTGTTACCACTGAACTGACCTGACGTCGTGTTCTGATAAAAGGTGAAATTCGTACCGGCGAGCGAAGTCGAGTCGGTAGTAAAACTGTTGGTTTCGATACCGTAATAATCCAGGTACTTTGCCGGATCAGCGGTATCCGTATCCACCAGTCGGTAAACTTTGGTGAATCCGACCGCGACATAATCTGCCGCATTCGCCGTATTGATCGTGAACTCACCCGGTGTGGACGTACCATTGGCGTCAGTGGCAACCACTCTCACCGCTATCGAACCGGCAGTCGGCGACACGCCGCTGAATGTGCGTGTCGCCGGGTTAAATCCCAGCCAGGTGGGCAAGGGGCTGCCATCAGCCAGCGTCGCCGCGTAGGCCAACGTCGTACCCTCAGGATCGACGAAGGCATCGCTGGCGAATGTATAACTGAAAGGCAATCCGACCGAAGGCGTTTGGTCTGCCAACGGCGTCACCAGAACCGGCGGATTGTTAACCGCCGTCATATTGATGGTGACGGTTCTGGACGTGCTGCTCAACGAGCCATCGCTCGCCACGATGGTCAGGGTTCGCGCCGTCGTCGTGGGTTTGGTACTCGTGTTGTTATACGTAATTCCCTTCAGAACGGTCTCATAGGTCGCGACGGTCGCCGTCCCACTGATGGTCAACGTTCCCGTCGCCTGGTCATAAGCCACCGTCAATCCGATCGCCCCCGCAGAAGCGAGCGACTCGACGGCATTACCATCCGGACGCGCCGCAAGCGTGACCGTCATCGACGTCAGGTTGCTTGAATCGATGTCGCTCAGCGTTCCATACGGTGCGATAGCGATCGCGCCGGAGCCTTCGATGAACGTCGCAATATTGTTGAAGCCACTGCTCGGGCCATTCGAATCAACCACGGGCGCATCATTGACTGCTGAAATGGTGATCGTATTGCTGCTCGAGGCGGTCAGGCCGGTGGGATCCTTGGTCAGCATATTCAGCGTGACTATCCCATTCGCATTTGTCGCCGCGAGGAAAGTTGGTGCCGTGCTGGCATTTGCAAGATATGTATTGAGACTTTCAAGCGTTCCGCTCAGGCTCAGGGAATTGGTACCCGATCCGGTGATCGTGACGCCACCGGAAGAACTTGCCGTCAGGGTACCGTTGCCCGAACCGACCGACAGGGTAATCGTATAGATCTCCGTGCCATTGGCAACGTGATCCAGATCGGCAATCGTAATCTTGCTCGACGATGACACGTACAGGGATAACGGCGTGTCTTCGGTGGCCGTGTAAGCAGGTAATGTATTTACCGGCGGATTCACCCCCGCTGCCAGCAAGGTCAGGTTGAGAGTGATATCTCCGCTTCCGACAGCACTTGCCAGGGTAGTCGTGGTGTTGTTGCCGGTGGTGCCTGCCGTACCGGTTGATTTATCCCACGCCCGGAAGGTAAGCGATGGATAAGCAGTACCTGTGGTGGCACTGTTCGACATTTCAAAATAAACGCGTGTCGCGGGTGTATTCGCCAAGAACAAGGCGCTGGTCGCGCTCAATCCTGTCTTGATACTGCTCCAGGTCGTACCGCCATCCAGGGTGTACCAGAGTGCGCTTAATTTGGAGCCTGAAGGAATACCGGTAATCGCAACGCCAAGACTGGCAGTGGATGTGCCATCCGGATCTGAAATAACAGCGTTCTGAAAAAGCACATCAAGGAGAAATCCGGCGCCGGCGCCCGGTGTCTGACTGCCCGTCAGTGCCACTGATGTCGCGTTCGGCAAGGACATCGACAGGGTCGTTGCCGAACTTGGCAGCGGTATGTCATTCAGTGGTGTCACCGTCACGACGATCTGCCGGGTATCGCTGAGGCCGCCAGAGCCGTCGCTGACGGTAACGTTCAGGGTGCGTGACAGAACCGGGTTATCAGCGCTGTTCGAGAAGGTCAATGCCCGAACCACGCCCTGAACCACACTCGCTGTCGCCGCCGCATTGAACGTGATACGCAAGGTGGTGCCCGTGCCACCGGTTAACGTAGCGACTGTGCTCCAGACATTGGAAGTCGCCGTCCCCAGCTCCACGTTGGATCCGTTCAGGCGAATCGCACCGGCTGACCAGCTCGTACTGCTGCTGATCGTGACGACATCCCGGGTATCCAGACCCGCGACTGTCAGAACACCACTATTAAAATTTGCTGAGTCAGCATCGGTCACCGTCGCAGCCGATGCAAGCGAGACGGTTGCCTGCTCATTCACGGTAATCGACGAATTGACTGTCAGCGCAGGTGCATCATTGACGGCCGTAACGTTCACTACAATCGTCTTTTGTGCCGAAGCCAGCCCACCGGAACCCGCCGCCGCATCGGAAACGGTAACGGTCAGGGTGCGCACTGCCGTCGGATTGTCGCTGTTGTTATAGAACGTTATGGCACGCAAGACGCTTTCGGCGACCACGGGCGTCACGGCCGCATTATTGAACACCACAGTGAAGGTACCGCCAGCGCCGCCTGCCGCCGTACCGATGGCAGACCAGCTTGAGCCATTGCCCAGTTCGACGGTGCTGCCATTGGCATTCAGCCGGATCGCGCCGTTGGAATTCGCCGTGTCTTTGCTTATGCTCACCACATCCTGGGCGACCAGACCGCTGACGGTCAGCACTCCGCCATTGAAGTTGGCCGAGTCGACATCAGTGAGCACGGCCGACGGCGTGAGTAACGATGCTGCGGCATTTTCGAGGACGGTCTTTGTGCTATCCAGCGTGACCACGGGAGCATCATTCAGCGCAGTAATGCTGACAGAAATTGTCTGTGCCGTGCTCTGACCGCCATCGCTGTCCACCAGGATCATCGACAGCGTGCGCGACGCCGTCGGATTGTCGCTGTTGTTATAAAAAGTAATTGCCTTGATCACACTTTCGGCAACCGTCTTCGTCACTGCCGAACTGGTGAAATTGATCAGGAAAGTCGAACCCACACCGCCCGTCACGGAACCAATGGTGCTCCAACTGGTTCCGTCGCTCAGTTGCAGGTTACTGCCGTCACGGCGAATAGCGCCGGAACCTGATCCCGTCGCGATGCTGATCACATCGGCAGCCGTAAGCCCCGCGACCCTGAGCTCTCCGCCATTAAAATCTGTCGAATCGCTGTCGGTGACCGTTGCCGTGGCAGTCAGTTGGGAAGCGGCGGCATTTTCTGCGACTGTTTTGCTGGCCGCAATGGCCAGGGTCGGCAAAACGGCATCCACCGCGATGGCTACGGTACTGGTTGCGGTGAGATCGGTGGCATCGGTAGTCAGTACGGTCAGTGTGTCACGACCGTGGTAATCGGTCGCGCCACGATAGACCAGGGTGGCCAGCGCAGCATTGATATCCGCCAGCGAACCGGTGATGGTCAGCATCGCTGTCCCACTACCGCTGACTGTGGCGCTGCCTGCGCCATTGCCGGCAGAAAGCAGTCCGTTAAGGACGCTAAGCTGCACGGATGACAGATTGCCGTCCGCATCCGCCACCTGGATGGCATTGCCCCCCGTGAATGCCAGATCCGTATTGGGCAGAACCACCAGCGGCGCACTCACGGTCGATGGCACGGTGTTAACCGGTGCTGCCAGCGCAAAATTGTATTCAAGTCGTTGGCTGTCAGCCAGGAAAACCGTGGACTCGATCGAACCCGTGCGGGTTTCCAAAACCCAGTCGCCGCCAAATGCAGCCGAGCCCGTGGTATCCGTTGAGGCGGCGACATCGGCCCGGGTAATGTTCGCCAGTGTATTGACCAGCAACCGGCCGCCAATGTCACGACCGATATCACAGCCATAGACCAAAATGTCCGCCTGCTCGGTCAAATGGGCTTGCCAGCGCTGCAGGTAGGCTGACTCGTTCTCCAGCCGTTTGCTGTCATAGACCTGCCCGCCGAAAACAATCGTGCCTTCGCTACCGTGAGAAATGATGTGGACCGTCTGCACCTGTTGCAGTTGTCCTAGAACTTCTGTCATTGCTTCCCATGGATTGCCGGCCGTCCCAAGCAAGTAGATCGCAGCATCCGGTCGTGCCATGGCGACGAGACTGTCTTTACCTTCGACAGCGGCGTCAATAAATACCATCTCGGTGGCGCCCGAAACGGATCTGACATACCCGCCCAAAGCCTTATCTATACTCGAGATCGCATGCGTAATGCGTGATTCGTCCGCCGCACCTGCGGCGTCATCGTCGCCGGCTGACACAGCATCCGAAGCCGCCAGCCATGCAGCGGAGGCCGTTGGCGCGGGCTCGGCAGCACGGTTGGCCGCTGTGACTTGCGGGTCCGATCTGTCGGCGGCGATGGCAGAAACGCCTGGCGCCTCAATCGACGCATCCGCCGTTGTAGCGACCGTTACGGCAGCAGCGCCATCGAATAGCATGCGCGGCTCTAGCGCAAGTAATTTGGGAGTCGCTTTCCTGCGCCAGGGGAATGGGGCGTTTTTGGTATCCACGCGCGTTAGTTATTGCTCTTTCGGTGGGCGGATATCAATCGTTCCGCTCATGCCCGGTGACAGTTCGGCATAATCGCCATCAATCACTGCGGCGATCTTGATGGTTTGGCTGATCGAATCAATTCGTGCACCGACCCTGGCCACTTTTGCCGGATAGACGGATTCTGTTTCATCGACTTTGATAGAGAACCGGTAATCCTTGGTCAGCCATAAAGACCATTTGGACGGCACAATGAATTCCAGTTCCAATGCGCTGTTATCGAGAATTTCGAGCACTGGCTGACCAGATTGCACGAATTGCTGAGGCCGTACTTTTTGCTCGAACACCCGTCCGTCGAATGGCGCGCTGATCGTGCATTTCGCGAGAACCGCGCCCAGCTCATCGCCATCGGCTTTGGCTTTGTGAAATTCCGACAGGGAGTTCTCGTACTCGATGCTCCCCACGGCGCCCAGCTCAAGCAGCTTCTTGTTGGTGAGGTAATTGCGCTCGGCGATCGCGATGACGGCATGGGCCTTCGCGAGCTGGGCCCGGTGCGTCGCGCAATCGAATATCACAAGGCGCTGGCCTTTTCGGAAATTCCGCCCCTCTCCATAGGGAATATCCTGCACTTTTGCGCTCAGTTCGGCAGCAACCGTCGTAAACCGCACCGGCGTCAGCTGAGCCCGGATTTGCCGAGTTTCAATAACGTCCGGCTTGGCATCCACGACGTCGGGCTGTTTCGGTGGCTCTGCCGGCTGCGCGGTCACTGGGGTAGTGACACTCGCGCTCTGCCAGGGACGCCACTCCACAAGTACAAACAGCAACAACGCGAACAAACCGAGCGATATGAAATGCGATTTTTTAAGTGAATTTGACACCGATTAAACTTTAATCAATTTCGCGAATTCGTTAATATAATTTCCAATATTTCGTCCTGGACCACCGGCGGCAACACACCCTGGTTCCAGACGTCCAGATTTAGCTTGATCTGCTCGGCCAGTTCGGGCAACGGGGTTTCATGCAAGGCCGAGACATCGGGCTCCAGGCCGGTGGTTGCCCGCAATTTTCCGCTGGCCGCGTAAAGCTGCGACAACGCTTGATACTTTCGAAGTTTGCTAATAATCGCCGCTGCGTCAGCTGCCACCTTTTCGGCCTGGCTCGCGGCGCCCTTCTTCTCTTTTTCAGCGACCAGTTTGGCGATCCGGCCGTCAACCGCATCGATTTCCGCGGAGCGCGCATACAGTTGACCGGTTGACTCAAGGCCCATTTTTGCAAGATAGACCTGGCCAATCACGGCCATCCGCACCATCAAGCGCTTGTGCTTCGCCAGATCCCCTTGTTGCTCCGCCAGGCGGATCGCATCCGGAGCCGTCAGCAGATTCCACAGATTGAAACTGATGTTGGCAGAGCCCTCAATCCAGTTCTTGTTGATCCAGTAGTTATTATTGGTCGCCTGTGGACCGACGTTGAAGGTCAGCCCCGGAATCAACCGCAGCATGGCTTTCTTGGTTTCTTCGACGGCAATGCGCGCGTTGTAGACGCTCTCATTCAGGTCGGCGTTGTGCATCATCGCCCGCAGTTCAAGCTCCTTCACCTCGACATTTTCGAAGGTGCTGGGTGGCATGACGAGTTCCGGATCATCCAGCAGATACTCGGTGTCGGCCGGCAGATTAATCAACTGGTTAAGTTCAACCTTGGCTGTTGCCAGCTCCTGGCTGATGACCTCCAAAATCTTTACATTGTCCAGCAGGGATTTTTGATAACGCAAGGACTCTAACGGCGGTCTTAATCCCTGAACTTCGATCTTTCGAAAATTTTCAAGCGCACGGGTAGCGCCCGCAATAGTCCTGGCAAGATTATCTTTCAGTCTTTGCGCCGCGGCCGCCCGTAAATAAGCGGTCTGCACGTCCTGGATCAAGACATGCATGCTGCGACGACGCCGCTCGACAGCAACCAGAATTCGATCGGCGTTTTGTCGGGCGTTGTAGTAACTGACGCCGAAATCGAGCAGGCTCCAGTTCAGGTTTAAACCCACTGTGCCGTATTCTTTGGCGGAACTGATGAACGGCTCGCCGACTGCGGGACGCCCGGAATAGGCGCCGACCCCCTGGGTGATAAAACTATTGTTGCGATAGTTATAACCGGCGTTGGCCAAGACCTTGGGCAGCATGTCGTACTTCGACAACTCGCGCGTATCCAGCGCAATCGCCTGCTCTATCTGCTTGGCACGGTGATCGAGGTTGTACTTGAGTCCGCGTGCGACTGCCTCGGCCAGAGGCATACGCGTATTCGGCGGCACGACATCACGGAAGACCAGAGGAACATCTTCGTTTGCCATGGCCCGACGCTGCTCGTAAGTGAGCGGCTTGGGTGCGACCGCGCACCCAATCAGGGCCAGCGAAAAAAATCCGATGACAAGCAGACGAATTGCATTCATACCAATCTTTATTTGGACTAAATTTTCAGGATGGTCTGCAAAATACGTATGAAAGCTCGAGGTGGTGTGCATCAACCCGGTCGACACCAAGCCGGGCCGCCATCGGACTCTGTCTCAGCACTGCGACACCCGCGATAGCAGGCAGGTGTTGGTCCGTTTTATTTGCACGACATCTGCTTTTCATTATTACTTCATTTTGGCGTTTTCTTTATCGGCTTATTATTCTACTGTCCGTGATTTTTACACAAGGGAATTTATTTTTCATTAAGAAATGAAATTGATATCAAATTTGATAATTTCTGCCGTCAGATAAAACTGCAAACCGGACAGCCACCATCGCAAGCGGCAGCGCTGTCCATCTGAGGCAACGCTCGCGCGTGAGGGAACATGTCCGCCAGGGCTGGCATGGAGCGTGTGGTGTACCTGAAGTACACGCAACCGAATTCGAGAGTTTCGGAGCAGATGACCGCCCGGCGTCGAGTGCAGTCTGCGCACTATGTCGTGGCGCTGGCTTTGATCGGCAAGCGCCGGCCTGAATCGACCAGACCCAACTGCCCAAGCCAAATTCGAACTGCGCAGCAGGTAGTTTGGTTGCCAGCAGCGCTTTCCCGGTACTGACAACCGGACGCTGCAGCGCGGGTGAGAAACCCGTATCGCGCCGGCGAACCAAAGCGGATCAGGCGCCTGAAATGAAAAAGCGGCTGCAGGTATCTGCAGCCGCCACAATTCAGTCCCGCCTGTGCCGCTGTGCCGGCATCCTGAACCGATTTGGTTCAAGGCGGCCACGGTAGTTCAATATTGGGATCGTCGGACTAGCGACGTTCACGCCTACTGAACGAATCCCGCAGCCAATGCGCGTAAATGGTTCAAGGAATATATGGCAAACGCGTACACGGCAGGAGAAGTAAGTCTACCGCAAACACCATGCATGTCAACGGATTTCGGCGGCGCGCCGGCGGCGTTTGCGCGGCCGCAGCGGCATGGTCAGCGCAGGCTCAGAACAGGCGCTCCTGCGGCGCGAGCGCTGCATCGAGCAGCGAGTGCATCGCCGTCATCCTGTCACGCACTTCGGCGACCGGGATGTCGGCAAACGGGCCGTCGATCGAGCGCGCTGCCAGGTAGTCGGCAGCAATGCCGAGCGCCGCCATCACCGCGATACGGTCGGTACCCTTCACCTTGCCGGCATCGCGGATCGCGCCCATGCGTTCATCCAGCAAAGCCACTGCCCGCTTCAGCGCCAGCTCTTCACCTTCCTTGCACGCGAGCCGGTAAGGCTGGCCCATGATGGTGATATCAACGGTGGTCATGCGGCCTCACGATCAATCGTATCGGCAGCCTCGGCGGGCAGCGATGCAATGAGAAGGGATACGCGCTCGTGCGCCTCCTGCATGCGCTGCGCCAGGCGTGCATTCTCGGCGCTCAGCGACGCGAGTTCCGTGCGCAATGCCGCGTTCTCGCTGCGCAGCGCATGCGAGAGCTCGACCAGCTGCAGGACCTTGTCGTGCAGGGAATGGAAATCAAAGACCATGCTGCACTATAGTCGCGGCCAAGAATTCCCGTCAATACACAGCGATGTCAGAGCGAAATGATGCAGGAATGATGCAGAAAACATATCAATTTCCGGCCACACTGCGCGTGCCCGCCGCCACCGCGCCAGCCGTATCCACGGTCCACAGCTGGCCATCGACCGTAATCAGGGCGGTGATGATCGGCTTGCCGGGGAACAGTTCGACACAGGCGTTGCGATAGCGCGCGAGCTGCTGCTGATAGCCGTCCTGCTGCCATTCGTACAAGTTGCGCTTGTAATCGAGGATCCACAATGCGTCATCTAAGATCACCAGCCGGTCAATCCGCATCGATTTGCCCCGATGCACGAGTTCCATTTCGTTGCGCGCGAAGGCATACGATGCCGGGTCGAAGAAACATGCCAGCGATGGCTGCGACAGAATGCAGCGCGCCTGATCGCACGCAATCGCCGCCTCATCCACCGTGCAGGCCAGCCAGCGCGCAACGGCAGCCACCGGCGGCAGTGTCACCGGCCATTCGGCGCCATGGGTCAGTCGCTCCATCAGCGCATGCAGGCGCTTGCCCTCGAGCGTGGCCTCATTGTCAACGTCGGCTTCACGCAGCTCCGTCGGCGGCAGCGGCGGCGGCCGGAAAAGCGCAAGCGTAAAGCGGGTGTCTGCACCAACGCTTGCCGGCGGCGCGCTGTCGGGCAGAAATTCCGCCACGCACAGCAAGCGCTGATACCAGCTGCCCGACTGCACGCCCGTCGTAGCAATGGCGATGCCGCTGATCAGCAGCACTTGCTTCGCGCGGGTGGCGGCCACATACAGCAGATTCCAGTTTTCCTGGGTGCGGAACCGGTCTTCCTGCGCGAACAGATCCGCGCGCGCCAATCCGCGCTCGGACATCTTGCCGAACACGGAAAAATGCGTCGGCGCGCGCTCATCCTGCGGCCATTCACACAGAATGCCGGCCTTGTCCTTGCCGGCGTCGCTGTGGTTCGCGCCCATCACCGCGACCACCTCGGCTTCGAGTCCTTTGGCGCTGTGCACGGTCATGATCCGGACCGCATCGAGGGCTGCATCAATGTCGGCCTCATTCGGGGCTTCCTGCTCGCTGCCGCGCTGTTTGCGCCGCAGGTGTTCCAGGAAGCGCGCAATGCTCGGGTAGCGCCCCGCGTCCAGCTCAAGCGACAGTGCGAGGAAAGCATCCAGATTACCGAGCACTTGCAGGCGGGTCTCGTGCGGCGCCGCGATCGCATAGCGCCGCACCAGATCGCCCTCGTGCAGCACGCGATCGAGCAAGTCGTGCACCGGCAGGTGATGCGATGCCTGCAGCCAGCCAGCCAGCAGCGCTTGCGCGCGTGCCAGCGCAGGCGCCGCGCGATCGTCCGCCACGGCCTGCTGCAGCCGCTGCCACCAGCATCCGTGGCCACGCGCAAGCAGGATCAGGTCATCATCGGTAGCGCCACCGATCGGTGACTTCAGCAGGTGCGCGAGTGCGAGGTCGTCGGCCGGCATGGTCAGCCAGCGCAGCAGCGCGGTCAGGTCGCTCGCCTCGAGCGTGTCGAGCAGGCCGCCGGCACGGCTGGAGACGAACGGCACGCCGGCCGCGCGCAATCCGCGCTCATAGGCCAGCAGGTGGGTGCGACTGCGCACCAGAATCATCATGTCAGACCAGCGCAGCGGTCCATCATCTTTGCGGCAGTGCGTGCGCGCATGGCACAGCGCCTGCCCGACCAGTTCGCCTTCGCGCTGGTGGCGCCGGTCTTCCTGCTCGGCCGCCGCCACCCGCAGCGGATCGCGCAGGAAAAAGCCGGGCTCTTGCGCTGCAGCGACGTTGCCGTCAACCGCCACCAGTGGCAGCCGCCAGACGCTGCCGGCCGCCACCGAGCGCGTGCTCTGCAGGCTGTACAGCGGATTCCCTTGCATCACTTCGTTGAGTACCTGCACGATCGCATGGCTATTGCGCCAGGTGACACTGGTCCGCAGGTCGGCTGCGCCCTGCTGCTTCAGCAGCGCGCGCGCCGCCTCGAACACGCGCGGTTCGGCGCGGCGGAAACGGTAGATCGACTGCTTCGGGTCACCGACGATGAACACGCTCGGCCGTTGCCCGTCGCCGTCATAGGCCTCCAGCCACGCGCGCACGACATGCCATTGCAGCGGATTGGTGTCCTGAAACTCATCGATCAGGATGTGCCGGTAGCGCGCGTCAATACGCGCATGCAGGTAGGCCGCCTGCTCATCGCTGGTCAGCAAGCGCCACGCATGCAGCTCGAGATCGGAAAAATCCATCGCGCGGCGATCGGCCTTGATCGCCTCATAGTGATCGATCACGGCCGGGCCGATGGTGAACATCGCTTCGTTGAGCTGCCGCACCATGATCTCCGCCCCGCGTGCGCGCCGCTCCTGCAGTTCGGCACACAGCGCCAGCCACGCTGCCTCGAAGGTCTCGACGTCCTCGGCAGGCAAGGCCGACTGCTGCACCTTGGTCGGTCGTGCCGAGCGCGGTTCACCCTTCTGCGTGAGGAAATTCGCACATAGCGCATCGAAGGCCTCGACGCCGGGCTCGGCGCTCAAGGCGCGCTCGATCGCGCTCGCCATGCCCTTCTGCTTGTCCGTGCCGGCGCCGAGCAGGCGCGCGATCCGCGCAATCCGCGCCACCAGCGGCGCGTCATCCCACAACGCCGGCCGCGCGTCGCGCACGCCATCCTCGCCGCAGCGGCCGATCAGCTCCTGGCGCGGGTCGCCATGCAGGTTGGCGATCACCCACTCGGAGCGCTTGTCGAGGAAAGCATCGATCAGTTCCTTGCCGCTCCAGTCGCCAGCGATCCGATAGACCGTCATCAGCGCATCGCGCAGCGCCGCATTGCCGGGCTGGTTCAGCGACTGCATGAAACGCAGCCATGCCGCCTCGGCGATCTCGCCGGTGCTTTCTGCCAGCCCGAGCCCGTGCGGCACGCCGGACGCTAGCGGCGCGATCTGCAGCAGCCGGATGAACCAGCTATGAAAGGTGTCGACCGACAGGCCCTGCGGACTGGCCAGCACGCGCCCATACAGGCCGCGCGCGACAGGCAGTAACCGTATGGCGCGTGCGCGATCCAGGCCGCGCTGCTGCAGCTGCTCAATCACCTCGTCGTCATCGCTTGCCAGCGCCAGCGTGCGCAGCAGCTGCAGCAGCCGTTCGCGCATCTCGCCGGCCGCCTTGCGCGTGAACGTGATGGCCAGCAGCTCGGACGGTTCGGCGCCATCGAGCAGCAGACGCAGCATGCGCGACACCAGCAGCCAGGTCTTGCCGCTGCCCGCGCAGGCCTCGACCGTTACCGAACGGGCCGGATCACAGGCGATGCTGACGAATTCATGCGCATCGACCGCGTGGCCGTCGGCGAATAACTGGTCGGCCGGCATCATCACCACGCTCCCTTGCGGCACAGGCCGCGCATCGTGCACCAGTCGCAGGGCTTGCCGGACCCGTAGGCAGGCAGCGGCGCACCCTGCGCGAGCGCGGCCAGGTTCTCGCCGAGCTGCGCATGCAAAATGCTGCGCCACTGCGCGAGATCGTCCGGCTCCAGCACGGCGTCGGGATCATCGTCGATCGCCACATAGGCGGCGCGCAGCGGCGCGGGATCGAGCAGCAGCGCGTAGAACGCCAGCTGGTGATCTTCGCGCTCCTTCAGGCGCGCCTTCAATGACGCGGCGCGCGTCGTCTTGTAATCAATCACCATCAGGTCACCATCCGCATTACGGTCGATGCGATCAAGCTGACCAACCAGCCGCACGCTCACCCCCGCCGCCTGCAGCGGCTGCTCCTGCCATTGCTCGCCGAATGCGAAGGTCCAGCCGGCCGCCTCATGGCGGTTTGCCCAGCTCACATACGCTTCGCATCGATCCAGCCAGCGTGTCTTGAATCCCAGTGCCGCCGGATGGCGCTCAATCACCGCATCGAACACCTCAGCAGAGATGGCGGCCATCAACGCATAGCGCTGCGCGGGCGGCGTGGGCTGCTCGTGCAGCGCATCGTGATAGCGCTTCAATATCTGGTGCAGCCAGTCGCCGTAATCGCGCCGCTCTGGCAGCTCGACGATGTCGTCCGGCGCGCTCAGCGCGAGCATGCGCGAGGCGAAGAATTGGTAGGGACAGGCAACCAGGCTGTTATACCCGCTGGCCGACAGGCGCTCCGGCAGCAGCGCGGGCGCATTCGGCGCCGGCATGCGTGGCGGCTCAGCCGCCAGCGGCTCGCGTGGCAGGTCCGGTCGGCAGCGCGGCAAGCGGCCGAGCCCGCCCGCTTCCAGCACCAGTTCCAGCCGCTGTACCCACGCAGCGGGCTTGACATGCTCGCCGTCCCGGTGCGCCTGCCACGACAGCACGACCTCGGGACAGCTGACCAGCAGCGCTGCAAATTGACGCAACTGTTGCCGCTGGCGACTCTCGCGCGTGTGCAGGCCGAGCTCGCGCCGCACGGCATCGGCGAAGAACAGCTGCTCGGGCGGACGCGACGGCAAATGCTCGGCGTCGGCGCCGACCATGATCGCCGCATCGAACTCGCGTAGTGTGCTGCCGTTGAGGGGAACCATCATCACGCGCCGGTCGTCGCGCGGCGCGACGAACACGGTCTGCTCCATTTGCAGGTCGACCAGTACGCGCCATTCGGACAGCGAGAAGCGCTGCCCGAGCTGCTCGCAGTCACGTGCCATCTGCGCCAGCATCTCCAGCACCTGCACGCCCGCCGCATCGGCCGCCAGCGCATCGCTGCAGCCGAGCGCTGCGAATGCCATGACGGTATCGTCGACCCACTCACACAGCGGGCGCGCCGCGCGGTAACGGCCGGCCTCGCGCGCGACGGCGTCGAGCAACCCCCTGGCCGGCACCTGCGCCGCCAGCGCGGCGGCGAGCCCATCCCAGCCGAGCGCGGGGCCGGCCGCCACCAGCGCGGCCTCCATCGCAGCGCGCTGCACGGGGTCAGCCAGCACGGGATGGATGACGAATGGCGACTTCAGGAAATCGAGCAACCGGCCGACGTCGCCACCTGAGCCCGCCAGCTCGATCCACGCATGCAGCACGGCGGCAGCACGCGTGGTCGAGAGCTTCCAGCCGGTCTCGTCGGCCACGCCAATATGTGCGCGCTCGAGCAGCGCGCGCAAGCGCCGCGCGACGACAAGATCCTGCGGTATCACGGCGACGCACTGGCGGCCGGCGGCGATCCAGTCAACGATCGCCTGCGCGGCCATCTGCGCCTCGTCCTCCATGCTGGTGGCCTCGTGCAGCACGATCCGGGCCGGCAGCGCGCACAGCGTGCCGGCCTGCTGCGCGCCATCGAGCAGTTCAGGCCAGCTGGCCGCCAGTGCGGCGGGCAGCGCCTGCGCTGACCAGTCAAGCTGCAGGCGTTCTACCGGCTGGCGTAGCGACCATGTGTCGAGGAACGCCGACTCGAGCGCATCCGGCTGCCACGGCGAACACCAGAACAGCGCGAACTCAGCGGTGGCAGCGGCGCGCTGCAGCGCCGCGTGGCGCGCCAGTCCGGGGTCGCGTTCGTCACGCTCGACCTGCCACAGCTTCCAGACCAGTTGCGCCTCGTCGGACAGCAGCGCGGCCGCGCGCGGCGACAGCTGCGCCAGCGCCGCCTGCCAGCGATCCTCGACCGCGTCGGGCTGAGCCAGCGCGGCCGGCAACAGCGCCGCGGTCAGTTCGTCGGCCAGTCCGACCAGGGTTTGCGCCAGCGGCAGCAGGTCGGTATTGCGACGTGCGGCAAACAGTTTCTTCAGCCAGCCTGTTTCGCGCAGCGACGCATACAGCGCCATCAGCCGCTCGGTCGCCGACGCTGGCGGCAGCGCGTGCAGGTCGGGGGGCTGTTGCGCCAGCCAGGAATCGAGCGTACGTATCTGCGGCGGGATAAAACTGTCGCCAAGCTCGGCCGCCAGCGCGCTGCGCAGCAGGGGGATATGGGCAAAGGTGGGTACCACCACCAGGGCCGACACCAGTCCTGAGTCGCCGGCTGCGCCGGCACGTGCAATCAGGACACGCGCCACCCCGCGCCAGAAGTCGGGGCCAGGCGGTAGTGAGTGGACGATATGCGGCATACGGGACACTTGCAGGGATAGTGACGAAGGTTTTCGTCTGGCATTGTATGCGAGGGCGCAAGCCCGGCCGCACAAAGGCACACTTCCCGGAAAAATCGGTTATGATTCGCACAGAGTTCCCGCCGCGCCTCCTCCTGCAGCAAATCCCATTCGATTACGCGCGACACATCCCGATGTGCGCTCAACTGTGCAGGCGTAGTGCAATCTGAGCAAGCAACCAAGAATAACGCGGGCCGGTTTTTACCTCTCACTGAGGACAACATGAGCGACAACATCAAACACATTTCCGACAGTTCCTTCGACACCGACGTGCTGAAGTCCGACAAGCCCGTGCTGGTCGATGTCTGGGCCGAGTTGTGCGGTCCCTGCAAGATGATCGCCCCGATCCTCGAGGAAGTCGCGAAGGAATACGACGGCAAGCTGCAGATCGCGAAGATGGACGTGGACGCGAACCAGGCAGTGCCGGCGAAGTTCGGCATCCGTGGCATCCCGACGCTGATCCTGTTCAAGAACGGCGTGCCGGCGGCGCAGAAGGTCGGTGCCATGGCCAAGGGCCAGCTGACCTCCTTCATCGACAGCAATCTCTGATTTTTCGCCGCAGCGGCGGCGCGCCCGC
>JACCDS010283493.1_pt1 | contig 19385 bp, 15 predicted proteins | sample 7446441 | NCBI WGS metagenome assembly JACCDS01 (sample SAMN15323445, study PRJNA562643) | freshwater metagenome | isolation source: river surface water | place: USA:Blue River Watershed | collected 2017-08-17
TATTCTCTTATTTACAAAATAAGGATGCGATCAAAGAATTGTTCTCTATCGTTTCTGAGAAAGTAGCGAATCGTCCAGGTGGATATACACGTATTATCAAGTTAGGTAATCGTTTAGGTGATAACGCAGAGATCTGCTTCATTGAATTAGTTGACTTCAACGAAACAATGTTAGCTGCATCAGCGGAGAAAGCGGGTAAAACTCGTCGTAGCCGTCGTGGTGGCGCTGCAAAAGCAACTGAGGCTTCGGCTCCGGTAGCAGCAGCAGAAGCACCATCTGCAGTAGTTGTTGAAGAAGCTCCAGCAGCGGAGGTTGTAGCTGAAGAGGCTGCACCAGAAGTAGTTGAGGTTGTTGAAGAAGCACCAGCAGAAGTTGCAGTTGAAGAAACTACAGCTGAAGAAGCACCTGCAACTGAGGAGTCCACTGAAGAAAAAGGAGAAGACGCTTAATCTTTCTCTTGCAATTTTTTTAAAGGGCTTCAACTTTCCGTTGAAGCCCTTTTTTTAGGTAATGAGTATTTGACCCTTATTTTATATCAGCATATTATGAGATTTACCGAGTCCACACCAGCGGTTTTATTATTACAAGACGGAACTATATTCCACGGGAAAGCACTAGGAAAAATCGGAACTCACGGAGGTGAGATCTGTTTTAACACCGGTATGACGGGTTATCAAGAAATTTACACGGATCCGTCTTATGCAGGTCAAGTGATCATAAATACCACAGCTCATATTGGTAATTATGGTGTGATGCAAGAGAAAGAGGCGGAGTCGAACAAAGTTCAAATCGCTGGAATGGTATGTAACGAATTCGCGAGTGTTCACTCACGTGAGACCGCAGACGGTTCATTGCAAGACTATTTAGCTAATGCGGGCATCGTTGGCATTTCAGGTATTGATACACGGGCTTTGGTACGTCACATTCGTACGAAGGGGGTGATGAACTGCCTAATTTCTTCGGAGATTTTTGATGAAAAAGAATTAAAAGCTGCTTTGGATAAAATCCCTTCGATGGAAGGATTAGAATTATCCTCTCAAGTATGTACGCAAGAAGCCTATTTTGTGGGGGATGAAACAGCAGAACGTAAAGTGGCTGTTTTAGATCTAGGCGTGAAAAGAAGCATCTTGTCCAATATCGCAGAGCGTGGTTGCTATTTAAAAGTATTCCCTGCCAAGACATCTTTTTCTGAAATTGCGGCTTGGAATCCGGATGGTTATTTTGTTTCAAACGGACCAGGGGATCCAGCGGTGATGTCCTATGCGATTGATACGGTTACCCAATTTTTAAACAGTGATAAGCCTGTTTTCGGCATCTGTTTAGGTCACCAAATCCTAGCGCAAGTGGTAGGTTTATCTACCTATAAAATGCACAATGGTCACCGTGGATTAAATCATCCGGTGAAGAATTTAGTGACAGGTTTGTCTGAGATCACTTCCCAAAACCACGGCTTCGCGGTTCAACTGGATGAGTTAAAAGCTTCAGATAAAGCAGAATTGACGCACATTAACTTGAACGATCAAACGGTCGAAGGTTTACGCGTGAAAGGTCGCAAAGCCTTCTCGGTGCAACATCACCCAGAAGCTAGCCCAGGGCCACATGATTCACGTTACTTATTTGATCAGTTTATTGATCTAATGAAATAAAAAAAGCCCTGAGAAATCAGGGCTTTTTCTTTAGGCTTGATAGCCGAAGAGTGAGTGCTCTTTAATCAATTTAGAGACAGATTTAGGAACCATGGGGATCCAATCTTCTCCGCCAGATTGAATCATTTCCAATACCTTATCGGTCCGAATATGCATCAGTTTTTCATCGTATTTCTGAATTTCAGCTAACTTCTCATTATCAATTAAATAGGTGAATAAACCTTTTAAATGAGTCTCTGGCTGGAAATTCTTCAGGTGAATTATCTCGCCGTTCTCTGAGATAGTAGGGTAGAGGTATAATTTGATGTTTTGGCCAAATAAACAGCCAAAAGCACTCATGATTCCTCCCGGTACATCTACATAATGCTTCTCCTCAAAAATATATTCTAAGTTAGGCATTCCCATCACTAGCGCCATTTTTAACTTAGAGAATTGACTTAAAAAGTCGACTAGTTTGAAGTATTCGTGGAAATTAGAGATTAAAACGGTTTGGCCTAAAGAACATAAAATATCCACGCGATCTAAGAAATCTTTCTCATCGATCTTGTGCTTCTCATTCTCTAAACTTTTTAAAGTTAACTCAGAAAGTACACAGATTTTATCATCATCCACATCAGGCTCCTGCTCAAACTGTGCTACGCCCTTCTTTAACATGTCAGAGAATATATTCGTTACCGGGCGGAAACGACCACGAACGGCTACAATATGTTTTTTTGATAAAGCATCATAGGGTTGCATTACCTTGCCATCTGGCCCAAAAACCGCTGCCTGTGTGTATCCATGCTTCACTAAGTAAAGCGACATCAAGCGATTATCCACCTCTTTGAAATCGGGACCCTCAAAACGGATCATATCGATCTCAATGCGGTCTTTGTTCAAATCATCTAAAAGTGATAATAACAACTTCTCCGGATCCTCATGGTAATGATAACAACCGTATAACAGGTTGACTCCGATTACCCCTAAGGCCTGTTGCTGTAAAATATTGTCGTTATCTAACATGTTGACGTGAATCACGACATCATTAAAACCGCCATTCGGAGTTAATTGAAAACGAAGGCCAATCCAACCATGGGCATCATTTGTTTTCTGGAAATTTAAGGCAGAAACAGTGTCTGCGAAGGCAAAAAATCGTTTCTCTGCTGCCGTTTCTGTTAATCGAACGTTCAATAATTTGAACTCTCGATTTAGCATCTTCATCAAACGCGTTTCGCACACATATTTACCGGATGCTTCTTCGCCATAAATAGCATCCGAAAAGGCCATGTCATAAGCAGAAATGGTTTTAGCAATGGTGCCGGAGGCTCCACCGGCTTTGAAGAAATTAGCCGCTACATCTTGACCTGCTCCGATCTCCGCGAAGGAGCCGTAGATACTGCGATCTAGATTGATTTGAAGTGCTTTTTGTTTAGTTCCTATGGATTTATTGTGTGATGTCATAGGTAGAGTTTCTAGTTTGTTGACTTAGGCTTTTTATAATTGCCGCAATTTACGAATTTATGGCCAAAACTCCCCTTTGTGATACAAGCAAAGTCCCGCCATAGGGTCCTCACTAATGTGACCTATGGGTAAACCATTTTTTTTCATCACATGTTTCAAGATATCAGAATAATAGAAGGCTACTGATCCAGTGAAATGAAATACAGGAGCTTCTGTATATCTCTTTAAATACGTAGAAATAAATGCCTCAAAGGATTGCTCGATCAATCCATAGCAGAATGCCTCTTTGCGGTGGTCAAATAAAAATTTCGAAAAGCTTGCAAACCAACGATTAGGAAAGGCTTGTTTGTAAGCCTTATCTAAAACTGTTAACCGGTCTAATACCCCGAATCGCTTTTCGAAAATACTTCGTAAATCAGACGGCATTTGACCGTGCATATAACTTAAAACTAAACTCTTCCCTAAATGTCCGCCGCTACCTTCATCCCCTAACCAAAATCCTAAAGGTGGAATTTGAGCTGAAATACGTGAACCATCCCAAAACCCTGAGTTAGATCCTGTCCCTAAAATACACGCAATACCCGCTTCTTTTCCACAAAGGGATCTAGCTGCAGCTATGAGGTCGTTTTGTATTTCAAGAGAGCAATTAGCAGGGAAATAGGGTCGAAAGGCTGCAGCAATAACTTCGCACTGCGCTTCACCGGTTACGCCGGTGCCATAATAAAAAACAGCAGAAATCGGAAGTTCTAAGAACCCAGCTAAAACTGAATCCTGCGAGGTTTTAATTTCCTCTGCCGTTTGGTAGTAGGGATTAATACCAGAACTAGAGAAACTTTCATACGGTGCCGTGGGATCTTTTATAAGTCGCCATGCCGTCTTAGTCGAACCACTCTCAACAATTAAAATCATCTTATTCTAGTATCCCAATGGGCGTAAATTTCTCAAATACTTTTTCGCTGTGTGGGGCATCAGCAAGCTCAGGAGTTAAATCTTGGCCCGCCCAGTGTTCGTAATGCTTGCCGTTTTTCCACAATTTGGAATGCGTCATGTCATATATGAGTCCCTGAAAGGCCACCCAAATCTCAGGCTTATCTTGCCCATTTCGAAGGGCCAATTGTCCGCGTGTATAGGTCTTCATATTTTATACGAAGCTAAATAAAAAGGGACAAACCCACCTTTTTTTCAGAAAGATTTTTAAATTTACGCTGTAAAATAAATACCTATGAAACAATTCATTGTCTTTTTGTTTGCCATTTCTGTATTAGCTTGTAGTGGAGGAGGAGATCCGGCACCTACGCCTACACCACCGACTCCTACCGTTAATGTGGCAGATTTAGTCAAGAAAGTGTGGACGGTTAGTTCAGCACAATGGGATGGAGTTACAAAATTTGATAAATCTAGCACCTCGAATTCTGTTCAAGGTTATTCACAGTATAAATTAGATCTCTCTACAACGGGTTCAGTTAGATTAACGGAATTTGATGGTAAAGTATTTACTGGAAGTTATTCTGTTTCGACAGATGGGAAAACCTTAACCTTAAGTTCATTAACTAGTGCTGAAGGGGCTCCTACAGGAACAGGTGGCACGATTACATTTACTATTTTATCAACCCCTACTGCTACTACATTAAGTTTACAACAAACGGCTGCCTATGTTAAGGCTAGCAGTGCGATAGTGAGATTAGCTTTAGTAAATCCATAATTAGATATTTTAAAATAAAAGCCGTCCTTGTGGCGGCTTTTTGCGTTATAAATGGAAAAGAGAACTGAAATTGGAGAAATTGGTGAATTTGGATTAATTAATCACCTAGCTGCTCAATTAACAGAAAAACAAGACTGGACAGAAATAGGAATAGGAGATGATACGGCTGTTTTAGATCCGAAGGGGAATAAGGTAGTGACCACGACTGAATTATTAATTGAAGGGGTTCATTTCGACTTAGCCTACACTCCATTACAGCATTTGGGATTTAAAGCCGTTTCAGTCGTACTTTCTGATATTGCTGCGATGAATGCTATCCCTACCCAGATTATGATCGGATTAGGATTGTCAAATCGTTTTTCAGTCGAATCGGTAGATGCTCTGTATGAAGGCATTCGCTTAGCTTGCGAAGAATACAAAGTAGATGTGGTAGGAGGGGATACAACATCAAGTCCGAACGGCTTGATTATCTCTATGTCTGCAACAGGCGTGGTAGAGACGAATAAATTGGTAAAACGGGGAACTGCAAAGGCAAACGACGTTCTTTGTGTTTCCGGCGATTTGGGTGCCGCCTTAATGGGCTTACATTCCTTGGAAAGAGAAAAGCAAGTGTTTTTGTCTAATCCAGATATGCAGCCAGAATTAGAGGGAAAAAGTTATGTCGTTTTACGACAGCTGAAACCAATGGCCCGATTTGATATCATTCATGAATTAAGAGAACGAGGAGTAGTACCTACTTCGATGATTGATTGTTCAGATGGGTTGGCCTCTGAAATCATTCATTTATGTAATGCTTCTGGTTTAGGAGCTCGTATATTCGAGAAAAATATTCCAATTGATGATGAGACCTACCTTGCCGCAACAGAATTCAATGTTAGTCCTTTGACAGCTGCGTTAAATGGAGGTGAGGACTATGAGTTATTATTTACGGTTTCTCAAGAAGATTTCCCTAAAGTGGAAAAAATTGCTGATGTGACAGCCATTGGTTACATGACCAATGTAGAAAAAGAACGTGTCATGGTGATGAAGTCGGATGCAGTAGTCGAATTAACGGCTCCAGGCTTTGGCAAATCTTAAGCCGTTGGTCGACAAAATTTGCCGTTTAATAAATTTAGGTATACTTTCATGATTTAATTTGTAATTTTGAATGTTGGCTAATTCCCATCTAAGTTTTATCAGTTTGCCCGTGTTTTAGTACAATCTATTATGACGAAGTCTTCCTTCATTCGGAAATATTCGAATCGCTTTCTCTCGAGATGGCTCGTATTAGTTTTTGATTCACTGATTGTCATCTTCTCCTTCTCTATTGCCACTCTATTGCGGATGAATTTCCAGTTATCGGAAATTGATTTAAGCGTATTTGCTTCCCAATTAGTTTTTGTTTTAGGATTGCGCTTACTAGCATTTTTGTTCTTCCAATCCTATGCAGGTATTATTCGGCATACGAGTATTGAGGATGCTGTACTAATTTTAAAAGCTGTTTTCACGGGAACATTAGGGGCAGTTTTAGTCTCCGGAGTGATTAGAAATACGTTAGGTTTTGAGCACGTATTTAATTTATCAGCTTCTATCTTAATTATTGACTTTTTTATCTGCCTATTTTGGATGGTTATTCTTCGCTTTTTTGTGAAGAGTTTTTACGAATCATTCATTAATCAGTTTAAACCTACCATAGGCGTACTAATTTATGGGGCAGGTTATACGGGGATGTTGACTAAGAATGTCTTCCAAACAGACCGATCCACTAACTATAAAATTCTTGGTTTTATTGATGATAATGAATCTAAAATTGGTAAAACGATTGAAGGCATAAAGGTATTTAGTTTGCCAGAGGTATTAGATAAGTTTGTTGGCTCAAATGATGGTTTGGAGGTTATTATGGCCATCAATAATATGTCAGCTAAATCGAAACGCAAAATTTCAGATATTTTCTTGGATCGTGGTGTCGTAGTGAAAGCCTTGCCTCCTGTAGATAAATGGGTGGAAGGGGAGTTTGCCATGAATCAGATTCATAATGTCAAGATTGAGGATCTATTGGGTCGTGAGGTGATACAGATGAATAATAAAAGAATTGGGGAGGAGATTTCAGGTAAAGTTATCCTAGTAACTGGAGCGGCGGGATCCATTGGAAGTGAAATTGTGCGTCAATTAATTGCCTATTTCCCTTCTAAGCTTGTTTTAGTGGATCAGGCTGAGTCAGCTTTATATGATTTAGAGTATGAACTAGCGGGTAAAGTTCCCACTAATGTTCAAATGATTGTAAATGTAGCCGATGTGTCAGATACTAGACGTATCAGTAAAATATTTAAGAACCATCGGCCTGATATTATCTTCCATGCCGCGGCCTACAAGCATGTTCCCTTGATGGAAAATAACCCATATGAGGCAATTAAAACGAATGTCATTGGAACTCGGATTCTAGCTGAATTAGCTTCAGAATTAGGTGTCGATAAATTTGTAATGGTTTCAACGGATAAGGCAGTGAATCCTACGAATGTAATGGGGGCTACTAAGCGTTTAGCGGAAATGTATACCCAATCGATGAATCAATTAGAAGGGGTAAAAACGAAGTTTATTGCGACTCGTTTCGGTAACGTATTGGGATCCAATGGTTCGGTAATTCCTCTATTTAAGAAGCAAATTGAGCGAGGTGGTCCGGTAACTGTTACACATCCAGAGATTACTCGGTATTTTATGACCATTCCGGAAGCGTGTGAGCTCGTATTAGAGGCGGCGACTATGGGACAGGGCGGGGAAGTATTCGTTTTTGATATGGGCGAATCTGTGAAGATTATAGACCTAGCTAAGAAGATGATTACCCTAAGTGGGTTGAGAGTAGATAAAGATATTGAAATCAAGTACACGGGCTTGCGTCCTGGGGAAAAGCTATACGAAGAGTTATTAAATAACGACGAGAATACGTTGCCTACCCACCACCCTAAGATTTTAATTGCCGAGGTAAATACGCCTTCGTATGCCTACATGGAAATAGCGACTAACGATTTAAATCATTTATTATCTAGTGGAAACAATAATTCAATTGTTTCTAAAATCAAGGAGATAATTCCGGAGTACAAATCAAACAATTCTGTGTTTGAGACGCTAGATAAGAAATCGCTTAAATAATTCCTGCTTTTTTAACAATCCAGATGGCTGCTAGGGTAAATAGTGGTGCAGCTGCTATATCTAAACTATAATGCACGTGTTGTATAAGCAATAGGGTCACAAGGACTAAGCTCAGCCCCACGGCAATTTTTCTTTCTCTGGCGGTAGGCAAAAAGAAACAGACAAAAACCATAGTGGCAGTATGTCCAGAGAAAAATAAATCTTTTGTGATAGCCATATTCTCCCCATAGATGAAAATTTCAGCTAATGGGTCGTGTAAATCTACAAGACCTGTTGGAGGATTTAAGGCTACAAAATAGATGCTTAAAAAACGGAATCCAGTCTCTATATTGAAGGCCCAGGCGAACCAAAGGAATTTTTTGGGATCTTGTAATAACCGATATAACAAGTAGATAACCGATAAATAAATGATGCCAAAAATCGGATAGGAAACATTTAGGGCAGGAAGGAAGTTAAGTACTGGATCGTTCCATTGAATGCCTTCGCGCAATTGGATCCATTGGAAATAATCATCCGCTTTAAAGGGGAAAATTAGAAACACAGCTAATGCTCCAATGAACTTTAGGGCGAAGGTGCGGTCAGTAAAAGCGGCTTTCCAGGATTGTTTCAAGATTGAATGAAAAATGGGTAATTTGGGAAGCGAAATTAGTGCTAAAAAATAATATAAGATGAAAAAGATCTCAAAAATTACAGTAATTGTGTTAAGCATCATCACAAGCGCTTTTCATTTTTCTTGTGGAAGCGCTGCTGAGCAAGGTGGATCAATTCAAAAAAATCAAGTAAATAAAATGGATCAGAAACTAGAGAAAATTACGTTTGGAGCTGGGTGCTTCTGGTGTGTAGAGGCTGTTTTTCAGCGCGTGAAAGGGGTAAAATCAGTTACATCAGGCTATATGGGTGGTAAGTTGAAGAATCCAACCTACCGGGAAGTTTGTTCCGGACTTACGGGTCATGCGGAGGTTTGTCAATTGAGCTATGATCCGAAGGAAGTGAGTGTGGCGACTTTGTTGGAGATTTTTTGGCAGACACATGATCCGACAACTTTGAATAGACAAGGAGCAGATACGGGTACACAATACCGAAGTGCTGTATTTTTCCATACACCAGAACAGCAAAAAGAGGCAGAGTCGTGGAGGCAAAAATTAAATGATCAACATGTTTTTCCTAATCCTATTGTAACCGAGATTACGCCAGCGTCAGAATTTTATGTCGCAGAGGATTACCATCAGAATTATTTCAATGAAAATGGGACGGAGCCTTATTGTCAAATCGTTATTAAACCCAAGATGGATAAATTCTTAAAGGCCTTTAAATCCAAGTTAAACTAGAAACCACCTTTGTCATAGAAACTACGTCTACGAGAAAGTTTTAAGTCTTGCAACAGGGTTGATTTGACCCTCAGGTCGAATGAATAATTACTAGCGCGACCGAAGAATGGACTGGCAATAGGCGTCCAGTTAAAATTCATTTCCCAGCAATGCAAGTCGCGGTGGACGGACATGTTTGTGTACGTTAATCCTTTGTACTTAAAGTCAAATCCGGAATTCATGGAGATTTTCCATTTTTCGGAAAGACTAATGTCACCTTGGAAGCTGAGGCCACTAATATTTTGTGGGGAGGCTAACCCAGTCTTATTCATGCTGAATTGATAGGAGAAAGAGAAATTCCAAGGCACATTCCAGTCGATAAAATCGTCTAGATTTCTATTGATTTGATTCATCTGTGCCTCGCTCGCATTCTTATTTTCTTTTGGTTTAGGCTTGGAAGGTGAGAAGCGTCGACCTAAAGAGAAATTAAATCCTTGCAAACGCGCTAATCCTGCTCCTTGGCTAAACATTAAATCTGGAGTCCTTCTTCCGACGTCAAAAAACAACGGATCCTTCACATATAAATAGGGGTCAAAGCTACCACTCAAGTTGATATCAAAATCCTTTACCCTTGAGGCTGCATTAAATCCGATGTTGGATAAGCCAAATTCTTTTGCCAATAAATTATAGCTTCCGCTGATACCGAAATTATCCAGAATTCTAACCTTCTCGGTGAGCATACTTGCGGTATCCGACTTGGTCTTCAATTTCGCTTCTAACGTATTTTGAATACCGAATGAAATGGCTCCTGAAGCTCCTCCATAAGTTAATGTACGTGGGTCAAATGTACTTATGCGCCTAATATCACCTATTTGTTCTTTCCCCTCAGTATTGATGAATTTCCGGTTGTTGATTCTAACATCTTGAAAATAGCCAAAATTGGGGTCAGAATAATCTGGAGTGTAACTTAAACTAACAGAGGGAACCATCGTATGTCGAATGGCTTCTAAACGACCTTTTTTAAATCGCAAAGTTCCAAATAACCGGGTATTCATACTCGCTGAATAGGAAATTTGGGAATTAAATTTTGGTAAGCCTCCTACTGTATCAATTCTAACTGTTGAATCCGCCGGCACATAGGTGTATTTGTATGATCTGGTATACATATTACCAGACCAGGCAACTCCTGGTGTTAGATTGATATGTTTCGTTATCTTCAAATTGGGTAACGAAAGTGGGATGCTATAATTAAATTTCGTTTGGGCTTTTTCCCATAGAATAGGAAGCGTACTCGCATTTACAGGAATTACTCCGGGAGGCACATCATCCTCACCTGTGGGAATAAATGGCTTTTGAATGGTGCCCCTCAGCGCATTGGAAGAACGCGGATAAACATCGAATTCATAACGCGTATAGGGATCGCCAACTTGGTTAGTCATTGAAATGCCACCTGAAAAGTCCAAACCGATTCGAAATTGATCAACAAAACGATCTCCGAGAGAGTTTTTCTTTTTGAATGGCTGAATTTGGTTTAGGCCAAAATTAAAATCAGTTCCTGCATCAAACACGCGTGTACTAGTATTTTGGTTGATTCGAAGGTTTACACTAGTGCGAATTGTTTGACCAAAATTTTTGGAATATTGAACGGATGAACCAATTGTGTTTGAAAGGTATTGCTGCGTGTTAAATGAATTGAACTGGTTATAGGAATTAGAGGCAAGGTTCACAGAGGCAGAAAAGCTGGAATTTCCCAAGCTTCGAGGCGAGTGAGCCCATTGAAGTGTAAAGTCCGTTCTTTTTGAGGGATTAAATTCCTCGCCATTGCTATTTCGATTTAAAGCTAAATTAAAACTACCTGTATACCGATAACGTTTATTGTATTGAGAATTAACACCTAAGCCCCATCCACCTTTTGAGTAAATTTGACCCGTAAATCGGATGCCAATATTTTCACTGGCCGCCCAGTAATAGCCACCATCTCGTAAATAAAAACCTCTGCCACTAGGCTCCTCACCATAGGTAGGCATAAGAATACCTGATTTCCCAGCTTCTTTTGGTTGCGAATAGGGGAAAAAGCCAAAGGGTAAACCGATGGGCAATGGGATATCATTCAATTCAAAATGAAATGGTCCTGAAACGATCTCTTTCCTTCCCACCACTTTAATCTTATTCGCTTTGATGTGAAAGTGTGGATGGGTTAAATTACAGGTGGTATAAATGGCATTTCGAATGTAGAGATTTTCCTCTTCATCTTTTTTGACATTCTTTCCCTGAACAAATCCTTCTCCTTGTTGCGTAACAATTCCTTTAATAATGGCTCTTTTAGTTTTGAAATTATAGCGAATCTCATCGGAATCGTATTTGTCGCTACCCTGTAAGAATACCGGTTGTCCGATCATTTTTTTTGTCAGGGTATCCTGTGTTCCAATGGCGTAAACTTCATTCTTAGCCCAATCTAGACGTATATAATTCGCCTCTAGAGAGATTTCGCCGTATTTTACTTTGGCCCCTCCATATAGATTTACGATTTGCTTATCTGCATCTAATATCGTGGAGTCTAGCGCAGAATAGAAAACGGTAGTCTCTAATTTAGCGGCCGTGTCTTTAGGAATGGATTTTTGTAAAGTATCCGTCGAGATTATTCTTTGCGCTTTCACTTCTGAAATAGAGGTAAAAAGGACAAGTAGCGTAATAAAAAGGTAATATGTGGATTTCTTTACCAAATGGAATTTAAAAATTATATTTGTACTTATTAAATACAAGCCTACAAAATTACATCTTTGCTTGTTATCAACGTGTAACAATTAGAAAATAATGTTTAATCAGATAAAATCTATCGTTTTATTTTTTTCGTTGGGTTTATTGCTGACTGCTTGGACACCTAGTGGTTTTCAGAAGGGGGACATTAAGAATCGAATTAAAGTCGTTTGTTTAGACGCTGGTCACGGAGGAAAAGATCCAGGTTGCTCTGGCCCTAAAGGCTCTCATGAGGGGATTGTGACATTGAAAATCATTCAAGAATTAGGAAAAAAGTTAAAGGCTGCTCATCCAGATGTAAAGATTGTCTATACACGCGATACGGATACGTTCGTCGAATTAAATGAACGTGCTAATATTGCAAATCGCAATAAGGCGGATTTATTCATTTCCGTGCATTGCAACGCCGCGGTGAATAAAAATGCCTACGGAACAGAAACCTATACGATGGGTTTGCATAAAACAGATGGTAATTTAAATGTAGCAAAGCGAGAGAACTCTGTTATCTTGCAAGAGAAGGATTATCAAAAGACCTATGATGGTTTTGATCCTAATTCACCTTTAGCTCATATTATGATGGCGAATTACCAAAGTGCCTTTATGGCAAGCTCGGTAAAGTTCGCCTCCAAGGTGGAGGAGCAATTTTCGAAGACCTACCAACGTAAGAGTTTTGGGGTAAAACAAGCTGGATTTTTAGTAATTTGGCGTACGGCAATGCCTAGTGTATTAGTTGAGACGGGATTTTTAACGAATCCGGAGGAAGAGACTTATTTAGCTTCCGAAAAAGGACAAAACGAAGTGGCAACAGCTATCGCCACCGCGTTTAAAGCATATAAAGAAGAAATTGAAAAATAGATACAATGTTCAAAAGCAATGAATTAAAAGTAGGGTTTTTGGCATTGTTAGCCTTTTTAATCCTCTATTTCGGGTTTAATTTTCTAAAGGGAAACGACGTATTCTCCTCAGCTCGCATCTATTACGTAGAATATGATAATGTAGATGGATTAATGGTTTCGAACCAGGTAATGGTGAATGGAATTGAAGTAGGGAAGGTGAAGAAAGTCGAGATTCAACCGAATAAGGCAAATAAAATTCTCGTTACGCTGCGTTTTAGTCAGGACATCGTCATTCCTGATAAAACAGTAGCTGTATTGTCAGATGGGGCCTTATTAGGAGGTAAAATTATTCGTTTGCGACTTGAAGGGAAGGGCAATTTGCCGGAAGATTCTTTCTTGAAAGGTGAAACAGAGGTGGGAGTGACATCCTTGTTAAAGGAACGGGCTATTCCTGTGATTGCGAATGCAGACTCACTTTTGGTTTCCTTCCGTCAAATCTCCAACAAATTTGATCATACAGGAACCTACTTAAATACCCTATTAAAGACCTCCAATGAAGCAGTTGCTAATATCAATGGTTCTGTAAATGGAATAGTTACGGACAACCGAGCAAATGTGGCACAAATCTCCGCAAACATGAAAATTTTGTCTGCGGATTTGATGGAGACTGAAAAACAGTTGCGTCCGTTGTTAACCAAATTCAATACAGTCGCCGACTCGTTGAATGCCTTGAAGATTGGCAAAACTTTGAAAGAAGTAGATGCGACTGTGGTTTCATTGAAGAAGATTGTGCAAGGGTTAGAGCGAGGTGAGGGGACTGCAGGCAAATTGATTAAGAACGACAGCCTTTACCTTGGCTTAAATAAAACGCTTCTGGATCTAGATAAGCTATTGCTTGATTTTAGATTACAACCTAAGCGCTATATCGGTATTTCTGTTTTCGGAAAGAAAAATACGCCCCCTTCTAATTAATTTCTATGTCTACGATTCAAGTGAAAATTACAGCCAGTCCTGAGCTGTCTGATATTTTAGTCGCTGAGCTAGGCGAGATTCAATTCGATATATTTGAAGATTCCGATACCGGTGTGGTTGCCTATTGCCCGGAGGTAGATTTTTCTCAGGAGGCTTTAACAGAAATCATGTCCCGCTATGGTTTAACGACCTACGAAACGAATCGCATTGAAAAGCAAAATTGGAATGAGGTGTGGGAGAGCAATTATGATCCCATTCGAATTGAAGATTTAGTCTTAATTCGGGCGAGTTTTCACCCTTCTGAACCAGGATTTCAAATGGAGGTGGTGATTAATCCCAAAATGTCTTTCGGAACTGGCCACCATGAAACCACTTCGCTGATGACTGCAGCACTATTTGATGTTGATTTGACTGGCAAAAGTGTGTTAGATGCTGGAACGGGAACTGGGTTGTTAGCTTTTGTGGCAAAGAAGCGTGGTGCTGGTTTCGTGCGTGGTTTTGACATAGACGAATGGTCAGTAGAGAATTCGGTAGAGAATGCGGGATTAAATGACTGTGCTGAAATTCCTTTTGGGCTGGGTACAATCGCTGACGAAGATAACACGCAATACGATGTTCTTTTAGCGAATATCAATCGCAATATCTTATTAGCCGAAATGGCCGATTACGCCGCGCGCATTAAGCCTGGTGGTTTACTTTTCTTGAGTGGTTTTTACACGGAAGACATCCCACTTTTACTGGAATCCGCTGAAAAGCAGGAACTTAATTTTATCTCTCAAGCATCAAAAAACAACTGGGCTTGCTTGCAATTGAGAAAAAAACCTTAATTTTAAAGGTTTGACTCTTGTAATCCGAGAAATCGGGTGTATTTAAAATGAAAATCTCCCCTAACAAACCTTTCCAGGTTGTTTATTCTTTGTTGTCTCACGAATGCCTTGGATATTTGTTCGAAGTCTTTGTGGTGCAATTAAATGAGAAGAGTCAGTTGACGTGGGAGTATCAAACGCTTACTTCCCGGAACTTCCATGAATTTGAACATGCTTTAGATGACCGCGATCGCACGGCCGTGGGCTTGATTGAGAGCATGAAGCCAATGGCGGTTTACGAAAAGTTTAATACATCGAAGCGGAAGACGATGGAGGAATTCTTTTTGAAGACGTGGGATGCAGAGAAAGGAGAGAAAGAGATTCAAGAGGCGGTGATGTCCGTGATTGAGAAAAAAAGAGGTCAAGTTTTTGGATTAATTTGTCCAGATAAGACGCTTTTCATCATGGGAAATGATGGAAATCCGATGCGTCAAGCCGTGCAAATCGAAGCGGAGGCGGTAGATGTCTTGTTTCATTTCATGCGAAACGAGGAGAATACACATTACTTCCCTACCTTAAAATACAAAGGCAATAAACTGGAATTTCAGTACAAAGACGCAGTCGTTTTATGCGATGAGCCGGCTTGGATGCTGATGAACCAGAAATTATACCACTTTAATCCAGAATTAGAGGGCAAAAAATTGCGCCCATTCTTGAATAAGAAATTCGTTGCGATTCCCAAGAACATGGAAGAAGATTACTTCCGCAAATTTGTGAAGGCAATGGTGGCACGCTATCCGGTGCATGCAAAAGGCTTCGAGATTACGAATACAGAAAAACCGGTTCAATTCTTGCTTTCCTATGGTCCTTTGGCGCCTAAGCTAGAAGAGTCAGAGTTGATGAAAAAGAAGGCAGCCCTGGAAGCAGCAGATCGCTGGTATTTTGTGCTTTCCTTTCAGTATGGCAATAACCGTTTTCCATGGGATGGATTATCCTCTGAGGCAAACGTGCTTTTTGAGAAGAAGGCGGATAGTTTCGCCTTCCAAAAAATCATGCGCTCACACGTAAAGGAGAAACGTGCTTTTCAACAACTGAAGACCTTAGGTCTAAAGATGGAGAACGACGGGAGAGCCTTTCTTCAACGGGGTGAGGCCGTTCAATGGTTAACGGCGAATAAGGACGCATTAGATCAACAAGGATTCGTTGTTCAGTTCAAAGGGGATGGCCAAGCTCCTCGGTATTTCTTAGGGAAGCCAGAAATCAATATTCGCATTGGTGAAAAACTAGATTGGTTTGACATTCAGGCCATTATATCGTTTGGAGAGTTTCAGATTCCCTTCTTGAAAATTCGTCAGTTGATCTTACAAAAGAAGAAAGAATTCCATCTGCCGGACGGTTCCATCGCGATGATTCCGGATAATTGGTTCCATGATTACCAAGATCTATTCTATTTCTCTGAGACGCGTCCTGGAGAAGAAGGCGTTTTCTTGCGTCGTCAGCATTATCAACTCGTTCAAGAGTGGGAGAATCAGGATCTAGTGAAGACAGCCTTGCGCTCGAAAACGGTAAATGATTTAGCGCTCGAAGCGAAAGAATATCCTGTGCCGAAGAACTTTAAAGGAACTTTGCGTCCTTATCAATTGGAAGGCTACCGTTGGATGCGTACGCGTCAAGCGGCTGGCTTAGGGGCTTGTTTAGCCGATGATATGGGTCTTGGTAAAACGGTGCAAACCCTATGTTTATTACAGAGCCTGAAGGAACAAGGTGAGACCTTGCCTACTTTACTTGTGATGCCTACTTCTTTGTTGTATAACTGGGAGATGGAGGCGAAGAAATTTACGCCGCAGCTACGTGTTTTAGTCTATAGCGGACCACAAAGAGAGAAATTACAGGCGCAAATCGGGAAGGTTGACTTGCTATTGTGCTCATTTGGTATGGTGCGCTCGGATATTGAATGGTTCGAAAAGCAAGCATTTTCGTATGTGATATTAGATGAGTCACAGGCGATTAAGAATCCTTTGGCGAATATTACCAAAGCCGTTCAGAAGTTAAATGCGAAATTCCGCCTTGTCATGACGGGAACACCGTTAGAGAATTCGACGATGGATCTTTGGTCCCAAATGAATTTCGTGAATACGGGTTTACTCGGAACTCAACGTTATTTCAAGGACCATTTCCAATTGCCTATCGAGAAAAAGGCAGATATGGAGAAGAAAAAGCGGCTGTATTTCTTAATCAAGCCATATTTATTGCGTCGGGAGAAGCGTCAGGTAGCGGCTGATTTACCTGAGAAAATGGAATCGGTGACGTATTGCTCGATGACCGAGGAGCAGGAGCGTTTATACGATAAGACAAAATCGTTCTACCGCGATGTGCTTTTAAAGCAGATCAAGGACGAGGGTTTACAAAAATCGCGCTTCTCTGTTTTGCAGGGTTTGACAAAATTGCGTCAGCTTGCGAACCATCCATCGCTGTGCGAGGAAGGATATACCGGCGATTCAGGAAAAATGGAAGCTGTTTTAGAAAAATTAGAGACGGTCTTAGAGCAGCACCATAAGGTGTTAATCTTTAGTCAATTTGTGCAGCACTTGAACTTGATCAAAGCGGCCTTAGAAGAGCGTGGAATAGCGTATGCGTACCTAGATGGCAGTACATTGGACCGAAAAGGACAGGTGGAAAGTTTCCAAAAAGACGACGGGCAATCTGTTTTCTTAATCTCCTTGAAGGCAGGTGGGGTAGGTCTAAACCTGACCGCGGCAGATTACGTGTTCTTGTTAGATCCGTGGTGGAATCCAGCGGCGGAGGCTCAGGCTATTGACCGTGCACACCGCATAGGCCAAAAGAAAACGGTATTCACCTATAAGTTCATTTCAAAGGAAACCGTGGAGGAGAAGATCCTGGCGTTACAGCAACGCAAAAAGGATTTGGCCTCAGAGCTTGTGACATCTGATGAGAGTATCCTACGCGCCCTGAGCGAAGACGAGGTACTTGATTTATTAAGCTAGAATTTTAACGAGGATATTTTTCGCCACTTCATGACTGATGAAGATGGGCTCTGCGTCGTTAATCGAAACGAAGATAGAACGGTCGAATTCGTTGATCTCTTTTATAGCTAACTTTGCCCCTAAATTCAGATTTAATTTAGTTAGCAATTGTAGGAATACGGCCGAATCCTGGGCTACACCCATTAATTTACAGGTTTTAGTTGCCTTGATATCAGATAGCTGGGAATAGGCTAATTCAGGTAGAATACCGTCCTTGTTTGGGATGGGATCGCCGTGCGGATCCGTCTTGGGGAAACCGAGGAATTCATCTAATTTGTTTACTAATTGATCCGATTCGATATGCTCGAGTTGTTCTGCAATTTCGTGGACCTCATCCCAATTAAAGCCCATTTTTTCGACTAAGAATAGTTCCCAAAGCCGGTGCTTACGTACAATTGACAAGGCAATTTTTTCGCCCTCAGCACTAAGACGAACACCTTGGTATTTTTGGTAATTCACCCAGCCTTTATCGGCAAGCTTGCGCAACATATCCGTTACTGATGCGGCTTTTGTTTGCATTAACTCTGCGACTGCGTTCGTTGAAATATCCTCAGAAGTTGCCTCTGAGAGCCTGTGGATGACCTTTAAGTAGTTTTCCTCTGTGAATGAAATTGCCATGCGGTAAATATAGCAAATTAATTTTTTAGGTTAATCTAAAAATTATTTTTAAATTGTGCAAAATTTTGATGTATGTCGAGTCCTTGGCGTTCTAGTCCTAAAATGAAATCCCTCTCTGAAGTGTTTGGGACGATTCCCGTGCCTGCGGGGAATGGATTTTGGCAGAATTTACGGGCATTTATGGGACCGGGCTTTTTAGTTGCGGTAGGATATATGGATCCGGGTAACTGGGCAACGGATTTAGCAGGAGGAGCCTCCTTCGGATATACGTTATTATCTGTCATCCTTGTTTCAAGCATTTTTGCGATTGTATTACAGCATTTAGCCCTAAAGTTAGGGGTTGCTTCAGGTCGCGATTTAGCTCAAGCTTGTGGGGATGCCTTTTCTAAGCCGGTAGCTATTTTTCTCTGGGTGGTCTGCGAAATTGCCATTGCAGCTTGCGATTTAGCCGAGGTGATCGGGTCAGCATTAGCGTTGCAATTGCTCTTCGGAATTCCGATTCTAGCCGGTATTGTTATCACGATTTTAGATGTTTTTCTGATTTTATACTTCCAGAACAAGGGTTTCAAAGTCATCGAATCTATCGTGTTATCCTTGCTCATTGTCATCGTTTGCTGCTTTGCCTATGAGTTATTCATTTCTCAACCATCGATTGCTGGAATCCTGGGTGGTCTCGTTCCACAAACCTCTGTGGTAACGAATCCAAGTCAACTCTACGTAGCCATTGGAATTCTAGGAGCAACGGTGATGCCTCATAATTTGTACTTGCATTCGAGTATTGTGCAGACGCGTGCCATCAAGGACACAGAGGAGGATAAGGAGAAGGCCATTAAATATGCTACCTGGGATTCGACGATTTCCTTGGGATTAGCCTTTTTTATTAATGCGGGGATATTAATCTTAGCAGCCGCTGCTTTTCACGGGAATAATTTGACCCACGTCGCAGATATCCGCGATGCTTATCAATTATTAGATCCCGTCTTAGGGAGTCAGCTAGCCAGTATTTTATTTGCCGTGGCCCTACTAGCTTCGGGCCAAAACGCCACCCTCACCGGGACTTTAGCCGGCCAAATTGTCATGGAAGGTTTTCTTGATCTACGCATTGCCCCCTGGTTAAGGCGTTTGATTACA
>JACCDS010515193.1_pt1 | contig 19385 bp, 13 predicted proteins | sample 7446441 | NCBI WGS metagenome assembly JACCDS01 (sample SAMN15323445, study PRJNA562643) | freshwater metagenome | isolation source: river surface water | place: USA:Blue River Watershed | collected 2017-08-17
AACATGAAGGCCGATGTGCAGGCCTACAAACCCGCTGATTTTTATGCTGTCTACATCGGCTTTCGCTGCGCCTACGACCTCAAGTCGCCAAGCGCCAACCCGAGCAAGGCCCGGCCATGATGCATTCGCTGCCCGAGGGCTACCGCGCCCTGGTGATCGGTGCCAGTGGTGCCATCGGCAGCGCCTTGCTGCAGCAGCTGCAAAACGATCCGCGCTGCGAGTTGGCGTTGGGGGTGTCGCGCCAAAGTTCGCCGGGGTTGGATTTGCTGAATGAAGCGAGTATCGCCGCCCGTGCGCAAGCGCTGGCCGAGCAGGGGCCATTCCATCTGGTGCTGGACGCCACGGGGGCACTCACGGTGAACGGGCGCGGCCCCGAAAAACGCCTGGACGAGCTGGACGCGGCGCATTTGCTGGCGGCGCTGCAGCTCAACGCCGTGGGGCCGGGCCTGCTGCTCAAACACTTTGTGCCTTTGTTGGCCCCGGGTCAGCGCGTGATTTGGGGCAAGCTGTCGGCGCGGGTGGGCAGCATCGAAGACAACCGCAAAGGCGGCTGGTACGGCTACCGCGCGGCCAAGGCGGCGCTGAACATGCTGCTGCAAACGGCGACGATCGAAGTCGCCCGCCGCAGGCCGCTGGCGGTGGTGGCCGCCTTGCAGCCGGGCACGGTGCAGTCGGCGCTCAGCCAGCCTTTTGTGGGGGGCGATGCGATGCGGCCTGAAGAAGCCGCCCTGCGTTTGCTGACTGTGCTGGACGCCCTGCAGCCTACGGGGCGTGCGCAGTTTGTGGACCATCAGGGGCAGCAAATACCCTGGTGACCTGCGTCATTACTGTTCGATCTTGGCTTTGCGCGCCAGCTCGTTGAGCAGGTCGATGCGGCGCTTTTGCAGCAACTCGGCACGGATGCCAGGTTTGGCCTGGTCCATTGCCGGAGGCACAAACTTGCGCTTGTCTTCCACGCGGATCACATGCCAGGCTTCGCCCACCTGGATTGGGGCCGCCGTCATGGCGCCTTTGTCCAGGTTGACGATGACGTTGGACACAGCAGGCACGATCTGGCTGGGCAGCAGCCAGTCGAGCAGACCCTCTTTGTCTTTGTTGGCGTCCATCGATTTGTCTTTGGCCAGCTTGGCCAGCGATGCCCCCGAACGGACGGATGCGATCACTGACTTGGCTTCGGCTTCACTGCCCAAGACGGCTTGACGTAGTTGGTACTGTTGGGCATCACCTAAGGTGGTTAGTTGGCGGTCGTATTCGGCCTTGATCTCGGCTTCGGTGACAGGCTTCTTGGTGATTTCGTCCTGGATCAGGAAGTCGATCAAGACGTTTTGGCGAGCTTGCGTCAGCGCTGCTGCCGCGTCAGCCGATTTCTCAATGCCGCGCTTTTGGGCCTCTTGTAAGAAGAGTTCTCTGGCGATCAGCTCGCCTTTGATGGCGTTGCGCAGCTGCGCCGTGTCTTGCTGGCCTTGCGACACGTTGACCTGCACCAGTTGGTCCAGGGTTTTGCTGGGCACTGCAACGCCGTTGACGGTGGCTGCGGCCCCCGAAGGCAGCTTGTTTTGCGCTTGGGCGGAAAAGATGAGGGCGGTTAGGACGGCCGACTGAATCAAAAACTTCTTCATGGGTGCTCTTCAATGGTTGACGTCAACCTTGTGCACCCGCGTCTCGCGATCAAGACGCTCAAAAATACCCACAACGCAACCATCAGGGCCCCAAAACGGGGCTATGTTCTAGTTTTGCTATTGATGTCGACAATAAGTGCAAATTTTGACGAAAATCATTTTTGAGGAATTTGCACCCAATTCGCGTGTAACACGTTACGTTTGACCGCTCTGATCAACCGTTCTTGCGAGGTTGTTTGGAAGCCAACTCCAACAACGCAAGCAGCTCAACGGGCTCAAATGGTTTGCTCAAATAAGCATCGGCTTTACAGGATTGAGCCAATTCCTCCAGCAAAGACCGTTCTTGCGCTGACATCAAGACCAGCCAGACTTTGGGATCACGCAAACGGATTCGTTTTGCCAGGCTGACGCCATCTTCGCCAGGCAGGTTGACATCCAACAGATAAAAGTTTGGCGAACAGGGCGGCATCGCTTCATCGAGTTCCTCAGCCGAAGTAAAGCCAAGCACCTTGTGCCCATCACCCGTCAAAAAGGAGACCAATGCCGCACGCAATGCATCGTTGTCTTCGACAACTGCCACATCGATTTCAGGTTTTGTCGATGAGGATGGCAGCACTGGCATCAAAGTTGAAGCTGACATCAAAAACCCCTTGTCTGCACGATGAGTTTCTCCGACACCACACCGCCGCCCTGCAGCAGCTGAACCTTGACCTGCATAGGCAGCTTCACATCAGAGCCATTGGCCAAAGTGAAGGATTTGTCGTTAGGGATACTGCCTGCGTCTGGCGTTACTGCCAAAACTTGGACAGTAAATGCAAGGCACAAAATGAAAGACTTTTGCATGTGGTACAGATAAACGGTTGAAGTCAACCATTCGCACATTCATCCCTGAGATGAAGCGTTCAACGCTGTAAAACACGAATTGCAAACAGCTAAAAAGTTGCTGGTAGCAAATTTTCCAAGTCATACATGTCAAAAATGCGAACTCTCGATAATTCACATTCTTTTGTGTTTTTCGCGCACAGTGGCTGTAACGCGTTACAGAAAATCGACTGAATTTAATCAGGTTGATATCCACCAGACACAAGCAGGATCACGGCCTCTCAGTAAGGTTGTGAACGGCCATGATGTCCCCCAACATCTTGGTGTGCAGCTCTTTGTTGTGTAAAAAACGCCAGAGCATGCTCTCCAGACCGTTCATCAGATCAGGCACGGCTGCCTTGCTTGTGTTGAGCGATTCCTGGGCTTCTTGGGGCATCTGCAGGCGGTGGTAAATCGCCGTGGTGTAAAGGGGAAAGAAGGGAAATGCTTGGGGATTCACGCGCTTGGCAAAATGCAACGCGGTTGCGTAGTCGTCGCGCAGATAGGCATCAGAAACATAAGGTATCCAGTACCAATCCGGGTGAAAGGGCGCGAGCTCTCTGGCGCGGTCCATCAGCGACAGGCCCAAGGCCCAATCTCCAGAGTAGGCATGGAAAAATCCAATGCCCGCTATCAGGTCGGCTCTGTACGGGGCCATGTTCAGCGTTTTTTGTGCGTACTCGCGGAACATGGCCAGTTCGCCTTTTTGGAACAAAGCCACGGCCAGAGCGTAAGTGCCTGTCACTGAGTCTGGCGCCAGATGCAAGGCGTGCTGAGCACATTCAATCGATTTCTGTAAAGGATCAATGGTGTCAGTCGCGTGGGGAAACCCAAAAAGGTATTCATTCCAATAAACCCCAGACAAACAGGCCCATGCTTCTGCATACAGAGGAGAGTTTTTGACCGCCTCCAGCAACTCATGCTTGGCCTGTTGGTGCAACTCTGGGGTGAATTGCTCGGTGTAAGCGTAAAAGCGCAAAACCGCTGTGTATGCCGCGCCCGCTGGCATTTGTTGTCTGGTCAGTCGGTCGATGAGGCCCGTGGGTGTGGCCAGCTGCGCGGCGATCTTCAGCGCGATCTCGTTTTGAAGATCAAACAAACGGTCTGCGTCATCGTTCAGATTGAACGCTTCGGACCAGACCACCTGGTTGGTTCTGCAGTCGGTCAAATGGATCGCAATTTTGTAGGCGGCAGGCTGAAATCGGACCGACCCCTCTAACGCATAGTTCGACTGAGCGAGCAGCTTGGACGTCACTTCGCTTTGGTTAGTGATAGCCCCCAGCTGCGGTAGCGTTAAGACCCGGATGGTGCGCGACTGAGCCAGTAAATGAATCAAGTCCAGCATCAAGCCTGTGCAAACTTGCTGCTGACGCGAGTCCCCACCCAAATTGAGCAGGGGCAAGATGCACAGCTTGGGCGCCAAGCTGGTTTGATCCGCTGTGCTGGGCTTCAGAGTCAGTCCGTAGCTGCCGCCCTCAATGGCCAATTGCCAAGGTTCATCTGCACCCTCGGTCTCGTAATAGGTGGTCAGCAAAGTCTTGACTCGGCTGATTTGCACTCTGCAGATGGAGCTTTTTTCGGTTTTGACGCTGTCGTTGATTCCAAAAAACTCGGTTTCGAGCAATTTTGCGGTGACCTTTTCTGGGCCAATCTCCAAAGACTTCTGGGCTATGAAGTCCAGGAGTTTTTGACTTTTTGGGGATCGTTTGAACGTGTCGGAGTCAACCGCCTTCCGGACAAACTGTGGGAGCGTGCGCTTCATTCGTGTTGTTCAATCAGATCGCGTATGACATTGGCTTGATTCATGTGCGCACTGTACTGGGGAGTGTTTTTTGTATCCGTGTAACGCGTTACACGTTTCCTTGCCAATTTAATTATTTTTATCAGTTTGTAACTTGTTACGAGACGCAGAAGTGAAACGCCCGTAATGATCAAGCGCCCAAATCTCTAGGGCACTGCACTCCTGCCCATTTTTGGTGCGAGTGATTTTTTGATTGTCAGCGGTTGGGGGTTGAACGGTGCTTGTACAGAAATTAAAGACGCGTTGTGTAGTTGCGCCCTTAGCGCTGGCCAGTTTGGCCTGTTTATGCGGCCAAGTTCATGCACAAGCCACTGCCCCCGATGCCGGCAGCATCATGCAAGGCATCGACCGCGACCGTAAACCGGTTGCACCCGTGTCCATGCCCCCCGCGCTGGTGCAATCCGAAGCCACACCCAAAACCGAGGGCGACGCCACGGTCGTCGTGAAACAGTTCACCGTGACTGGCAACACCTTGTTCACAGAGGCAGCATTGGCCCCTGTGCTGGCGCGGTATGCCCAACACGCTTTGACCATGGCCGAGCTGCAGCAAGCGGCTGACGCGGTCGTGCAGTTTTATCTGGACGCGGGTTATCTGGCCCGAACCGTTTTGCCCAAGCAAGACGTGACCGAAGGCGTGGTGCGCATCCAGGTCATTGAATCGAGTTTCAGTGGCGTTCAGATCGACAGCCCACTGGATGGCAAACGCATCACCGAAACCCGGCTGCGCAACACCATCGCCGCACAAATTCAGCCCGGCGATGCCATGTCGCTCAAAAAGCTGGAGCGTGGGCTGATGCTGGCCGACGACACGCCTGGCATCAACGTGATGGGGCGTCTGGTCGCGGGCACCAATGACTTGACCACGGGTGTGGTGCTGAACGTCACCGATGAACCCCTCATTTATGGCGAAGCCGCTATCGACAACTACGGCAGCCGCTCGACCGGGCCTGTGCGCCTGACCGTGAACGGAACCCTGAGCGGCGCGCTCAAGATGGGAGACCAGTTCAGCCTGTTCACCATGAAAACCGAGGGCATTGAGTTCGCCCGCTTGGGCTTTAGCCTGCCAGCAGGCCACGACGGCTGGCGAGTGGGTGCCAACGCCAGCCACATGCAATACAAAGTGGTGGAAGAACCCGGTCTGGATGGCAAGGGTACGTCGATGGTGTTGGGGCTCGATTCCAGTTACCCGATTTTCCGCAGCCGCCCAGACAACTTGTATTACGTAGCCAACCTCGACCAAAAGTTCTTCAAGAACAAAAGCGCAGCGGGCACCTACGACTCCAACTACAACTCGGTGGTGTTTTCGACTGGCTTGAATGGCAGCACCACAGACAAGCTCTGGACCGGCGGTTTGACATCGGGCAACGTGATGTTGTCTGTGGGGCAAATCAATTTCCAAAGCTCCCCAGCCGACTCGGCGTTCGACGATGCTAAAAAAGCCACAGACCTGACGGGAGAAAACGTTCAGGGCCATTTCAAAAAACTCAAGTACGCCGTCACCCACACGCAAAACCTGCTCCCCGACCTGATCGGCTTTGCATCTTTCACCGGCCAGTGGGCCAGCAAAAACCTCGACAGCTCTGAGAAGTTTTACCTCGGTGGCCCCTTGGGCGTGCGTGCCTACCCCAACAACGAAGGCGGCGGCAGTGAGGGCCAGCTGCTCACGCTGGAGCTGCGGCAAAACCTGCCCGGTGATCTGGTGCTGGCCGCTTTTTATGACCGAGGTCGCGTCACGGTCAACAAAATCGATAACTTTCGAGAGCCGACCGACACCACACCCAACAAGCTGACCTACCAAGGCCGGGGCTTGCAGCTGACCTGGCATGGCCCCAAAAACAGCAACATCAAAGTGACCTGGGCACGCCGCAATGGCAGCAACCCCAACCCCGCCGAAGCGGGCACTGACCGAGATGGCACGCAAAAGCTCGACCGTTACTGGCTCAGCGCGTCTATCCCTTTCTAAATTTTTGCCCCGGCTTGCCTCAGGCAGACCCCTGTTGACATGAACAAAGTACACCGCACCCTCTGGAACAATGCCCTGAACGCCTGGGTGGCCGTGGCAGAAAACGCCAAAGCCAGTGGCAAAACCAAGACCAGTAAAACCCTGCTGGCCACGCCGCTGCTGGCCGCGCTGACCGCCACCGGTGCACTGGCCGCGCCGCCCAACCCGCCCGCCACCAACGCCTTGCCCACAGGTGGCGTGGTGAGTGCAGGCACGGCCAGCCTGAGCCAGGCGGGCACAGCCGCTGCCCCGGTGCTCAACATCAACCAAAGCACCCAGCGTGCGGCGATCAACTGGAACACCTTCAACATCGGGCAAGCGGCCACCGTCAACTTCAACCAGCCCAACGCCCAGTCGGTCACGCTCAACCGTGTGGCTGACCACAACCCCAGCCAGATCTTTGGCAAGATCAACGCCACCGGGCAGGTGTATCTGGTCAACCCCAGCGGGGTATATTTCAGCCGCACGGCCAGCGTGGACGTGCGCGGCCTAGTGGCCACCACACACAGCATGAGCGACGCCGCCTTCATGGCGGGCAGCAACACCTTTTTGCGCAACGGCGCCACAGGCCGGGTAGAGAACGAAGGCGAACTCAAAGCCAAGCTTGACGGCTACATCGCCCTGCTGGCCCCCGAGGTGGTCAACAAAGGCGTCATCGTGGCCGAGCGCGGCACGGCGGTGCTGGCCAATGGCGAGTCGATCACGCTCGACTTCAATGCTGACCACAAACTGAGCGGCATCGTGGTCACGGCCAGCGACATTGCGTCGCTCATTGAAAACAAGCACGCCATCGAAACGCCCGACGGGCAGATCATCATGAGCGCCCAATCGGTCAGCGCCCTGCGCGGCAGCCTGATCAAGAACAGCGGCAGCCTGATCGCCAACACAGGCGCCAACAGCATCACCCACAAGGGTGGGCGCATCTTGCTGGAGGGCGATGACATCACGCTGAGCGCCACGTCCAAAATAGAAGCCAAAGGCGAGCAGGGTGGCGGCACGGTGCTGGTGGGCGGCGACTGGCAGGGCAGCAATGGCGTGTACCAGGCCACCAAGACGACCATGGAGGCGGGCGCGACCATTGATGCCAGCGCCACCCAGAACGGCGATGGGGGCAAGGTGGTGTTGTGGAGTGACATTCACAACACTGATGGCCTTACCCAGGTCTCAGGTTCGATTATTGCTACTGGCAAGGCTGAAGGCCTGGGTGGTCGTGTCGAAACTTCGGGGTATGAGCTGGGATTCAACGGTAGCGTTGCTGCTGGACGTGGTGGTCTATGGCTGTTGGACCCGACCAACGTCACCATAAGTAGTTCCTCCACCACTGGCACTTTGGCTGGAGACTTGGCCAATGCGGGTGCTGTCACAGTGAAAGCTACTGATGTCGCGGCAGCACTGGCAAGCGGTACGAATGTCGATATCACGGCTTCCGGCAGCATCACCGTCAGTTCTGCCATCAGTGTCAGTTATGCAACAGGCTTGGAGTCAACGCTGACTTTGGACAATAGGAGTGGTACGAACCAATCCATTGCCATTAACAACACCATTTCTCAAAGTGGGACAGGTGTTTTGCATTTGGCTGTAAAGTCCAAGGGAGGTGCAATAACGGCTGGCTCAGCGATCAGCATTAATGGCAACATATCGTTTGATAATACCGATGCAGGTGCGGTGACAACAGCAACTGCAAATGCAGCAGGTGGTATTGCTCTGAATGCCGCCATGACCTCGAATCTGGGGAATATTGATCTAAAAGGCGTAGCATCCTCTACGGGTGTGGGCGTCAGTATCTCGGACTCAATATCCGCTTTGGCTTCAGATGCCACAGCAACACCAAACAAAGGTTTGATCAGTATTTCTGGTAAATCAGATTCTGGAAATGGTGTTTTATTTTCAAACGGCAATACCACTTATTCTGGTAGTGCTGTAACCTTTGGGAAAACTATATTAGGCAATAAAATAGCCATTGATGGACAGGTGACTAACAGTACTTCAAGTCAACCCGTTGTTAATCTGGGTGTTCATGCTTTTAATATACCCAACAATACCATTACCTCAGCTCTCTACAACGCAGCCGGAGATGCATTTTTGGTGAATGCTACTGCGGCTACAACCTCTATGTCCTGAATAGTCGCAGGGCCAGGAGTTTCTGGACTAAAAGTTGCCTATATTAAGATTGGTTCCAATGGCGGTGATATAAAATTTAAAAGCAATGGTCTTATCACGTTGGATGATGCTGCGGCATATAGGCAATCGGTTATCGAAGTCAGTGGTGATGCAACTTACAATAAATCGACCTTGTCTATTGATACCACCTCGGGCGATTTGGTGAGTAAGGTCATGACCATGACTAACGTGTTGACCGGGACTGCTGCCAACACAAGAAAGCTGGACTTTTCTGTTTTAACCAATGGTGCACCCATTGATTACCGCACTCAAAACGGCATCAACAACAATGCCTCTGCAACCCCTAAGTGGGGTGTAGGGACAGGTGCATACTCCGGTGACTTGAAGCTTGATAACACTTGTTTGACTTGTGTTACGAGGTTGGTGCCAGATTCCAATATCTCTGCGGTGACAAGTGCTTATGCGATCAAAGTTTCGAATGGCGCAGTCGTCAATATTTCTGGTAAATTTACGGCAAATGCTCTTTCATCTTCTGTTACAACGGAAGCATTTTATGTTGTTGATTCTGGTGTAAGTTTTACAATGGGGTCCGCTGATTTTCGTTCAGCAGTTCTCAATTCGGCAATAACTGCTAACAGTGGTGTCACCAGTGGTGGTGGTAATTTTTATTTGGCAGTACCGACATTTGTGATCAACGGCAGTGCCGATTCAATTTTTGCAGCTGGTTGGAACCGACCTGCAGGTGATATCTATGGTGGAGCAATTGTCGTACCGAATACGTCGTGGTATTTAAATAATGGAACATCAACTGGAAAAGTTAAAGTATTCACGGGTTCCCCGACATTGGTTCCAAGTACTGATTATGGTTCTACGGCTGCGTATCCTGGCAATAACTGGCTAAAGTTTTGGGGTGGCTTTGTGAGTGGATACACGCAAAGTAAACTTGTTCCATCTCTGGATAAAAATTTTGTTTATGGAGCCAATTTTTCAACGCTGAGCAGTTTCACGCCTGCTGGTGGTGGGGATCCATTCGCGACTGCATATACCAAGAGTGCGATTGTCTATAACCGCTTCGTACCATCTACCACTGTGGCATTGAGTGCGGATATCAGCAGTACAAGAATATATGCCAGCGCCACAGACGCCACCATCTTGGCAGCAGCCAAATCGGCATTGGCTGGAACGGTCACTTTGGGGTCAGCCACTTGGATGGGAATGAATCCCAACGCTTTTGATTACAGTACCTACGCAAATATTTATAAAAGTGCGATCGTAGATCTTCTGAATTTAAGTTTACCTGGTGCCTCGATGTCAACGTCCGGATACAGACCGGTTGGCACTTACAACTTCCAATTTGGCACGGTGCCGATTACCAATATCACAACCAATTGGGTAGGCGCACAAGATACGCTGACCATCACCCCCAAGGACTTGAACATTTCGGGGTTGACGGTCAACAACAAGATCTATGACGGCGCAACGACCGCCACATTAAACACGGGCTCACTGGCTTACACGGGTTTGGTCAGTGGTGATGTGGTTAACGTGAACATCACGGGGGCCGACTTTGCTTTAGCCAATGTGGGGACGCATGGCGTCAGTCTGGTTTCAAACAACACGGGGGCAGACCAAGGGAATTACAACATCATTGCCCCAGCAAGCCTTCAAGGCACGATCGCTGCAAAAGCGCTGACCATTACTGGCCAAAGTGCGGCCAACAAAGCCTATGACAGCACCAATATCGCCACGCTCAGCGGCGGTGCCCTCGTGGGTATCGTAGGCACCGAGAACGTGACCTTGGCCACCCAATCAGGCACCTTTGCCACGGTCAACGTGGGTACAGGCATCAGCATCACGGGTACGAGCACCTTGGGCGGCACAGCGGCAGGCAATTACAGCTTGACGCAGCCGACAGGTCTGACGGCCAACATCACGGCCAAGGCTCTGACCATCACAGGCCAGACTGCGGCCAACAAGGCTTATGACAGCACCAACACCGCCACGCTCAGCGGTGGCACGTTGGTGGGCGTGGTCGGCAGCGAAGATGTGACCTTGACCCAGGCGGGCACATTTGCCCAAGTCAACGTGGGCACGGGCATCAGCGTCACGGCGGGCAACTCGCTGGGCGGCACGGCCATGGGCAACTACAGCTTGACGCAGCCCTCGGGCTTGACGGCTGACATCGCGGCCAAGGCGCTGACCATCACGGGCCAGACTGCGGCCAACAAGACCTATGACGGCAACAACACCGCCACGTTGAGTGGTGGTACCTTGGTGGGTGTCATCGGCAGCGAAAACGTGACACTGACGCAGGCAGGCACGTTTGCCCAGACCAACGTGGGCACAGGCATCAGCATCACGGGGACGAGCACATTGGGTGGCACGGCAGCAGGCAATTACAGCCTGACGCAGCCCACGGGTTTGTTCGCGAACATCACGGCCAAGGCCCTGACCATCACGGGCCAAACTGCGGCCAATAAGACCTACGACGGTAACGACACTGCAACGATCAGTGGCGGCACTTTGGTCGGCGTGGTGGGCAGCGAAAGCGTTACCCTGAACCTGTCCGGCACGGGAAGTTTCGCTTCGCTGCTGGTGGACACTGGCATTGGGGTCACCGCTTACAACACCCTGGGTGGCGCACCCTCGGTTTTGGCCAATTACACGTTGACGCAGCCCACGTTGTCTGCAGACATCACCGCCAAAGTGCTGTCAGTCAGTGGTTTGGCTGTGAGCAACAAAATCTATGACGGTAACGCCACTGCGACGGTGAGCCATTGGGGTGCCGTTGACACGGGCATCAGTGGTGAAGCTTTGGTGCTGAACCATGGTTCGGCCACCTTCAACGACAAGACCGCAGGTACGGCCAAGACGGTCACGGCCACCGGCTACAGTCTGTCTGATAGCACAGGTCTGGCCAGCAACTACGTGCTGAGCAGCACCAGCGCGACGACCTCTGCCAACATCACGGCCAAGGCATTGACGATCAGCGGGCAAACGGCGGTGAGCCGTGCCTATGACGGCACAGACACGGCGGGTTTGACCGGAGGCAGTTTGGTCGGCGTCGTTGCAGGTGACGTGGTCACCCTGAACCAGTCGGGCGGCGGGACATTTGCCACCTTCATGGCGGGTAACAACATTGCGGTGACCCCTTTCAACGGAATTGCCGGCGCAGACCAAGCCAATTACACCTTGACGCAACCCACAGGCCTGAGCGCCAACATCACGCCCAAGGTGGTGACCGTGAGTGGTCTGACGGCCAGCAACAAGGCTTATGACGGCACAACGGCGGCGATGGTCAGTGGTGCCACAGTGGTCACAGGCATCAGCGGCGAGAGCCTGACGTTGAACGGCGGTGCTGCCACCTTTGCCAACGCCAGTGCAGGCACGGGCAAAACGGTGACGGCTACCGGCTACACGCTGGCAGACGGCTCAGGTGCTGCCGTGAACTATGTGCTGAGCAGCACCAGCAGCACGACAACGGCTGACATCACGCCCAAAGTGTTGACGGTCTCTGGCTTAACGGCCAGCAACAAGACCTATGACGGCACAACGGCAGCCACCGTCAGTGGTGCCACGGTGGTCACAGGCGTTAGCGGCGAGAGCCTTACCTTGAACGGCGGTGCAGCCACCTTTGCCAACGCCAATGCAGGCGTGGGCAAGACGGTGACAGCCACGGGCTACACCCTGGCCGACGGCACAGGTGGCCTGGCCAGCAATTACACGCTCAGCAGCACCAGCAGCACGGCGACGGCCACGATTGACCCGAAGACCCTGACAGTCGGTGGTTTTGCCGTGAGTGGCAAGACCTATGACGGCACCAACGCGGTCACGGTGAGCAACTGGGGCGGTGTGGCCACAGGCATCAGTGGCGAGGCCTTGACGCTGAACCACGGCAGCGCAAGCCTGAGCGATTTCAACGCAGGCACGGGCAAAACCGTGACGGCCACAGGCTACAGCCTGGCCAACGGCACGGGTGGCTTGGCCAGCAACTATGTGCTCAGCAGCACCAGCAGCACCGCCACCATGGACATTGCCCAAAAGCAGGTCACGGTGAGTGGGTTGGCCATGAACAACCGCACCTATGACGGTACAGCCGATGTATCGGCCAGTGTGAGCAGCTGGGGCACTGTAGCCACCGGCGTAACGGGTGAGGCGTTGGTGTTAACACCTGGCACCGCCAGCTTGGCCGACGCCAATGCAGGTACGGGCAAGACAGTCACGGCCAGTGGGTATGCTCTGGCCAACGGCACAGGTGGTTTGGCCAGCAACTATGTGCTGACCAGTACCAGCAGCACCACCACCATGGACATTGCCCGCAAGGCGGTGTCGGTATTGGGGCAGACCGTGAGCAGCAGAGCCTATACCGGCACCAATGCGGCGCCGGTCAGCGGTGGTACTTTGGACGGGGTCATCAGCGGCGACAACTTGCTGCTCAACCAGTCGGCAACATTTGCCTCGGTCAACGTGGGTACGGGCATTGCCGTGACGGCCACCAATACCTTGGGCGGCACCTCGGTAGGCAACTACCTCATCGCTACGCAGCCTTCGCTTCCCAGTGCCGACATCACGGCTGCCACACTGACAGTGACTGCCAGCAACGCGAGCAAGGTATATGGCTCTCCGCAAACATTTGCGGGCACCGAGTTCACCAGCAGCGGTTTGCAAAACGGTGAGTCGATTGGTACGGTCAGCTTGAGCAGCACAGGCGCTGCGTCGACCGTGGGTGTGGGCAGCTACCCCATTGTGGCCAGCGCTGCCACAGGCGGCACGTTCACAGCCAGCAACTACACCATCGGCTACACCAATGGCGCGCTGTCAGTGACGCCGAAGGCCTTGACCGTGAACGGCCTGACCGTGAGTGGCAAGACCTATGACGGCACGACCACGGCTGCAATCAATACGTCTGCAGTGTCGCTGGCAGGACTTGTGGGCAGTGACCAGGTCACGGTGACGGTGACGGGGGCCAACTTTGTGTCGGCCAACGCGGGCACGCACACGGTGTCCTTGACTTCCACAAACGGTGGTGCCGATGTGGGTAACTACACCATCACCGCGCCCAACAGCTTGACGGGCACCATCAGCCAAGCGCCTTTGACGGTGACTGCCGACGCCAAAAGCATGACTTATGGCGGCAATGCTTTGCCCAGTTTGACTTACACGTCATCGGGGTTCGTCAACAACGAAACAGCTTCGTTGTTCAGCGGTGCGTTGGCCACCACGGCCACGGCCTACAACGGCACGGCTGGCAGTGGCTCCAACGCAGGCACTTACCCGATTGCCGTTGGTACCTTGAGTGCAGGTGGCAACTACGCCATCGCCTACACGGGCGCTAACTTGACGGTGAACAAAGCGCCACTGAGCGTGACAGGTAACAGCCCTAGCATGACGTATGGCGCCAACAGCTTGCCCAGCTTGGGCACGGCCTACAGCGGGTATGTGAATGGTGATACCAGTGCCGCAGGCTTGGTGGGTGCGCCCACGGTCAGCACTACAGCCACGGCCTACAACGGTACGCCGCGCAGTGCATCAGATGTGGGTACTTATGCGGTGACGGCCAGTGTGGCGGGCATGAACTCGACCAACTACACGTTTACGCCCGTGGCGGGTACTTTGACGGTGAACCGTGCCCCCATCATGGTGGGTGGCTTGGCGGTATCCAGCAAGACCTATGACGGCACAGCGACGGCCTCGATTGACACATCGGGTGTGACTTATTCTGGCTTGCTTGCGGGTGACACAGTCAGTGTGAGCGTGACCGGTGCCAACTTTGCGTCGGCCAATGCAGGCACGCATGCCGTGAGCTTGGCGTCCTCTGTTTCTGGTGCGCAAGCAGTTAACTATGCGGTGACGGCACCAAGCAGCCTGACGGGCAGCATCACGCCCGCCGCATTGACCGTGCAAGCCAATGACCAGTTCAAGACCTACGACGGTTTGGGCCACACAGCAGGGGTGACTTACGCTGGGTTTGTGGCGGGGCAAGATGTCAGCGCCTTGTCGGGAGCACTCAATTACGCGGGTGTCAGCACAAACGATGGCGTCACGGTCTACGCCGGTGAGGTGCGATCTGGCAGCTACCAGGTCACGCCTGCAGGGTTGACTTCAACCAACTACAACATCACATATTCGACCGGTCTGTTGGCCATTGATCCGGCCCCATTGACGGTGACCGCAAGGGGGGCGAGCAGGGTTCAAGATGGCCAGGCATACCGGGGCGGTAACGGTGTTGACTTTGTGGGCTTTGTGAACGGTGAGAGCCAGTCTGCATTGAATGGGGGGCTCACGTATTCGGGCTCTAGCCAGAATGCGACCGCTGCGGGCACCTACAACATCACGCCTGGGGGGCTGACGTCGACTGACTATGACATTCGATTCGTCTCTGGGCGTCTGGTGATCAAACCGAAGCCGGTGACCACCAACCTGGCGGCAACGTCGACGGTTGCTGCCAATCAAACGCAGCAAGCGGTGGTCGTGTCTTCAGCGGCCGCTTTTGCCAATGCAACGGCTTCTACAACCGCTGTTGTAACGGTCCCGGCCGCGACGACCGCATCATCCACTTCGACGGCCACGACACCGGCAACGGTTGCCGCGGTTCAGGTCCCGCCAGTACCCGTCACTTTGACGAATACCAAGTCGGCGTTGGATCTGGGGGCATTCAAGGTGGTGGGTACCACTGCACCGGGTGTTCTGGATGTGGTGTTTGTGCCCAATCCATCCACGCCACAAAATGTGATTCAGGTGCTGCAACTGCCTTTGGCCACCGGTCAGGGGCCTGTGCCTGAAAAAATCATGAACGATCTGTATCTGTCGGCTGGCGTGGTCACAGCGTCAGCGACGACTGCTGGACTCGGGGTTTCTGGTACAGCCGGTACAACTGCACCAGCAGGCACAGCGGGTACCACTGCGACAACTGGGAGCGGCGCAACAGCAACGACCACCACAACGAGCACGACAGTGGCTGCAGGTTCTGCAACGGATGCCACGTCCACCAGCACCACGGACGATGGAAAGAAAAACAACGTGAGGGTAGAGCAGTCGCAGATCACCACGGTGCTGGCCAACGACGCGCCGCTGCCGACGCAATTGACGTTCAATCCGCAAGACAAGTCATTCACTTTGGCCAAGGGCGCTGATGTGAAGTTGCCTTTGCAGGTGAAGATTCAGCTGCGCCAAGGCGGCAGCGTGGTGTCAGAAAAGCTGGTGATGTTGACCAACGAGTTTTAAACCGAAGCCAAAAACCACCCAACAACACCCATTTCAGCCGAGCAGCTCTTGCTACATGAACAAAATTTATGAAAGTGTGGGTGATTGTTTATATTTACCGACATATTCGTATATGCGTGTCTATCCCAGGTACACGGTCATTGCCGAAAAATTTTAAGCAATTATTTCGCTGGGTATGGCCAACAGTCGCATGAAGGATTACTTTGATTTATGGGTGCTGCTACGCAATGCAGAGCTAGATCAGGCTATTCTTGAACAAGCAGTGCAAGCCACAATGACGAGAGGAGGAACCGTGCCTTCCATCGCTTGCAGGCAAGCTCCTACAAATTCCGGCCGCTTGCAGGGCAATCAAAACAGATGCGCTGACCTGGCTCCACTGTAAGAGCCAGCCCTGCTGGCGATGGATGCCCCGTGACCCTCATCGCTTGCAGGCAAGCTCCTGCAAATTCGGGCTGCTTGGAAGGCGATCAAACTGTCAAAGCGCCCATTTGACCTCGGCACCACCGCCCAACTCTTTGCCGTGTGTGCTGATGCGGCCGACAATGCCCGCGCGGATGGTGATTCCGCGTGCAAAGTCGCCTTGCAAGCCAAGCCCCATCAGATGGTTGACGGGACCTTTGTTGGCACCCGTTTGTTGGAATGATCCAAACAGCTGGCTCTGCGCGGTGATCTCATGTGCCGATGCTTTGTCTGCACTCCAGTCGTAGCCCAGGCGGTAAAAACCTGTGAGCGACAGCGGGCGTGCTGTGGCTTGGTGAATAGGCATCAAAAATTCGGCTCCTGCAAAAGTCAATGCAGATTGGCCGCTGGCTGGTGAAATGGCGTAATTGAAGTCGTTGCCGCCCGACTCATGGGCTTGCCTCATCCACAACTTGGTGAAGGCAACGCCGACAAAGGGGGTCACGGTGAATTGCTCAGTGGCCTGGTAAGGGCGTGAAACCTTGAGGGCTGCATACCCGCCGTTGGACTGGTATTGACTCTGTGCGGTTCCGCCAGTGAAGTGACCCACATCGGGGTTGTAGCGCCTTGCGGATGTGTCGCTGTAAACATAGCCCGCAGCGGCTGAAATTTTCAAGTTGTTTGTGAAGGATTGAGCGCCGTAGAGCCCAACGTAGTAGTTGGTTGAGGAAAAATCCTGGCGCACTTGTTCGGGCTCGCTCATGGCGGTGTAACCGATGCCACCCAATACGCCCAAGCGTGCAGATGTGTCCTGGTAAATGTCGCGGCCCATGATCAGGTTGGAAAGCCGGTACTTGAAGCCTGCCAACTTGTCGTAGTGGGTGACGCTGCCGTTCACATGGCTGGCATCGATCCAGAAGGTGCGTCCGTGCTCGAGTTCAAGTGATGTGGATGCGCCCGCTGAAGTGGAGGATGGCGCTCCTACGCGATCCATGACGGTGTTGGTGACATGGCCCATTTGTTCCAGGGTGATGGTCATGTTGGATGAATAACCTTCGGCATGAACCTGGGTGAGTGACGTGGCTTGGCTGGGGGTGAGTGATTGAATGGCCGCGACCAGGCTGGTGCCATTGGTGACGGCTGCAGGGGTGCTTGCTGTGACGGCACTGGCGTAGGCAAAGGTGATGGCCTGGCCCAGTTTGTTGCCTGAGCTGGAGCCCGTGTTGGGCGCAACGGTCACTGGTGCATCGGTGATCAGGTCCCATTGGGTGCCTGCCGAGTTGTTCAAACGCCATGTGGTGGCAACCAGGCCGCCGCCGTAGGTGCCCGTGGTGTTGGTCAAGTGACTGGCATTGACGCCGTTCAGGACTGCGGCATAAGTCGTACCGCTGAGCAGGGTTGAGCCAGAGGCTACGGCATAGACAAGCTGCGAGGTTGCCGAAGTGACAAACAGTTTGCCGTAGGCGCTGGTGCTGTTGACGATGGTGTTGTACTGGGCGGGCAGTTTGCCGAAATACTTCAAGTCGCCCTGAGCGTTGTTGAGTGTGCCGATGGTGCCGGTGATTGTGTTGATGATGCCGTAGGCGTTGCTGCCGGTGTTGCCAGGGGTCAGGGTGCCTTTGTTGGTGATCGTGCCGATGCTGCCACCGCCGTTGTAGATGGCGGCATAGCAAGTGCCACCAGCGTCACAGACACTGTGATCGATCGTGCCGGTGTTGACGATCGTGCCGATGCTGTTGCCCGATCCAAGTTCGATGGCGCTGGCAAACGTGGAGGAGGGGCCGCCGTTGATGCCGCCCTGAATGGTGCCGGAGTTGATCAAGGTGCCAATGCGGGCCGTGAAACCTGGCGTGAAATAGATGGCACTGTTTTGGGCAGAAATGGTCCCGGAATTGTTCAGGGTGACGATCTCGCCGCCGACCAAGAGTGCGTGCGCACCAGCGCCCCAGGTGCCCACGGTGGCCTCCACAGAGCCCCTGTTGACGAGCGTGCCGATCAGGTTGTTGTTGACAATGGCACCATCACTGGTGCCTGCAGAAGTGCTGCGGATGACCCCTGTGTTGAGGAAAGTGGCCACTTGGCCACTGTTGACAAAGCCGTTATGCCCGAAGCCTGACGAAATCAGGCCTTGGTTGGAGAAAGTCCCTGTGACTTGGCCTGTGTTCTGAATCAACGCGGCATCGAGTGAAAAAAAGGATGAAACCGTAGCGGATGGACCGATGGTGACATCCGACTTGGTGGTGCTGATGGTCAGGTCGTCACAGCTGGCGGCCAGTGCGACAGGATCGGCTGTGCTGTCACAGGCCGAATAAGCCGGGTTGGACAATCCGGCAAGACCGACCATGCCGGCCAGTGCGAACAGTTGGTTCGCTTGCTTGAATGCTTTTGGCATGGCTTTTTTTTCCTCAAAGTTGCCCTTGCTTTGGCTCGAACAGGGAGCCACAGCGCTGTGTGATAGCGTGGAATTTTACCCCCGCTAACTGTGCGTCAAGCTGTGGATAAGTCCATGAACAAGCCCTGAGACCCGCATGCCTATTGGCTTGGCGTGGTGTGCCTCATATTTCAGCAATGGCATGAAGTGCGTCCAGGACGATGGATGTGTAGGTCGGAGCTTTAGCTCCGACATTCGCGGGGCCATCACCGGCCCATGTCGGGGCTGAATCCGCCGACCTACCGATGCAAGCCCGGTTTCAACCCAGCGCTTTGGCGATTTTGTGGCGCGGCACGGTGGTTTTGGGGCACTGGCCTTTGGGCAGTTCAAACCACTGGCGCACATCGGCCTCCACGCCCACGCCGTGCATGAAGTTGTAGATGGCTTTTTTGAGACCCTGGCCCAGCAGGTCGTGGTCCACGCCCGCTGGCATGGGGGTGGGGTCCACAAAGCCCACATCGTTTTTTGCAAAGGTGCCTGCGGGCAGCGGCAAGAGCTTCACGCCATAGGCTGCGGGGTTTTGGCCCACGGGTGAATGCACCGTGCAGACAAAGCGGTGGAAAAAGCCGCTGTGGATGCAGCCGTTTTCAAACAGCTGGCGCACGTATTCCAGTGCGTCTACCGTGTCCTGCACGGTCTGCGTGGGAAAGCCGTACATCAGGTAGGCATGGACCAGCACGCCTGCATCGGCAAAACCTTTGGTCACTTGCGCCACCTGCTCGACCGAGACGCCTTTTTTCATGAGCTTGAGCAAGCGGTCAGACGCGACTTCGAGGCCACCCGACATGGCGATGCAGCCGCTTTGGGCCAGCAAGTCGCACAGCTCGGGCGTGAAGGTTTTCTCAAAGCGGATATTGCCCCACCATGAAATAGTGACGTTGCGGCGGATCAGCTCTTCTGCCAAAGCTTTCAACACCTTGGGTGGCG
>JACCDS010814089.1_pt1 | contig 19381 bp, 12 predicted proteins | sample 7446441 | NCBI WGS metagenome assembly JACCDS01 (sample SAMN15323445, study PRJNA562643) | freshwater metagenome | isolation source: river surface water | place: USA:Blue River Watershed | collected 2017-08-17
AGATCATCGAGTGGCGCGGCAAGCCCGACGCCATTCGTTGTGACAAAGGGCCAGAAACTATCCGTGGTGCGGTACAGAGCTGGGCAGCACGACGGCACATCCGCATCGATTATATCCAGCCGGGCAAGCCGCAGCAAAATGCCTACGTCGAGCGGTTCAATCGCACGGTGCGTTACGAGTGGCTATCGCAGTATTACTGGACGGATCTCGAAGAAGTGCAGCTGTTCGCTACGAAGTGGATGTATGGCTACAATCACGAGCGCCCAAACATGGCCTTGGGCGGCTTCACGCCAAAACAGCGGTTGGCCATGGCCGCGTGACTCTACTTCTGAATGCCCTCAATTCCGGGGGGATTACCCATCGAAACGCAATTGAATAGAATGCAAACCACTAGATTGAGTCTTGCACATGCCCGCTCTTCATTCGTTCAAATATCCTAAGCGTTGAATAAGAGAGGAGTACTTACCGCTTTACAGATTGCCGCCGCATCGGTCTTGTTGGTCTTGACGTAGGGGTTGACGAACCGCGATGCCATCAACCTTACCGTGTTGCCGAGCTTCTGTAACTTTCTAGCCCACTAATGCGAGCGTCAGCAGGCTTCCATACCAATCACGCAGAAGGTAATTGGGCGAAGTATTTCAATACTTACTCTCGTTTGATTAACTTCTTTAAAACAGCTTTGCCACTGCGCTCAACACCGTGGACTTGTATGACATTCTTTGCCAAGTCGATGCCGATGATCGTAATGTACTTTTCAGTCGCATCTTCTCGTCTAGGGAGGCATCGCATCTCCGCATTGGCACTCAGATGCCGATTCGCGAAGGGGCGACCACACCATTACAGAAATTGGGACACGCACAGCTCAGGGCGTTACAAGCAAATGAATAGCCAAGTTAATATGAGAAGTGCCGGCATCTTTGATGCTGCGTCGCGTGTAACTACCAATATCTTCTTCCTTGGCCTGATTAGGTCTGACCTAAGAATAGACTCCTTTAAACATGCCGGCTGAATAAACACTAGGTTAAGAAATCGATTTCGGCTCGATGAGTTAATCATCGAAGGCGTAGAGTGCGTAAACCGAGCCAATGCTGCCCGCAGCAACTGGAATTAGCAGAGAAAACTGCCCGGAAACAACAGAAAAAAACGCCATCGCACCATACGCCGCGCACCAGAGGCAAGACATAAAAGTCCCCGTTCCAATTTTTCCTGTCGGTGCAAACATCATCGCGACATATACCGAGCAAAATCCCGCAAGGGATGGGCTCACTAGGTAACTATAGAATTTCTCATCGAATCCGCGGTCGCCAGCAAAGAAGACCATAAGCTTCCCAGCTATATTTGCAATTATTGTAACTAGCAGAAGCGTGATCGCACTCGAGAAGGGGATTAAGATCCACCGCATCCACTTCGGTATTCTTTGTATATATTCCATCCAGCCCCGGAGAGCGCTCCGCTCCTGACTTTTTGTGAATTGTCCCGTCTTACTGAAATGACCGCAAATGGACCTTCGTAACGAGATCTATACCAAATATTGCTCAAAAAAGGAATCCGACCGGCACTGGGCGCTAGCAAAGATGTACGAGGTTTATTCCAGGCCCCTGATGGCTTATCTAAAATACAAGTTTATGGTATTGAGCGTGGCCGTACTAGAGGAGGTGATTCAAGATGCGTTCCTCCGCTTGCTCACCACTACGTCAGCGCCTAGCTCGGCGGACACGATGCAGGCATGGATCTACAAGGTGGTTACGAATGCAGCAATAGATGATATTCGTAGCTCACACACAGATGCGGAACTCTCATTGGACGAGTTGAGAGAATCCGAGAAAAGCAGCAAAGAGTTCTGGGCATGCGGTGAAGAGCAAGGGCGCATCGCTGAACGCTGCGTTGATGAGAAGCTGGGCGTATTTTCCAAACGCCACCCCGAGCGAGCGGCATCAATCATGCTTCAGATGGACGGGCTGGGGATACGGGAGATCGCGGAGATGTACGGCCGCACTGAAGCCGCGATGAAGCAATTTATCTATGAATCGAAAAAGATTCTCAAGCCTTTCTTGTTCGATTGTCTCGAATTAATTGCTGAGTAAAGATGAAAGATAAAAATATTAGTCAAGATGACCAACGCCCCGCGTTATTCTCAGCCGAGGAGGAAGATCTGATCCGCTCAAGATTCGCCGCTTTCAATGAGAGGATGGGTATCAAGTCTGAAACGCCCACTTACGCCGTTAACGCACTCAAGAGAAAACTTGATGCTGCCAGAAAAGGCTCGAGCAGCGCAAGATCGTTTGGCTGGCGCAGTCTTCTCCTCGCCATTGTGAGTTCGTTATCGATCGGGGTAATGGTCACGCGCGTTGCACTGATGCCCTCTTTCGAAGTCGCTCGCAGCAGCTCACCGGTGATTGAGATGAAGGGTGAGCCGGTAAGTTATCAGCTCCTTAAACTAAAGGTTGATGATCCCATCGGCGTCGGCCGTCAAGCAGCAGTAGCCGCGGTCTCGGCAGGATTGGCGGTCAGAACAGAAGAGTCATCGGCCGAGTTCAAGTTGGCAATCCAAGGGCTGTCATCGCTTTCCGCAGACCACAGCCAGCTCAAGCAGATTTTGGGGATCAACTCGTCCGCGCAGGGCGATATTTATGTGGTCCTTAGCAAGCCCTAGATCAGTTACGATTTACGTCCTTAATGAAGTAAAAATCCTCTGTCAGGCTGCTGTTGTACCAAGGTATCTGTCTTCCGCTTGACCTCTGGCTCACCAGCCTGCTTGTAGATTTCAGGATCTCTTCAATTGTTTTTCCAGGTTTTCTGACCTCCTCAAGGAACATGCTCGTGTATGGGCTGTTTCGTCCGTTTCCGTCCGATGCGACCTGGCCCGGCGCAGTTGAGAATGCGATCAAGCTGCCTGATCCGGCATCCATCTTCCCAAGACCTCTCGGCGGGCTGCGATAGGAGGAGAAGATAGGCGTGTTCCTGCAGGCATCGACGATGAAGATGTTTATGCCTTTCCTTTTCATCTCGATTTTTCTCAGCAGATCGGTTGCGTTGATCGCTTGCCTCGGTATCTCCTCTTCTTTCTTTATGTCTGCATCAACCGGGACGAGATAGTTGTGGCCGTTAATCTCGATGCCGTGCCCCGAATAGAAAAACAGTGCGACGTCATAGCGCGGCACTCGCTCCACAAATCTATCGGCCAGTGATCTGAAAGAGTTTAGATCAGCGTCGTGCTGCTCAATGACCTCAAAACCAACCGAGCGCAAAAAATTAGCGATATCGGTTGCGTCGTTTGATGGGTTCTTCAGGGGGCTGGCTCGGTAAGATGAATTCCCGATCACCAGCGCAAGTCTTGCAGCCGGCTGGGCGGGCACCGAGATATGCGCATTGATTCGGCTCTCGGCTTTGCCCTCGCTGATCAGCGCGAGCTCTTTCTCATAATCTTCAGGGAATAAGCTGCTAATCCGAACCCACTTCTTAGCCTCCGTTCTGCAAAGATCTAGCAGTTTCTTCTCCGATAGAGAGAAGGCATGAGGGTTGTTCTCCGGCACATCCACCAGTAAAGCACGAGACGAGGCTCTTGACTCGCTAACTAGCGCGGCGAGCTTCGTGCGTTTGAAGGTGTGGGGTGATTTCTTGAACTCTGCTAGGTCGCCTTCTATACGATCGCATATCTCCAACTGAATTGAGCGATTGATCTTGTTCTGGAGTTCCTGCTCTTGAGTTGGTTTTAACAAATTTGAAACATGCCACGCAGTTAGTACGCCCACCAGGAACGAGGCTATGGCGAAATATATTGGTCTTCTGGTTAGCATGGATGGGTTGCGATACAACTTTGGAAAAGCTAGGGCTGCTTTTTGAGATTTAGTCTAGCAGAGGGCCCTGACTTTTCTAACTCCCTTTCGTCTTAGAGATAGGTGGACACGAAAGGAGAGGTAAATTGAAAACTAAGCACGCACAAGCCCGAGCCCAGCAACGCGGAATATCTTCTGAGATTACTGACTTGTTAACGACATTTGGAGATACTCGCCCTGCGCCCGGCGGCTGCAGGATCCGCTTTTTTAGCAAATCTTCGCGTGAGCGTCTGCGCGCTAAACTCGGTGACGATTTCGTGGCGTCCCACCATGAGAAGCTGCGCGCCTACCTCGTTCAGTGCAGAGATAGCGGCGCGGTAATTACGGTCGGGCTGCTGCACGAAAACAAAAAACTCCCGCGCTCAAAGCCTAAAGTCGCTTATCACTGAGCAAGCAAATTAAATCGTTGCCATTGAAGCAATGGTAACCAATAAAAGGTTATCAATTTAATACTTTTTGGCATTTTTTATTGTTTTATTAGTGCAATACTATGCACTAGAAAATATAACAATTTTCTAAATCTGCCATTCTAATGGTCAACTGATCGTTACCAGATGAAGGCGTAGCCTCCTCGTGGAAGAGATAATGTCAGCATCGACAAGCAATGTTGCCTTCAGCCCCCTCAAAAGCTGGCTCGCAGAATTCCTTTTGATACGCGATCTCTACAAGGGCCCAAGCGGCCGGCCACTCTACAGCTATCAGGTGACCGCACAAGAGTACGAAGATTTGCGCAAAGTACTTACGGCTCATCGGCATGTTGCGTTTAACTATCCACACGAAGAGAGTTGGGCCTCTTGCTTCTGCTTATATGTCGCAGAGTGTTTCAGACGCGAGTATGACGGGGGAGAAAGCGGATGGGCATGGGCGACTTTCGAAAAACGCTTGGGTTGCAGTTTCAATCCGCAACAACACTCGCAACTAGTTACTAGAGGTCTCGAAGGATACTGGAAACGTCCAATCAGGCAGCGGGAACGTGGTCGCGACTTGCTCGGCTCATTGTTTGCGGAAGGTGGACTTCCTTGGTTGCTGGTACAGTCCGAATCCCATGGCTTCGGTCGGTCTGTGCGCAAAGGCCTAAAGGATTTTTACCGTGCCAGGCAAGGCGATCGGACAACCGCCGAATTAATAGCTGACTGCGAGCAGTATCTCCCGCAGACTTTCCGCAATTTAGAAACACGACAACTTCTTGCTGGAATTGTCGAGCAGCTAATGTATCTAGCGGAACAATATCCACTTCGTGAACAAACTGACCCATCAGCCCACCTTGATCAAGTGGCGCCTGGATGGCGCGGAGAATTCCCGATACCTCTTGATGAAGCGAATGCCCGTGGGCTGATAAATGATTGGCTCAAAGATGCGGGTCAGCGAAGCCAGGAGCGCAAGGAGGAAAAAGAAAGAGCATTGGCTTTTACTTGCATGCATGGACTCCATGGGAAGCTAGAGGACTGGAGCATTCAGACCGACATTGTGATCCCAAGAGAAGCTCTCATTCCACTAAACGAGCGACGCTTGAATAGTACCCGGATGGAGATGTATTTCTACGAGGGCGAGCGCAGACTCGCAAAGGGCGGTGTTGTTTATGGACACCTGAAAGACGGAAACTTATCAGTACGTTTCCCAATGACGCAGCTCTCGCTTCAACGCAGCGCGCCCCAGGAACCATTGACCATGCGCTTACTGGAAAATGGTAATACTGTTCATGTCTTCCATTTCACAAGCAGCATGTTGGATTTCGAAGATTTGCCACTGACATTCGCGCTGCAAGAGGATGAGTGGAAGTTCGTCTCAGCATCATCTTGTTCAATCACAGGTAACTCCGCGCTTGTTCGTCTGCCGCCTCACTTCGAAATCTTAGCTGGTAGCGCGAGTGAAGTTGCTCGCGACAAACACGGCGGCCGCTGGATGGAGACCGCAGTGTCACTGCAGATACGGGACGAGCACGACTTGATAACAGTCCGGCTTAACCAACCGCTAAACCAAGAATCTAGGCCAGAACTTCAGGGCAAATGCCTGCATTACATTTCGGCGCCCGCCATCGTGTATCTTGGATGGCCCCGTCTGCTCCCAGGGAGCGCCATGGCACAAGAAGAAAAGCTGACCATATACGCCAACGGCTGCGAGATCCCCAAATCTGGCATTCGCTCTAAGGCCGGTAGGATTCGGTATAGCGTTCGTAACACGCACGGCGAAACAGTGCTCCAACGCCGCTTTGGCGTACTCCCGGAAGACTTCCAACTCTCACTGCAACCGGCGCTAGCCGAACGTCCGGCTCAGTTGAAGATACGGCCTTCAACTCTGAATGTACATATTATCGATAGCAGCCTTCAGGTCGGTACAATTATTAGCGACGAAGCTCTCACAATTCAATTGCAACCTGCCGATACTGAGATTCCAACTGGATTCTCCGTTGCAATCAGCAACAGCTCGGCTGATGATCCAGTGGTGCTACAACTACCGTTTCCATACCAAGGCGCTCGGCTAATTGGAGGGAATGGCGCATCAATTCAGAAGGAAGATTTAACGCTAGAAGAGTTAGAAGGAGTACGTATCTCTCTATCTGCCGGACGGCCATACGGCCAACAATTTACAGTGCAGATGGAATTGGTAAGTCCGCCCCGGGAGCGCTTGACCCGTCGATATTTCACCGATGTCGGTAACATGCCGGTCCTGCTCAACCTGTACAGTTACCAAAATGACATAGGCCAGATGCTGGGGGCAGTCGACGAACAGGATGCTTATATTCGCTTGGAAGTGGTAACAGAAAGGCGGCTGCTAAGTCTAAAAATTCGGCGATATAACGGGCATGTCCGCTGGCTGAGTAACACGAATTTCGAGATTGTCGGCGGGTCGCAAGCCGCATTCCTCCTCGGGGCAAAGGCTGAAGCCATGCTGTTATCGGATCCGCGTCAAGCACCTATCAGCATCCCAGAACGACAAAGCGAAGGAGTCGGCACCGGCGTATTCCAGACGACACCTGCGATGGAGCGAGATACGCCTTGGCTAATCTACCCTGGCAAAGAATCCACGGTGAAATTCCGTCCCGTCGTATATATACCCACTGAGCGCTCCCTGCAGACCTTGGAAGGCGCCTCATCAGCGAAGTTAAAGTCTGTGCACTCAATGCACGAAGCTGCACGAATATTCCATCCGCAATACCAACCCGATGTCATCGACGATCAGATTACATTGATGGCAGTGGATTTCGATCACAGCGGCTGGCAATATTTGGCTGACCTCAAAGCGCACTATGGGCATCTCCCACTCTCAACTTTCGAAACCTGGCGTGCGCTAGCTCGTCACCCTGAGGCACTCGCGACTGCCGTGTTCCGGCTAGAAATTGACGAGACTTTTTGTGGACGAATGCGTGATGAGCTAGCGGTCATCTGGGAGTGCACATCATTACCACTTTGGTCTACAGTCTATCAGCGGTTCCGCGACTGGCTAACACTACGGGTTCCCTACGCGCAACAGCGCAGTGTTTTGGAAAATCGCAGGGCAGTGTTGCCCGCTGTTGTTTCAGGTTTTGAGTACGTAGACAATTATTTAGAGACTGGTGACACAAGTCGCCTTCGAAAAGTGCCAGTGGAGCTTGTCCTCCAAGATTGGTATCAATCACTGCGACGCACTCACGAAGCCAATAATTATTGGCCAACCGAGCTCGGCAGTTTGTTATCGGCTTGGGTACAAGAGCAGGATTTGCCAATACAAATTAAAAATCTTTCGCAAATTACATACTCAGATGCCGTTACCTATTTGCCGATTTTCATGGCTTATGTAACGGCCGGCAAGGCACAGCTTGATGAGCTGCGGGTCAACTCTGCCTATTTAAAGTTCGCCATCAAAATGATTTCTGATTTCGATCGCAGCACATGGTACGCCTGTGTGCACGCGATGATGGTTTCCTACCTGCTTGCTTCGAATCTTCAAAATTAAGGGTCAATATGGGCTACTTTCGCGATCTGATCGATCAAAGCCTAGTTCGTGCGCGGGAAGCAACTTTAAGTGTACTTGGAATTAGCAACAGTGGCCTACGTCGACACTTGGCCGAAGGCATGACCGACGAGCTGGGTGCAGAAGGCTGTTTTTTGGCACCGCCAGTGTTTGAACATACCTTTGGCTGGGAAGAATCCCCGAAAATGTTGTCGGACCTGGAGGGAAACCTGCTGTCGTCTACTTTACTGTCGAATTTGCAAAACGCACATGCCTACCGATTTCCAGGCACAGCACGCCCATACGCGCATCAACTCCAAGCATGGCATGCGCTACTCGGTAGCGACCCGAAATCGGCAGTCATCACTAGTGGTACAGGCTCTGGCAAGACAGAGTGTTTCATGGTACCGATGCTAGAAGACCTCATCCGCGAACACAGCCAAAAGCAGAATCCATTAGTAGGTGTGCGCGCACTATTCCTATATCCACTCAATGCCCTAATCAACTCTCAACAGGAGCGACTGGACGCCTGGACACGTCGCTTCGGTGGCGATATCCGTTTTTGCCTCTACAACGGCAAAACTGAAGAGAACGCCAGCAACGTCCGGAAGGAACAAAGAGAAAAGCCGAACCAAGTACTCTCGCGCGAGCTTATGCGCAAGGAGCCGGCGCCAATCCTAATGACGAACGCAACCATGCTCGAATATATGTTGGTTCGTCAGGCAGACCGATCTATTCTTGACATATCTCGAGAAGAAAAATCTCTACGTTGGATCGTTCTCGACGAAGCCCATACCTACATAGGCTCTCAAGCAGCTGAACTTTCCCTTTTATTGCGTCGTGTAGTGCAAGCATTTGGAAAGCGTCCAGAGGAGATCCGATTTATTGCCACCTCCGCAACGATCGCCGACAAAGATGCAGATGACCGATTGCGGAAATATCTATCTGGCTTGGCCGGGTTACCAGATGAGCAAATTGTGATCATTGGAGGCCGGCGCATTGTCCCCGACCTAACCGACGAACAACCTCCTCAGCGGCGCCAATTAGATGATGTCCGGAACATCGATAGCGATAGCGAGGTGTCCGCGCCGCGCTACCGTGCTCTCAGCGGCACTCGCATCGCTCGGATTCTGCGTCACGCTGTGGTAAGCAACAGCAAGCCACTCGATCTGAATGAGCTAGTCGAGGTCGTCGTAGGCGAATTGACAAGCAAGTCGAGAGCTGAAAAACAGCACGAAGTGCTCGATTGGCTTGATCTTATGACTGGAACTCGGGAATCAAACGATGCTGTACCCTTCCTGAAACTACGTATTCATGTCTTTCAGCGGATGATTCATGGGCTATGGTCATGTGTCGATCCAGCCTGCACTGCTAAATCGCACGAGCTAAAGGATTGGTCGTTCGGTGCGGTGTACGTCAGTCAGCGATCTGCGTGCGATTGTGGCGCCCCAGTATATGAACTCGGATTCTGTAATCAATGTAAGGCACCTCACTTACTCGCAGAAGACCATGCAGGAAAACTTCAGCAGCGCAGCCCATATGTAGGGGATGAGTTCTCCTTGAATTACGATGTCGGGGACGAGGATACCGACCCAACTGACACCGTCACACGGCACAGGCAGCCGATGACGGCAAGCAAGCTAGTGCTGGCAACGGCCACCAAGATCGAACATCCATATATCGCAATTCAACTCGATCTCCAAACATCAGAGCTAGGTCGACTGGGGGCAGTAAAGCAAATTGAAGTGGCGATCGCGCACGAGAATGAAGCATGCTGCAATCATTGTGGAAACACTGACAAGGAAGGCGGAAATTATTTACGCATGGCATATCTTGGCTCACCGTTTTATATTGCCAACGCAGTTCCCACTGTCCTCGAATTTTGTCCAGATCCGGACCCGAATGATGTTATTGGAAGATCAGCTGAAGATTTGCCGGGACGTGGACGCAAACTTATTACGTTCACTGATAGCCGACAGGGGACTGCACGCATGGCAGTTCGTATGCAGCAGGAGGCCGAGCGTTCTCGGCTGCGAGGTCTCGTATTCGAGGTATTGCGTAACGCACAGTCGAAAGCAGAGAGCGAGCCACGCGATACACCGACAGGAAGCTACGATGATTTGATCAAGCAGGCGATACAGCTGGAGCAACTCGGCATGGGCAGCCTCGCTGCCAGTCTACGCAAAAATGCAGAAGCCATGAAAGTCGGCGGAGTGACTCCACCGATATGCGAGGTGAAATGGCAGGAGATGGTAGCGGAACTTGCAACCTCAAAGGATATTTCGCAATCAATCCTCGATTACAACAAATATGCGAATCCTGAGCTATTTAGTGGTAATGAGGCCGGGGCGACCATGGCACGCCTGCTTCTCGCCCGAGAATATTCTCGCCGTCCAAAGCATCAGAACAGCACCGAGACATTGGCGTTGGTACGAGTCGGGTATGACGGCATAGATGCAATCAAGACGCCGCCACCAGGCTGGTTAGAGACATATGCACAGAGTGCGATCCGCAATAATTCTAAGGACAGATCGCTCCTAACGCTCTCGGACTGGAAGGATTTTCTTAAGGTCGCACTAGATTTTTATGTTCGGGAGAACACGTTTATCCGACTCGATCCTACTATGCAACGGTGGATGGGCGGTAAGTTCAGATCAAAGATTCTGTTTCCACCAACCAGCCTGATTACCGAGAGCACCAATTCAAAGAAATGGCCGCAAGCGAAGTCAGGTCCAGCGAGTCGGTTAGTCAAACTACTAGAGCAAGCGCTCGCTCTAGATCGCTCGGTTGCCAATCATAAAGACAAAATCAATCATTTGCTAGATTGCGCTTGGAGGGCTCTGGTTAACTCAAATATCTTGCAGTCATTCGAATCGGGGTATTCGCTGAATCTCAACACCCTCAACTTCTCGCTACCACGTGAAGCATGGGTATGCCCATTTACCCGACGCCTCTTCGATACTACTTTCCGCGGACTGACGCCTTATCTACCAGCTCGCCTTGGCGAAAGTGACTACCGCTGCGACAAGGTGGAATTACCAAAATTCACCACATTATGCACTGACGGTAGTGCCACACCGAAGCTGCGACAGATACGTCATGCCGTCGCGAAAAGCGATGCGATACGAAAACTTAGGGAAGAAAATCTTTGGATTGATCTGTGTGACCGTACGGTGGAAGGTGGCTTTTACTACCGTACTGCGGAACATTCCGCACAGCAATCATCAACACGGCTTGACACCTATGAGGCTATGTTCAAGCTCGGCAAGATCAATGTTTTGAACTGTTCAACCACGATGGAAATGGGGGTAGACATCGGCGGCATCACAGCGGTGGTCATGAATAATGTACCCCCGCATCCTGCGAACTATCTTCAGCGAGCTGGCAGAGCGGGACGTCGAAGCGAAGCGCGAGCAATCGCTTACACGCTTTGCAAGGCGGATCCGCATAATCAACGCGCTTTCCGCCAACCGAAATGGCCATTCGAAACGGCTATTCCTGCGCCAAGTATTACTCTAAGTTCAGAGCGTATAGTTCTACGCCATGTTAATTCGCTGTTACTTTCCCGTTTTCTGCAAACACAGTCACCTACTGAAGAGGATCGAACTAAACTGAACCTGAAATGGTTTTTCAGTGGTGGCAAAGAGTCTGTCGCGCAACGTTTCGTCGATTGGCTTAGCAGCGATACATCAACGATCGAAGATAGTGTCCGTGGCTTGGTCAAAGGGACTAGCATGGCAGGCCGATCATTCACCTCCATTGCACAGGAAACCGTAGCATTAATGCTCGACATTGCCGAGCGTTGGAGCGTCGAGTATCAAAAGCTTGTTGACAAGATTGCTGTTGCAAAAGACGCCCCATACAAAAAAGCGCTTGGCTTTGAGCTTGAAAGACATGAGAAGGAGTACCTGCTGCGCGATCTTGCCATGCGTGCATTTCTACCTGGGTATGGATTCCCAACTGACGTTGTGAGTCTTAACACATACAATATTGAGGACTTTATTCAAAATGTCCGTCAGAAAAACGAGCAGGTTCGCGAGGACAATATATTCTCTGCGAAAGAGCAGCCCACACGCGGCTTAGATATAGCCATTCGAGAATATGCACCGGGAGCCCAGGTGGTTATCGACGGCCGTGTCTACCGTTCAGCAGGTGTCGGGCTGCATTGGCATTCCGGTGGTGCGACGAATGAAGCGCAGAAATTCGACATTGCCTGGCGCTGCACCCATTGTGGAGCCGTCGGCATGGTAGAAAATGCTTATAGCAATGAGGCGGGGCTTCGGTGTACGCATTGTTCGCATGAAATCTCTTTATCGGAGAAGAAGCTAGTCTTGCGTCCTGTCAGCTTTGTCACTGATTTTTATGAGCCGACCAATAACAACATCAATTCACAAAAATTTATCCGTGTAGAGCGCCCACGCATTCAACTTGATGGAGAGGCACTTGCGTTGCCTGACCAGCGCTGCGGTCACATGCGTTTTGGTCACAAGGGTAGTGTGTTTTACCACTCCTCTGGGGAACATGAAAAAGGATACGCCGTTTGCCTACGTTGCGGGCGTGCTGAATCCATGCAACCTGACGGTCAAATACCGCCTGCACTACGCCCAGACAAAGCTCATCGGCCAGTAGGCGGCCCGAGTGGTAGCCACAAAGAAATAGATTGCTCCGGTTCCAATGTAAAGCCCAACATTTACTTTGGGTATCAAACAAAGACTGATGTACTTGAGCTGCTTTTACGCAACCCCAAAACAGGCGAATGGCTATCGGACTCTCCAGAAAGCCAAATCATTGCAATGACGGTTGCTGTGGCTTTGCGAGACGTTATCGCCGAACGACTTGGCGTCGCAAGTGCCGAAATGGGGTTCGGCGTCCGATTAGACAAGGACTTAATTTCGGGCGCGAATCGTTCTGTCGTCCAGCTCTTTGACCAAGTAAGCGGTGGTGCCGGATTTGTGTTGGCTGGACTGACCGATATCGTCGACTTGCTAGGTAAGGCAGCTGAAAGGCTGAACTGTCCGGCACATTGCGACAATATTTGTTCATGCTGTTTGGCAAGCCAGGATAGCCGGGTGGAACTCGAAGAACTCGATAGAAAAGCTGCGAGGAAATGGCTGACCGAGAGTGAATTCCTCACGCACATGGTACTTCCTAAAGCATTCAGCCAAGTGCCAGGCGCGACCTACTGCTCCTTCGATCCAAACCGCTTTATTAGATCCGCTATTAATCATGGTGCTACACGTATCCGGATTTTGTTCGGCGGCGATCCCCAAGATTGGGACCTTGATCTTCCGACATTCCGCGATAAGGTACTGACCTGGCGCGTAGTTGACGGCATCGAAGTCGCTCTTGGCGCGCCCGATCTGGCATTATTGCCGCAGCATGTCCGGCGTAGTCTAGCGCTACTGGCTCGCTTTGGAGTCGAGGTTTTTCAGTCCGACGATAGATGGAGAGCTTACGGCGTTCCGGTAACAGTACAGATTGATGGCAACGGCTGGTGTCAGACACTTTTCGCTCCCGACGAGCTTTTCATGGGACCTGGTGAGCGCTGGCTCAACTCAACAGCTGCAAGTGTATGGATTTCTTCAGATAGGGTCAGCCCCCTCATAGTAACGTCCGTCTCAACTTGTGGGTGGGATGCTGCCGAAGCTGGCGCAAAGGTATTGGAGATCACCAGCGAGCTAAATGGCCCGGTCGATAGCCTGGAAGAAAGATTGTCCTCTCTTTTGGCTGCGGAGGTTCCTGAGTTTGTGCAGTTGCTCAAACATGACCAAGCTGTGTCAGTTCATTACTCCGATCGCTACCTGAAGTCACCGTGGTCGCTGATGGTGCTAGGCGGGTTTCTCTCTACATTCAAAAACAGCAAACTAACCTCGTTGCAAATCGAAACTCTTGGCCCCGGAGAATATCCGGCCAACAGCAGCCTTAAACATGATTGGCCATCAATCAGCGACCTTGAGGCGATTACTAGGGCATGGGTTGAGGTCGCATCTGGGATAGTTCCACAGGTGCAGATTAAACAGAAGGCTTACGAGCTTCAGCACAGTCGTGTCATCTCAGTGAAATGGGCTTCGGGAAAGTTCAGCCGGATCATTCTTGACCAGGGCATGGGGTACTGGATTCCTAAGATGCAGTACCGTGACGAGTTGAACTTTGATTTTTACCAATCGCCTGAAGGCCAGTTATTGCAGATGGTCGAGAAATATCGCAATGTGACGATGATCAATGGCGGGAACTGGCCGACTTTCATCATGGTGGAGATAAAATGAAATGCAATCGCCGACGCGTGCTAGTTAGTTAGCCCAAGCATTTTCATTTAATGCGGAAAAATATATTAAAAAAATTGTAACATTTTAACACTAACTTAGCTTTCCAGAATTTCCCAACTTAAACTGCCGCCACTGTCAGCGGCATAGTCTCCCAGAGACCATAATAAATTTGGCTGCACGTATCCAGAAGATTGCTCCCACTCTTCTACAATTTCAAAGGTTAAATCTTTCGTCGCCTCCAGTTGGAAAATTATATCTCCATCTAGCTCGTAGGAATCCTCATCAATCGATACACTGAGGCGGGAATTTTCGGTAGTTATTGGAAATTCCAACACTTTTATGTTTTTATTAAATAAATCGCCCGGATCAATGTCGACTGTTAATTTTAAATCAAGCAATTCAAGAATTTCTTTATTAATCTCTTCTTTCTTTTTTTCAGATCGCACTCGAGCCTCTCTTTTCAAAATATCTTTTAATTTAATCACTTTCGATTGCTGCTCAAGCTCATCGCCTTCAAAAAATTCAGAGATATCAAAAATCCAATGATGCAAATAAAAAGTAAATTCGATCTTTTGAGTCATAAATTTTACCTAGAGAATTAATTAATATTTTTATTCTTAGCCAAAACCACTTGGGTACGATAAAATCTTTCACATCTATAGATTAGGCTTTTACGTTACGAAATTAACTCCATTTATGAAAACGTTACCTATCAAAGATTTGATTGACTTACGTTGCAATGAATTGTCAATCTCTTATAACGATTTGATAATTAAAACTGGCGTTTCTAATGTTGCAAAGGGACACCGGCGACTACAACAGTTGTTTGATGGAGACTTTACATCCAGTAAAGGCCTAATCGAAAAATTACCAGAGGCTCTTGGGGTTGATCCAGCTTTGCTAGACGAGACTATACGCGTTTCAGCGCAGCAAATTTCGGAAGAAGTTGAAGCAGATTGGAGAGCCAATTTCAAGCCACATGCATTAGCAATCACCGCCAACAATGGCCGACCACGCCAAATTACTATGGCCGCTCTTTGCAATGCCGGAAGACACGTACATATCCAATTTCCCGAGGGAATGAATCCATCGAATTTTAAAGATTATGCATTAAATGCTGTACGCAAAAGAGCTGTGGTGCTATCAAATTTTTTTTACCCATTAGAGGGATTTGTTGTTAATTACACCCCAGACCTTGCAATCAAATATAGCTTACAAGGCGAAGAAATCGGAGTAATCAATAATGCAGTCAAAGCTGGAAAATTATCGCTAACTTTGCGATGAAAAAATTAAGAAATACTCTTATCTGGCAAAATTGAATCAGGGGCACTAAGTTCATCGTAATATTCAGTCTTGTCAACAACTAATCTGTTAAATAAATTTTCCTCCTTTCTCAACTGGTCTGCAGAGGGCTTGTAATTTTCTATTAATTTTTTCTTTGCTGCTTTTTATCAGATTTAGCCGATATTCTGTTATTTTTACTCATTCCGTATGTATACAGTTTAGATATTATTTAAAAAATAGACTCTCTGTTGGCATTGGTGAGATTTAAAGTATTTGAATCCAAATTTTTTAATTTATTTTCCAATTAATTTTTATTATCAATTTTCTGCTGCAACTCACTTAATCGCTTCAAACCATCTTCTTCAAGATTGTAGGCATGAAGATTAGTAACTGGATCAGCCTCTATCTTGATTTTTAACTGCTTCAATGCCTGTGCAAACTCTCGTCGTCTTTCTGCATCCCAAGCCATACAATTAAAAAACCCATCTTTCGGGCTTGCCTCGATCTCAGCTTCATAGTAGCGACGATATTTATCGTAATATGCAGCGAATTCATATTCGAAAATTTTATCTTTATGATGCTGACGAATTTCGTCAATCAGAGACCTCAAAAATTCCATGAAATGCCCTCCGAAATTTAAAAATTCATTGAAATCCAGAATGGAGTTTTAAGTTTCTAATTTTCTCATAAAGACTTGCAATATTTTTAATACTCCTGGTGTGCACATCAAAATTTTGCCTAAGCTATTTTTATTACTTAGGCAGCGAATTTATGTCACCCCCCACATTTCATACTTATTTTTAATTGAATCACCCTTTGGCCTAGCCCATCGTAATTATATTAATACTTAATGCCTTGTAATTAATCTGTCGAACTCACGCTGAGCAGGCGTCAGAATGATCATTGCCAAATTTTTTGGGCGAACGATCAGCGTACTTAATTAATCAAATACATTTCGAATGCTTATGGGCGACATCGCAAATCCCTCTTGCGTTATAACATCCTATGGCCTATCCGTTTTTTATAAGTCACCATCGAATCCATATAAAACGGTAAAGCTCGATGGCCCACACGCGAGTTCAGAAGAGCAAAGCTCGACAATATAATTTCTTCCGCTAGCTTGAATCTTCAGCAACTTGTCTTCGGCAGATTCGAATATTGACTCAGGACTATCTTGGGCCTCCTTCATTTTTTCTATTTGCTCTGCATATTCCTCAGAAATATATTCGAATTCATCAATTCTTCGTAAATAAATAAAAGCAACATGTTGGCAATACGATCCATTTTCTGGATTTTGCTTATGCCCACAAAATAAGCAGTGAATGAAATGAGAATCTTCACTATTGGTTGTTGATATCTCTAGCAATGGTATGTTCATTTTTTTTAGTAGCTCAATTGTTATTGTAATTTTTAGATCAGATCAACTACTTTAATAGATATTTAACAACCGATCCCCAATTCGGGAAAGCATCGGTTCCAAAATGAATATGCTCCCCCTTGAATAGCTCAACTCCATTTTTTAGGCGATCATCGATTAGATAATTTCCATCATTAAGATTTTTGTGGTGCGACAATATCAGCCGCTTATATGCAGGTGTCCCCAAGTATCTTTGCACCCACAAGACCTTATCTGACCATGCGGTCGGATTGTGCCATGGTGCAGTTGACAAAATGTAGGTATCGAAACGTCTTGCCAGCAGTTCAAATGCCTCTAAGGCACCAGGTAACGGATCCATTAAGGAGAATATTCCTGGAGCATCGTCGTATTTCCCATCGTATTTAATTCTATTTTCAGTTGATAGTCGATCAATTCCTGACTGGAAATCGACCAAAACATTATCCATATCGATATATAGAATTTCCAAGATATTACCTCTACTTTTCCAGAACCTCTAAGACAGTTATCTTAAGCTATACGGAATAAACGAAAAATAAAAGATTTATTTTTAAATAGATACTTTATGTAAAATTTTATTAATTATTTAATATTTATCCGCGTAATTACTATCCGCTTTTATTAACTCGAACAATAAAAAATTCAACCATTCAAATATGAAACGCAGCTGATCTACCGCAGAGTCGTATTTAGCTGACATGTCGAATCGAAAATTGGAATTACCTTGAAAGATGGTATGTCGCTCTATTCTTTATCCGCTGAAACTAGGTTGGTAATTTCGGCTTCAATTTGAAATTGAGCGCACATGCTTGCTAATGGGAAAGAGTCTAGCTCCATTTTCAAAATCCGATCTTTGCACGGCGCCCATTCGGCTTCAATGCGCACTCCTCCCCAAGCCGACGTGCCAGTTCATTTGCGTCTTCAATAGGCACTAGCCGCGACTGTCGCATCAGCGCAGCAAAGTCACCAGGCGTCAGCATCCCGAGTTCTTTAACTTTAGCTTCGGCGACTTGATCGTGAGCAAGCCCAAGCTTTTCGCATGCACGATGAAAAAATCGCAATGCCTGCTCAGGCCTCAAGTAGTCGAACAATATCTTTGCGTCAAAGCGTCGCAAACTGGCTGCATCCAGCTGATCCAGCAAATTTGTGGAAGCGATGAAAACACCATCGAACGACTCCATTGAGGTCAGCATCTCATTCACACTCGAAATTTCCCAGGGACGCTGTGCACCACGACGGTCCATTAGAAAAGAATCAGCCTCATCAAGCAGTAAGACAGCCCCCTCATCACGTGCCAGACCAAACGCCGCTGCGATATTTCTTTCCGTCTGACCAACGAGGCTACCCAGAATGTCAGAGGCGCGACGTACTAGAATCGGACGATCCAGTTTTTCGGCCAGGTGGTGTGCAAAGGCCGTTTTTCCCGAGCCTGGTGGGCCGTACAGGCAAAGACGTGCTGATCCTGTTGCGAGTACGCCTTTAACCAATTTTGACAAATCGTGCCCGGCATTCAGGCTGTTCGGATCATAGGGAAGTTGGTGCGCTGATACCCCGTCAGGGGCAGACTCATCACCCAAGGCACGCATCGTATTTGCCAATAGACGATTAACGACCTGCTCCATATCTACTCGCGAATCAGAACTTTGAATTGCACGAGCGACTGCGCTAGAGTTGGCAAGGACTGCTGGTGACAGTGCTTCATTCGCCGCGATGCGACGCACACAATCCTGTCCCAATCCGAGCGGCTCCGCATAACGGGAGAAAATGCGCTCCCTAATACTACGCGGCGGAATCTTCAGTTGTAGATGAAAACTGAATCGGCGAAGATGCGCAGGGTCAATCTCAGAGATGCTATTCGTTAGCCAGAACGCAGGAACCGGGTTTTCTTCCAGTAACTTGTTCATCCACGCCTTCTGTCCGGAGGCATTCGTACGTTGACCACCACCGGCTAATTCCCCACTACTTCCCATCGAAAAAACATCCTCAACTTCATCGAACATGAGACATATTTGTTCTGCATGAGCTAGCACGTGTTGAGACAGCTGGTAAGAAGCCAGACGATCAATACCCGACAGTCGACTACCGTCCTCAGTCTCTGTGGCAATTTCGAACTGAATCGCTCCCAACTCCTGCGAGAGAGCTCGGGTCAACTCGGTCTTTCCAGTTCCTGGTGGTCCGTAAATGAGTATGTTTACACCCGATGTACGACGCCGAATTACCTCAGATAGATAATCCTTTAGGTACCGGGCATCGTCGTTCAAATAATCATAGTCACTGAACGTCAAGCTACTCTCACGTGCCGGGATGAAGTTGTTGGAGAACATTGCATAGGGCTGTGTATGCACATGAATCATCTTCTCCGACAGACCCGCGATCAGATCAATCTTATGTTCGAATGCGTAAATTCGCGGATCCAGGCGGAGCAGACTGGTCCGAAAGAGTCGAGAGCCGGGCGACAACGCCATCCGGATTTCTTTCTCGGGCAAGCGCAATAGCTGGCATAGCGAGTCATATAGACGGCTGTTATTCAACGCGCCTAGCGTTTCCAAGGCTTGACTCAGCAGTGTGTCTTGGCGCTCAAGCACAACTAAAGTAAGTACTGCTTCCTCGGCGCGGTTCAATCCCAACATCTTGGTCAGACATTGGATATTACTTAGCAAAGGAGAATC
>JACCDS011563174.1_pt1 | contig 19381 bp, 18 predicted proteins | sample 7446441 | NCBI WGS metagenome assembly JACCDS01 (sample SAMN15323445, study PRJNA562643) | freshwater metagenome | isolation source: river surface water | place: USA:Blue River Watershed | collected 2017-08-17
GTCCCAACCGCAGACCGGTACAACGTGCCGCTTGGCTTCCTGACTCAGTCTCAAGCCAAGCTGCAGCATATGGCCAAGTTTACACAGTCTGCCTTGGCCTCGTCCCTGTATGCGGCTAGCCGCGGCTTAGGCAGCACGTCCGACGAGCGACGGTTTCGACTCGCAGAGGCTTCCGTTTTGGACTTTGCGTACCTGGATCACTATGCGACGCCATCGTCAGAATCTTCAATCTGAAGTGGGTAGACGGTTGAACAGCGACGCCAAGTTCGACCTGAAGCAGGCGGTCGACTTGCCCTATACAACCGAGTGGTTATTGACGCCCCTCACGGCGACCCACGGCCAGTATCTCCGGCTGGGGGTACAGCGCCCATCTTTGGTTCATGCGGTCCAGGGGACATACAAGGCTACAAACTCATGAGCCGCCGCCTCAACGCGCTCGTGATCGGCAATGCAGCGTACGAAGCAGTCGATGAACTGAAGAATCCGGTGAACGATGCCCAGGACGTAGCAGGCAAGTTGGAGACGTGTAGTTTCACGGTGATCCGGGAGGCGGACAGTCGCCACGTCGACATGGACAGGGCCGTCAAGCGTTTCCAGAATGTTTTGAAGGATAGCGACGTCGGCCTTTTCTTCTTCGCCGGCCATGGCATGCAGATCGATGGTGAAAACTACCTCGCCGCCATCGATACGGACGGGACCGACGAAATCGCGGCCAAGCACTCGTCGTTGGCGCTGAACCGAGTCATCGAGGCGATGGAGAAGTCCAACTGCGCGACCAGCATCATTATCCTGGATGCTTGCCGCAACAATCCCTTCGAGCGTGCATGGACACGATCGATTGAAGCAAGGGGGCTGGCGCCGGTGTATGCGCCACGCGGCACGCTGATCGCTTTTGCGACCTCGCCGGGCCAGACCGCAAGCGATGGCAGGGGACGCAACGGTGCCTATACGGATGCGCTGCTACAGCACCTGAGTACGCCGGATTGTTCCATCGAGACCATGTTCAAGCGTGTGCGCAACACATTGAGCGCAGCAACCAAGGGCCGCCAGATTTCGTGGGAGCACACCTCGCTCGCTGGGGAGTTCTACTTCAACTTGAGTCTGGGTGCGCGCATCGACCTCTATACCGAGACGGCATTGAGCGATCGGCTGTTCGTTCTGGATGACAGCAAGACCTCTCACCGGATCATCCGCGAACTCAAAAGCTCGACTTGGCCGAGACAGAACCCCGCAGTTGCCGAGCTGACGCCTGTTGTGGCCAACAAGGCTTCACTGGATTCCTTGTTCGTGCTGGGCCGCAACCTTTACCAGGCGTCGTGCGGCGGCTCTCACGGTGCCATGGGCTACCTGAGGGAGTTCGCTTCACGCTCGCATGGCATCGAGGATGGGAAACGCAAGGCGTTGCTCGACGGCATGTTGTTCGAGGTCTTTTTCGATCCTGATGCCAAGATGCGCGACGACTTCAAGCTGCGGGATTTCTCGGAGTTGTTCGAGTTGCAACGGCACAAGGAGCTCCAGCCCAGCTTCGATTTCATCGCGGAATGCCTGTTGCTCGAATCGGGACGTTTCCACAGCATTCCGGGCAAGGGCCACGAGGTCGTGATCGACGTCATCACAAGTCCAACCCCCGACGGCGAAGCCTGCATCTTGGAGTCTGTTCATTACGGTGGCGGCAACGTATTGTGGCTTGAAGACGAGGACTACAGCAATGGCCCCGACGGAAAGCCCATGCGAGAGCGCATGAGTATCGCAAAATTTGAGAAACGCATGGTTGAACAGATGGCTGTGCCCAAGCACCTTCTGAGCATCAAGTACTCGTCCTGGGGCGAGAAGAGGTTTACTCAGATTATCTTTCCGCTGGGCTGGACGGTCCGCAAGCGTTGAGCCTTGGAGATGTCATGCAGGGAACACAAGTTACGTCGGCACTCATTCCTCTCGATACGCTGAGGGAGCAGATTGCACAGGCCATTGCTACTGTCAAGGCCTATGACGTTCCGAGTGTCTGTGTCCGTCTGGGGATTCAGCCAGCCGTCGCGGAGGGCGATGAGCAGGAGGCCTTCGGCAGCAAGCGGATGTACGTCCGGCGCCGCATCCTCTCGTGGGATGAGGCCGACCTTCTCGCCTTGGCCGCTCGGGTTTTACGCGAGTACGCATCGGAGGATCTCGAAAACACGCTCTCCGAAATGACGCTTCACGCGGAGCATCGGGTGAGTGCGCTGGTTCGGTGTGACGTGCTCAAGGCGCTCAATCCTTTGGAGACTTTATTCGGTGAAATGCCGCTGATCGACTGCCTGAGCGAGGTCTTCGGTACCTCGGTCATCCAGGATGATCCGGTGGGGTTGCTTGGACGTAACAGTCTGCACGGGCAGATCATTCAGCATTGCTTGCGCAACGACGATTGGTCGCACGAAGAACTGCTGAAGAAATGCGGTGCGCTAACGTGCAGCCAGACACGCTTCTTCGCGCTATTGACGAAGCTATTGCATCCCATGACTCGCCGCGATGCGGAGCAGGGCGAGTTAGCCTGCGCGATTGACGCAGCCCTGAGTCGGGATGGTTTCACGGTACGGCAGACCGGAATGGAGTCCGGGTACGCCATCTACGGGGTGGTCCGGATGCAGGCCGGCGTCGCCGGGACAATGAAGAACCTGATTTTCGCCTCGATCGGCGAGAAGCCGGAGCTGGTTTTTCGCGATGCGGTCAACAACGATGTCGAGATCGTCAGGCACGCCGACAAGGTGCTGGTCTTCGATCGCTTCCTGCCCTGTTCGGGATTGCTGCTCTGGAAGGATTTGCGGGACTGGTATGCCGAACTGCAAGGGATAAGCGACCCGATCAGCGCGAAAGAGCAATTGTTCCGGCGGCTGCGCCAGGCTGTGCTCGGCGCCCGTTCGGCGGGTGAGTTTGCAGTGTTCCAGGGCTACTATGAGCGCTACGGCGGCTTGCTCGGCGATCGCATGCCGGCGTTGATTCCGCAAGTCTACCTGCACTATGACCCGTACACCCGCCGGCAGCGCGGCGACGAGCAATTCCTGGCGCGTCAGCGCATGGATTTCCTGCTGATGCTGGAGCAGGGCGTGCGCATCGTGATCGAGATCGATGGCCGCCAGCACTATGCCGTACCCGACCCCCAGGCGCCGGATCGCTTTATCGCAAGTGCGCAGCGCTATGCCGAGATGGTTGCGGAAGATCGTCGGCTGCGACTGGCGGGATATGAGGTCTACCGGTTTGGCGGGCACGAGTTTCTGGACGTCGACTTCGATCAGCGCAAGGTTGGTCCGCTCGCTCAACAATGCGTTGCCGAATTTTTCGACCGGCTGCTGGCACGGCATGGTGTGCTCAATAAAGATATCCGGGTACCCTGATGCAATGAATGCGTCGTGGTCCTGACAACTGCGCAGCAGATGTTCAAAGACTGCTAGCGTGTGGACCTGCTACCCGCAGCCTTGGCAAGCAAGGCGTCCAGCCAATCTTCCCTTGAGCCGATTGCCGACGACCCTGCGATCTCGATCAATGCCAGCACGACACGGCGGGCCAGGCGGCGGGCGCTGACGCGATCCTCAACGGAGATGGGTTGTGTCGGCGCGCGTTTAAATTTGACCACCTGTGCGCGTTGAATTTTGACCAGGTGTGATAGCCGCCTGACATAGGTTGGCTTGTGGATAAGTGTAGCTCAGAACAACTGATTTCCGAGCCACGACGAATGCGTTGGGGAAGCCGTGGAGGACGAAGTCCGGAACGGATTTCCCAACGCGGCCCCGATCAGAACGGATCTGCTTCGGGTGGATTTCCCCGCTTGCTCTGCTCCCGTGCCTTGATCCTCGACTTGGCAGTGGCCGTGCTGTGCCGGAAGCGAAACGACTCGTTGCCCGTTTCCACGATATGGCAGTGATGCGTCAGCCGGTCGAGCAAGGCGGTGGTCATCTTGGCATCACCGAAGACGCTCGGCCATTCAGCGAAGGTCAGATTGGTCGTGATCATCACACTGGTGTGCTCGTAGAGCTTTGAGAGCAAGTGGAACAGCAAGGCGCCACCGGCCTGGCTGAACGGCAGGTAGCCCAACTCATCGAGAATGACCAGGTCCATACGCAGCAGCCCCAAGGCAATCCGCCCGGCTTTGCCGGCAGCCTTCTCCTGTTCCAGCGCATTGACCAGATCGACTGTCGAGAAGAAACGCACCCGTTTGCTGTGATGGGTGATGCCCGAGACACCCAGCGCCGTGGCCAGGTGCGTCTTGCCGGTGCCCGTACCGCCAATGAACACGACGTTCTGGGCTTCCTCGGCAAAGGAGAGGTCGGCCAGTTGCCGGATCAGCTTCTGATCCACTTTCGATTGCTCGAAGTCGAATCCGGCCAGATCACGATGTACCGGGAAGCGGGCCGCATGCATCTGATAGCCAATCGAACGCATCACGCGATCCGTATGTTCAGCTTGTAGTAGATGTTCGATCAGCCAACGTGAGGCTTCGACACGGCTGCTACCGTTGGCTGTCAGCTCCTCCCAGGCACCGGCCATGCCGTGCAGACGCAGTTCCTTGAACTCGCTCATCAGCTCACGCATGATCAGTCACCTCGGTACGCAAGCGGTCATAGCGGCCGGTATCGGCAATCGGCACTTCGCTGAGGGTGAGTGGCGTTTCCACCGGTGGTGGCATGGGATCCGACTTCAGGCGGTTGAGCATGTTCTCGATGTGCTCGGCACTGGGTAGGCCGGACTCCAGCACCAGATCGACGGCGACCAGTACCGCTTCCAGATCAAACTGCGCAATCGCTGACAGCACTTTGGCCATCACCCGATCCCCACCTTCCCGGCGCAGGAGCAAGCTGCGTAATCGTTGCAACGGTTCCGGCATGTCGGCAAACGGCGCACCGTTTCTCAAGGCACCGGGCTTTCGTTCAATCAGCGGAATGTAGTGCTGCCAGTCGTAGAGGGTTTGCTGGCGACTGAAGTTGCGGGGATGACTGGCCACCCGAGTATCGTGCGCCACAATGTCGATCCGCTCTGGATAAAGACGCAGGCTGACGGCCTGGCCCACGAGTTCGCAAGGGACCGAGTAGCGGTTGCGATCCAGTGTCACCAGACAAGTGCTCGATACCTTGCCCAATGTTTCGACATAGCCATCGAACGGCGCCACCATCGGCATCAGGCTGGGTTGCTCGTGTTCGAGCATCTCGGCCACCGTCAGATCGGCGTACTCGGGATGACGCAATTCCTGCCACAGCCCCCGGCAGCGCTCGAGCAGCCAAACGTTCAGTTCGGTGAACGAACTGAACCGTTCCTTACCGGCATCCTGCCAGAGCCGCAGCCGACTATCCTGGACGTTCTTCTCGACAACGCCTTTCTCCCAGCCGCTGGCGACATTGCAGAAATCCGGATCAAACAGGTAGTGGGAGGCCATCGCCGAGAAGCGCGAATTGACGATGCGGGATTTGCCTTTCTGCACCTTATCGACGGCCGTCTTCATGTTGTCGTAGATGCCGCGTCGGGGAATGCCGCCCAAGGCAGCAAACGAGCGGGTGTGGGCATCAAACAGCATTTCGTGACCTTGCGTCGGGTAGGCTTGAACGACAAAGGCCCGACTGGCGCAGAGTTTCAGATGTGAGGCAAGTATCTTCCGCCAGACGCCGCCAATGACCAGATGCTCTTCGCTCCAGTCGAACTGGAAGGCTTCGCCCAACTCGAAGTGGAGCGGAACGAAGGCTTTACTGACGGCTGCACCGCCATCGGCCCGCCAGCGCCGGATGAACTCGGTGACCCGGCAGTAGGTGCCGGTGAATCCGGCAGCCTGCAATTCGCCAAAGAGTTTCAGCGCGGTACGCCGATCCCGTTTCGGGCGCCGGGCATCCGCCTCCAGTGCCTTGATCAGGCGCGCCGCATACGGGGCAATCTTGACGTTCGGGTTCTGCCGTTCGTACCTCGGCTCCGTCCCTTCCGGTGTCCGTAACCAACGTTTGACGGTGTTCCGGCTATACCCCGTCTTCCGCGAAATCTCGGACAGCGACAGGCCATCCCGATAAAACAACCGCCGAATCCTTCCCAGATCCTTCATGGTGATCATCTCCTAAAATCCTGCTCAAAAAATGAGCGGACGAGTTAATCACCCTGGTCAATTTTCAGCGCGCACAACCTCGCTTTTCTGGTCAGTTTTCAACGAGCGTCAACAGTTGGCATTTCCGCCCAGTCTTCCCACGGGGCCAACAGCAAGAAAAGCAATGCCTTTTCGACCACTGCGGGTAGTCGGCTGGTGTGTGGATCAATGCGCGCCGGGTCGGGGGCGGACAGAATGCTCTCCAGGGCAGGCAGGGCACGCGCGCCGGCGGTCGATTCGGCAGGTCTGATCTCGGAGACGACCAGCCACTGGAATTGCGCCAGATTGCCCAGGTCGGGCAGGCCGGACGGATAGTGGATGAGCAGTTGTTCCCAGCCGAAAAGGCGACCCAGTTCATCGCTACTGAAGCGGCGAAGCTCGATAGCTCCGAACCGAAGCGGCGGTAGGTCGCTGGCCAAGTCCAGTGGGCATAGATGGGTCCAGGTGATCGTCTCAATCCGGAACGCCCGGTCAAGGGCTCGGGCGGCTTCCGGAATCGACTGGGACGATATGCTCTGCGTAGGCTGGAGGCACGGCAGCCCCAGGGAGCGAAGCGCATACAACAACGCGAAGTTCAGGGTTTGCTCCCATCCCGTGTTGGCGTAGCTGGCCTGACACACAGTGCGTAAATGGGCAAAGGCCGGCGCTTTGAACAACGCGTTTGGGTCGATGGGGCGTAATAACCATAGGTTGCTCAGCGCGCTTTCCAGATCGGCAGGTACGAGGGGCGTCATTCCTGGTTAACTAAGATGAAGCTCCAGCAGGCTACGAGCTGGGAAAGGGCACGTCTGAGTGTCCCTGCGCTTGAGTGCATCCACGCGGCCGTTCGACCAGCGCAGTTCGCCCTGCTGGTTGTCTAGGTACAGATTGCCCTCTTCGAAAAGGAACCCCCTGCCGTCTTCGACAGGCTGCAAAGTGATGGCATGCCGCTGCTCGATCCAAATCCATTCGTTTACCCAGGCGTCGGGACTGTGCCCTGTGGTTCGGGCGATTTCGACGAGATAACCGCTGGGGGATTCGAAGAGATTGAGCAAAAAATAAAGCGACGACGGCATCGACAGGGCAGGATGGTCAGGAACGGAAAGCCCCCTTCCCTGAACCGATATCACATCGGCCAAGGGAATCGTCAGGCTATGCAAGAAGGCAGAATTTTACGCCTTTGAAGGGCTTGCGTCGGTTTGTTCCGGTGAGACGCTGAGCACATGGATACCTCTGCGCCGAGCCTCATCGGCCCCCTCTACCACGGCACCCTCGACACTGCCGCCCGGCGAGGGCTAGGGATGGAAAAAACAACCGCGAAAGCCCTGGCATGAAGGCATGGAACGTGTGGGTTTGCCGGAACGGATGCAGCCGGGTGATCAGTATGGTGTCCGAGCGAAACGAGTCGTTGGCCCGGTGCGCGGCACTTTCTCGTTTCGGCCTATCCGAGGATGAAATGGCTAAGCGGCCGTATCCGGCAGATGCGAACCATATTTATCCCGATGAGGAATTCGAGGTGACGCCTGCCGATTGAAAGAGGTGATTCAGCACGGCTCGGTGGCGCAGACGCCATGTCTTTCACATTTCGCCGTACGAAGCTAGGATGATTCCCATCGTGCGTCCTAAAAACTGGCAGGTGTACCTTGGTCGACCATCCCATCATCAAGCAGTTTGAAGCACATGCCGAATTGCTGGACATCAGCGGTAGTGCCGAAGCCATCGACGACGCCATTATTCAGTTGGCCATCTGGATGGATACCCTGGAACTGGCCGAAGACGATGAAGCGCGGCTTTGCCGTATCGGGGCGATCCTCTACCGTGAAGGCTTGCGTCGCCGCATGGGCATTTGATTGCCGGCCTTCATGCCCCAAGTGGGCTGTTTGCCGGCATGGCGTGGCGGTCGAACGATGCCGCTCAAGGCACAGGAGCTACCGTTGCGTTGACGCGCTCTCGTAGCTCCTTGCCGGCCTTGAAGGCTGGCGTCCATTTTCCTGCGACCGCCACCGGCGCGCCAGTTTTGGGATTTCTGGCCTGGCGGGGAGGGCGGTAATTCAGGCCGAAGCTGCCGAATCCCCGAATCTCGACACGATTCCCCTCGGCCAGTGCCGCATGGATCGCCCGGAGAATTTCCGTCACCGCCATTTCGGCGTCCTTTTGCACGAGTTGCGGAAAACGTTCGGCAAGCAGGATGGTGAGTTCGGAACGGGTCATCCTAATATTCTAAGATGGGGAAGGGCTTGGGCAAAGCGGCAGCCGTTGCTCAACGCCATGCCTGTTCGGGAACCGGGGCGCTGCCGAGAACGCAGCGCACCCGATTTCCCACTGGCCAGCCATTAGTCTCCCGCGGATAGCATATCCGGCGCCGGGGAAGCGTCATCCTGCTGCTGCGCCCTCGATGCCGCCTGTCGGTCAATTAAACCGCCAAGGTACGCGCCAGAAGCTCTTGTGCGGTTGTGCCCGGCGAGGCGGGCGGCCGAAAGTCTCGCCGCCGCATCGACGTCGGGAGGCACCTCACCGCCGCCGCGTATCGGCGGCGCCATGCCCGCTTTTTCCGTGTAGTGGTCGATCATCGCCTCATGGCGCAGGCCATGTGCCGTGGCGCCCAGGCCTTCCGCCGTGATGCCGAACTTCGCCATAACGTAGTCGAAGCGCCGCAGGTTGTGCTTCAGGCTGTGGCGCGGATTTCCCATGTGGGCGTCCTCGCCTTGAACGACTGCCTGGGCGAGCGCCAACGCCGCAAGGCGTTGCTCGCTGTCCAGCGGCACGAAGCGCAGGCGTCCGCCTTTCGCCCCTTCCTTGATCCGCACGTAGTGCTCGGCCTGCCTTTCCGCCGGAGGCAGCCCCGTGGCTTCGAACGGGACCACGCACAGATGCGGGCGGAGCATCACCGATTCCTTGCGGCGCAGGCCGAATGCCCGGATCAAGTGCAGGGAGGCGCCGACGTAGCGGTCATAGGCATTGATCTGCTCGAACAAGGCATCGATGTCGATTTCCGCCGCCGTCCAGCTCTTGTCTCTGGTCGCATTGCCGTGGCGCCGATACTCGGCCGGCGTCAGCCCGTAGTGGGCGGGTTTGCGGATGAACCCCGGCTTGCCCAGCCAGCGGGCGAGGCCGCGCAGGAAACTGAGGTAGGTCTGGATGGTCGCGGGGGCGAGCTTTTCCTGCTGCCAGACTTTGACCATTGCCCGGACGTGGCGGTCTCCCAGGTTGCGGGGATCGGGCATGGTGGCGAAGTGGGCCTTGGCCTTGAGGTCGCGGAAGAAGCGGCGCAGGAAGTCGGCCCGCTCCTGGCGGGTTTTGTGCGACACGGTTTTTTCCAGCGCGGTGTGTTGGGTATTGTGGAACTCGATCAGCAGGTCGAGGACTCGCAGCGGATGGGTGTGACCCGGCCGGTGATCTTCGAGGATCTCGGCCGGTGTGCGGACATCCCGTTCCTGACGGCGAGGCGGTTGATGATGCGCGTCGCGCCACGCGCCAAGAGAACCCTGAACGCGGCGAGGGGCATGCTGTGCATGAGAAGGCATGACATTTCTCCAAAGAGAAGCCGTGTACCGTCCCGTCGGCACGCGGTGAGGGAATGGGCGGAATCCCTGGCGTTCGCTTCAAGCGCGGATTCCATAGCGCGTGAGCGGTGTGGTCGATGGCTTTCGGCAAGACGCGTGACCACGGCGCATCCGCTTACCCAGGGTTTGCCGGTGCCGCATCGGATGCGCGTCACTCGGCTCGGTCAGTCTTAAAAATGAAACGGTGATCCGTCCCGCCATCGCATTTCTGCGTTCGGCGGTGATTGGGATGAAGCCCGGCCTCAAGGGACGCGAACAACATCAGCGCGAAGGTCTGGTCTTGCGCCTGTAGGAGGATCAGTCCTCGATACGTAGCGTCATCCACCTGCATGGGTCCGCCCCTGACCGAAAGTCCAGGGCAGTGCGAGGCGTACGAGCGACTTCACACGGGAAGCCCATGAGGGCCAACACGACGTGTGCTGCGCATTGCGCGTGCTCGAACGATGACGGGGAACAGGGCAGGGCATCGAGTGCCGGCCATTGGAACCGAACGCAGGACACACCCTCGAAGGGTGTCCGACAGCAGGTTGTCGGCAAGGTCAAGCGTTGCACTACGGCTTGAACAACTTCCTGCATGGCCTCAAGGACCATGCGCACCCGACTTGAGGTCGGGGTGAAAGAGGCGGGTAACGACCGCAACGCCTATTGCTCCGCGATGGAGCAGGCCAAGGATGGCCTCGGGAGCCCGTAGTTCACACCTTGAAGGAGCGAAGGTCAATGGGCAGACCCGCCGATGTCCCCCGAAAACCGGGGCTTGTGGGTGGCACTTGAAATTGAGACTCAGGGTGGATTTATTTTTCGGGCGACGACCGGAGCGAGGCGGAATCAGGGCTTGACGGGCGTTTTTCCGGCCTCTGGTATCGACTTGAAGCAACCTCTGCGATCGTTAAGAGGAGCATTCGTCGCTGCAAGGGGGTTGATGCGTGGCATTCGGGTGGGAGTGTAGTGATACACGCGAAGTCCCCACCGGGAAAGCCGGCCTGGAGTATCGGCGCAAGGGCGATGCAGTGCAGCTGTAGTGACAGCGCTCCCGGGCTGATGCCGAAATCCGGCTGATCGAATTGGGGTTTCGTGTGGCGGGATCAGGTCGCGCTGCCGATGCTGATCGACTTCAACTCAACCTCGGAGTCTTGTCATGGAATTGATCGTCAGAGCAGTGGATGTCGGATCGGGCAACACCAAATTCGTTACGGCGGCTGTTGGAGCCGATATTCGTTGTACCAGTTTCCCTTCGGTGGCTTACCCGTCGAGCGACGATTCGCCGTCGTGGCCGGCGAGCGAGCGCAAGAAGACAGTCTGTATTCCCATCGGTCCTTTATTTTACGAGGTGGGGCCGGATGTCAGCCTCGCCGCAGACACCTTTCGAGCCAAGCAACTGCACGACGACTACACGGAGACGCCGGAGTACATGGCACTGCTGCGGGGCGCGCTGAGCATGATGAAGGTAGATGAGATCGATCTTCTCGTCGTCGGCTTGCCGGTGGCCCTCTTGCCCGTCAAGAAGATGGCCCTAGAGAAAGCCATGGTCGGCAAGCACGATGTCGGTGGTGGCAAGTCAGTGACGGTAGGCAAGGCCATGGCTGTGGCCCAGCCGCAGGGCGCGCTAGTGCACTACGCATCTGAACACCAAAAGATGGCGACTATCGGCACCGAGCAGAGCCTCGTCATCGATCCTGGATCCCGCACTTTCGATTGGCTCGTAGCGCGCGGCATGCGCTTGGTGCAGAAGCAGAGCTATTCCTTCAACCGCGGCATGTCCGATGTGCTGCGCTTGCTGGCGGCCGAGATCACCAAGGACATCGGTTCGCCGTACCGGGACTACGACGCGATCGATCTTGCGTTGCGTACGGGCAAGCAGCCGACGATCTACCAGAAGCCATACGACATGAAGCGTCTGCTGCCCCTGGCCGAGACGGTTGCCGAACAGGCGGTGTCTACCATGAAACAATGGATCGAGGCACCGCACAGCCTGCAAAACATCATCCTGGTCGGTGGTGGCGCCTTTCTGTTCAGGAAGGCGGTTAAAGCGGCGTTCCCGAAGCATCGGATTTACGAGGTGAAGGAGCCGATGTTCGCCAATGTCCGAGGCTTCCAACTAGCCGGGCAGAACTACGCGCGGAGCGCTATGGCAGGCGCGGGGAAGGAGCGGCCCCAAGGCGCCACGGGAGAAGTCGAATGAACGCAGATACAGTGAAGGATCCCAAGCCCATTCGCCTTGTCTTTGAACTGGCCCGTGCCGATCACCCGCGTCTCTATGACGAACTGATCCGGTTCCATAAGGGCACCAAGCGAGTTAACCGCCTGCGCGTGCTGGCCTACGACGGCTTGCTGGCGCAGGAGGGTCTGTTCGTCAGGGTGGGGGAAGGGCAACGGCATCAACCGTCTGGAAGTTTTCCCCATGAAGGTAACGGGGCGGTCACCAACGATCTGTTTGAGCCGGCGATCGATGAGTGAGGCGAATCGCACCGATTGGCCATTGGTCGGATGGTCAGTGCCTCTCAACTTGCCCAGATGGAGCAGTGCAAGTGAGTGGTGATATTTCAACAGTCGCGGTGAATTGGAATTGTCTAGGTACCTCAGAGCCGGTTCGGCGACGATGACTGGGGTACCGACAGTCCAGCCTTGGTCCTGTACGCTGGGGCTCCCACACACCCGTGGGAGCAGCTAACTCGATATCTCGTTCCATTTCAGGGCGCTGGTGATTTCGAACACCTTCCCGCCGTTATGCCGCGCAAAGACCGTGGCTCCGCCGCCATCACCTTCCGGTGCCAGCACTTCGGCGTTGGAAATATGGAACTCGATCGTGTCGCGAAGCGGGTACCGCAGGCGCAGCGGTGGCGCTTCGAATTCTTCGCCTGGACCTACTGTCGCAAACACCAGGACGTAGCCCGATCCCTTCTGTGCTGCCGACAGGGCCGGAAATACCTTGCTGGTCCAACCCGCCCAGGTTTTGGCCTTCTGGAATGAGACAAGCCACCATCCGCTTTGCCTGTGGTTCAGCACGCGACCCGAGGAGAACCTGCACCACTCGTCGCACAGGTCACGCAGCCACGCCAGTGCGTTCAAGCGAAGGATGAATTCACGTGTAGACACGAGGTCGAGCCCAGCGTAGTGCAGCTTCCTGTCGTACGCTGCGCGTGTCAGGTCTGCGCGCAGCGCATTGGTCGCGTAAACGAATCTGCCCTTTGCGTCGCCGTCGATGTAAGGGCCATAGTCTCCGTCCCAACCTGTCTGCTCGGCTACTTCCTTCGCCATCACCATCGGGTGCTTCGCGTGGTAGCCGAGCTCCGCATCGGTCAGCGGCAGCGACGTAAACAGGTTCCGCAAGGGCTGGCCAGGCTTCGGCGGCCGAAAACCGTACGTTCGCCCCGAGTCGGGTGCGACCGCGGGCCAGAACGAGTTCAGTGCCGCGCACAGCTTTGCATCTTCGGGGAACGGACTGCCCAGTCCGTACGACACCATCATGTTGCGGCCGTTGGTCTGGTGCTGCGACACGTCCCAGCCGGGTGCGTATACATCCGCTGCCGCGTCGGGTAGCCAACTCAGTGCCTTTGCGCTGACGGGCGATGCACTGGCCCCCATGTCGAGCGCTGCGCCGCGGCTTGGGGTGCCGACGATGGCCGTGGCAGTGTAGATGCTGCTTTCCGTGAGGCTGAATGCCTTGCGCATGCTCGTGATCGGATGCGGAAGCTGGCAGTTCGGAATCTGGTACGTCAGCGTCGTGCCCTGCACGGACTTCTCGTCGTCCAGCTGGAAGCGGCCATCGCTCATCGGCTGTGGACCGCCTTGCGGAAACATCAGTGAGGTGTTGGCAAGCCCTGTGGGCATCAGTTGCTTCTTCTCGACCCACTCTTCCACTTCCACCTGGTCGACCAGTGGAAAGTAGTCGACGGCAGACACAAGCGAAAACGCGCAATAGGAAGGCAGGTCGATACCCGTGATCCTGTAGGCCGCAATGGCACCGTCGCAAGTGTGGTCCACGAAATGCGCTGCTTCGTAGCCGCCGTGCTGCAGCACCTTCTTGTCGAATTCGTCCGTGGGCAGCAGGTTGAGGTCCGCCAGCTCGGGCGGGTCGGTAGCAATCACTTCCTGGCGGATGTTCAGATACTCGGGCGCTGCGCGGCTGTTGCCCTTGGCAGTGAGCTCTAGCGTCGACCAATACCGATTCGAACGGCCACGGATTTCCTTCGGGGGCGGCACCTTGAAACGTACCAGCTCGCCTTTGCCGTTCACCTGCTGGTGCACGAGCGATGCGAAGGGGCCGGCAACGGGGACTACCAGGCAGGACGCACCCACGTCGACAAGCGACACCATGTTCTTGTCGGTATCGGAGCGGCGCACGAACGGGGGCTTTGCAATGTCGAACGCGGGTGATGTCGGCAATGGCACGTAGCCGTCGTTTTCACCGTGCTGATGGTCGTGCACGCGTGCGAGCTTCTCGTTAACGTGGATCTCGGCAAATTTCACCTGTGCGATCTGCAGGGGGGGCAGCTTGTCATCGGTGCCCTTGGTGAACAGGCATTCGTCTCCCGCAAACACCTTGTGCACGGGAAACAGGAATGTCAACTCCGGGTCCAGCTCGGACGGCCGCAGCACTGCGCCGTCGACTCCGCGCGTCCTTCGTTCGGCTATGTAGAGTGCATATCGTGCCGGCATCACGCAGAAGCCCTTCGTTCCCGCCCCCGGGTTCGGCGCAAACGCGCGCGTGGCTCCGTCGTACTGGGCCGCATGGGTACCGACCCTTGCCACCCCGGTGCGCGAGTAAACCATGTCGGCATGCTTGCGATGGGTGGTGCGCCCGGCTGGCCGGTATTGGAAGGCGAACACTGCCAGTACGGGGTCGCGAAAGTCCGCAAGCGTCCTGCGCGCACGGCTATAGATAAAGTTTTCCAGCAAGTCGAGTTGTTCGAGAGTCGGGAAGACAGACTCCTTGCCGGCAACCGAATCTGGGCGGCAGCCTGGGCTGGCAAATGCGTGGTAAAGCAAGCTCGCAGCTGGGTCGCCTGCTTCCACCGCGCGACAGCCTCCGGTGGTGAAGTCTTCGAAGCCCGGCACCGTACGGTCGACACGCAGCGTTCGAGAAAGCTCCTCTTCGAGCTTGCCGATAGGTACTGTGATGTCCAGCCCATGGCGTGCCAGAAGGGCCGACCAACCGGCAGCGCCAAGTGGGTCCAGGATGTCGGTCTTGACTTTGTCGAGAAGCATGGCAGCCCCCTCAAGCGTTGTCTGGGAGGAACACGCCGTAGTTCAACAGGCGCAGGTCCATGTGCAGGGAGTGCGGCGTAAGCTCAATGAAGCTTGCACTTCCGTCCGGAAGAACCACGTCATGCCGGTATGGGCCACCACTGAAAACCGAAGGTGTCAGCGCTTGGTAGTCTTTGCGTGGGAATAGCGGGTCGATCACCGTTGGTCCGTAGACACCGGTAGGCGGCAGCCAGAACACGTGGAAGCTGTTGTCGACGAAAGCAATGCACTGCACGACCTTCGGTTGCATGTACCGGATGCGCTTTGTCGGAACTTTCACGCGAACGGGCTGCTGCACCATCAGCGCGGGCCAGAACGGTGGCGCAGATGCAAGCTTTGCGACCGAATGGAAGCTTGGCGCCCGGTTCATGAGGTGGTCGATGAAGATGTCCTGTTCGTCTCCGTAAATTAGGTATTCCAGCGGCCCGTCGCCGTCTTCCGAATCCACTTCGAATTTGTGAAAGTGGATGACTTTGTCGATGGTGACCGGAACGTCTGTGAGTCCGGCGATGTCTTCTTGGTCGTCCGGATGCCTGTCGTCGGGGTAGTAGGCGAACGAACAGTGCGGTAGCTCCTTGATTTCCCCCGCCGCAATGCCCGGCAGCGACGTGTGTGAATGGAAGATCTGCACCCGCCGATGGCCGTACTCGCTTGCGCGAAGGCTCGTGTAGATCTGCGCGTGCGCGTCTTCGCGCAGGCTCCCTTGCAGGATCACTTGGTAGCAATGCCTCGGGTCGGCCAGAACCGGTGTATGCGCCATGTAGAAGCGCTTGCCTGAGCGACCGCCCGTGACAAAACCGTGCAGATGGTTGTACGTGTGGCCGTGTCCGCCACCATGACCACCGTGATCGCCGTTGCTATCGTCCTGTTGTCCAGGCTGGGTAATCAGCCCCGCCGCGGGGGCTTGCGGGTCGACCGTGATTTGCCCCGACATGCCGGAGTGGTAGCGGCAGCGGTAATCAAACTGGCCTGCGGTGGCAAAGAGGACCGGTGCCGACATCTCGCCGGGCAACATCGGCCCCGCGTTGAAGTACGGATCACTCTTTCGCTCGGTTTCCGCGGAGTGCGGGAACGGGTCCAGGTTCCGCCACACGACATAAGAGCCCGGGCGCACTATCACCCCTGGAAATGTGCTGTTGCGGATGTCTACAACGATCGTTCTTGACATGGCTTCCTCCAGTTTCAATGGGCGGCTCACGCTGCTCCGGTTGGGTGACTCCACTGTTGCCCATGGATACCGGCGAGCGCTTCCTTGGCACCGTCGAACCACCGACTGTTCCATTCGTTGTAATGCGCTTGCACGCTGACGTGGTCTTCGCGACCTTCAGTCACGGCCACTACGCACTCGCCTGCGAAGATTCCGCTCAAGACGGCGTGCAGCACCCCGTTCCCAGCGGAAGGGTCAAGGACGAAGGCGGCATCGCCCGTGACGAAGTAGCCCAGCCCTGCCAGAGTACCTGCGCGCCGCCAAGTCACATCGAAGCCGCACACGTTGGGCCCCGCCGCAGGCATGCCAGAAAGCTCGGCCGGAACACAAGGTTTGGTGTGCACACCGTATTTGACTTGTGTCCAGTTAATCGTGTGAGCATCGACCTGCGCAAACCAGCACCATCCATCGACTCCGGCGTGGAACTGTTGCGCGTCTTCGAGGCGACCTTCGCGATACCCGCAAAAGGCTGTGAGCTTTGGTGAGCACACTTGCGGCGCCACACCCAGTTGGCGATTCAGCCAGGACCCGCTGCCGCTCGCGTCGACGAGGTACTGACACTGCACAGGCGCGCCACCGATGACGACACCGTCAACGCCGCCGCCAGACCTCAGCAGCAGTTGCAATGGCTCGTGTGCCTGCCTGTATTCCACTCCGATGTCGTGGGCTCGCTGCAACAGGATCGCGTCCAGGACGGACCGTGTGATGTGGACGGCCCGCCACTCCCCTTCCGCATCCCGGCCAAATGATTCGAGCCTGCTCGCCCCGTCCCAGCAAACCCTACGCTGCGCGGGCCGTACGGTCGAAGCCACGGACACGGCGTGCCAGATGCGCAGTTCGCGAAAGATCGGTTCGATCCCCGGGGGGAGGCACTCGCCGGGGCGAAATCTCGGAAAACGAACCCGGTCCAGCAGCAAGACCCGCAGCCCGCGCGACGCAGCGGTGATGGCTGCCGAAGTGCCAGCAGGGCCCGCGCCGACGACCGCCATGTCGTATTTCAAGTGCATGCCGTACCTTGTATGGAGCTGCGACGTTTAAGCATAGGCCTAGGACATAGGAATTTCAAACACCCTCGGCGAGCCTCAAAACGGGCCAGTTGGTGGAGCTGGAGATGCGGGCAACGGGGTTGCAGCTGTTTGAAGTCCAGGGATCCGCTCGGCATTGAGAACGTTCATGGAGTTCTCCGCTTCGGAGCAAGCGAAGGTGCTTGTGGGGCCACACTTGGCTTTGGAGAATTTCGTGACAGCTGCCTTTCAGGATGCGCTCGCCGCCTTTGATCGCAAGCGGTCATTCCTGAAGCACGACAGGCACACGGATTTTGATGAGGACGATTTCAACGGGATCGTCGCAGAACTGGTTGAGGCTCGATTTGAAGGGAGCTTGGGCCAGCAAGCACACGAACAGTCTCGGGGCGGCTACGGGGCGACTGACGTGTCGATGCCCGGAAGCACATGAGAACGTTGCTCGATGATGGCTTCCCCGTGCGGGGCATTGGCAATTCTGGCCAGTGATTGGAGGGCACGAGAGGAAACAATGGCACACGGGAGATAGGAAGATTGAGTGTGCGAGGCCTCAAGCAAGGGCAACTCCCCGGTCACGAAAGGCATCCCGTCCGCCGGCCCCGTGAGGAGATCCAACTGCGACGATCAGTTTCCGAGCGACTCGGCGAGCGAGCCTTCATGCAGCAATCCGTTCTTTAACGGAGATGTGCTGCAGCGGTCAGCCGTGAATGAAGGCGCTGGGTAAGTCAAATAGGTGACTGTAGATCGCCCCATAGCGGGATATCGGACACCGTTGCGTCGGTACCCGCAGTCCTGTCGGGCAAGCGTGCCCATCGCGGTAGTAGATGTCGAAGGAAGCTGTGGCATCATTTGATGCGTGGGCACAGGTAAGTGCGCGTGGTTCATACGATTCTGAGATATTCACCATCTAGGCGTATCATATCGTGCCACTTTGGCCCACTGGTTTTGACGGTATCTCTGACGGTATGAAGGATTTTATGGATCGCAGCCCCCTAGGAAACACAAGCTTGTGGCGGTCCAATGAATAATCGAGTGGGAGTAGAATTGATGCAGTAAGCTATTGATTTTAAAGGACTTTGTAGTTACACAAAACTGACGCACGCCCAGCTAAGTCGTTGATTTAGTTGGGCGTTTGCATTTATAGTTACACGTAAACTTGCACAGCGTTGCTGTCACTCAAATTCGTAGTAACTCTAAAGCCAAATGCCATTAAAAAAGCAAACATTTAGCGACGACGAGATAGCAATATACGACGAAGCTATCATCTACAAACGCGGCGATTATTGGCAGATGCGGATGTGGCTAACGAAAGAGCGCAAATATGCTCGATTCAGCCTTAAAACGCGAAATAGAGATACAGCAATAGACAAAGCCAAAAAGCACTACCACGAGCTAATGGCGCAACAACTTGCTGGTAAAACTTACTACTCAAAAACAACTAAACAGGGAGTTGAAGAGTATCTCAAGCAGCGCGAAAAAGATGTGGAAGCAGAGCTAATTGTTAAGGGGCGATACCGAACAATTAAAACGCACTTGGAGCATTGGCTAGACTTTATTGGCCGAGACGTAAAACTTAAAGAGTTAGAGCGTACCGATTGCGAAAACTATCTTCACTCACGCACAAAAACAAAGAAGAAGATAAACGTTAGCCAAACCACGGTTGCTAACGAACAAAGCACGATTAACGCAATGATATCGTGGCTTTACAAGCGCAACGAAACTTACATAGAAGCATTCGATTTCAAACCGCTAAAACGCATTGATAGAGGCGACGAAGCTATGCGCCGAAGTGCGTTTACATTTGATGAAATTTACAAAATAAACAGATGTTTAGATGAGTATATACGTGAAGCAAAGATCAATATCAGCGAAGAAGGAAATTTAACTAAGGCAGTTATAGGTTATTACTTTTTGATATCGATTGCGACAGGAATGCGTCGTGGCGAGCAGTTGCAATTGCGCTGGAGTGACATTGAATGGCTTGAAAAAAATGTGCAAGGTGCAGGTACAACGGAAACTTACAGCTTAGTTAAAGTTACAGTTCGAGCAGAAACAACAAAGGTAAGAAAAACACGGAAGTTTGTAATTAAAGATTGGGGGCACTTTGATGAACTATTCAAGCTTCTGCAACCGCGTTACATCAAAGCAAATAAAAATAAGACAGATGCCAAAGCATTCGGCAGTACGCTAATTTTTAGTACGGATGGAATTACGCAACTTACAGCAAGATTAATTGGATATCATTTCGATAAAATTGTCGAGTTGGCTGAAATTGAAA
>JACCDS010036682.1_pt1 | contig 19379 bp, 16 predicted proteins | sample 7446441 | NCBI WGS metagenome assembly JACCDS01 (sample SAMN15323445, study PRJNA562643) | freshwater metagenome | isolation source: river surface water | place: USA:Blue River Watershed | collected 2017-08-17
ATTCTCGATATCGAGGCCGATGGCCATTTCGAGCAGGGCGGACACATGGAGTGCCTTGAGTTCAGAAAGATGCATGGTCAGGTGCCGTTTGAAGGGCGGGCAAAAAAAGGTGGGGGAGGGGACTGCGTTGGCAGGGGAAGAAACAGGCGGCAGCGCGGGCGCGCTGCCGCCGTGAACATCATCAGATATTGCTGTCGATGAAGGACGTCAGCTGGCCCTTGGCCAGTGCGCCGACCTTTTGCGCTGCCGGCACGCCGTTCTTGAACAGGATCAGCGTCGGGATGCCGCGGATGCCGAACTTCGCCGGCACCGCCTGGTTCGCGTCGACGTCCAGCTTCGCGATCTGGATCTTGCCGTCGTATTCCTTCGCGACTTCTTCCAGGATAGGGGCAATCATCTTGCAGGGTCCGCACCACTCGGCCCAGAAGTCGACCAGCACCGGCTTGTCGGACTTCAGCACGTCGGTTTCGAAAGAACTGTCAGTAATGTGTTTGATGTTGTCGCTCATAGTGACCTCAGCAAGAGAGGGAAAAACGGCCCGCTTGTTATTGTGCCGCACAAAGGCTTGCGCTTCGCCTGCTGCGCACATCGACTGGTGGCGCTAGTAATCATGTGGGGATTTGCTGCAGGAGGAGGCGCGGCGGGAACTCTGTGCGAATCATAACCGATTTTTCAGGAAAGTGTGCCTTTGCGCGGCGCGGCTTGAGGAGTCGCATACAATGCCTGCCGATAATCCCTGCGCACAATAATAAACGCCCGCATGTCCCAGACCGCCCACAAGATCCCGACCGGCTCCGGCTTCTGGCCCCAGGCGGCGCGCCGCCTGATCCGGCGGGCGGGGCCGTCCGGGCTGGCCTCCTGCCTGGTGCTGGTGCCGACCTTCACGCACATCACGCTGTTGCGCAATGCGCTGGCGGGCGAGCTGGGCGGCAGCTTTATTCCGCCGCAGATCCGCACGCTGGACTCCTGGCTGGAGCAGCAGCCGCCCGACATTGCCGCCGAGCCGGCCACGTCCACCGAGCGGCTGATGGCGCTTTACGCCTCATTGCGCGAGACGCCCTGGCTGAAGAAGCTGTTCGCAGCGCGTCGCAATACTGACCTGATGCCGCTGGCGCAGACCCTGATCGGCATCGCCGACGAGCTGACCGCCGCCTTGTTGCCGTCGGCGCTCGCGCAACCCGACGCGGTCGAGGATCGCTGGCAGGCCGCGCTGAAGCAGCTGTCGCCGCGCGCGGCCGCGCTGCTGTCGGACGAAGCGCAACTGGTCTGGAAGCTGTGGCAAGTCGAGCGCGATGCGCGCGACCCTGGCATGGCGCGGCACGCGGCGCTGCAGCGCGCGGCGGCCTCGGCAGCGTTTCCGCTGGTCTGGTGTTCGCCATGGGAGCCCGATGCGCTGGAGGCGGCCTTTCTCGATGCATGGTCGCAGCGTCACCCCGTCGAGCGGATACAGGTCGACTGGTCGGCGGCCGCCTTGCCGGCCGTATTCGCGCGCAGCTGGCCTGAACTGCTCGATGGCGACGTAGCGGCCGGCGCCACGGCCGAGCCGCCGGCCGGCGTAGCGCTGCATGCAGCCATGGGCATGGAGCAGGAAGCGCAGGCCGCCGCGCAGACCATCGTCGACTGGATCGCGCAGGGCCGGCAAAAGATTGCAGTGATACCGCAAGACCGCGTGGTCGCGCGCCGGCTGCGTGCCTTGCTCGAGCGCGCGCAGGTGGTGGTCGCGGATGAAACCGGCTGGAAGCTGTCGACCACGCGCGCCGCGGCCGTGCTGCATGCATGGATAGAACTGGCAGGCTCCGGCGGCGACGTGGCGTCTCTGCTGGATTTCCTGAAGTCGCCTTTCCTGCAGCATCCGGCATTGAATGACCCGACGCAGCGCAGCGCGATGGAAGCCGCGCTGGTCGGCGTGCCGCCGGGCGCCGGCTGGGATGCGCTGGGCCGTGCGGTCGCAGCGCTGCCGGTCGCCGCAGAATTGATCGCCGCGATCGCGCGCGAGGCGCAGCGCTATCGCGCAGGCCGAACGGTGGTTGAATGGGTGGAGGCGACGCAAGCGGTATTCGATGCGCTCGGTTGCGCGCAGGCGATTGCCGAGGACAAGGCCGGCGCACAGGTGAGCGCGATGCTCGCCAAGCTCGAGCGTGATTGCGCGCGGCTCGACCAGCGCTTCACGCTGTCCGAGTGGCGCGTGCTGGTCGATTTGCAGATGGAGCAGACCGTATTCAGCGCGCCGCGTGACGACTTGCGCGTGATGATGGTGCCGCTTAATGGCAGCACGCTGCGCGAGTTCGATGCCGCGATCGTGGTGGGCGCCGATGGCGAGCACCTGCCGTCGAGGCCGGCCGAGGCGCTGTTCTTTGCCAATGCGGTGCGCCGCGAGCTGGGCTTGCAGACCCGCGAGAGCCGGCAGCGCCAGCAGTTGCGCGAATTCGCGTCGCTGCTGATCGCCTGTCCCGAGGTCGTGCTGTCCTGGCAGGCCAAGCGCGACGGCGAGGATGTGGCGCCGAGCCCGTGGATACAGCGACTTGAATTGACACTGGAAAGCGCCGGCGCCGGCCCGCTTGCGCGCCATCAGCCGACCTTGCACAGCGAGTGGTTCACGCCCGTGCCGATGGGTCAGCCGCAACCAAGCGCACCGGCCTTGCTGCCAGCGAGCCTGTCCGCCAGTGGCTATAACAGCCTGGTCACGTGCCCGTACCAATTCTTCGCGTCGCGCATGCTCGCGCTAGCGGCGGCCGATGAAATCATTGCGCTGCCTGAGCGCCGCGACTTTGGCGACTGGCTACACCAGATCCTGAAGCAATATCACGACACCCTCAGCGCGCAGCGCACGCCGGTGCGCGAGCGCCATGCGCTGATGGCCGCGATCAGCGACGAGGTGTTCGATGCAATCATCGCTATCCATCCGGCCGCGCTCGGCTTCAAGTCGCGCTGGCTCGCAAAGCGCGACGCCTATGTCGATTGGGCCAACGAGCACGAGCGCCAGGGCTGGCAGTTTGCATTCGGCGAAGCCTCGCGGGAGAAAATACTTGACTGGAACGGCGGGTCGGTGCGCCTGCATGGCAAGCTCGATCGTGCCGACCGCAACGCTGACGGCGAGCTGATGGTGCTTGATTACAAGACGACGAAGAAGGCGGACCTGAAGAAGCGCGTCGAACGGCATGAAGATCAGCAGCTGCCTTTTTATGCGCTTCTGCTGGATGCTGCGCCTGCCCGGGCCGCGTATGTGGCGATTGACGACGACAAGCCGGGGACAGTGCCTGCCGACGATCTTGAGCCATGGCGCGATGCGCTGCAGGCTCAGCTGCGCGGCAACCTGTCGGCGATCGCGGCCGGTGCCGCCTTGCCGGCCACCGGTGTCGGCCAGAGTTGCGACTGGTGCGCGATGCGCGGCCTGTGCCGCAAGGGGGCATGGTGACGATGTCTGCCGCCCCCTTGTTCGCCGATGGTCGCGTGGTCGAATCACACGAGTTCGTCAGCATCGCCTGCGATCCGGCGCGCTCGATCATGGTCGAGGCCTGCGCCGGCAGTGGCAAGACCTGGCTGCTGGTGTCGCGCATGCTGCGCCTGCTGCTTGATGGCGCGCAGCCATCCGAACTGCTGGCCATCACGTTCACGCGCAAGGCCGCCGACGAAATGCGCGAGCGCCTGATCAGCCTGCTGCATCAGCTGGCCCTGCAAACAGACGCGCAAAAACTGATCGGCGAACTCACGCAGCGCGGCCTGACACCAGAAGAAGCCGAACAGAAATTGCCCAAGGCGCGCCGCTTGTATGCCGAGGTGCTGGCCAGCCCGCACGGACTGGCGGTCGATACTTTCCACAGCTGGTTCATCCGGCTGCTGCAGATTGCGCCGCTCGCGTCCGGCGTGCCGCACGGTCTGGGGCTTGCGGAAAGCACGGCCGAGATCGCCGAGGCGGCCTGGTTGCGCTTCATGCAGTCGCTGAACGATCCCGCCAACGCCGGCCTGCGCGACGCCTTGATGACGGTGTACGCCATTGCCGGCGACCGGAGCGGCAAGGAACTGATCGATGCATTTCTGGACAAGCGCGCCGAATGGGAAATCATCAGCGCCAACGGCGACCCGCTGCAGCAGCTGATCGAATGCTGTGGCGAGGATGGCGAGCGTGATGCGCGGCTGTCGCTGTGGGACGATGAAGCGCTGAAACAGAGACTGCAGCACATCGCACGGATCTTCGGCATGGGCACGGCCGTGCAACAGGAACTTGCTGTCGCCATCGAAGTGGCGCTGACGGCCGGAGCCAGCCTTGAAGCCTTCGACAGTTTGAGCGAGGTCTTCCTGATCAAGGACGGTAAGCCGCGCTCGAGAAAGCTGACCAAGGCGCAGACGGACAGGATGTCGGCTGATGAGCAGCAGGCGTTTGAGTGCGAATGGCCGGCACTGTGCGAGGAAATGATTCATTTGCGCGCACGCAGCGCCGAGATCACGGTGCGCCGGCTGAACGAAGCCATGTTTGCCATCGGCGCGGCCGTGGTTGGCCACTACAACGCGATCAAATCCGACCAGCGAAAGCTCGACTTTGCCGACCTCGAGCTTTATACATGGCGCTTGCTGACCAGTGCCGAGCATGCGGCCTACCTGCATGCGCGTATCGATGCACGCTACAGGCACATCCTGATCGACGAGTTCCAGGACACCAATCCCTTGCAGTGGCAGGTAGTGCGTGCCTGGCTGGACGCGTATGACGGCGATGGCCAGCGGCCCAGTGTGTTCATCGTCGGCGATCCTAAGCAATCGATCTATCGCTTCCGGCGCGCCGAGCCGCGCGTGTTCGAATCGGCGCGCGCCTTGCTGAAAGAGCAGCAGGCATCGGACTTGCGCACCAGCGTCACGCGGCGTAACGGCGATGGCATCGTGCAGGTGCTGAACGATGCCATGCAGGCCAACAGCTTGTACAGCGCGCAGGAAACGCTGGCCGAACATCGCGGCCAGGTATGGCGCCTGCCGCTAGTGCGCGGCGATGACGCAGCCGAACAGATGGCGCAAGGCTTCGCGCTGCGCGATCCGCTGACCGAGCCGCCGGTCGAAGTCGATGACTTGCGCCGGCAGCAGGAAGGCGAGCTGGTCGGTCATGCGCTGCGGCAGGCGCGCGTGCAATTCGGCAAGGACGGGCAGCAGCTGCCCTGGTCGAACATGATGATCCTGGTGCGCAGCCGCACCCACCTGCAGTCCTACGAGCGCGGCCTGCGCGCGGCCGGCGTGCCTTTCGTGTCGAGCCGCGCCGGCGGCTTGCTCGACACGCTGGAAGCGAGCGACCTGATTGCGCTGTTGCGCTGGATGACCATGCCCGCCGACGACCTCGCGCTGGCGCATCTGTTGAAGTCGCCGATCGCCGCTTGCGATGACGCCGACCTGATCGCGCTGGCGTCGATGGCCGGCGAGGGCAGCTGGTGGCGTCGCGTGCAGCAGCGGGTAGAGGGCGGCCTGGCGTCGGCAGCGATGGCGCGCGTGCATGCCTTGCTGATCGCGTGGGCGCAGGCCTCGCATCACCTGCCGGTGCACGACTTGCTGGACCGCGTGCTGCATGAAGGCGAGCTGCTGCAGCGCTATGCCGTCGCGGCGCCACCGGAGACGCGACTGCAGGTGCTGGGCAATCTGCAGGCCTTCGTGGCGCTGTCGCTCGAGCTCGACGCCGGACGTTATCCCAGCATCGCGCGATTTCTCGAGCATCTGCGGCGCAAGCAGCGCGGCAGCGAGCAGGATGCGCCGGACGAAGCCGACATCGATGCCGCACTCGATGCGGTGCGCATCATGACCATTCACGGCGCCAAGGGACTCGAAGCCGAGGTGGTCGCCATGATGGGAGCCAATCACAGCGATGCCGGCCGCGACAAGGCCGGCATACTGGGCGACTGGCCGCAGGACGCGGCGGCACCTACCCATTTCTCCGTGTTCGGCAAGCTGGCCGAGCGCGGCATCGCACGCGACAAGCTGTTTGCGCAGGAAGAAGCATTCCGTCTGCAGGAAAACTGGAACCTGCTGTACGTGGCGGCAACCCGTGCGAAACAATTGCTGATCATCAGCGGCGTGCATGCGGGCAAGGATGGCAGCGATGGCGTCAAGAAGGATAGCTGGTATGAACGGCTGCAGTGCGCCGCGGAATTCGTGCCGGCGGTGGCTGCGCGCGATGCGGCCGACGCGCTGCAATCCTTTGCGCTGACCCTGTTCCGTCCATCCCCGCTGCCGCCCGCGACGCGCGCGAAGAGCGAAGACAACGAGGCCACGCTCGAAGGCAAGCGGCTGCATGCGCTGATGGAAAGGCTGACCAACGCCGGCCTGTGGCCGCTGAAGGTACCGGCCGCCAGCGTGGTCGCGCGCTGGCTGGGCTGCGATGAGGATGAAGCCGCGCTGGCCTGCGCGCAGGCGACCTGCATCCTTTCCGCGCCGGCGCTCGCGCGCTTCTTCGATCCGGCCATCTATGAGTTCGCGCGCAACGAGATGGAACTCGTGCATGACGGCGAGCTGATGCGTATCGACCGGCTGGTCGTGTTCGGCGACGCGCTGTGGATACTCGACTACAAACGCAATCTTTTCGAATGGCAGCACACCGCTTACCAGCAGCAGCTGTCCCGTTACCGCGATGCGTGTGCCGCGCTGTTCCCCGGCAAGGCGATCAGCACGGCGCTGATTACCGTCGATGGTCAGTTATGGCTGGCGGACGCTGACAGCGCGCAGCCGCCGCAGCCGATTTCCGCCAGCGATTGACAGCCGTCAAGCGGCGCGCACAGTCGCCGGCTTACCGTGACCATTTGCGATCGCGCGGTCGGGCCAGTGCATCTTGTCGACATCACCATGTTCTATCCGGCGCAGACCGGCGGCGCCGGCACCTACCTGCGCGCGAAGTCGCGCTGGCTGCGCGAGCACACGACGATAAGGCACAGCGTGGTCGCGCCGGTGCGACGTGGCTTGCAGGATCCCGAGCTGGTGCCGCTGCCCAGCCTGCCCCTGCCCTGGAGCGGCGGCTTTCGCTGGCCCTTGTCGTCGGCCATGGCGACGCGCCGCCTGCTGACGCTGGCGCCCGACCTGATCGAGGCTGGCGATCCCTATCAGTGCGCATGGAGCGCGCTTGACGCGGGCCGTCGGCTGCAAGTGCCGGTGATTGCCTTCCATCACTCCGACCTGCCGCAGCTCGTTGGCCAGCGCTTCGGACGGGTCGCGCGCGCGGCCGCCACGCGTTACATCGCGCAGCTGTATCGCCGTTTCGATCGGGTGCTCGCGCCTAGCCGGGGCTGCGTGGCATCGCTGCGCGCGCTCGGCGTGCCGAATGTGCGCTGGCAACCGCTGGGTGTCGATACCACCCTCTTCACGCCGGCCGTGCGCGATCGCGGGCTGCGTACCCGCCTCGGGCTGGCGCCGTCAGTCCGGCTGATCGTTTATGCCGGACGCTTTACGCGCGAAAAGAATCTGCCGGCGCTGATTGCCGCGGTGAGCCGGCTCGGTGCGCCGTATCACCTGCTACTGATCGGCAGCGGCAAACTGGCGCTCGATCCGGCGCGCGTCACGCAGCTGCCGTTCGAGCCCGACCCGCAGCGGCTTGCTGCCTGCATCGCGGCCGGCGACCTGTTCGTGCATCCGGGGGCGCACGAGACTTTCGGGCTGGTTGCGCTGGAGGCGATGGCCTGCGGTGTGCCGGTGCTCGGCGTAGCGCAGGGCGGCGTGGGCGAGCTGGTAGATGATCGCTGCGGCCTGCTGGTCGAGCGCGGTGACGCCGATTCGCTCTCCGCCGGCATCGAGGCGCTGTGCCGCGCCGACTTGCCCACGCTGGGCATGCAGGCGCGCATCAAGGCCGAACGCGAGCATGACTGGCGCTGCGTGATGCCGCAGCTCGTGCTTCAGTATCAGCAGCTGGCCGGCGCGCGCGACGCGCCTGCCGGCGAACCGCTGGGTCTGCCGCCATGAACGCGCGCGCGTTGTGCGTCAGCATCCATGATGTGTCGCCACAGACCTGGGCCGACTGCCGCACCGTCATCGCTGCGATGAACGAGGTGGCGCAGCTGCCGCTCGGGCTGCTGCTGGTGCCTTGCTGGCATCACCGGCCGTGGCCGGAATCCGGCGCGTTCATTGACGAGATCGACGCGCTGCGCAGGGAAGGGCATGAACTGGTCCTGCATGGCTACACGCATTGGGATGATGGTCCGCGGCCGCTTGGCCTGTTCGATCGCTTTCGTCGCCGTATGCTCACCCGTAATGAAGCAGAGTTCGCCGCGCTCGACGGTCCGGCGGCGCGCGCCGCGCTCGATGCCGGCATCGCGAGTCTGGCCGCGCATGCGTGGGCCGTCGAAGGTTTTGTCGCGCCGGCCTGGATGCTCAGCGCCGCCGCAGTGGATGCGCTTGCGCACAGCGGCTTGCGCTATGCGGGCCTGTTTGGCGGCTTGCTGAGCTTGCCGGATTTGCGGCGTCTGCCAGCCGTCGCGCTGACCTACAGCTGTCGTCATCCTGCCGGCGACTGGCTCACGCGCGGCGCGGTGTCCGTCGCCGCCGTCGCGCAATCGCACGCGCCCTTGCTGCGCATCGCCTTGCATCCGGCCGATGCCCGGCGGCCGGCGAATCTGCGCCATGCACGGCGGCTGCTTGAGGTTGCGCTGGCGACGCGCGTTGCGCTGACCGAAGCTGGCTATGTGCGGCAGGCGGAAGTAGGAAACTGACAACTTTCCCATCTGAACATGCCAGATGAACATTCGATGACAAGTCCCTGAATGTATTGACGGAAATTCTGCGGCACGACTATAGTGCCGCATGATTTTTGATTTCAATTCACTGCTGGACAAGGTCAGGCAGCTGGTCGAGTTGTCGCAGGCGCTGCGCAGCGAGAATGCCGCACTGCGCAGCGAGCTGGCATCGCTGTCGGACCAGAATGCGAGTCTCGAGCAGCGCATGCACGAAGCGCACGACCGCGTCGCGAAGCTGATCGCCGCACTGCCGGCGGCCGATGCCGATCAGGAGGCCGCATGACGACCATCGATGTCATGATCATGGGCCAGCCCTATCGGCTCGCGTGCAAGGAAGGCGAAGAGCTCGCGCTGAAGCAGGCGGTCGCTTACCTTGACGAGCGCATGAATGCGATCCGTGATGCCGGCAAGGTGAAGGGCACCGACCGTATCGCGGTGATGGCTGCGCTCGGCATCGCAGCGGATTTCCTGTCGACCCGCGTTGCTGATGGCCCGTTCGCCGATCTGCCGCTATCCGAAGTACGCGAGAAAATTACTGCGATGCATTCGCTGCTGGACGCCGCGCTCGCGCCGCAGGAACGCCTGTTCTGATCGTTGCGAGCAGAGCGAGTATTCGCTCGCTTTTCACTCTCAGGATCGCAGCAAATTCAGTTGACACGCATCGTGTTTGCGGTAGACTGAGCTCTCCTGCCGTGACCGTGTTTGCCATACATTCCTTGAACCATTCACGTGCATAGGCTGCGGGATTCGTTTGCTAGGCGTGAGCGTCGCTCGTCCGACGATCCCAATAGCGAACTACTGTGGCCACCTTGAACCGAAAGGTTCGGGATGCCGGCTAACGGCACAGGCGGGACTCTATCCAGGCGGTTGCATGCGAAAGCTGCAGCCGCTTTTTCATTTGCGCCCGAAGAAAAATCATATGCGCTACTGGCTGATGAAATCCGAGCCCGACGAGGCCAGCATCGATGATGCGCTCGCGGCAAAGCACGGCACGCTGCCCTGGACCGGCGTGCGCAACTACCAGGCGCGTAATTTCATGCGCGATGCGATGCAGGTCGGTGACGGCGTGCTGTGCTATCATTCGAGCTGCGCCGAGCCCGGCATCGCCGGTATCGCGGAAGTGGCGAGCGCCAGTTATCCCGATCCGACCCAGTTCGATGCGCAAAGCGCTTATTACGACCCGAAGTCCGACCCTGCAAATCCGCGCTGGCTGCTGGTCGACGTGCGCGCGCTGAAGAAGACGCGGCTGATCGCGCTTCCCGAGCTGCGCTCGCATCCGGAACTGGTAGACATGCTTGTGTTGAGGCGCGGGAGCCGGCTGTCGATCACGCCGGTGTCACAGTCCGAGTGGGACTTCATCCTGCAGCTTGCGAAAGCCACATGATGGGCCATTCGTGCTGGGTCTGCTCGTACTTGGCATGCTGTTCGCGCATTTCTCGCGCTTCATGCCCACGATATTTCACGTCGCCCAGATTGCCCAGTGAATAACGGGCAGATCCGGTCTGGGAAAAGACGGTAAGGGAATGAGGCTGCAACCGCGCTGCACGTTGTCGTCAGCGCTTTAAAACTTTTTTTTCCAGCGGAAAGCAGGTCGAAAGCGTTGCGGAAAAATGAAGGCGGGTTCGCCGTGGCGAGTTGAATCAGCCAGCGAAGCGCTCTCTCAGCACATTTTTCTGCACCTTCCCCATCGTATTGCGCGGCAGCTCATCGACGAAGTGCACGCGCTTCGGCACCTTGAAGTTTGCGATCTTCAACTTCAGCGCCTCGATGATCGCTCCTTCCGATAAATTGGTGCTGGCAAGCGGCACGACGATCGCTGTCACGGCTTCGCCGAAGTCTGCATGCGGCACGCCGATCACCGCAGACTCGAGCACGCCTTCCATGTCGTCGATCACGCTCTCGATCTCTTTCGGGTACACGTTGTAGCCGCCCGAGATGATCAGGTCCTTGCTGCGGCCGACGATGGACAGGTAGCCATCCTCGTCGAAGCGGCCGACGTCGCCGGTCTTGAAGTAACCGTCACTGCTGAATTCTTCGGCGGTCTTCTCCGGCATCTGCCAGTAGCCCCTGAATACATTCGGGCCTCGCACCTGTATGTCGCCGATCTCGCCGCTGGCGCATGGCGTTCCTTCGGCATTCACTACGCGCACCGACACGCCGGGCAGCGCCGGCCCGACGGTGCCGGCCTTGCGCTGGCCATCGACCGGGTTCGAGGTCAGCATCGCGGTCTCGCTCATGCCGTAGCGCTCGAGTATCGTGTGGCCGCTTCTTGCGGTGAATTGCGTGAACGTTTCGGTCAGCAGCGGTGCGGAGCCGGATACGAACAGACGGATATTCGCGCAGGTCTCGCGCGTGAATGCCGCGTCGGACAGCAGCCGTACATAGTAGGTTGGTACGCCCATGAATACCGTGCTGCGCGGCAGATGCAGTACCGCCGCAGCGCTGTCGAACTTCGGCAAAAAGATCATTTTGCTGCCACTGTACAGCGCGCCATGCGCGGCGACGAACAGGCCGTGAATGTGGAACAGCGGCAGCGCATGCAGCAGCACGTCGCCTTGCTGCCAGCGCCATGCATCGTGCAATACCTTCACGTTTGATGCGAGGTTGCCGTGCGTGAGCATCGCGCCCTTGCTGCGGCCGGTGGTGCCCGAGGTGTACAGGATAGCCGCGAGATCGTCGGCAGCGCGCTGTACGGTATCGAATGCGTTATCGAAATGCATCGCACGCGACAACAACGAGCCGCTGTTGCGGCCTTGGGCCGGCGCATCCAGCGTGTAGACGTGCGACACGCCAAGCTTGAAGGCAAGCTGCGCGATCCAGCCGAAATTCTGCGGCGAGCAGACCACGACTGCCGGTGACGCGTTCTCGATGAAGTAACTCATTTCCGCCGAGCGGTACGCGGTGTTCAGCGGCAGGTAGACAAAGCCGGCGCGTATCGTCGCCACATACAGCATCAGCGCTTCTGGCGACTTCTCGACCTGCGCGGCGATGCGCGAACCTTCCGGCAGCTTCAGGCTGGCAAGCAGGTTGGCGATTTTCGCGCTGCCGCGTTCGAGGTCGCGCCAGCTGTAATACTGACCGTCCGCGGTTTCCAGCCAGCAGGTGTCCAGGTCGGACGGAAAGCGCGCACGGAACAGCGCATACAGGTTGGCATTCATGACTGCAGCGAGTGCGCGGAGTTCTTGTTCTTGTAAGCCGCGACGAGCAGCACGATGCCAAGCACGACCATGGGCAGCGACAGCAGCTGGCCGGCCGAGATCGTCCAGCCGGCGACGTCGACTTCGTAATCCGGCGTGCGGAAGTATTCGGTGAAGAAGCGCGCGCAGCCATAGCCTGCCGCGAACACCCCGCTGACCGCGAGGTAAGGACGCGGCTTGCGCGCGTACAGCCACAGCACGATGAACAGCAGCAGGCCATCGACCAGCGCCTGGTAGACCGGCGACGGATGGCGCGGCAGCGAGTCCACGTTCGGCCAGACCATGGCCCAGGGCAGCGCCGCATCGGCGACGCGGCCGGGCAGTTCCGCATTGATGAAGTTGCCGATACGGCCAAACGCGTAGCCCAGCGGCACCAGCGGCGCGATGAAATCCATTACGTCCATCCAGCGACGTCCGCGCATGCGCGCCCACCAGCTCATCGCGAGCAGCACGCCGAGGAAGCCGCCGTGGAAGGACATGCCGCCTTTCCAAACCGCGAAGATTTCGGCCGGGTGCGACAAATAATAGTCAGGGTGGTAGAACAGCACTTCGCCCAGACGGCCGCCAATTACGACACCCAGCACGCCGTAGAAAAGCATGTCGTCGAGGTCGGCGGCTTTCCAGCCGGCGCCGGCGATGTGCGGCTGCCTGAGCCTCAACCGGCCGAGCAGCAGGAACTGCATGAACGCGGCCAGGTACATCAGGCCGTACCAGCGCACGGCCAGCGGGCCGATCGCCAGCGCAATCGGGTCGGGCATCGGATGAATCAGCATGCAGGCTTTCTTTCGCAATCGAGTGATCGGTACCGCCCCGGATTGTGGCACAAGCGGCATGATCAGGCAGACAAGATTGCCGGATTGGCATCGGCTCTCTTGCTGTCTGACGATGTCGGCGTGCTTGTGTGAGCGTTTGTAATCAGGGCTGTGCGGCGCCTTGCCGCAGTGCTATGGTACGTCCGTCCTGAGCCGCAAATCTGAACCAGCGGCATCAGGGCGCCTTGTGAGCAGGATCGCAAATCGGGTTACAATCCTGCGGCTTTTTTCATAAAACGGAGAGACACATGAAAGGTATCCTGGTCGCCGCCGCAGCTGTCGCCGCGCTGGCATCGAATGCAGCATTCGCGAACGAGCAACTGGCAAAAGAGAAGAACTGCCTGGCTTGCCACGCTGTTGAAAACAAGCTCGTCGGCCCGTCCTACAAGGATGTCGCAGCCAAGTACAAGGGTGACAAATCGGCTGAAGGCAAGCTGGTCACCAAGATCATGAAGGGTGGCGGCGGCGTCTGGGGTCAGGTGCCGATGCCCGCGAACCCGCAGGTCAGCGATGCTGAAGCGAAGAAGCTGGTGCAGTGGATTCTGTCGCTGAAGTAATCGCCTCAGGCTCCCACTGAAAAGCGCTCCCCTCGGAGCGCTTTTTTTATGGCCGGTTCGGCTGGCTTATTTCACGACGGCGATCTGCGATCGCTTGCTGCCCTGGTAGGTATACAGCGTCAGCGTGCCGTGCTTCATGTCGCCGTGCGCATCGAACTCGATCAGGCCGGTCACGCCCTTGTAGCTGGTCTTCGCCAGTTCGGGAAGGTACTTCGCCGGCTCGGTCGAATTCGCGCGCTGCATCGCGTCAGCCATCACCATCGTCGCGTCATAGACATACGGCGCGTACAGCTTCACGTCGCTGCCGAATTTCTTCCTGAAGTCGGCGCGGAAATTGTCCATCGCTTTCTTCTGGTTCTCCTCTACGCCGCCGGCTTCCGCGCACACCACCTGACCATCAGCGAGCGCGGCGCCAGCCAGTGAAGGCAGCTGTTCAGTGCAGATGCCATCGCCGCCCATGAACTTCGCGCTGAGGCCCAGCTGTTTCATTTGCCTTAGCATCGGCCCGCCGACCGCGTCCATGCCGCCGAAGAATACGAGGTCCGGATTCTTGCCCTTGATCGCCGTCAGGATCGCGTTGAAGTCGGTCGCCTTGTCGTTCGTGTACTGGCGACCTACGATGGTGATGCCGGCAGCCTTTGCCGCTTTCGCAAACTCGTCAGCGACGCCCTGACCGTAGGCGGTGCGGTCGTCGATGATCGCGACTTGTTTTGCCTTCAGCGTGGTGGCTGCATAGCGGCCGAGCGCGCCGCCCAGCTGGCTGTCATTCGCGACCACCCGAAACGCACCCTTGTAGCCTTGCAGCGTGTACTTGGGATTGGTCGATGAGGGCGAGATCTGCGGTATGCCGTTGTCGTTATAGATCTTCGACGCCGGAATCGTGGTGCCCGAGTTCAGGTGGCCGATCACGCCATTCACCTTTGCATCGGCCAGTTTCTGCGCGACCGAGGTCGCCTGCTGCGGATTTGCGCCATCGTCTTCAGCCAGCAGCTGGAACTTCACCTTCTTGCCGCCGATGCTGAGGCCTTTCGCGTTCAGCGCATCTATGGCCATTCGCGCGCCATTTTCGTTGTCCTTGCCCAGGTGCGCGATGGCGCCGGACAACGGGGCTGCATGTCCGATCCGGACGACCTGCTCCTGTGCGCCTGACTGAGTCGCTGCGAAAAGCAGCGCGAGCAGGGGCAGGCTGTGAGTGCTGAACCGCATGGATATCCTCCGCTGGTGAACGATCAGGGCAGACGTTAATACAAGAAGCGGGCCATAGGCAATCATGGCCGTTGGATTCTCACCCTTTGCCAACGCATCAACCGCGCGCAGGTACCGACACCAGCGGTGTGCCCATCAATGGCTGCGCCATGCCGGTGAATGCGAAGTCCAAATCAGGGCGGCGACCGGAAACGATATCGGCGATCGCGCGGCCGGAGCCGCAGCCCATCGTCCAGCCCAGCGTGCCGTGGCCGGTGTTCAGGAACAGGTTCGCAAATCGGGTCTTGCCTATGTAGGGCACGTTCGACGGCGTCATCGGTCGCAGCCCGGTCCAGTATTCCGGCTGATCGTAATCGCAGGCATCCGGGAACAGTTCGCGCGTGCGGCGCGTGATGGCATCGCAGCGCACGTCGTTCAGCTCGCGCGTGTAGCCATTGACTTCGGCGGTACCGGCCACGCGCAGGCGGTCGCCGAGCCGCGAGATCACCAGCTTGTGGCCATCGTCTGTCAGTGACACATGCGGCGCGAGATCCGGCGCTTTGACCTGGTAGGTCGCCGAATAGCCCTTGCCCGGATAGATCATCAGGTCGATGCCGACCTGCTTCGCGAGCGGCTGCGAAAAGCTGCCCATGGCCAGTACATAGCTGTCGGCATGCAGCACCTGATGGCGGCCGTGCTCATCGATCACTTCGACGCCGGTGATGCGTGCACCGGCGCCGCTGCCTTCCGTCAGCAAGCGCGTGACGCTGGTATCGAAACAAAAGCGCACGCCGGCTTCCTCGCATTTTTTTGCCAGGCCGGTAGTGAACTTGTAGATGTCGCCCGACTCATCGGTCGCGGTGAAATCGCCGCCAACGATCTTGTCACGGACAGCCGCCAGCGCCGGCTCGATGCGCACCACTTCATCAGCGTCTATGTTTTGCCGCGGGCAGCCAAGCTCGCGCATCAGCTGCGCGGCCGGCAGCGAGGCCTGGAATTCTTCCTCATCGGTATAGAAATGCAGTATGCCGCGCGTCTCGCAGTCGTAAGCGATGCCGGTCTCGTCGCGCACCGACTGCAACATCTGCCGGCTGTATTCGGCGATCGCGACAATCTGGCGGATGTTGTGCGCGGCGCGTGCCGGCGTGCATTCGCGCAGGAAGCTCAGGCCCCAGCGCCATTGCAGCCAGTCGGCGCGCAGGCGGAACAGCAGCGGCGCATCTTCCTTGCCAAGCCACTTCAACAGCTTCAGTGGCGCCGACGGGTTGGCCCAGGGCTCTGCATGCGATACCGAGATCTGACAGCCGTTCGCGAAACTGGTTTCCTGCGCCGCGCCGGGCTGACGATCGATGACGGTGACGTCATGGCCGGCCTTTTGCAGGAACCAGGCGGAGGCGGTGCCAATGATGCCGGCACCGAGGACGATGACTTTCATGGTGAATCCTGTGTGGTGCGACCGGTGGGATGCGGGTCGCGGTGAAGTCGTTCAGGATTGTCGCGCGTTCAATTCCCTGATTTCACTGGCAACCGCAATGCGCACCTCTTCCTGCAGTCGCTGCTCGAGCAATCCGCCGACTTCGTACGCAACCTGGCTCGAAAGTTCCGCAGTCGCCGCCTGTGCGGCAATGGGTAGCGCGTTCGTCAACACGCTCAGCAGCTCCGCCTGCAGCTTCGCACCCAGTGCCAGCGGCAGGTGTTCGCGCAGCGCAGCTTCGACGAGCACCGGCACTTGCACGGATAATTCGGCGATCAGTCGCTGCGACAGCACTTCCTCAATCTGTTCGAGGCCGGGTGCCGGCGATGCCATGATCGCTGCCGTATCCACCGCCGGCGGTGATGCTTCGATGATGTCGGTCAGTACCGGAAAGTCAAGATCGTTGTCGTTCATGAGTTGTCAGCGACGTGATGGGTGAGCGGATAGCCGCGCTCCTGGTATTGCTTGTAGCGTTCGCGGCCGGCGAGCAGGTCGTCTTCGTCTGTCGAAACGATTTCGAACATCCGCTCGAAGCGCGCGAAGTGCTCAGGCGTGTGGCGCGACAGGTTGACCAGCACCTGATGATGCGGCAACGCCTGTTCTGCGTCGTCGGTCAGGATGACCGGCGTCACCTGGTCCAGTTCGTCGCCGGCGAGCACATGCGGCAAGAAGTCCTGTTCAGAAAATGTCCACAGCATCTCGTCCAGCGCAGCCAGCTGTTCGCGACTGTCGGCGAACAGCACGACCTTCATGCCGGCTATGCGCGCCTTGCGCACCAGCCGGCACGCGTAATTCAGCTTGTCGGGTACTTTGCTGTGGAAATCGACCTGGGTCATGCGTTGGCCTGCACCATGCCATTATGACGCAGCAGTGCGTCGATGCTCGGTTCACGGCCGCGGAACGCGGTGAAAGACTCCAGCGCCGGACGCGATCCGCCCACCGACAGGATCTCGCGATGGAAGGCAAGTCCTGTCTCAGCCAGCCGGTTCGGGTCGCCCTGCGCCTCTTCGAACGCGCCGTACGCATCCGCGGACAACACCTCGGCCCACTTGTAGCTGTAGTAACCGGCCGCATAGCCGCCGGCAAAGATGTGCGAGAACGAATGCTGGAAGCGGTTGAACGCCGGCGGCACGATCACGGCCACACGGTGCCGCACTGCGGCCAGCAGGTCGGCGACCGAGGTCGGGCCGTTCGGGTTGTAGTCGTAATGCAGGTGCATGTCGAACAGCGAGAACTCGACCTGACGCAGCATCTGCAGACCGGACTGGAAGTTCTTCGCGGCGATCATCTTGTCGTACAGCGCGCGCGGCAGCGGCTGGCCGCTGTCTGCGTGCGCCGTCATGTGCTGCAGCACGTCCCATTCCCAGCAGAAGTTTTCCATGAACTGCGACGGCAGCTCGACCGCATCCCACTCGACGCCGGAGATGCCGGACACGCCTAGCTCATCCACTGCAGTCAGCATGTGGTGCAGGCCGTGGCCGAACTCGTGGAACAGCGTGATTACTTCATCATGCGTGAAGTAGGCCGGCTTCTTCATGCCATCCACGACGGCCGGCTCAGTGAAGTTGCAGGTCAGGTAGGCGATCGGCGTCTGTACGTCGCCGGCGAGGTTCTTGCGGCCGCGCGCATCATCCATCCAGGCACCGCCGCGCTTGCCCTTGCGGGCGTACAGGTCGATATAGAACTGACCAACCAGCTGGCCTTTTTTCTCGATGCGGTAGAACTTCACGTCCTCATGCCACAGCGGGCTGGCATCGGGCTTGATCTCGACGCCGAACATGTTCTGGATCAGGCGGAACAGTCCGCCGACGACCTTGGGTTCGGGGAAGTACAGTTTTACTTCCTGCTCGGAGAACGCATAGCGCTGTTCGCGCAGCTTTTCCGACGCGTAAGCGATGTCCCAGGCCTCGAGCTGATCGATTCCCAGCTCGGACTTCGCGAACGCGCGCAGCTCGGCCAGATCGTTCTCGGCGAAAGGGCGCGCGCGCTGGGCGAGGTCGTCAAGGAACTTGATCACCTGCGCCGGCGAGGTCGCCATCTTCGGCACCAGCGACACTTCGGCGAAGTTCGCGTAGCCGAGCAGCTTCGCCTCTTCGTCGCGCAGCTTCAGGATGTCGACGATGTTTTGCGTGTTGTCCCATTCAGTCTTTGCGCCCAGCTCGGACGCCTTGGTCGCGCTTGCGCGATACAGGGTCTCGCGCAGGCTGCGGTCATGCGCGTACTGCAGCACCGGGTAATACGACGGGAAATGCAGGCTGAAGCGCCAGCCCTGCTTGCCCTCGCGTTCGGCCGAGGTGCGCGCGGCCTGCCGCACGTCGTCCGGCAGACCGTCCAGGCGCGATGCATCGTCGACGATCAGCTCATAGGCGTTGGTTGCATCGAGCACGTTTTCCGAGAAGCGCGTTGCCAGCGCGGCCTGCTGCTCCTGGATCTCGGCGAAGCGCGGCTTGCTGTCTTCCGCCAGCTCGGCGCCGCCGAGACGGAAATCGCGCACCGCGTTATCGATGATGCGTTTGCGCGTCGCCGACAGCGTGTGGTACTCGGGGCTGGCCTGCAGCGCCTTGTACTTCTCGAACAGCTTCAGGTTTTGCCCCAGCTCGGTCCAGAACTCGGTGACCGTCGGCAGGTTCTCGTTATAGGCCGCGCGCAGCTCCGGCGTGTCGACCACCGCGTTCAGGTGGCCGACCACACCCCAGGCTCGACCCAGACGCTCGGTGACGGCTTCCAGCGGCGTGACGAAATTGTCCCAGCTGACGGCGTCCGACGTTTCCAGTTGCGCGACGGTCTGGCGCGCATCGGCCAGCAGCTGCGTGATCGCCGGCGTCACCTGCTCCGGCTTGAACAGGTCGAAGCGCGGCAGGTCGGTAAAATCGAGTAGGGCGTTGGTGCTCATGTTTTGTCGGTTCAGGCAAGGTTGGCCGCGCGTTCCGCGGCTTCAATGGTGTTCACCAGCAGCATCGTGATCGTCATCGGTCCGACGCCGCCGGGCACCGGCGTGATCCAGCCCGCCACCTCGGCCGTCGGGCCGTAGTCGACGTCGCCGCACAGTTTGCCCGCCTCATCGCGGTTCATGCCGACGTCGATCACCACCGCGCCCGGCTTGACCATGTCGGCAGTCACGATGTTGCGCTTGCCGGTAGCAACGACGAGGATATCCGCAGCGCGCGTGTGGTAGCCGAGGTCACGTGTCTTCGAATTGCAGATGGTGACGGTCGCGCCCGCTTGCAAGAGCAGCATCGCCTGCGGCTTGCCGACGATGTTGGATGCGCCGACGACCACCGCATGCGCGCCGCGCACCGGGTAGTCGATCGATTCCAGCATCTTCATCGCGCCGTAGGGCGTGCACGGGCGGAACAACGGCTGGCCCGTCATCAGCAGGCCCGCATTACTGATGTGAAAACCATCGACATCCTTGTCGGCGGCGATGGCCTCGATCACCTTGTTGGCGTCGATATGCTTCGGCAGCG
>JACCDS012020285.1_pt1 | contig 19374 bp, 10 predicted proteins | sample 7446441 | NCBI WGS metagenome assembly JACCDS01 (sample SAMN15323445, study PRJNA562643) | freshwater metagenome | isolation source: river surface water | place: USA:Blue River Watershed | collected 2017-08-17
ACGGCGCAATCGTTTTCGTGGGTTCCCCCGAATCGGCGGATGGCGTGAACGTGTATTTCACGACCAATGAAGGGGCATTCAGCATGTCGAACGCTGTGCATATCGCGACACTGGTCGGCATGAGCACCGCGGACCTGAATGCAGGCGATCTGTTGTTTGTTGCGTGATATCCGAAAAACAGAAATATTTATTTGAAAGGTATATTTACTTGAATAAATGCAATAAATGTGTTACGATCGACGCACGTAGTTTTTAAAAATAAAAAAATTCGCGATGCAATTCAAGAAATAATTAAAGAAACAAAAGGTTGCCTCTGTTTTTAATAACAAAGGCGAAACAGGAAGATGAATTAAACATTTCGGGCTCAGACAGTGGCTACCAACTACGATTCCAACAGCATTGCTGGCTTCAGCGAACTCATCAGCGATGTCAGCAGCGGGTCCAAGCTTGACCTGATCAAGAGCGCGCTGGCCGCAGATGTGGCGAAGGTGGCCAGTGCCAGCGTGTCTGGCGGGACCGTGCAGGTGACCCTCAATTCGGGGGCGCAGCTGGTAGCCGAAAATAGTTCATCTGCGCTCGGCAACAATATTGTTGATGCCCTGTTCCTCGACCCGGCCTCGGTCAGCGGATCGCCGCTGAACCTGAATCTCACGGCGGCACAGGCGGCCGAGCTGAACCTGGTGCTGCTCGATCAGGTCTCGACCGATGACGTGACGCTGTCCGTTTCCTCGACCGATTTCCGTGGCACCGTCATCCTCGGCGGCGGCGACGACGCCGTCACCCTCAACTCGACGCGTGGCGTGATGGTCGACGGCGGCGGCGGCAATGATTCGATCGTCACCGGCACCGGCCGAGATACCGTGGTCGTTGGCGCGGGCTCCGATACGGTGTTCACCAGTGCCGGTAACGACACCATCGTCTTCCCCGCCAGCTGGACCGGCCAGGCGCATGCGACGCTCGATGGCGGGTTGGGAACCGATACCCTCAACATTTCGGGCATCACCGAACAAGCCGGCAATATCGTTTCCGTATCGCAGAACGCTGGCGTGGTCACGATCACCTTTGCGGATGGCTCGGTCATCGATGCTCGCAACATCGAGGCTGTCATCTATGAGAACGACAGCGGCGCGGTGCAGGTCGTGGGAATCTCGACCTTCCTGCAGTCCTACGAACCGCCCGTCGGTTAAAGCACCACGAAGACGCCCCTGCGGGGGCGCTTTTTTTGCGGGTCACCATGAGAGATCATCTTTACCGCCTTATCGATGCCGGGCGGTGGCAGCTTTCCCTCGCTGTCCTGGATGGATTGCCCTCGCCGGGCAAGGGCTCTCGTCATGCTGCGGTTGAACGTGGCCTCATCCTCAGCCGGCTCGGACACCGGGCCGCCGCGCTGCGCGAATATCTTCAAGGCCTGAGCGCCGACCCGGAAAACAAGTCGGTCCTGCACGCGGCACTATCGCTCGCCATCGAGCAAGGCGATGCCAAGCTCACCCGAAGCCTGATTGCGCATGTGCTCAGCGGCCCGTTTGCCGAGGCATCCCAGACCATCCTCGCCGGCCTCCAGAAAATCGCGGCACCGTTTGGCTTCGTTCAGTTGCGCGATGGCGTTGCCAGCGGCTGGGCCATCGGGCAAGCCAAGACCCTGCAGGCAGAGACCGCCGGGCAGCGCAGCGAGCTGCAAGCCAACTACCCGAGCCCCCGATTACAGGCAGCCGGACTGGGAGACGGGGCCAATGGCTTCGCCGTCGCCGTCCAGGACCTGCCTTCCTGCCTGCGCCTAGGCATCGAAGGCGTCAGCCTGTGGGGGTCGCCGGTGAAGAATCCCGGCACATCTTCCAGGGCCGTGGCTCCCCCTCCGGCATTGGCTCCGGCGCCCGGCCGTCCGCAAGTAATCGTCCCGGTCTTCGGCGGCGAAGCATCGCTGCGCCGCTGTCTCGACGGGCTCGCGCGCAGCGCGCACCTGAACCCCGACCAGGTGTGGGTGATCGAAGACTGTCCTGCCGATCCGGCAGTCTCGACAGCGGTGCGGGAGATCTGCCGGACACAGGGATTCCGTCTGCTCAGCCGTGCCTTCAATGCGGGTTTCTCCGCCGCCGTGAATTCCGCATTGCGCGTCATTCCCCCGGGTGATGTGATTCTTCTCAATTCCGATACCATCGTCTGCGATGACTGGGTGTCGCGGCTGCAGTCCGTCGCTTACTCGGCGAACGATATCGCCACCGTCACGCCCATCTCCAACAACGGCGAGCTGCTCAGCCACCCGACGCCGATGCAGGCTTCGCCTTTCCACAGCGCGGAGTCGGTGTCGCTGCTGGACCAGCTGTGCCGCAAGAGCCGCTTCAGGCCGGTGGCTATTCCGACCGGCGTCGGCTTCTGCCTTTTCATCCGGGCCGACGCCCGCGAGGCCGCCGGCGAGTTCGATGAGCTGCGCTTCGGCCGGGGCTACGGCGAAGAGACCGACTACTGCCTGCGGCTCTCTGCCGCCGGCTGGCGGCATGTGGCCGCGCCGAATGTCTTCGTCGGCCACGAGGGCAGTGTGTCCTTCGGCGCGGAACGCGCGCTGCTCGCCGCCCGCAACGTGCAGACCCTCTACGCAACCTACCCGACGCATGGCGACGACTATGCGGCCTGGCTGGCGGAGGATCCGCTGGCAGCGGTGCGGCGCGATCTGCAGGCGCAGGCCATGCCCCGGCTGCTGACCACCGTCGGCATTGGCGAGATTGTCGTTGGCGCGCGCGCCGGCGTCATCGCTTTGCTGAAGCAGATCGATCAGGACGCTCTGCTTGCGGATGAGGCCAGCCTGGGCGCTGCCATGCTGCACGATGCCGGCTTGCCGGCCGCGTATCTGTCGGCCTCGCACGACCGGGTCGAACTTCAGTTCCTCAACGTGCCGCTGCTGGATCGCGTCAGCTATCCGCCGCCTTCGCTCAAGAAGACCCTGTTTTCCGCGCTGGCTGCCGCGCGGGTCCGCACCGTCGTCGTGCAATCGCTCACGCCATCGGTGCTCGCATGGCTCGAGGCCTGTCCTGCTTCATTCCGGCTGGTTTTCTCGCTGGAGGACGCGAGCGGCTACTGTCCTCGCGGCAGCGCCACCGTCGAGCACGGCCGCCGTTGCGAGAGCGCGCAAACAGCCACCGACTGCGATGCCTGCGTGGCGCGGCTCGGGCCGGCAAGCGTCGCACCTGCCGGCACTGCGGCATGGCGCAGCCGGGTTCACGCACAGCTGGGCCGGGCGAAACGGATTCTCGCCGGCGATGCCGACCTTGGCCGCAGTTACCTGAAACATTTTCCGGACCGGCCCGTCGAGCTCTCCGACGCGGCGGCAGCATGGGTGTCACCGGCAGAATTGATCCGCCGCTTCGGGCCGGATGCCAGCTTCGCCGTCATCGGATCCGACAGCGTCGAGGCCGGTGCCGTGAATCTCTGCGATGTCCTGCTGGAGAGTTTCCGGCTCGCGCCCGAAGTCCGTTTCATCCTGCTCGGCCAACGCTTCGCACGCGAGCGTCTCGAAGCCTTCGAGAACGTCGCCTTTGTATCGAATCCGGAACAGCCGGGGCTCGCCGACATGCTGCGCCAGCACGGATGCCGCGCCTTGCTCGTGACCAGCCTTGCGCCCGGCGCCGAGCTGCCTTGGACACCGGTGGCGCGTATGCTGGGCCTGCCCTTGGTGAAGGTCGTCTGCGGAGGGCATGTATGAAGGCATCCGACACACCGGCCTACGCGGGCGGCCTGCACGGCCTGGATGGGTTGCTCGTCCGGGGCTGGGCAATCAACCTGGCGGATTCCTTCCACAAGGTGGCGGTGGAGTTATTCGCCGACGGCCAGCCGATTGCCCTGGTATCCGCCTGCGGATGCGACACCGCCTTGCCGGCCGAAGCGCAGGGCCATGTGTTTCGCAAGGTGCTGCCCGAGTCCGTGCTGCGCGGCACGCACCGGCTAGTTGCGCGGGTCGCCAACAGCAATCTCGTGCTCGGCCCCACGCTGACACCATCCGCCCTGTTCGCCAGCGAAGGGCAAAAAAGAACCGCCCGGGTCATGAATCGCGGCGGCTTGAGAGTGTATGGCAGCGTCATCGAGCCTGCGGCAGCCGATGCAGGCAAGCCGAGGGTACGCATCCGCGTCGATGACGAGTGGCTGGACTGGGTGGTCGCCGACAAGCGTGATCCCGACCTGCTGGAGGAGGGCATCGGCGATAGCCATCATGCATTCGATGTCACGCTGCCCATCCGTTATGCCGACGGCCTTCCGCACGTCGTGCGGGTGTATGCCAGCGATGGCAGCGAATTGCCAGGCAGCCCCTTCACCATCCTGCAGTTTCCGCGCTCGCCGAGGGCCTGGCTGCACTCGCTGGACATGCCGGCAAAGGATCGCGACGTCCTCGACGAGTTCCTGAAAATCCAGGAAAAGCGCTCCCCCCAGTCACTGGCCTGGTCTGCCTACCCCGCATGGAAGCAGCGATTCGGCAGCGCCCGCGTGCCTTCCAGCGCGCAGCATGTGCTGATCGTCATCGGGCCGGCAGACGCATGGGCGCTCTCGCAGGTCACACTGGCATCCATCGTCGCGCAGTCCCATGAGAACTGGCGCGCGCTGATCTGGGCACCGGCCAAAGAACAACTCCCGGCCGCGCCGGATCCGCGCATGGATTTCATTCGCCCGAACGCCTGGGCAAACACCCTGCGCTCCAGCCTCAAAAAAGCCGAGAACATCGCCAGCCTTGAGATGGGCGACCGCTGGCATCCGGACCTTCTGCGACATGCGCTCTGGCGACTGAAGAATGGCGCCGACCTGACCTACTGCGACGCCGACGACGACAGCGGCGGGCCGCCGTGGTTCAAGCCAGACTGGTGTCCCGACACCTTCCTGCAGCTTCCGCTGCTGGAACACGGCTTTGTCTTCAAGACCAGCTCGCTCAAGAGCCAGTGGCCGGGCCTGTCGCCCTGTCCGCTCGACTGGCCATGGCAGGTATTGTCTGCCTTGGGGCAGCCGGCCTCGGTGGCCCACATTGCGCACCCCCTGCACAGCCGTGGCGACGGCAGGGCGGCAAGCACGCCGCGCACGGCGCCCCGGCTGCCGGGCCGTCCCGATCTGGCGGAGCTGGCGGCGGCAAGGTTTGCCGTGCAGTGGCAGCCGGCCTCGGGCGCGGGCACACATGCGGTACAGTGGCCCGACCCACCCGCCTGGCCCAGGGTATGCCTGATTGTTCCGACGCGAGACGCCGCAGCGCTGCTGAAGAATTGCATCGACAGCCTGCTGCAGACCGACTACGAGCCACTGACGATCTGCGTGGTGGACAACCAGTCAGCCGAACCGGAGACGCTGGACTACCTGCGCCAGCTTGCGCAGACGGGCATTCAGGTGCTGCAGTGGCCTTACCCATTCAATTTTTCCGGGATCAACAACTTCGCCGTCACCAGCGTCAAGGCCGACATCGTCGGCCTGGTCAACAACGACGTGCGCTCACTGGATGCTGGATGGCTGAAGGCCATGGTGCGCCAGCTGCTGCGTCCCGGCATCGCGGCCGTGGGCGCCAAACTGCTGTGGCCCAACCGCATGGTGCAGCACATCGGCGTTACGCTGGGCCTGCATGGGCTGGCAGGACACAGCGGCAACCAGTGGCTTGACAGCGATGCCGGCTACCACCAGCTCAATCGCATCACCCGAACGGTGAGTGCAGTGACGGCCGCCTGCCTGCTGGTGCGCCGGGACGACTACCTCGCCGTCGGCGGCATGGATGAGAACGCCTTCCCGGTCAACTTCAACGACGTCGATCTCTGCCTCCGGCTGGGGGAGAAGGTCGGGCGCGTGGTTGTGACGCAAGACGCCGTTCTTGAACACGCCGAATCCGCGACACGCGGCCGTGATGAATCACCCGAAAAGCGCGCGCGACTTAGCAGGGAATATGCCCAGCTTTCAGAGCGATGGGCGAGCGTCATTGCAAAAGATCCATATTACAATTTGAACTTAAATCTAGATCGTTATAGCTACGATAGCTTAGCGTTCCCTCCAAGAAGCCGGGAATCATGAAAGTACTCTTCATTCATCAGAATTTCCCCGCACAGTTCAAGGCCATCGCCGAGCGACTGGCCGCGCAAACCGGCAATGAAGTGCTGGCGTTTCGACAGAACCGGCACGAAGTTCAAGTGCAAGGTGTGGGCGTCCTCAGCTACCGGTTTCTTCACAAGCCGATCGAAGGACAGCACCCGCTGCTGGCTGAGCTGGAGGCCAAGGTGTTGCGCGCAGAAGCAGTGGCCGAGGCAGCAACCCGGCTCAAGGCGCGCGGCTGGAGTCCGGACGTCATGGTGGTACACCCCGGCTGGGGCGAGGCGCTCATGGCTAAGGACGTCTGGCCCGACGCGAAGCTGATCAGCTACGCCGAGTACTTCTATGCGTCCCGGGGGCAAGACTTCAATTTTGATCCCGAGTTTCCGACGCGCGAGCCGTACGCAGCAGCGCGGCTGCGTTTTAAAAACACACCGATGCTGCATGCGCTGCATGAGTCGGATGCCTTGTGGACCTCGACGGCCTGGCAGCGCAGTATTTTTCCAGAATGGGCGCAGCCGCAGATTCGCGTGATCCACGAAGGGGTGGATATGGATTACTACCGTCCTGACCCACAGGCCAGTTTTTCGGTCGCTGGTAAGGACGTGACGCTCAAGGCGGGCGATGAGGTCATCACCTACACAACCCGGTCGCTGGAGCCGGTGCGGGGCTTTCATCTGTTCATGCGAGCGCTCCCCGAGATCCTCAAACGCCGGCCCAATGCGCATGTGCTGATCGTCGGCAAGGAGGAGGCCACCTACGGACCCGAGCCCAAGGGGCACAAGAGCTGGCTCGAGAAAATGCTGCGCGAGGTTGGCAGCAAACTCGACCCGGCCCGCGTCCATATCACCGGCTTCCTGCCGAAGGAGGCCTATCGCAAAGTGCTGCAGGTCAGCGCAGCGCATGTGTACCTGACCTACCCCTTTATATTGAGCTGGTCGGTCGTGGAAGCGCTGGCGTGCGGTGCGCGGCTGGTCGGTTCGCGCACCGGGCCGGTCGAAGAAGTGATGCCACCGGGGAGCGAGCGCTACACGTTCAATTTCTTTGATGTGCCGGGATTGGTGGATTCAGTCTGCGCCGCACTGGAGCGCACGCCGAAACAAGTAGAAGCCGACCGCAGAGCGGCAAGGGCCCAGGTCGAGGAGGAATTCTCCATCTCGTGGCAGACACGGCAGTTGCTGGAATTGTTGGCCGAAGTCGTGACTGCACGTAGTCCGCAGCAGGCGGCGGCTATCAAGGCCGGCCAGAAGGTCACACAGGGCGCACGCGCGCGTCAACCCGCTGCCACCAAAGCGGCCGGCCGCGTAGCGAAAGCCGCTGCCGGCGCTACCAAGCGGAGCAAGGCGGCATGAGCGCGATTGTTCCGGTCATTCTTTGCGGCGGGAGCCGCACAGGCTTGCCGAACACTTTGGCATCTGCCGATAACCATCATGGATTGATATGAGAGTGCTGGTGATCGGCGGCGCACTAAGTGGAGCGGCACTAATCCGTGAACTGCGGCGATTGTGAGCTTCTCAATATTGGTAACAACGCTGGCTACCCGATGGACAAACTCATTCGAATCGCCAGACAGATAACTAGTCATATCGTGCCAACTGAAGATGTGGAAAGGCAGATTGGCGATGTTGCAGAGCCTTTTTCAGTTTCAGTGCGGTATCGAGAAAATTTGGGGTGCTGGTTTAAACGAGGAAGTATCGAAACGATTATTTGCGACGCTTAGAAACAGATGCTTGCGTCGTAAATGACTGAACAGATTCAAGATGGAGTTTGGAATGGAAAGTCTTAAAAAAAAGATGCAAAGAACGCAGCTAGTAAATCATGATGAGATTGATGAAGGTTCAAGTATGGGATTTAGCGTGGATGGCGATAATCCCGTTGTGGCGCCGGTCGTATTCCGTTATGACCAACGAGTAATTGGACTCTTGCGCCTCGAACAAGCTCAGATTTCTCGCCGAGGACGCGTATCGCTGACTGGTTGGACATTCGGCAACGTTCGGATTGAGGTTGAGGTGGATGGCAATGTAATTGAAGCCGATTTGTTGCGCACCTTCCGCTCAGACGTAATCGAGATACTGAAACTTCAGAACTACGATGGCAATCTAGGTTTTGATATTTCTGGATTGATAGACCAGAAAAATGGAGTACATGCTTGTACGCTTTTAATCACAGTGGAAAGCGGTCCACTGCAAGAGTTGTTCCGTTTCAAAATTGATCTTGAAAGAGCCTATCAAAACCGCCATTCATCATCCGGCGTTTTGCGCCCTGCAGGATTTCTTGAGGTTGCAAACGTTTCACCCAGCTCTGGGGACGCAATTGTCGTGGGATGGGTTATTCATTCCCCCGGAACAAAACTGTGGCTAGAGAATGAAGCTCAGGAAGTGTTCGAACTCGACAGGAACTGCTTTCGTGTCGAGCGCCCTGACGTGCTTGATGCGTATGGAAACAGCTTTGGAAAAAGTATTTCTAAACCGGGATTCATTATTCTAATCGAGGGATTTTTGCCGGGAGAAACTATCAACCTAGTTTCTGAGTGGGATGGAGAGCGTGTCGTAGTTAGTTCGGTCGTGGCGGGCACGATGCCTTTGTCGCCTCGCGCTGCTGCACAGTGGCTATTTGGACTGTCAACACCGACGCATCAGATGGTGAATCGCATTGAATTGATCGACTTGCCTATTCTTGCGGATTTGATGGAGCAAGAGCAATTAAACACGCGTGCCTTAACCACAAAGACCAGGCAGCTCGGTCGAATACCCTCAAACCCTCAAGTGGCCATCATAGTGCCACTGTATGGTCGATTTGATTTTGTGGAGCATCAGCTTATTGAATTCTCGCGCGATGATTGGTTTCTAGAAAACGTCGAGCTTGTCTATGTGATAGATGACCCGAAAATTTTCGAAAGCTTCATGGAAGAAGCAGAAGTACTTTTCCGGCTTTATCAAGTTCCGTTTCGATGGGTTTGGGGTGAAGCGAATCGTGGTTTCTCTGGAGCTAATAATCTCGGGGCTGCAAATTCGAAAGCGCCAAACTTACTTTTTCTAAATAGCGACTGCATTCCACAGGAAGCTGGCTGGTTGAAGCAGATGCTGGAAGTTCTCACAGAAAACTACGATTACTCTGCAATTGGGCCACGGCTTACCCACGGCGACGGCTCCATTCAACACGCTGGCATGATGTTTATGCGTAAGGAGGAGTGGGGAATCTGGACAAATCATCATCCGCTGAAGGGTTTAGACCCTGGCTTAGATCCAAACGATCAACTTTGCGAAGTGCCGGCTGTCACTGGAGCATGCATGCTAATACGGAGAAGCGACTTTAACAGTGTTGGCGGATGGGATGCCGGATATCTAATTGGTGATTTTGAGGACTCGGATTTATGTATGAAGTTACGTGGCGAGGGGAGAAAAATTGGCTACCTTCCCACCGTCCAGCTAACACATCTTGAGAGGCAGAGCTTCAAATTGTTGGGCAAGGATTCTTTTGCGCAGCGCATCGTGATTTACAACGCAGTACGCCATCAGGCTCGATGGGGAAAAGAAATCAATTCCTTTAGTAAGACTAGCGGAGATGCTGTATGAAGGTCATATCAGCCCCCCAAAAAACACGCGCCAAAAAAACAGTAGCCGAAAAGCAGATGCACCGCATTTTGGTCATAGCACACGCTCATCCGGACTTCAGTCTGGGTGGTGGAGAGCTAGCTGCATATAATTTGTTCAAAGCATATCGAGATAATCCGGAAGTCCAGAATGCCTGGTTTCTGGCACGTTCTGATCGGCATCGTGGATTAACCGGAGCTATCACCCTTAGAAGGTCGAACGAATATCTCTGGGAACAGGCAGTCTACGATTGGCATAGTATGCGCGCAGCACATCGAGAGTCACTAACTACCTGGTTTGCAGATCTTATTCGTGCACTTAAACCCACGATTGTTCACACCCATCATTACGCACACTTGGGTCTTGAGTATTTGCAGGTCATAAAGCAGGTAGACCCGAAAATTCGAATCGTGATGACACTGCATGAATATATGGCAATTTGTCAGAACAATGGCCAGATGATGAAAGTTGGTGGTAGCCAGCTTTGTAGTCGATCAACTCCTGACGAATGCTCACGCTGTTTTCCGGACAAAACGCCAGAAGAGTTTTGGCTAAGAAATCATAAATTCAAAAGCTATTTCTCACTTGTGGACCAATTCGTGTCACCTAGCAAATTTTTACGACAACGTTACATAGAATGGGGATTGCCTAGTGAAAAAATAGTAGTGATTGAAAACGGACAAAGTGATGATCATCCATTACCCCCGCGTTCATTTTCGGAAGGAGAAACTTGTAGTCGATTTGGTTTTTTTGGGCAGATCACACCCTACAAAGGTTTAGATATCTTGCTGGAGGCACTCCACCACATGCCCAAGGAAGAGCGTAAAAAAATCGTTCTTGAAGTTCACGGGGCAAATCTAGAATTGCAATCACACGATTACCAACGAAAGATTGAGGAGTTGCGTAAACCACTTATCAAGCAAGGAGTTGTTCAATGGATTGGCCCATACCGACCGTATGAACTACGTAGTCGCATGGCAAACATCGACTGGGTCTGCGTCCCATCCGTTTGGTGGGAAAATTCTCCAATGGTGATTCAAGAAGCTTTTGGCTGTGGGCGGCCACTATTAGTTTCAGATATTGGTGGAATGAAAGAGAAAGTGAGGAATGGAATCGATGGATTTCATGTGCCAGTCGGAAATATTATTGCATGGTCAAATGCTTTGCGCATCGCAAAATCGGAAACCGAATTTTACGCTAAGTGCTGTGCAAATATTTTCAGGCCTATTTCATATCAAGCATGCGCCGCTGAACATCTTAACTATTTCATCCAAACTATATAGATTATGTCGCCATTCATATTTGGATTACAGTCAAGACAACCGTATAGTGCGATGACCTCAACTGAAGAATTGTTTGAGGCCGTGGGTCACAACACAGGAAATTTAGTTTTCCACCATGCGATTAATCAGCATTTTGGAGGGAATCTATCTTCGGTTGGCTGGTGGAACACTACAGAAAATATCAATGCTTTTCACGGAACTGCAGTAGTTCCATGCGCTAATCAGCTAGGTTCTCATATTGATTACGCAGTTCTTGCCGAAAAATTCGAATCGGTTAACCACCGGATGGTTGCAGTTGGACTTGGTGCACAATCAAGTTTAGATGGGAAGATCCCTTCGCTATCTAAAGGCACTTTGAAATGGCTAGAGGCGATTATTGCGAGAGCGCCAACGGATTTTCCCAATATTAGTTTACGAGGCTCTTTCTCTCTTGAAGTAATGGCACATTATGGACTTGACCGTCATGCTGTTGTAACTGGCTGTCCTTCATTATTTATAAACCCAAATCCTCAGTTGGGTGCGACCATCGCTCAGCGCATAAGAGATCCAATTCGGATCGCTGTAGCAGCTGGACATCATCGATGGACACATCTCGCTCGCTTAGAAGCTTCACTTGTTGCATTAGTTAAAGCTACATCAGGCTCTTATATTGCTCAAAGTCCAATAGAGATGGTACTTATTGCTAGAGGCGAGCCAGAGCTTTTGGATAAAGATCAGCTCGACCTGTGTCGTGATTACTGCTGCCCTGAAATGTCAGTCTCAGAGTTTTCTGACTGGATTAAACGATACGGCTCGGTCTTCTTTGAAGTGACTGCATGGATGGAGCATTATAGAAAGTTTGATTTGGTATTAGGAACCAGAATACATGGAGTAATTCTTGCTCTTCAAGCGGGCGTTCCTGGGTTGTGTATTGTTCATGATTCTCGAACACTTGAGTTGTGTGAAACTATGAAGGTTCCATATGTCCATGCAAAAAGCATTAATAATGGAATTAGTCGGCGTGAATTGATCGGCTTGATGAGTTTTGATTATTCAGAATTTGATAAAAACCGATCATCACTTGCAAAGCGCTATGTTGAATTTCTTAAATCAAATGGACTTACTCCAGAAAGTTGGCTAAATTCTTTAGCTTCGTTTTCTGAGGATTAAGTGTCTGTTTGAAAATTCATTCCGGGATGAGTAAACGTTGCAACAGTAAACTGCCTAGTGCGACATGAATCATGGCCGTCGATATATCCAGCCGCATTCATTGTTGCGTACCAGTCGGCGCCAGCGCATCATCCAACCGAACGTGCGCTCGACGATCCAACGGAGCGTCAACCGCGCGAATCCCTGGCCGGTCGACCAGCGTACGACCTCGACCACAAAGTTGAGGAGCGCCGCCTTGTCGAGCAGTTGGCGCTGGTCGTATGCGCCGTCACCAATCGAATGTTTGATCCACGGCCAGCGCTGCTTGGGGGCCGTTGATCTTTTTAGCGGCGTCGTGTTCACGGCGCGCCGCACCCGGCGCCTTAATCGTCTGGCTGCGGATGACGGGTACCGTCGGCTGTTCATTACGCCCTTGTGCCTGTCGATCGAGCATCGGCCCCACATCATGGATGACCTGAAACAGAAAGCTGCGCACAAGACGCCGAAACCACCAGTAGACCGTTTGCCAAGGCGGAAAGTGGATCGGCATCATGCTCTATTCGCAGCCAGACCGCACAAGGTAGCGAATGGTATTGAGGACCTCGCGCAGATTAGTGACGCAATGACGACCTCGCAAGGCGGGCTTGTGCAACAGCTGTGCGATGAATTCCTACTTCGAATCCATCAGGTCGCTCGGGTAACGCTTGCGGGGCGCAGTGCACTTCGCTTGGCGCGCACGCGTTTGCTCGGTCCACATGATGTCTTCAGGTTGAATGCACTGTTGGACATTATCGACCGAACAAAAATCGTATTTTCAAACGGACACTAAGGCAGGATAAATCTGATGACTTGCATCTAGAGAATTAAACACACGGGCTACAGAAGAATGAGCCCAATTCTTCTACCGATTATGCTGGACCTGATCATGCAAAATTCTAGTAATTACTTGGTGGGAAAATGAAAATAGCAAGCAATACGCCTTCCTCATTTTATTCTCGTGCGCTTCACGATTTTGTACAGCTGGGAGAGGTTTTTGATGGTGTTTCTGTAATTTTGCTTATGTTGGAAAAAAATTGGGGAAGTAATAGTATTAAAAATATAGAAGCTCTTTCTCATTGGTTATCTTTATATCCTAAGGAAATCCCTTGTTATATTATTGGCTGTGAGTCAACAATTCCTGATTTTGATTTAGAGAGATACCAGCATAAAGAGCGCGATGCTGCAATCCGCACACTGTGTGATGAAGTTCTCAAAAGGTCGGTATCGATAGGCGTCCGAGGTGAAATTACTCAAAAGTACTTAACAAAAATGCTCGGATATGACGAAAGTAGAATCGACATGATTTACGATTCTTCAGCCAAAGATAATTTCGAAAGGCTCGATAATTTTTTAAAAAAAAATGGATTACCTATCGATCTGGCCAAAAATATATTGAGCTTTCAGAAACAGCCAAATGTAATATATGAGAAAGCAATTGCATCCAAAGAAAGTATAACTATAGCAAAGCCTTACGTAGTATTAAAAGGGGATGTTGCTCGATTGTGTGCTGATGTCGAAATTGATGATTCTATAAAAACTGTTTGGTGTGAAGCAAGTAATATTTATCGAGATTTTTTTCTTGTTGAGCGAGCTGATGCATTTTTGTGTGTTGTTCTACCTTTGGCGATGAGGATTGGGAAGGATATTATTTGCGAGGCTCCAATAACTACGCAATTTTTGCATAATATTAATGAGATTCTGATTCCACATCTTTGCAATCATGATTCGAGGCTTCATAAGGTAAGTATAGTTGCGGAATGTGATGGATCGACTTTGGTTTGTGGTGATGCGGTCGCGACTGGGCTGTCATGTGGAGTTGATAGTTTTTATACTGTAAGTTTGTATAAAAACTCTCAATATGATTCGATGAATCTAACTCACTTGTATTGTGGGAATTATTTGTACGGAAATTCTGGTGGGTTGTTCGAAAGGGTTGAGAGGGCTTCAGAATATTTGGGAATGCCATTAATTAAAACTGCCACAAATATTAATGAAGTTTTTAATGTTCCGCATTTATTTGTGCACTTTTTCAAAGTGATGTTTGGTGTGCTGGCTTTAAGAAAGATGTTTCGGATTTATTACTATTCTAGTGCCGAGGACTTTAGTCATTTTACTTTAAAAAATAATAGCATTAGAGATACGGCAGAAATCGAGTTGTTACTTTTATATGTTTTTTCTTGCTCTGATTTTCAAGTTGTTTCTGGTGGGGTGAAAAGTGAGCGTCTCGAAAAAACGAGAGTCATTTCTAGTTTTGTTGCCGCGCAGAGATTTTTGAATGTCTGCCTTTATCCTAATCAGCCAATAAATTGTGGAAGATGCGCTAAATGCATGCGGACTCTATTAATGCTTGAGATGCTAGGCTCACTGAATCTTTTTAGCGAGGTTTTTGATATTTCTGAATATTATCGTAATCGCCTAGAAAGCTTTGTATATCTCGTCAGTCAAAAAGATTCAGTTATGCTGTCCGATGTTTATCAGTATTTTTTACGTAATTATCCGATTTTAATAAGGCGTGCGGAGCAGTATCTTTCTCAACAAGGCGGTTAATCCATTTTTAAGACGCCATAGGGAGAATGTCAACTTGAACGAGGTTTTTGTGACCGGAGGCGCCGGCTACATCGGCAGCCACATGGTGAACCAGCTGGTGCAGGCGGGTTATGCCGTCACGGTGCTGGATGACCTGTCGGGCGGCTTTGCAGATGCCGTGCGCGGTGCGGAGCTGGTCGTGGGCTCGATCGGTGATGCCGCCTTGCTGGACCGCCTGTTTACCAGCCACCGCTTTTCCGCCGTCGTGAACTTTGCTTCGTTTATTCAGGTTGGCGAGTCGGTGCAGCAGCCTTGCAAGTATTACGCAAACAATGTCGGCAATACCGTGACGCTGCTGGATGCGATGTGCCGGCACAAAGTGCTCAGCTATATCTTCAGCAGCACGGCAGCGATTTTCGGGGACCCGGTTTACGTGCCCATCGATGAAGCCCATCCACAAGCGCCGATCAATCCCTACGGCCGCAGCAAGCTGATGGTTGAGCACATCCTGAAAGACCTCGACCGCGCCCATCGGCTGCGCAGCGTGTGTTTACGCTACTTCAATGCGGCCGGCGCCAACCCGCATTCGCAGCTCGGCGAGCGACATGAGCCGGAAACCCACCTGATTCCGCTGGTGCTGCAGGTGGCGAATGGCCGGCGCGAGGCTGTGTCGGTGTTCGGGACGGACTATGACACGCCGGACGGTACCTGCATTCGCGATTACATCCATGTCGAGGATCTTTGCGCGGCGCATATTCTGGCGTTGCGCCACCTGCTCGCGGGGGGAGACAGCCGCTGCTACAACCTGGGCAATGGTGCAGGTTTCTCGGTAAAGCAGGTGATCGAGATCGCCCGGCAGGTAACCGGCAGGCCGATCGAGGCGCGTTTCGAGGCACGCCGTGCCGGCGACCCGGCGCGGCTGGTCGCGAACAGTTCCTTTATCCGTGACGAACTGGGGTGGACGCCACGGCGTGCAGCGTTGGAAACCATCGTTGCGGATGCCTGGCAGTGGGAGTTGAGGTATCCGTGGGGACGGTCGGATTGACTCCTGCAGCGGTGACTTCGGTGCTCGAAGCCAGTTTGGCCTGATGCGTCGCCACGGCGGCGTTTTAAAATCTCCGTACAGCTCAGGGAAGCTGGCCACCGCTGCTGGTGGCGAATTGATTACTAAATAAATAACAATAAGCGTCGTAAAGTTATAACATTTTTGCAAATCAGTGCGGAATTCAGGTCTAATTTCTCTGTGTTTTGATCTCGAGCCGCTTCTAAAATCAGAAGCAAGGTGAAAATGGACGCCGTTGGCCCGGATTTCCGGCCGACGCTGATCCCGGAATCCGGTCGCGCTGCGTGAATTTTGCGTCTGCCGGGTTCTGATGCCCGATAAAAGCAAAAGCGTAAATCTCAAGTCGATAGGTACAGGTAATGGCCCTTCCTAACTGGACATTCGAGCAGTCGATGAATCAGCTGCTGTCCGGAGATCCCAATAATCCATACATGCGTCCCACGTGGGCAGGGTCGAACTTGACTTACGCTTTTCCTGACTACTATTACCAGGTCACCACGCCGGGTGGCGAATCTTATGGTTTTGCTTCTCTCGGCACCAGCGCAAGAAACGCGGCTCGACTGGCAGTGGGGCTGTGGGACGACTTGATGGCTGTTTCCATTACTGAGGTTTCGCCTGCCACCCGCTTCGACGCTTATTACCAGCAATACACGATTGCTTTTGGCTATTCGGCGCTCCCTTCCTATGCTTATGCCTACTTTCCCAGAAATGGCGGCTCAAGCATCTGGTTTAACCCGGAATACGATTACAGGTACGGCACCTCCGATCTGGTGACGCCCAAAATAGGCAAGCATGGATTCGTCTCCTATGTGCATGAAATAGGTCATGCGCTGGTCCTGGACCATATGGGCGACTATAACGGCGCTGACAATGCCGGGCCTTCCAGTATCCAGGACAGTACTGTGTTTACTGTCATGTCTTACTACGGGCCGAGCTGGGGTAGCTATGGCTACGGTCTGGTGGAGTGGGCTGACTGGGTTGGCAACGATGGAATTCTGTACAGCCCGCAAACCCCGATGCTCTACGATGTGGCCGCAATACAAAGGGCCTATGGCGCTGATTCTTCTACAAGAAGCGGGGATACGGTATACGGATTCAACTCCAATGTGGGTGGTGTCAGGTCTTATGTTTATGATTTTTCACTTAATTTAAATCCGGTAATTACAATCTACGATGCCGGTGGCATTGATATTCTCGATCTCAGCGAGTGGGCGAGTTCATCTTTTATCGATCTGAATCCTGGTGCTTATTCAAATGTGAATGGCATGACCAAGAACATTTGGATTGCTTACGGCGTACAGATTGAAAAGGCCATTGGCGGCGCTGGAAACGACACCATTGTCGGCAACCAGCTGGGTAATTATCTGAAGGGCGGCGCGGGCAATGATGTTTTAAATGGAAATGCAGGTAATGACGCGCTGGAGGGCAGCGCCGGTAACGACAGTGTGCAGGGTGGCGATGGCAACGACACCCTGACCGGTGGTACGGGCGATGACTTGCTCAACGGCGGAGCCGGCATCGATACGGTGATTTATGAGGAAGCGGCGGCCGGCGTTGCGGTGAATCTGGCGTTAACGAGCGCGCAGAGCACCGGCGGTGCCGGTCTGGATACGCTGAGCCTGATCGAGCATGTGATTGGCAGTGCATTTCACGACGCGCTTACCGGAAACAGCAGTGCGAACCAGATTACGGGTGGCACAGGTAACGACACCTTGAACGGCGCAGCCGGTGCCGACACGCTGGCTGGAGGTGACGGTTCGGACTTGTATGTGATTGTGCTCAAGACCGACTATGTGCCGGGCGAGGTGATTCAAGACACTGGCGAGAGCGGCATCGATGAACTGCGCCTCACGACAAGCAGTGACAGCACGCTGACCCTTGGCGGTAGTGTGAGCGGCATCGAGAAGATTGTCATCGGCACCGGGATCGCCGCTGCGGCGAATACGACCGGGACGAGGGCGATCCATGTGAATGCGTCGGCGCTGTCGGATGACCTGGATATCACCGGCAACGCCGGCAGCAATAGTCTCACCGGCGGCAGCGGCAATGACACGATCTTCGGTGGCTTGGGCAATGACACCATGCGCGGTGGCGCGGGCAACGACCTGTATGTCGTTGATTCGACCGCTGACATTGTGGATGAAAGCATGGCCGGCAGCGGCGGCGTCGACACAGTGCAGTCGTCGGTGACTTACACGCTCAATACCGTGGCGGCCGCCTCCGTCGAGCACCTGACGCTGACGGGTCTCGGTATCGTCAACGCTACCGGCAATTCGCTGGATAACGCGCTGACAGGGAACGCGGGCGCCAATGTCCTGACGGGCAATGCGGGCAATGACACGCTGGACGGCGGCGCGGGCAACGACACGCTGGCAGGCGGCAGCGACCTCGATACCGTGACGTATGCGTCGGCTGCGGCGGGCGTAACGGTGAGCCTGGCGCTCACGACGGCGCAGAACACCGTGGGCGCGGGCAGCGACACGCTGTCCTCCCTGGAAAATCTGGTGGGCTCGTCTTTCCATGACAGCCTCAGCGGCGATCAGCTCGAAAACTCCATCGAAGGAGGTGCGGGCAATGACACCCTAACGGGCGGCGCGGGCAATGACACGCTAATCGGTGGCGACGGTGACGATACCGTGGTCTTTACCGGAACGCTGGCAGCGACGACCGTGGAGTATGACAAGGTCAGCGGTCAGTTCGAGGTCAAAGGTGTGGATGGCACGGACAAGGTGTCTGGCGTGGAGACTTTCCGGTTCGCCGACGCGACGGTGTCTGCCGAGGAGTTCAAGTTTGAGATTCTGAGCGAGGGGAACGATACCTACTCGGGAACGGCCGCCACGGACCGTATCGACGGCGCCGGCGGGAATGACACGATCAATGGCCTTGCCGGCAATGATCATTTGCGGGGTAGCGCAGGTACCGACGTGCTCGGTGGCGGCGAAGGCAACGATACGCTGGAGGGCGGAAATGACGATGACACGCTGACCGGCGGAGAAGGCGATGACGTGCTGCGCGGCGGGGACGGAACGGATACGGCCGTATTCATCGGCAGCCGCGCCGATTACCTTCTCAGTTTCGCGTCGGGTGCCTTTGTGGTGTCGGCCGCGACGGACGGTACCGACAGGCTCAGCGGCATAGAAAAGCTCGCGTTTACAGACGTCACGGTCGACATTCCGGCGATTGCATCGATCGGCAGCGCGCTGGCTTCGGTTGCTGAAGGCGACAGCGGTACGAAGCAGCTGAGTTTCACGGTCACTCTGGACAAGGCACCGCTTGAGCTGGAGACGCTGACGGTTGACTACAGCATTGAACTGGGTAGTGGGGCGGGCTTTGCCAGCGCGAGCGATTTTGCAGGCGGAGAAGCGCCGTCTGGCGGCACCCTGAGCTTTGCGGCCGGTGAGACGACGAAGACCATCACGGTCACGATTGCCGGGGATACGCTGTCGGAAATCGATGAGAGCTTCACCGTGAAGCTGGCGAATCCATCGACGGGACTCGTGCTGGACGTAAGCGAGATCGTGGCGACGATCGTCAATGACGATGCGACGACTTTCTCGGACGCGAACGACGTGTGGACGGGGACGGCGGCCGACGATTGGGTGCTGGGTCTCGCGGGTAACGATACGCTGAACGGCGTTGGCGGCAATGACCGGCTCGATGGTGGTGAGGGCAATGACAATGTCCAGGGCGGGGAGGGCGATGACAC
>JACCDS011982809.1_pt1 | contig 19372 bp, 16 predicted proteins | sample 7446441 | NCBI WGS metagenome assembly JACCDS01 (sample SAMN15323445, study PRJNA562643) | freshwater metagenome | isolation source: river surface water | place: USA:Blue River Watershed | collected 2017-08-17
TACCCGCTGAAGGATTGGTTCCGACAGCAGGCAAGTCGTACTCGAATATGTCGGTACGGCCTGTTGGCCTTTAGAGAGCCCGCCACTAAGCGAACATCCTGCGACGGGTTGTCACCTTAGCCTCTGGGAAGAGCTCAGGTAGCGGGCCCGTGGATGTGTATCGCCCGATGATCTGCCCGAGGACTTCTTCAGCCCAAATCTTCCGCACATAGTCTTGGAGTACTGGGTCCGCACTCGGCTCCTGCCAAGCGAGCAGTTCCTCCTCGTAGATGCCGCGGATGAAGGCGGCCGAGACGAAGGCACGCTGCTCGGGCGTCAGTCGCTCACCATGCCCGAAGTCGGCAACCGCTTGTGTGCTGAGCCGAGCTTCCCCAAGTACAGCATCAAGCGCGTCGATGTGTGTAGAGGAAGGGTGAGACTTCTTCAGCGAGACGGCATGCTGGATGAGGGAGAGCACGTACACGGCTGGCTCCAAGCTGTGTTCCTAAGCCAAGTGTGCTCAAGACCTGTCGCTGACGTCAATCGGCCTAAGCCGCGGCCCCGGTAGGCAAGCCAGTTGTCAAGCAGTCCCCTCGGCCATCAATCACTTCGGCGAAGCTCCGGAAGCTCGTCTGTTGGCAACTCGCGTTGCCGGCGTACCCAACTACAGCTTGAGACTGGGTGCTGCCGTTCAGGCTCGGTGCTTGAGCGGCTGCTCTGGCCGGAAGCAGCCTTGCGTGGATCGGCTCGTCCAATGACCGCTCCGGCTTCGTGATCGTTCAGCCGCACGACGTAACGGTCTCTTCGGCGGTCGAACGACCGGTCTGAGCGGCCGCGAACTGGCACTATCGACCCATCTGCGACATCCATCTCACCCGACTGGAGGCCGGAAACCTGACATTCGCGCAGTCCGGCTACGGCCTTCCATGCTCGACTCATCGGCGACTGCCACTGCCTTGGGGGCTCAAATGCCGAAGGTACCAGCTGGACGATGTCACCTAGTACCCTCTTGCAGTGACAGTTCTCAGGACTTCTTCAGATACCGCACCGCATCGCCTTCGCTTCGTAACCATTCGATCACGTCAAGCTGCCAGGCATCCTGTGGCAAAGAGCAGGATCGGAGTTCATGCAAGCGCGCGAGGTACTTGTCGACCTTCGCGCGACGCCGCGCGGCAGGAATCCCGTCAACCAGCGCGGAACAGGCGTCAAGATAGCCGCGCAGAAGACCTCGCAGTGCAGGCATGCGAGCAGTCGGCGCGCCACGTGCGGTGCGATACGCCGCAGCCAATTCGGTCGCGGCCGACTCCCGGGATTCCGTACCCGATGAGGAGGCGCCACGTTGGGCCATTGCCGTCTTTGAACCGCCAGCTCTTGGTTTCGCCACGCTCGCTCCTGCGACACCCTCAATACGATCGCAGTACCCGTAGGAATTCATAGTCCGGCCCTACGGCGTCAAGCATCCCCTGAGGAAGGGGGTATCCACGACGATGGCCTTGTACAGGGCAATCCTCCAATTGAGCGGGCCGAGCGTGATCTCCCGCTGCTGCAAGAACCTGTTCAAAAAGGCGCGCAGCACCGGGACGGTCTTCGCTTCCCTTGCAATAGCGGCATCGCGAAGCACTAGATACTCGGTGTGTGCCTGGTCCTTGTAACGGCTCAACAGCTCGAGCTTCTCGAAGTGCGACTCGATGAGTCCGAACTTGGCCACACCGAACCCCGCGGGCCGCACGAGATCGAACGACACGATCGGGACGCGTTTGCCCTTTTTCACCACCCACTGAACGGCGGGCTCCAACATCGGAGCCGTCGGCAGCGAATCGATGTAGAAATTGAGGAAGAGGCGTGCCTTGTTGGCGTCCAGCCAAACGTCCGACTTCTTGCCGTTGCAGGTGCCGCAGCAGGGGACTAGGTTGTGCGCGTGGACACCGAATTCGGGGAATTTCTCCTTCGGAAGGTAGTGGTCGAACTGCCTCGGTGCTCCGATCCCGCAGTATGGACAGAAATCGCGGATGCCTTCGTTCTGACGTTCGGTGATCAGGCCCTTGAGTTCCTCCAGCGCCTGCGCGGTGACCTCGTAACAGTGCAACAGATCTTCCCGCTCCTGGATTGTCCACGCATCCGCGGCCACGCCACCGATGTTCGCGCTCGTGTAAGCACCTTCCAGCGTCGCATATCGCGTTGTGATGTCCGGGAGCATCGCCGTGAGGCGCTTCCCGCGGTCGCCCGTCTTTCCTCCGACGATGCTTGCCAAGTAGTCACTAGGTACGCCGGTCACTCTTAGCAACTTATGCATTGCCGCCCTCATACACGGACGCCAGGTAGGCAGTGGCATGCAGGCTGAGCTGATCGTCGAACAATGCGGACACTTCGTTGAACGTCTTCGTTTTCGCGAGTTCTTTGAACGTCTGCTTATAGAAATTGGGGATCTCGACGGTCTCGAATACTTGGCGCGTGAGTTCGGCGATGTTCTCGCCGAAGGACTCCGCGGCCAACGGGTGAGCGCTCGTGATGTTGCCGACCCGCTCGAAGCGGACAACCCTCTTGCGGGGGACCTCCTGAATGACCACCGGCGAGTGCGTTGCGATGATGGCGTAGGCGTCGTATTGTTCCAGCAACGACTGTAGCGTCTGCATCAGCAACGCGACAGCATTCGGATGGAGATGGATCTCGGGCTCGTCGAACAGAATCAGGGACTCTTCTTTTAGGTACGCAAGCGCAGCGGAGATGAAATAGGCCAGGATCGATTGCCCGGAACTCATCGAGGGAGGGAGGCCATTTTCCAGCTCTTCGATGGCCCGATCGATGTCCACCATCGCTCTGGGCACGCCCATCACCTTGGAGATGTGCATCTCCCAGACATTCTCGCGATCGTGCTCCTTGATGCGCTGCAGGTACTGAAGATGCCGGGTTTCCAGCGCTCGGCGCGACAGGCCACCGCTGTCGTCGCGCACCCCGCAGTAGATGTAGCTGAAGAACTTCTGCGGCTCCGGCCGCTGGAACCTATCAAATGCGCTGAAGGACAGCGCAATCACCCGAGAGAAGAGCGGCCGGTTCGGCTCGAAAGCCAACTCCAAGTGGTCCACGGTTTCCTTCGACACCCGTTGCGTCGTCGCCAAATCACGGGCCAGCCTGGCCATGAACTGGGTCTTGCCGACGCCGTTGCGTCCGATGATGGCAAGGATTCGACCTGGGACCGGATCCTCCGGCTGTAGATCGACATTGATGGCTACACCTGCTTCTGCCCCAGGAATGTCCCCCGTATAGGTGAACGAATAGCCCTTCTGACGCTTACTGTCGGCAAGCAGGGCGGCACCATCCCGCAAGCAGATCTTCGCATCGTTGAAGCGAATGAGGGAGTTCCGAAATCCACTGGTTGTTTCCACCTCATCAAGAAGCTGAGGCTTCACAACGACGTCGTTCAGCGCCTCCAGCACTGCCCGGTGCGTCTTGGGAAGGTTCTTGCGGAAGTTGTTGTAATATTCGGGATCCTGTCCGAGGCTAACAAATTCCTCGCCAAGCTCCGTGAACTCTTTGGGCAGCTTGGTGCTTTTGACCCCCCGCTGCAGAATTTTGACATCGCCCAGTGCCACTTGATCGCCGTTCTTTTTGACCAGGCACAAGTGATAAAGCGTCTTGAAGTCGTAGTCGTCCCAGCCGTCTACCAGGTACACGATGCACGGCAAGGTTGCTCCCGGTGGCAACCGATAGCTTCGGATCGCTTCGCTCTTGTAGAAATTCATCCACTCCCCCGTGAATCTAGCAGTCTCAGGATTTTGCAGTCCCCTCAGCGAAGTCCCGATTAGCGAATTCCCGCTGGATCGCCAGGTTCGTACGAACGACCGAATGCTAACGTCCGTTGCAGGTAACGGCGAGTGCAGGCCGGAGCACCGGACACCGCCGCCCAGTCGTGGCCGTCAGCCCGGTGTAGTTCCGTACGGCCGTATAGCAGCCGCTATTGGCTGTCTGGTCATGGCCGGCAGTTGTCATTCGACGCCGGCGTCCGAGCGACCGCAACCGCTGCTCAGCGGCCGCCACGTCGCAGCATCAATCAAGGGTGGGCTTGGGCCGGAACCGCCGCCCGTTGACCGTCCCAGCATTCGGCCACGCGCGCGTACACGCGCCACGACCGATCGATCGTCGTGACCATTCCTAGGCGCTATGGGCACGGAATGGGCACAAAGCAAAAAGCCACCCTGTCGGGTGGCTTTCGCTTTGCAGCTAACTCGTTGATCTAGCTGCAGTTTTCTTGGTTGCGGGGGCAAGCCTTTGGGTTATGAGACCGAAAACCCTCTGGGTAGCCCAGACGGTCATGTCTGGGTCTGCTCGGCGCCAAATGGCGATAGGCCATTGATTCTTCTGGAAAAATCTGCTCTTTCGCCAACACCGATTACGGACAAATTTACTCCGATGTGCTCTGTTGACCCCGTCGCCTTGTCCGACATTGTGAAGCAGCCAGCTCGCCAGGTAAAGGCTGAATCGCGCCCGTAGGGGCAAACGGGCCGCAGCCTGGGCGAGTTGTCCCTGCAGACTGTCCAGACGCGACGCGTGCTCCAAGTTGGCGTCCACGACTCCTCCGTTGCATTCAGTGGACGATCAGATAGGGTCAAGCACAGGCCGGATGCAAAACTGATCACCCAAAGAACCAGGAGCGCCGCTATGGTTAAAATGTTGACCAAATGAGCGCACCCGACCTGTCTACCGTCCTGGAGCGCCAGTTGCTCCTGCAACTGGGCGACCGGCTCAAGCAACTGCGCAAGGCCCAGGGCCTTGGCACCGTCGACATGGCCGCGCGAGTCGGCGTCACACGCAACACCCTGAGAGCCGTCGAGTCCGGGGATCCGGCGCCATCCATCGGGACCTACCTTCGCGTCATGTCCGTACTGGGCGTCAGCGGCGAACTGGCATTGTTGGCCGGGGACGCCCTGCGACCAGCACCGCAGGGATCGGCGGCGGCGCAATCGCGGCGCGCGCGGCCTGCCGTGCAGGTGCTGGTGACTGCGGACGACCACCTCCACCAAGCTCAGGACCTGCAGAGTCTGGCCCTCCACGAAGAGGCGGTCCGCCTTGCCCGGAATGACCCGACGTTTGTGCAGCGGGCCTTGGACACGGTGGAAAGGTGGCTCCAGAGCGAAGACTCGCGCTCCGTCACCTTGTGGCGCGAGTGGCGGGAGATCCTTCGCAAGGGGACCTGGCGCAAGGTGCTTGGCCGTACCCGGCGCGCGCAAGAACTCCGCCAGGCTTCACCGCTCGTTACCGTGCTGCCGGAAGATCTCCGCCAAAGTGTTCTCGCTCAGGTCCGAGGGCTCAAGCAGGGCCTGGTGCTCGGTGACACCTCCAGGCCGGACTCACCATGACTCGCGAAGAGCTCGAGCACATCATCCGCGCCAGCGCCGACATCACGGGCCAGTACGAGTTCATCATCGTCGGCAGCCAGTCCATCCTCGGCGCCGTGCCGAATCCGCAAGCCGTGTTCACGATGTCGGCCGAGGCTGATATCTACCCGCTCCAGGCACCGGAGCTTGCCGACCTGATTGACGGGGCCATCGGAGAGGGATCGCCGTTCCACGAAACCCATGGCTACTACGCGCAGGGCGTCGGCCCCGAGACCGCCGTACTTCCGGCGGGTTGGCTCGAGCGCGTGCACCGGGTCCAGAACGACAACACGAACGGGCGGCTGGGCTTGTGCCTGAGCGTGGCTGATCTGTTCATGTCGAAGGCCGCGGCCGGGCGCGACAAGGACCGCGAGTTCTGCCTGGCACTGCTTGAGCACGCGTACGTCAGCCCGGCCGAGGTGCTCGGCTTGGTGCCGGACATGCCGGCGGACGACCCGGCCAAGCGCAGGCTGCGGGCCAACATCCGCCGCTGGGTCAAGAGCTTGCGTGACGTCGGCCACGACATCCCGGAGGCTTGACCTGACATACCCGAGCGGGCGAAGTTGGCGCCGGCTCAGTCAACCGACTCGGTAGAGGAATTGGCCAATTTCCTCGGCGACGACAGACCAACTGACCGTCGGCGGCGCAGAGCGCTTTGCGCGTTGCGCTGCGCCAGCTTTCTCGTCCTTGGGCGGGAGTGGCTCGATCAGACGGCCGAAGCCCCTGAGTCCGAGGAATTCCGACCACCGTTGCGCCGCCCGCGGGTTTGCCGCCGCCGCAGACCACACCTGCCGGTGAGTCTGGAGGATCTGCGGCAGCGGTACTTCAGATACGCCCTGCAAGGCGGTTCGCAGGGCGTCGTACTCCTTCTCCGCAACGACCGAAATCTTCGACCAATGGTGGCGTACAAGGTATGCCAATTGGAAGTGCAAGCTGGCGTCTGCATCGAGATCGGCAGTGGCTCGCACCTTCGTCATCAACTCTGCCGTATATGCGGCGAGCGCATGGCACGGCACGCGGAAGTCCTGCTCAGCCGAGAGCGCGCTGGGATAGGTCGCGCTTTCCGCAAGCTGTGGCCGCCCAATCCGAACGAAAAACTCCACGGGCAGGTGAACGGCGGTCCCAGCCACCGACGCGCTCACCTCGGCGACAAAGGCACGAATCGCGAAGTCAGGCGGCCCGGACCGCGCACTCAACGTCACCAGCTGGAAAGCGCACTGGTCTTCCAGTTTGATGCCGCACACCGCCGCTATGGCCTGCGAGACCACCGCGACGTCATCACTTCCAATCCAGAGACGAAGAACAACGGCCGGCAAAAGTTCGGGCCGCTTCGACGCGACCGGCAGCAGGTGATAGCCCGTTAGCGAAATCAAGGTCATCGGCTTCTCGACCGATGAAATCCGGGCAATGAATCGTTCGGCGGCGATTGCATCAAGCACGCTACCCATGGCGATGCCGCGCGCCCGCGACATGTTGAGCAGCCAGTGAAGCGACAGGTGCTTTGATGCACTACGCACAAGCCGCTCCGAGCAGCGTCGCCAGCTCAGCGGCGCAACGCAACCTCTGTGCATGTCTCAGGGCCTCGCCGACATCCAGAACCCCGTCATCACAAAGCTCGCGGATCACGCTGGCGCACATCGCCAGGCCGATCGCGTGTCGGTCGGCAAACAGTTCTGCTGCGGCACGACCTGGGTTCGAAGTGCGCACCCAGGTGCCGCTGCACCGAGACTGCTTCGTGTCTTCCTTCAGCGAACCGCCGTCCACCGACCTCACCCTCACGGGCACGTAGGGCGCGGTTGGCGGCGCGGCGCCGCGCTCTTGCGAAACGAAGACCGCTGGCGGAACCCAGCGCAAAAGCCCGCGCAAATGCAGCGCGGTCGCGCCAGAGAACACAGCCTCCGGCGCCTTGACGGCCACGACCAGCGCGTCCACCCAACTCGGCGGCACGAGTTCTGCCCGGGCGTAGATGCCCTGACCCAGACGCACCAATTTTCCCTGGCTAGCTTGTTTGGAGAGGGTCGACCCCACACGACCCCTCGCCACGGCGGCGCCGGCGGTGAACACGGCTTCCCGCGGCGGCTCGTAGCGCGGGCGCTTGGTCCGGTAGTGGCTGCGGCTCATCGCAAAAGTCTAGATCGTAGGGCATCTTTGCCTAGTTTTTTGATCTGATTAGAGAGTTTGCTCGACATTGTGCGTCGATGGACGCGCTTTACAGCAGAAAGTCGATGGGGCCCGAGCGGGCATGGAACCTACGCTCTGCCTCATGGAAATCACCACAACTGAGCACGTAGTTCTCAAGCCCATCGACGGGGCTTGCGCCGGGAGAGCTGTCGAAGTCCGCGGCGTCACGAGCCTAAACAACGAAGGCTGAGGCATGGCTGCACTTCGCAACGATCTGACCCGGCAGCACGCCCAGCATGCGCTGATGACCGCCATGCGCGTGTCGGACAAGTGCCTGGCGCTGCGGCGTGTGGCCATCTCCATCAATCAAATCTTCCAGCGTGCCAAGACCGAGCTGCCACTGACGAGTCTGGTGGCCTGGGCAGGAGTCGCTGCGGATCTACTGCAAAGCGTCGACGTGATCTTGGCCCGCGCCGACGATCCGATTCGAGAACTCAGGACTGCGCTCTCCGCTCCAGTGACAGACGCACAGTTCAAGGAGCCGTATCGGCTCTTTGTGTTCCGAGCGAGGACCACGTTTCCGCAGGGCCGGCAGCCGGCGCGCCTTGATCTGCTGCTGATCGCCCTGCTTTGTACGGCGGCCGGCGCGGAGGGAACGCTCGCAGAGGACCTGGCCGCCGGCATGAGGCAGGCCTACAAGGCCATTGCCGAGGACAGCCGGAACCACTGGCGAGCGGTTGCGGACCAGGCCCCCCTGAACATCGAGGAAGTCGACGAGCTCCTGAAGACCGCGAAGGTCGAGGTGGTGAGGGACTTTCTCCAACAGGTGCGGACCTACCTGTCCACGCAGATCATCGGTCCGAAAGCTGGACTGATGGTCGACATAGGTAAAGCGCAAAACGCTGGCGCTGGTGCAGTCGGCGCCGAAGCCATGGGCATCGAAAAGCCGGGAACCCCGACGACCAAGCCTACAAGTGGCCCATCGAGATCTCAGCAGAATGAGCACTCATCAAAACAGGAGACCTTCGAGCCCAGCATTGCAGCGGCCTTGAGGGAGGCGCAACTGGCGCCGATAGCTGCGAAGGCTGGCGTCGGCCCTCAATGGAACAGCCTTATCCCGGACGCCCTGGCCAAGCTCACGGCCAAGCTGTCTGCTGAACTCGTTGCCGCCAATCTCAAGCGGGCCGTCATCTCGGTACTGGCGCTTGTCTCGTTGCTGGTCGCTAAGAACCCAAAAGCGACACGTCTGCTGCACACCTGCTTTGGCCAGCCGATGGGCCAGGTTGAGATCTGGCTCGACGTCGAACACGGGTGGATATGTTGGTGGCAGCGGGCCTACACCGACGTCGTCAAGCGAACCGAAGCCTTCGCTACCGCGCACGGCGACGCGCGGCTATACAACGTCATTCCATTGCCCGAGGCGCTCGCCAAGCGCATTCGCGAGTTGCATGCCGCCGCAGGAGAACCTGCGCAGTTCCAGACCTCGCTCGATCTCCCGCTTGGCCCGCAAGGCCTACTAATGTCCGACGTGAACGCTATGCTGAAGGAATTGGGCGACCCCGTCCACCTCGCGGAGCCGACCCGATTCGCCTCATCCGCGGGTCTGGCCGCTATTCAGTGGACGGGCAGCGATCTGGCGGCAGGTCACCTCACTCACTTCGATAACTGCGCCATATCCGCGCCGTTCTATTTCAGCCCCAGGACGGATTGGCTCGCCGAATTCTTCACCGAGCTGTACAAGCGGCTTGGTCTGGGGTCGCCCGTGAGCATGGAAGGCGCGCCACAGCGACAGGGCGCCGGCAAGTCGCACGAGGTCTCCATGCTGCGCTCGGGATTCGAGCGGCTCATCAAGGACATCGTTCAGCACAGCAGACTGGTCCAGTCGTGGTCATCCGACGAGATCGGCATCACAGCCATTGGCCGCCTTGCGCCGCTATGCGCAGAGTTGTTCCACATCCCTATCGGTGGCCGCGGCAGCGCGCCGGAGCGCATCAGCATCGGGTCAGTCACGGCAGGGAGGAACTGGTTCGTCTTGATGGACAAGCTCACCGACGGCGAAAGATCGGCGAGGCTGCTCCCGCATACAAAGGTCACCATGGCGGCGGTGCGGATCTTCCGTGCTGCTCGCCAGCGCGCTGAGCAGCAACTCGGCATGACCGCAGTGAGAAGGCTGGCGTCGGAGCAGCCGCTCTTCGCGACCATCGAACTCGCTCCGTCCGATGTCAGTAACGCGGGCCGCGAGTACCGCTGGAAGCCGATCGATGCGGCGGCAATCAGTGCCATGGCCACCGAGTACTTCGGTGCCGACCTGAATTTCCAGAGAAGCATTCTTGTCACTGAGTTGGGCGAGGCCTATGTCAATCGCTGGCTGATCCGAAGCATGACGGGCCATGGTTCCTACCTCACTCACGCGTTCGCGCCAAGCATGTCCGTTGCGCCCGCCGAAGCACTTGAACTGCTGCGGCCGGAACTTGAGAAGGCCGTGTTGACCAGCTTCGGTGGTGCCGACCTTCTCGAACGTTGTTCACACGGGCTTCCGGAGTCTTCCGTACCGCCGCTGCCGATCGGTCACCCCCGCGACCGCTCACCCTCGGCATCGGCAGCGCCCATCTCCAGCGATCCTCTTCAGGCGCTGGGCAACCAATGCCTGATCGACTGGCGCTTTGTCGAAGAAACGCGACAGCACCTCGCCGCGGCCGACGGGAGTGCTTCCGCCGACGTGGAGTTGCTGCTCTCCGCCCTGGCGTTCAGCGGCACGCCAACGGTCGAACTGGCGCTGGACGTGGTACTTGATCCGGCATCGCTCAAACACGAAGGACCGGTACCTGGAGTCATCTGGCGACGCCAACACTACGTGCACGACCTGTGGCTACCGCTTCAGCGTCCCACACGCCTCGCCTTGCAGCACCGGGGCCCATCCGCTGTCCTGGGCAGATCGGCGCTGATTGCCCAGGCGGCGCAGTACCTCAGGAGTCGTTCCGGCTACCACGGTTGGCCAAGCGACGACTTCAAGACCTTGGTTCGTTTCCAGCAGGCCTGCGAGGCATGGCGCCGTGTCGAGTTTCCGCCCTATTTGTGCGCGCTGGCCCTGCCTTGGCAGCAAAGCGCGTGCCTGTCCCACCGCTCGATACATCGACTCGCCACTGGCGGCGCGGCTGAAGCGCCGAACATCAAGGTCCTGAGCGCCAAGTTCAAGCGAGGTGATCGCGTTCGGGATCGGGTCCACGGCCTCACCCGAATCCAGAAGGCACTGCAAAGCGCCGCCACGGACACCGACTCCAAGGGGCGACTCATCCGCCGCGGCCAGGTCCTGAACACAGAACTGGACAAGATCGACGGCCACGGGAGCGCCATCTTTCACTTCCTCCTGAGGGTGTATCGCAGGGAGGCCTTCGAAATGGTGAACGACCTCGACACCGCCAACGATGCGTCATCTGCCGCCACCCGCTTCTCTGCGCTATGGCCGACCTTCGAGAAGCTGCCATGGGATAAGGATCCCGATGACTTTCAGACTGAAGACCTGGTTCAGATCGTCGAGGACGTCAATGCACACTGCCTCGGCCAGATGGTTCGCGAAGACCAGTTGTACACGACCACCGATGGTGCGGCTCGCTCATCGCGCGCCCATGACGCACTGCAACGGCTCTTCAACGTCCTGTCCCGCGACGGCTTTGAGATCCCCGATGAGGCTTGGCAGGCCATCGGCGGTGCGATCGTTTATCAACCTCGAATCTCCGCCAGCTCGACGGTTCTCTTCGATGCCGATATTGAGAGCATCTGCGAGTCCACTGCGGCCGCGCTGATCGACGAGCCCCTTCTCGCCCAGCGGCAATCGACCAAGATCCGCACGATGGCGAAGGCACCGCTGCGCCTGGGTGAGGCCAGTTGCCTGCCCTACGACTGCATTACTGAATTGAACGCTTTGGCCATTGCGACCACCGACTTCGGCGTTGACAAGACCAAGCACGCGCCGAGGCTCATTCAGTTAGAGAACGACCTGGCCGAGCTGATCAAGGACACCGCCAAAGTGTCGAGGTCCATCGCTCCCGGTGGCAAGTGGATCTTTAGATTTGACGACGACGCCACCCAGGACGATGTCCGCTGCAACAGGTTGCTGGCCGAACTCATCCGCCTGCGCACGGGCGAGCCCTTTGCGAGACCGCAGTCCCTGCGGGCGAATGCCTATCAAGAGCTGCTTTGGCCCGGTTGGAGGTCCATCCTGACTTCGTTCCTGGGTGGCGAGACGAGCGCGCCGGATTGCTTGCACTGGATTCGCGCGACGAGTGCGGAGAAACGCTGGACCTGCGCCATCGGCAGCGCCGTTGCTGCGGGCCATGGCGCTGTAGACCCAGGACTTCTGCACTACGCGGGCGCATGGGCACTGATCTACGCTGTCCACTACGAGGCTTCTCTCACTCGCACGCCTCCCGGCCACGGCTGGTTCGATCGACTCAAGCTCGCTCCCGAGTCCATGGAGCGCGCCCGGCGTCGAGCGGGAAATGAGAAATTCGATCCTTGGCGATGGCTGGAGAGTGGGCGGTATGACACAGGCAACATGGCGCCGCTCTACGAGCCCACTGAAGCCGCTGAAGCCGCCCCCACACCCGAGGGTCCCACTTCGAAGCCCCCAGGCCCGCCAACGCCGCCGATCCACTCCACTAGTGCCATCGTGTATCTGGTGCTGCGCGCGCTGGGACTGAACACAAACGCTGCAGCACACGAGTCAGCAATCGCGGGCCGGGTGCAGGAGTTCGTCGAGCCGTATCGCATGGGCAGGGCTCTCATAGCAGACGCTCGTAAGCGCACCAAGCAGCATCAGCAGACCGAGAAGACCAAAGCCTCCAAAATCCAAAAGGCTGCAAAGGCCGCCTCGGCCACCAGGTCGCGAAAGGTCGCCAATACAGCCAAGGGCAACCGTTTCGGCATCGACGATGCGGGGCTGAACGCGGACATCGATCTGGTTCTTGAAAACCAGGGGCGGACGGTACTACCCATTGTGCAGTGGTCTTTGGCACTGACAGACGCCGAGGCCCAACATCTGGACGCCCTGTTCCGGCGCGACAAGGCCCTGATCGATTTCCCGCATTCCGTCCGTACGCGCGAGGTCTGGCAGACGGTCACCCGCGGGATGCCCTCCCTCATACGCCTGCAACTGCGGTTTGGAAGGGGAAACGCGTTCCTGACTCCAGCCGAGGAGATCGCGATCCGGCGCGAAGGCGACCCCTGGTTTCTTGGCCCTCGGCACCCTGATCGGGGTCAGTTGCCTGATCTGATGATCCGAAGAGCGGGCCCGAGCAATGACGTCTTGGACCGTCGAATGACATCCGTGGTCAGGCTGATTCTGCTGGCCAGGCTAGCGCTTAATCGCGCCGAAGCAGGTCAGCTCAAGCTCACGAGCGGCACGTCTGTCTTTCATCCCATGCCCATCGAACGAGGATCGTCAAATGCTTGAGTTCGCCAGAGAGTGGCTGTCTGCCGGAGTCGGCGCTTCGACATTCGCACGGGCGCTCAGCGTTCCATCGTCTCGTCAAGTCACTGGAATTCGAGTCACAAAGGAAGTATGCAAATTGAAGCCCGAAGAATCGCAAGCCAAGTTCATCCCGCTGGTAGATATACCCCACCTGCTTGCAGAGGCAGAGCGCGAGCTTCTGAGTCTGAGTCCGCATCCCGACGACAAGAGTATCGCCGCGATAGCAGTTCAGAAGCTCGCGGGATTGCCCATCGAATTGATTCGCACGCTGGGCCGACAGCGAAGCGTCGATGATGATGATCTGACCGCAATTGCCGAGAAGGAGCGAGCAAAGGGCGAGGCCGCCGCCGGCATTGCCAACAAGCTCGGAAGATCGATCTCAGAGTTGACAGGTGAACAATACGTGGCAGAGCTTCGCGGCAGTCCCGATGCACCGCTGACCCGAACCGCAATCAAGTCCATCCGAAAATCGACTCCAGCGGTTGCGCTTGGCCCGGGTGTGTCGCTCTCTCAAGGCGTTGCGGATTTTCCGTACGAAATTCCTTGCTCTGACACTCAGAAGCTGTCGGTCAGAATTTCCAGAGTCGATCCCAAGCAGCGGACGGCCATTGCCTGGGTCGTAGATCCCGGTGAACACGCGGCGTTCTGGGAGTACTTTGATGACCGCGAATTCGAAATTGAGATTCTTGACGAAACAAGAGAACTCACCATGCATTTGGCCTGCGCATTCCAAGTCACTTTGGAGGTGGAGATCAATGCCACCGTTTTTCTTCCTCGCGGCCAGCTTAAGCATGACCGTGTCCGTGGAGGACTGTGTGGTGAACTCGATCATTCCGCTGTCGCCGCCGCTGCCGTGCGACAGCTGACGCAGCAGTTGAAGTTGGGGCTCTAATTTTCGGGAGATCGAGCTCGTCGCGGGCTCGTGATGGCTCTCGCAAGGCTACTCTCTTTCGAGCGCCGAGTGGTCTTATGTCCACTCAGGTTCGAATCAAGGGGGAGGCGCTCTTCCGCCCTGCCCCTGCAACTCCGCCTACCCGCCGAAACGGCAGGCACCGGGTTTCGTGAGAGATTGCGGTCCTGACCGATCCCAGGCAAGGACAACAAGAGTGGACATCGAAGCCCTGCAGGCCACCCTGCGCACCTTCGCCGCCGAGCGCGACTGGCAACCCTTCCATACGCCCAAGAACCTCAGCACCGCGCTGATCGTGGAGGCGGCCGAGTTGGCCGAAATCTTCCAGTGGATGACGCCGGAGCAGTCGGCCATCGCACACACCGATGCGGTCGTGCGCGAGCAGATCTCGGACGAGGTCGCTGACGTCCTGCTCTATCTCATCCAGATCGCCGACCACACCCAGGTCGACCTCAAGCGCGCCGTCGGGCGCAAGCTCGTCAAGAACGCGAAGAAGCACCCGCCGGTGCGCACCGGGCTGCCGGCGGGCACCGCGGCCACCTCCACGGTCGAAACCCACCTGCTCGTGGACTGGGAGAACGTGCAACCCAGGGAAGGCGACCTGCGCGCCCTCGTTCCCGACGTCACGGATGTGTGGATCTTCCACGGGCCGAACCAGAAGGTGGATCCGGAAAGCTATGGGTCCTTCGGGTCGCGGGTCACGCCCGTGAAGATCGCGCGCTCGGGCAAGAACGCGCTGGATTTCCACCTGTCCTTCTACATGGGCTACATCGCGTCGCGGCACCCGGATGCGCGCTTCGTCGTGGTGTCCAACGACAAGGGCTATGGGCCGATGCTGGAGCACGCCGAAGAGCTGGGTTTTTCGGCGAGGCAGACCGCCTTCGGTGCATCCAAGCCCCAGACCAACGGGGGCCCGATGTTCACGCTGGCGCCCACGCCGACACCAGCGGCGAAGTCGGCCGCTCCGGCTGCGAAGAAGGTAGCGGCGAAGACCACCGCAGCCGCGAAGACAGCAAGCCCCGCGGCGCCCAAGCCTGCAGCCAAGAAGGCAGCTGCGAAGGCTCCAGCCAAGACTCCTGCCAAGAAAGCAGCTGCGAAGAAGACGCCGGCGAAGACCGCCGCGAAGACGGCGGCCAAGAAGACGACCACGCAGCCAGAAGCCACCCCGAAGCCTCAAGCGGCCGCCAAGAAGGCCACTGCTCCTGCGAAGAAGATCAGAGGTCTGGAACACGTGCTGCCCAACCTTGCGAAGCTCCAGAGCAAGCCGACTCGCAAGTCGACCTTGCTCGCGCTCATCAAGTCTTTGCTGGCCACCACGGATGACGACCCGGCTATCCAGAAGACCCTCGACGACCTGATGGCCGCCGGCAAGATCACGATCAGCGACACGGGCGCGGTGCAGTACAGCCTGTAGTAGGCCGACGAGCGCCGCTGCCCGCCCTCCTTCGTGGGGCCATGACGGCAGACCATCCCGGTCGTACGATGTCAGGATGGCTGCTCCCGTCATGTCGCTGGACGTCCTACCCGCCTCCTTCGGCGACAGCCTGCTGCTGACCTGCCACACGCCGTCCCGCCCGTGGCGGTTGCTGGTCGATACCGGCCCGGACGAAACCTACAAGTCGCTGCAGCGTCACCTGCGCAAGCTCACGCCGGGCGCACAGGGCAAGAGGGTCATCGACACGTTTGTGGTCTCGCACATCGACCACGACCACATCGGTGGCGCGGCACAGCTGCTCAACGACGCGTCGCTGGATCTCGTGTTCGGCGACATCTGGTTCAACGCGCCCGCACCCGCCGGTACTCGCCTCCGCGGGGTGGCCGAGGGGCAGCGCCTCGCCGAGCTGCTGGGAGCGTCTTCGCGCGTGCTCCCCTGGAACAAGGCGATGAACGGCCAGTGGCTGTGCTCGTCAGCCGATCAGCGCTGCCCTCGCATCACACCGCGTCGGGGCATCAAGGTGACGGTGGTCTCGCCATCGCTCAAGAAGCTCAAGGCGCTCTTCGCGCAGTGGGACAAGGAACTCGCCAAGATGCGCTCGAAGACGCGCGAGGCCGTGGAGCCGACGCGCTTGCCTCGGGGGATGCCTTCACTGGAGGATCTGGCAGCGTCCAAGACTGCCATTGACAAGGCCCTGCCCAACGGCTCCAGCATCGCGCTGCTGGTCGAGTACAAGAAGAAGTCCGTGCTGCTCGCAGCCGACGCGCATCCCGGTGCTCTGGCGGAGGAGCTGCGAGCGCTGGCCGACAGCAGACAGCTGAAACTGCCCTGGACCGTGGATGTCTTCAAGCTGCCGCACCACGGCAGCCGGGCCAACGTGACGACCGAGCTGCTCAAGGTCGTGCGCGCCAGACACTACGTGGTGAGCACAAACAACTCACAGTTCGGGCACCCCGACGCCGAAGCGCTCGCACGGGTCATCTGCGCTGGCAGGCAGTCGACGATCTGGTTCAACTACGCGACCAAGCAGAACCTGTCCTGGAACGATCCGGTCCGGCAGGCCCAGTACGGTTACGCATGCAGGTACCCATCAGCAACAGGCGGTGGTGTGCGCCTGGATCTGTAGCAGCCTCGGTCGCTATGCCGCGCCGAGGTTCAGGGTCGCGCGGCCTGCCTCAGCTCGAAGGACTCCAGCCACTGCTCCAGCTCTGAGGCCGGCCAGGCACGCAGGTCCATGCGGTCGGCCTGCTCGAGCACCCAACACTTCCACGCCGATACCAGTTCCGCGTCGATGCCGTCCGTGGATGCCCGGGCCTCGACGGCAGCCACCATCGCCCTGATCTCGTCAGACCGCCGCAACCCGGCGGACGCCTGCATCGTCAGGCGCTGGCGCTTTCGAAGTAGCGCCCTTGCCTCCGCCTCGATTCGCTCCCGCTCCTTCCGGGCAGCTTCTTCTGCCGCCCGAATGGCCCGCTGCCGTTCCTGGGCCGCGTGCTCGTAGCGCCACTTCACTCCGTCCCGGAAGGCCTTCTCCCAACGCGCGAGCAGTAAGGACGTTGCCTTGGTGACGATGTTCTTGTCGGCCTTTTCGAACACCAGGGCGGGCACTTCAGGCTCGCGCCGGTACGTCCGGTCGCGCTCGCGGTCGAACCACAGCTGGAACCTCCTCGCCGCCGCCGACCCGCCTCTTCGCGTCGGCTCCTCGCTCACCGGGGCGACAACGATCTCGAAGCGGCAGCGGTACCCGCCGCCGCTCACAGAGAGCTCGACGTCATGGGCCCGGCTCGCGAACAGCGCGAAGCCGCAGTTGGTCCAGTGCCACGCCAGCGCATCGATCAGCTTCAGCAGGTAAGGTCCGTCCAGTCCCCGGTAGACGGGTTGCTGCCAGGAGTAGCTCGACGGCTCCGCGGCGCGACGCTCGTCCTCGGCCAGCAGGCGCTGCACGACGGGGTGATGAGGGCTTCCGCGCTTGACCGGTGGCAGGGCTTGCCCAAGGGTGGCGTAGCGCGCGACAGCGTCATCGACCGACTCCGCCAGCAGCGGCATCTGAGGGACGGGTCGCTCAAGGGCCGTGGCTTCGAAGCCGCGCAGTCCGTCAAGGGCTGGAGCGTGCTCCTCCTGAATCCGCTGCACGAGCGTACAGGTCAGGGGCGGCTTGCGGTACTTGGCGCGGGCCTTGGCGCCGGCGGCCAGGTTGGCCCAGTAGCCGCGTGGTGGCATCGGGACGCCAAGCGCGCGGCACTGCTTGCCGATCCACACGTCGGAGACGCCCATCTCCCGGGCGAGTTGCGTGCGGGGCTTCGCCCACACCAACTCGTAGAGTCGTTCGCGGGTCAGGGACTCGGACATGATGATTGAGCCGACCTTGACTAGGTTGCGCTGCGTCGGGTCGTCGCGTCCGGCTCGCGCAAGCGCTCAGTTGCCTGTCGACTTCTCGACGACCGTCGTGAGGTGTTCGCGGAGCGCCTTGCGGCCGGCCGCATTGGTCGCCCGATAGGCCGCGAGCGCCAGATCAAGGAACGCCAGCTCCGCCGGACTTGGCTGCTCGGGCTTGCGGGACTCATCCAGCCAACCCGGCGGCCTGCCGGCTGCGACCTCGATCTGCCTTGCCAGCTTGTCCCCGATGGGCCGTGACGACTTGATCTGACTCCACATGCTCGGAGAGATCTGCAGCGACGCGGCGAAGCTCTGCTCCAGGCCCTTGGGCGGGGAGCCTTTGGCCAGGGCGCGCTCGGCGTAGTCCTGGAACAGGGCCACGACGTTCTGTCTGCGGGCAAGAGTGATGTTGGACACCAGGTGAGTTCGTGCGGTCTATGCCTTTTGGCATTCTCTCAAGCGCTTGACGTCGACGTAAAGACTCTTTACAGTCCGCCCCACTTCGAATCCAGGCCTTCGGGCCTGACCGAGTTCCGACCAAGTTCCAACCGAGGCAATCACCGTGAAACCAGGCTACGTCATCAACACACACCGACCCATGCGGGGTCTGGGTGCGTTCGTGCGCGTCGGCTTCGGGGTTGCCTCGAAGAGCGCCTGCGCACTTGAGAGCGCCCAGGGTCCGTGCACCGCCAGCAGCCATGCCCCGACGTTGGGCTGGCTCGCGCAGGTGGAGGATCAGGTGCAACCGGGAGAAGGATGTGCTGAACTGAGATAGTTCAGCCACCTTCCAAGCTCTGTACGCAGAGGCCCGGACTCCGAAAGGATCCGGGCCTCTTTCTTTTTCGACCTCCACCGGCTTGCGCATCGGCGCGGGCCAGCGATCGATGGATCGCACCACCGCTTGCGGTGGACGCTCTTTAACAAGTTGCCGCAAGGCAGCCCCGGTACTGGCCGGCGGCATGCCTTGCACCTTTTGCGGATGTAGCTCAGTTGGCAGAGCACGACCACGCCATGTGTCATGGAGGTCGGGGCCACGAGTTCGAGACTCGTCATCCGCTCCACTTCGGGTGTGTCCATGCACTCCGAGGCCACGCGACATGGTGTTGGTGGTCCGGGATGTGCGCGGTCCTTGGCCAGACCACGTGCAGCGAGACACCACGTCCGACGGGACGCTCGCGCTTGGGCACAGCCGAAGTGGAAACTTCCCCCGTGGCTCAGCAGGCAGGGCAACCGCCGCCGCAAGCGGCAGGCCGCGCGTTCAATCAGGCGCCGGGGGGCACCAACAGCCATGTCGCGTTCGTCTAGACGGCCGAGGACACCACCCTTTCAAGGTGGGTACGCGGGTTCGAATCCCGCACGCGACGCCAGCACAAGAAACCTCCGTCGAGCTCACGCTTCGGGGGTGGAAACCGGCCGCAACGATTGGGCGGCGCCGGAACCCGTCACCGGATGGATCACGTGGGGGTGTAGCTCAACACCCGGTAGAGCAGCCGCCTTGCAAGCGGCAGGCTACAGGTTCGAACCCTGTCACCTCCACCATGTCACCTAGCCTCGTTAACTCAGCGGCCAGAGTGCCGGCCTGTCTAGCCGGAAGCCGCGGGTTCGACTCCCGCACGGGGCGCCAAAGTCAGTCACCGAGATAGCTCAGCAGGTAGAGCGGCGCGTTGAAGGCGCGTGCGTCGGGGGATCGAAGCCCTCTCTCGGCACCA
>JACCDS011482764.1_pt1 | contig 19357 bp, 9 predicted proteins | sample 7446441 | NCBI WGS metagenome assembly JACCDS01 (sample SAMN15323445, study PRJNA562643) | freshwater metagenome | isolation source: river surface water | place: USA:Blue River Watershed | collected 2017-08-17
GACCCGAAGAAAAGTTTGAAAATAATCGCGTCCAAAAATAGTAATCAATTACAATTACCTTCATATGCGCCTGACAAAATGAGTTCTGTCATTGCGATTGAGTTTGAAGGAGAACCTCAAGTTTCACCATTGCCTACTGTTGGCAAAACATTTATTGCAAGTTCTACAGATAGCCTAACGAAGACTAGCAGTCTGAATGATGGGAATCCTAATACAAATTGGCGAGCAAAAAAAGGATCATCTACAGCAATTTTAGAAGTTGATTTAGGCGAAGTACTATCCATTAATGCTTTTTCATTGGTTGAACCATGGCATCCGTGGTCCGGTGTTAAGCAACCATATAATTTACAATTTTGGGACGGAAACAATTGGAAAACTATTATTTCAAAAACTTCGGATGGTACTGGGGTGACTGAACAATTTGAATCGATTAGATCTAATAAATTCCGGTTAACGCTTGAAAATCAAAAAGAAGCACCAGCGCTTGGAGAATTTATTCTTTTTCGATCTGAATAATTGAAAAATCAAGAATTGCTTATTTCAAATAATTAAGGAATACTAAACCTAGATTTTAATTGACAAGATTTGATAAATAAAAGTTGCAGTCTGACTTAGTTTAACATTTTAATGAAATTTATGAAAGCTTCAGTTGTACAAATTGGCTTAGTTATTATTCTATTTATTTACAATGATCTCTTCGGTCAAAAATTTGATCTAAAACAATATAATATAGCTTGGAGTACGCAAAGTAAAAATTCTTCAGAATCAATGCCTTGTGGTGGTGGTGATATTGGTTTAAATGTGTGGACAGAAAATGGAGAAATTTTATTTTATATGTCAAGAAGTGGTGCTTTTGATGAAAACAATGTATTTCCAAAATTTGGGAGAGTTCGTTTAAAAATATCTCCTAACCCTTTTGATGGTGCAGAATTTCGACAAGAATTGAAACTAAAAGAAGGCTTTATAGAGATTTCTGGCAAAAAAAATGGAAGGAATTCGTTAGTCAAAATTTGGGTAGATGTATTTCGGCCAGTGATCCATGTTGAAACGGAGAGTAATAAACCTGTTACTGTTGAAGCTACTTATGAAAATTGGCGTATTAAAGATTTAGAATGGACAAATCCGCGGATGACTAATGCTAGTCTTGGATTTCGTGATGCCCCTATGAATGCAATTATACGTAAAGATTCCATTCAGTTTTCAGATAATAAGGTACTGTTTTATCATCAAAATAGAGATGAGTCTCTCTTTGATATTACCGTAAAACAGCAAGGGTTGAATTCCATAAAAGATTCACTTTGGAACCCACTTGACAAATTGACTTTTGGCGGAATGATGGTTGGTGAAAATATGAAATCATCCAATATCATTCATGGAAAATATGCAGATACAGAATTTAAAGGTTGGAAGTTAGTAAGCAAGAGCCCTTCTAGAAAAAGTCATATTAAAGTCTATTTGCATATTGACAACGCACAATCTCTAAACATTTGGAAAAGTGGATTGAAAAATCTGGAAAGTGGTGATTTAGCGAATTCATCGCAACCTGCATTAAACTCCCAAAAGTGGTGGGGTGAATTTTGGAATAGAAGTTACATTTCCATAAACGCGGATAAAAATTCATCAGAATGGCAAGTTGGCCGCAATTATCAACTTTTTCGTTACCAGCTAGGTTGCAATGCTTACGGTAAATACCCCACTAAATTTAATGGGGGTCTTTTCACTTTTGATCCTAGTTATGTTGACAAAAACTTACCATTTACACCAGATCATAGAAACTGGGGCGGTGGTACACATACCGCACAAAATCAAAGGCTAGTATATTTCCCTATGTTTAGAAGTGGGGATTTTGATATGTTACCCTCTCAACTAAATTTTTATTTGAGGGCATTGGGTAACGCAGAAAAACGAACTGAGTTTTATTGGGGGCACAAAGGGGCATCATTTACGGAGCAATTAGAGCAATTTGGTCTTCCGCTAGCAACATCTTACGGGTGGAAACGTCCGGACTCTTTTAATAAAGGAGTAGAATACAATTATTGGCTTGAATATTTGTGGGATACACAGATGGAATTTTGCTTAATGATGTTAGATGTTGAAAGATTTACAGGAGAGGATATTTCAAAGTACATACCATTTATTGAAAGTTGTTTGACTTTTTTTGATGAACACTACCAAAGAGAAGCTTTATTACGAGGACGTCAAGCCTTAGATAGCGAAGGTAAACTCATTTTATATCCTGGAACTGGTGCTGAAACCTACAAAATGGCTTATAATTCAACATCCACGATCGCGGGCTTGCAAACTGTTCTTACAAGACTTCTTGAATTGCCCTCCCAATATCTTTCAGAGGATAAAAGAATTCATTGGAATGGGATGTTAAAACGAATTCCAGCTATATCCTTTCGTGAAAAAAATGGTGTTAAGGTAATTGCTCCAGCTGTAACTTGGGCTAGGATAAACAATCAAGAACTTACTCAATTATACCCCGTATTTCCTTATGGGATTTATGGAGTAGGGAAACCCGATATAGATGTAGCAATAAATACATGGAAATATGGATATGATCTTCCAATTCAGAAAAATCATATTAGTTGGCATCAAGATGCAATTTTTTGTGCTCGCCTGGGTCTAACGGATGAAGCAGCAAGCATTACAATAAAAAAATTAAAGGATTCTGAAAGAAGATTTCCAACTTTTTGGGGGCCTGGACATGATTGGGTACCTGACCATAATTGGGGAGGAAGTGGTATGATTGGACTTCAAGAAATGTTATTACAAACTGATGGTAAAAAGATATTGTTATTCCCTGCCTGGCCTAAAGATTGGAATGTGTCATTTAAGTTGCATGCACCATACAACACTACAATAGAGGGAATTTTAAAAGATGGTAAACTTCAATACCTGCAGGTAATACCTGTATCAAGAAAATCTGATTTACTCATAATGAATCATTAAATCTGAAAACTATGAAAAATTTAATGCACTTATTTTTATGGTCGTGTTTGATTTCAGTTAATCAATTAGTTGCTCAAAAGAAAGAAAGCCCTTTCGCTGATTTCTATGTTTCTACAAAAGGCAATGACTTATGGAGCGGTAAGTTGCCAGAGCCGAATGCTACACAAACTGACGGTCCATTCGCTTCTTTAAGGAGAGCTAAAAATGAGGTCAGGCATATTAAAAAAGATTTGTATCGGAATATTTTCATTCTAATTAGAGGAGGTGAATATCAATTATCAGAAACTGAAATTTTTTCTCCACTAGATAGTCATTATGATTCATTTCAAATTGTCTACAAAGCTTATCCAAATGAAAATCCAGTCTTTTCATCTGATGCTATGATTAATGGTTGGCAATTAGCAAAATCCGTAGCTAATCTCCCCGCTAAAGCAAAAGGTAAAGTTTTTGTAGCAAAAATGCCTGAAATGCCATTTGGTAAAGAACGATTTTATACACTTTATGACAATGGAAAATTGCTCAAGCGCGCGCATTCAAATGGATTTGAGCCAACTAAAGTAATGACAGGAGGTGACGGTGGTGGTGTAGATTGGAAAGGGATGATTAATGCAGACAGAAATTCGCTTTGGTTTCCTAATGGGTTATTAAAAAGCTGGTCAAACTTGAACGACATAGAGATTTTTGTTCAGCCAAATGTCGGGTATGTAACGAACTATCTGACTTTAGCTTCTGTGGATGAAAAAAATGGGGTTGCTACAACAACAATTCCTGCCACTTATCCGATGGGTAAAATTGACAAACATTTACATGCTATGGATGGAGGTAGTTGCCGTGTGGAAAATGCCATTGACTACCTTGATTCTCCTGGGGAATGGGTAGTTAATACCAAGGAGAAGCTCGTGTATTATTGGCCAGAAAATGGAACTCCAGGCAATGTTACGTTCCCCCTATTGGCCAATTATATTTTAGTAGATGGCCATGAAACTGGTGGTATTGTTCGAAATATCGCTTTTAAAGATTTGACATTTACGCGTGCAGAACGAGAGGTTATATCATCAAAAGATATTGGCTTGCAGCATGAGTGGGATATGTGGAACAAGTCAAATGCGATGGTTCAATTTCGCGATGTAGAATATTGTGAATTAAGTAATTGCCGACTAACAAATTCAGGTAGTGCAGGTGTTCGGCTTGATTTACACGCCCAAAGTAATTTAATCAAAAATAATTTAATTGATTATGTTGGTGGCACAGGCATATTACTTTGTGGTTACGGACCAGGCAAGTTGAATGTCAATAAGTCAAATCGGATTTTAAACAATCAAATTCATCATTGTGGCGAATTCTATTATCAATCAAATGGAATTATGCTTTCACAAAGTGGTGAAAACATCATTCAAAATAATAAACTACATCACCTGCCTTATGATGCGATTGTTCTTAGCGGCACACGTCCAATGTTTTTCATGTTAAAAGGTCAAAATCGGGAACAAGTTGGTTCACTAAGAACAGATGAAATAGCTCCTGAAGCATTATATCAAGATGACACATTGAAATATAATTTTAACAATTTTGTTTATTTTACTCAGTGGCCAAAATCATCTCCGTATTACCACACGCGCAATAATTTGGTTGAAGACAATGAAGTCTTTTTGGTCATTCAAAAATGCTTTGATGGAAATGCAATTTATCTCTCAGATGTTGGTGATGGAAATATTATTCGAAGAAATTACATTCATCATTTAAATGGTGTTGGTATGCAGCAAGCGATTCGTACCGATGCATTTATTAAAAATACCACGGTTGCAGAAAACGTGATTTATAATTGTAATGGTGGGGGAATAAACCTTAAATATTATGAAAACAATGCTTACAACAATATCATAGCTGATATACATGATATCGTATATGAGAATTCGGCAGGTAAAACAAATCGGATGTTTATAGGCTATTTTAGTATTATGGATGTCTTTACGAGAGATAAAATGCCACCTTACACCAATTGTACCATTCAAAATAATATTTTCTATAAAGTTGCATCACATAATACATTTTACAGGCAGGGAAGTATTAAGGGGAAATTGACAGAATTAAAATTGGAGGAATGTAATATTGATAAAAATTTATACTTCGATGTCAATTTGGCGGATCACGGGAAGTCTGCTGTATTATATTATCGTACCAGAGGTGCAGATGCAAATAGTATCATTGCTGATCCTCTTTTTAGAGATATTAAAAATGGAGATTTTCGATTGAATGAAAATTCGCCTGCTTATCAATTAGGATTCAAGGATATCGATATGCGAAGAATTGGAATTACGTCTGAGTACCCAACTAAATATAATGATATCGTTAAGGATCAATTAGGCGTTGATTTTGATCAATTTAAAAAACTAGAAATTCAATGTTTGCCCAAAATTGGGGCAGCAGAAAAGGAATTAAAAGAAGCAGATGGAATATAAATTTGGAGAAATGTTAAATCGCTTAAAAAATCATCTGGTTTGCTTTTTATGTGCAGTTTATTTAAATGGATTTTCGGCGCAATTATTGGCTCAAGAAATTTCAGACAAAAGATGGAATCCAGTCTTGGATACAAATGAATATGTAAATCCCGTCATTCAAGGTTTTTTTCCAGACCCTTCTGTCGTAAGAGTTGGAGAAGACTATTATTGTGTTAATTCTACATTTGAATATTTTCCTGGAATAATCATCTCGCATTCTAAAGATTTGATTAATTGGAAACAAATTGGCCATGTTTTTACTAAAAGCGAAGAGTTTGACTTGACCAAATATTGGGATGGAATGGGCGTTTGGGCACCTGATATATCTTATTACCATGGAGAGTTCTATGTATTTTATTGCATGGTTCAATTAAAGAAAGATAGAAGTTATAATGTGCGTGGCAATTACATGGTTAAATCAAAAAGTATATTTGGGCCATGGTCAAAACCTGTTCAGATAACGGATCACGGAAATGACCCTTCACACTTTGTAGATACCAATGGAGATCATTATATGCTCTATGCTGCAGGGATTCCTCAAGGTAACGGCACAAAAATTGTTAAATTAAACAAAGAAGCAACTGCAATTACTGACGGTCCTTATTGGTTGGAGACTGAAGGTAAAAAAGCTGCACCTGAGGGGCCACATTTATCGAAAAAAGATGGCTTTTATTATTTAACCATGGCTGCATCGGGTGGGTTATTTGATGGACATCATATGTTAGTTGCTCGATCTCAAAATGTTTTAGGCCCCTATACAAATTCACCTTATAACCCATTGCTAACACAGAAGAATCCTGAAGCTATTAATTTTCATCAAGGGCATGGTAAAATATTTCAAACTCAAAATAATGAATGGTTTACAATGGTATTGTCACAAAGACGCCTACCAGTTAAATCTACAGAAAAAAGGTATTCGAAAGGTGTAAGTCAACTCGGGAGAGAAACATCTTTGATTCGACTTAAATGGACTAATGATGGATGGCCGGTTGATGTTCCAAGTAGGCAACCACTTGATATTGCTATTAAACCAAAATTGAAAGAAGCAAAAGTGATTAATAATTATTCGGATGAGTTTAACAATCCTAAGCTAAATATTCCATGGCAATTTAGAAGAAATCCACTTTACGCTAATTTTAGTTTAACAGAGAAAAAGGGGAAATTAAGATTGTATTCAGGGGATTATGATATCGACACTTTGCTCGGGCGTAATCTGGTTTTACAAAGAGAACGTTGGTTGAAATATACAGCAACAACTAAAATTAGTTTTGAACCCCAAACAAGTGAGCAAGCAGGATTAACTTGTTATTATGATGCCAAAACATATGCGAGATTAGGATGGCAAAAAGGTAAAATGGGTGGGTGGGAACTATCATTAGAGGAAATGAGATATGGCAGACCAGTTATTTGTAAAGTAACAACCATTCGTCGGGTCTCGCACCTTTATTTACGTTTACGGGTGGATAAACAAGAACGAGAATTTGAATACAGTTACGACAATAAGCATTGGTTAAGTGCTGGTAGGATAAATGATGCTTCTTATTTAAGTGATCAGGGGACACCCAATTGGGGGTTTATGGGCATGATGGTTGGAATTTATTCTTTTAATCGTGGTTCTCGAGCTAAAATACCTGCTGATTTTGATTGGTTCAAAATATCTGACAATAAATGAAAACAGCCTTACTGCTTCTAATATCAATTTTACCCGGATGTTTGTTTGGACAAACGAAAAATCAAAAAAGAATCAATTTTACGAAATATGATTTTTCAAAAAAAATCATGCCGATTGCGCCCAATAATATTTTTAGTGATTCTACTTTTAATATTTGGTGTGGATCAGTCATTCAAGGTAAAAATGGAAAGTATTATATGTTTTATAGTCGATGGCCACGAGTCGATGGGCATTATGCGTGGGTCCCAAATTCTGAAATTGCTTTAGCTAGAGCAGATAAACCGGAAGGCCCATATAAGCATTTAAAAGTTGTCTTAAGTAAAAGAGGAGCGCAATATTGGGATGGTGTTTGTACACATAATCCCGCGGTTGTAACATATCATGGTAAATATTATTTGTACTACATGGGTACAACTGGAAATTCAGTTGTGAACATGCCTGCCTCGATGCAAGATAATAATTGGTGGGAATACAGAAACAATCAACGAATTGGTGTTGCAGTCTCATCTAATTTAGAAGGCGAGTGGAAGCGGTTTGATAAACCTGTCTTGGATATATCTAGAGACTCAACTGCGTATGATGCTTTAATGGTTTCTAATCCTGCTATAACTGTTGATAACAAAGGCAAAGTTGTATTAGTTTATAAACAGGTAGCTAAAAAAAAGGGTGCGTTACGGGGAGGCAAAGTTCGATTTGGTGTCGCATTTTCCGAATCAATGTTAGGGCCATTTATTAAGCATCCGGAACCAATATTTCAAACGAAGGAAAAAGACAATGAGAATGTTTGGATGATGGCTGAAGATCCATTTCTATGGAGTTTTAATGGGGAAATTTATGCTATAGTTACTGATGTAATTGGAGCATTTACAAACAAGCAAGCTGCATTGGCTTTATTAAGTTCAAAGGATGGAATTAATTGGAAACCTACATTAAATCCACAAGTTGTTCCTCATCGAATTGATTTTTTGAATGGATCGAAGTCTGACGACAAATTAGAACGGCCATGGATTTATTTTGAAAGAGGAAAGCCAAAAGTGCTATTCGGAGCCCTTGGAATTAACAAAAGAAGTTATTCAGTTAATGTAGCTATCAAACTTAAAGAGTAAATTGTAATTGTATTAATTAAAGTGATTTCAGCTGATTGATTTACTTTTTAGATGAATTGCGTATCACTAATTCAGCATTTAATATTTTGGTTTGAAATATGGGGTTTGATGATTTAATCTGTTCCAAAATCATTCGTGCAATTTCTTGACCCATTTCCCTTGTAGGTTGTTTGATCGTTGTTAAGCTAGGTTCGAGGTATTCTGAAATTGGATCATCACTAAATCCTACAATTCCGAGCTCGTCAGGCAAATTCATTTTTTTTTCTTTAGCATATTTGTATACCTCAATGGCTGATGGGTCATTAATGGCAAATACTGCATCAGGAGGTTTTGGTAAGTCCAATAAATATTTAGCGAAAATTTTTGCTTGACTATCCGTTAAATCTCCAAACAAAATATATTCATTTCTAATAGGTAGCTTGTGTTTTTTTAAAGCATCTACATAACCTTTTAGTCGTTTCTGACATAAGTCTAAATTTTGTGGTCCTGAAAGATGTGCAATTTTTTTGTAGCCATTTAGAATTAGATGTTCTACCGCATTAAAAGCAGCTTGATAATCATCCACTACAATTTTATTGCAATTGATATGTTCTGTAATTCTATTGAATAAAACGACAGGTATGCCTGAATCGATTGCACTTTGAATATGATCAAAATTATTCGTCTCTTTAGTTAAGGAAATCAAAAGTCCATCTACCCGGTTATCAAGTAAAGTTTTTATGTTAAGCAATTCATTCGCATAAAGCTCATCGGATTGCATGATGATCAAGTTATAACGATGTTTATTCAAATATTCTTGAGCCCCCATGATGATTGAAGGAAAGAAAACATGTGATAATTCAGGTATAACGAGCCCAATTAACTTGGTTTGGCTTTTTGCTAAGTTGAGCGCTAAGCTGTTGGCTTGATACTTTAAGTCATGTGCGATTTTTAGGATCGCGTTTTTCGTGTTGGCATTAATTTCATTACTATCGTTTAATGCTCTAGATACGGTTGATATTGAAACACCTAATTCTTTTGCAATATCATAAATAGTAATGCCCTTTTTTCTTGGAGCAATTGATAAATCTTCCTCCTTTTCTTCGGTAAAATACTTACTGCATGATATGCAAAAATATCTCTGTTTGCCTCTTTGAAATCCTGATTTTTGAATAAAGGATATATCGCCACAATGTTTACATTTAATCATAAATAATAATATTGTATTTTTCTAATAATCGAAAATTTTTCATTTACTGCAATTTATGAAATTTACTTTTACGAGTTCAAAATTATTTTAAACAAAAATAATAAATAATTACACTTTTCGAATCTATCGGAAGCGTTTCCGGAACCCCTTCCGATAGATTTTGTCTCGTTTTACGACTTAAATTAATGTTTTTGTTCTTGTTTGTGCGAATTAGAATATTATATATTCAAACAATCATTCAAATGGGACTTTGAGGTTTACTATGTTTAATTGTGTAACTGCCTAACCTAATTATATAATTTTTTTTATACACATAAATATTTTATCATGAATAAATTACTACTTAAGTATTCCTTTACAATAGGGACTATTTTATTTCTAGGTTTATCAGAAATGTTGGGACAAGGTCTTAATATTACTGGTACCGTATCGTCAGATGATGGTAGCACATTACCAGGTGTTAACATTTCAGTGATTGGTACAAATATCGGCTCTGTATCAGATCAAAATGGTACTTACACCGTTAAAAATCTCAACTCTACAAGTAAATTGAGATTTAGTTTTGTTGGTTACAAGACGGTTGATTTAACTGTGGGTACAAAATCAAAATTAGATGTCATTCTTAAAAGAGATGATATAGGGTTAGATGAAGTAGTTGTGGTTGGGTACGGCTCTGTTAAAAAAAGTGATTTAACAGGATCTGTGTCTACTATTAAAGCAAGTGAATTAAAGCAAACACCTATAGTTTCTTTAGATCAAGGTCTTCAAGGTAGGGCACCAGGTGTTCAGGTTACGCAAAATTCAGGTGCGCCTGGCGGAGCAGTTAGTATTAGGATTCGTGGAGGGAACTCTATTTCTTCTTCAAATGAGCCATTATACGTTATAGATGGATTTCCTGTTTCTGGAGCAGTCGTATCTCCAAGTGGACCTGGCTTTGGCGCAAATCAAAGTAATGGTATGAATGCATTAGCAGGTTTAAACCCTAATGATATCGAATCTTTAGAAGTTTTGAAAGATGCTGCAGCAACTTCTATTTATGGATCTAGAGGAGCCAACGGTGTAGTCTTGATTACAACGAAGCGAGGAAAATCAGGTAAGACTAAAGTTGAAATAGAATCTTATTATGGTATGCAAAGCGTAAACCGCATGTTGCCATTAATGAACGGTGAGCAATATGCTGCTTTTGAAAATGAATTAACACCTGGTAGATTCCCAGCAGTAGGTACTTATGGCGAAGGAACTAACTGGCAAAAGGAATTATTTAGTGATGCACCAATAAACAGTAATCAAATTACGGTATCAGGAGGTAGTGAAAAAACACAATTTAGTATTGCGACAAACTATTTCACTCAGGACGGTATCATCAAGGGTTCAGATTTCAAACGTGGATCCTTTCGAGTAAACTTAGATCATCAATTGAATTCCAAGGTGAAATTTGGTTCTAATCTGTCACTTTCAAAGTTGAATTCGAATGTGGTAAATAATGCACAAGAGAATGGAGTAACGTTTACTGCATTGTTAATGTCACCTTTAGTTCCCGTTTATAATTCACAAGGATTTTATACCAATCCGGTTGAATATAATTCATATTACGCAGGAACAGGTAGTGCTGAAAACCCATTAGCAATGGCTCAGTACATGAAAAATGATTACAACACGCTAAGAGTTTTAGGAAATGTGTTTTCTGAAATTCAGATATTAAAAAATCTCTCATATCGTTTCTCATTAGGCACAGACGTGTATAACGACACAAGAAATGTATTCATTCCACGCACTACACAAGCAGGTAAAGCTGTCAATGGTTCAGGGGGACGCGGAATTGTTGATCAATTCACTTATTTGCATGAGAGTGTTTTAAACTGGAATCCAAATATTGGAAAGAATCATACTTTAAACGTAACTGGTGTTTTCTCAACTCAGTCACAATCTCAAGTTAGAAGTGGTTTAAGTGCTTCAAATTTCCCATCTGATGCGCTCGCTGAAAATAATTTAAGCATTGCTGCAACTCAAACGACTTCAACTAATAAGTCATTATGGCGTTTGGATTCTTATACAGCTAGAGTAAACTATAATTACAAAGAAAGATATTTATTATCGTTAACGACAAGACTTGACGGTTCTAGTAGATTTGGAGATGGTAACAAATATGGCTTTTTCCCTTCGTTAGCTTTTGCATGGAGAGTAATTGAGGAAGATTTTATGAAGCAACAAAATATGTTCTCTGACTTGAAGATAAGATTAAGTTATGGACGTACAGGAAATGCTGAGGTACCATTATATCAATCATTATTTAAACTTGGGACGACTGGTAATTTCGATTATGTGTTTAATAATTCACGTGCAGTGGGTATTGGTGCACAAGGAATTCCTAATCCAGATTTAAAATGGGAAAATACAGAATCATACAACGCAGGTTTAGATTTTGGTGTATTTAACAACAGATTAAATTTCAATGTTGATGCTTACTATAAATTAACAAGTGATTTATTACTAGGAAGAACAATTCCTGCATCCTCAGGTTTTAGTAGTTTCTTTGGAAACTTCGGACAAGTTGAAAATAAAGGTTTGGAATTCGGTTTAACAGGAGTCATTGTTAACAGAAATGATTTTACTTGGAATGTCTCATCTAATATTTCATTCAACAGAAACAAGCTTGTTAAACTTGACGGAAATCAAACTCAAATCATACCTGCTGAAAACAGTGGTGGTAATGCTGCTTTTTCAAACAATTCAGTTTTGAGAATTGGAGAGCCGGTTGGTTCATTTTTTGGATATGTGTTTGATGGAATTTGGCAAAAGACAGACAACATTGCGACAAGCCATATGCCATCTTCAATTCCAGGTAACTCAAGATACAAAGACGTTAATGGAGACAATAAATTAACTGATGCTGACCGAGTTATTATAGGAAATCCCAACCCTGATTTCATATACGCATTCTCTACTAATATGACTTATAAGAAGTTTGACATGAGTTTATTTATGCAAGGGGTTCAAGGAAATCAAGTTTTCAATGTAGTTAGTCGTTTATTAGAAACTGCAGGTGGTGGCGGAAATCAACGTGCCGAGATGGTTAACCGTTGGACGCCTACAAATCCTTCTAATTCTTACATTGTAGCTTCAAGATCTCAACGTTTACCCCAGTCAAACAAATTTATTGAGGATGGTTCATTCCTTAGATTGAAAAATATTTCTGTTGGATATACAATAGTTCAAAAATCACAATCTAAAATCAGATTGTACTTTTCTGCAAACAACTTATTTACAATAACTAAGTATTGGGGTTTTGATCCTGAAGTCAATACAGCAGGCCAAAGTGATGTTACGAATTACGGAATTGACAACGGTGGATTCCCTGTAGCAAAATCATTGATTGCTGGACTTCAATTGACCTTTTAATTAATTTAATAGATATAATTATCATGAAAAATTTAAAAATATTTACGCCATTCATAATTTGCTTAAGCATTATTTTTGGATGTAGTGATCTAAAGGAACAACCATTTTCCTTTTTCTCACCTGATCAATTTTATAAAACTTCTTCAGATGCTGAGGCAGCATTAGCTGCAGTGTACGGCCCATTAAACGGTCTTTATGGTCGTGAAGGATGGCAGGTTCCTGATTATAGTGCAGATCAAATGTTTCCAAGGGCTGTAGTAAGTCGTGACTTATTGACAACGTTTAACTACGATGCAACACTCGCATTTTTGGGGCCATATTGGTCAAATTGCTATTCTGGAATTAGTAATGCAAACGCATTGCTTGCTAAAATTAATTCGGTAAGTATGGATGCGACACGCAAGAAGCAAATTGAAGCTGAAGCTAAGTTTATGCGTGCTTTATATTACTTCCATTTAGCAAAGAATTTTGGCGACGTACCTGTTAGAAAAGAACCAGTTTTAGGCGTTGGGGATGTTGAAATAGCAAAATCTTCAGTAAAAGAAGTCTATAAATTCATTATCGAAGATTTACTTTTTGCAGAAGCAAATTTACCTGCATCAACAACTTCTAAAGGTAGACCAATCAATATGACTGCCACTGCAATGCTAGCTAAAATTCATCTTTACAATGAAGATTATGCTAATGCAGTAACCTATGCAAAAAAAGCAATAGATAGTAAAGTATATGATTTAATGCCAGATGTGGTTGCTCTATGGGATCCAAATAAAGAAGATGCCAATCGCAAAGAAATGATTTTTGCTGTAGAATATACGCGTGTACCAAACACTAGAGCAGGTATGGATATTGCCGCATTTAATGCTCCTGCTGGATCTGCCCCTAAATTTTGTCCCGTAGTCTACGGATCTCAATTTGCCTATATTAATTTCTATAAATCTTTTGATTCAAATGATCAAAGAAAGAAATTGATGGACACATCTTTTGTTGATCCTAAAGGGGTCTATGTCGGTCAAGGAAAACCAGGTGGTGTTATTTATGATCGTGCATTCATTAGAAAATACGAAGACCCACAAGGAACGGGAGCCAATCAGCTTGAAAATAATTTCCCAATTTTGCGTTTCGCGGATGTTTTACTTATTCACGCCGAAGCGGAAGCTAGAACTAAAGGTGTAACAGCTGAGGCACTTTTATCAATAAATAAAGTTCGAAGAAGAGCTTACAATACACAAACCGATAAATATGATGTTGCGGCAGGTATTTCAACCAACAGCTTTATTGATTTGATTCTTGAAGAAAGAAGTAAAGAGTTATGTTTTGAAGCTGATAGATGGTATGATTTAACTAGAACAGGAAAATTCAAAAATGTTAGTACTCAGTTGAATTCATACTATCCTAAAAGACTTGTGTCGGATAAAAATAGATGGTTCCCAATTCCAGCAAGTGAAATACAAGTAAATTCTAAATTGAAGCAGAATACAGGCTGGTAAAATTTAATTTACATTTTCAACTTCATTATATTAATTGAGTTCATAGTCAGTTGGTTATGAACTCAATTAATTAAAAATCGTCATTCATTTTATAGAAAACGTATGTTTTCAGTTTAAGTATGTTTATAGAAGAACCATCCGTGTGTAGGGAATTAAAATTGCAAGAAATTACATCTGATTTTGTTGTAGTTGGTGGAGGGCTTGCTGGTGTTTGTGCAGCAATTAGTGCTGCAAGATCGGGGTTAAAAGTATCGTTAGTTCAAGATCGTCCAGTTTTGGGTGGTAATTCATCTAGTGAAGTAAGGCTTTGGATTTTGGGAGCGACTTCGCATATGGGGAACAATAATCGGTGGGCTCGTGAAAGTGGGATTATAAATGAAATTATGATTGAGAACCTATTCTCAAATAAAGAGGGTAATCCAATCATATTCGATTCAATCCTTTTAGACAAAGTAAAAAAAGAGAAAAATATTTTGCTGTTTCTAAACACATCAGTTTATCATGTAAACAAATCTGACAATGATACGATATCATCTGTAATTGGTTACTGTAGTCAAAATGAAACTAAGTACGAATTCAATTCTAAGTTGTTTTGTGATTGTTCAGGCGATGGTATTGTTGGATTTTTATCTGGAGCAGCATTCCGCATGGGTGCAGAATCAAGTGATGAGTTTGGAGAACAGTTTGCCCCTACTATTGAATATGGTGAGCTATTAGGCCATTCTATTTACTTTTATTCAAAGGATACTGGAAGCCCTGTTAAATACAATCCTCCTAGTTTTGCACTTGATGTTTCCAAAGAGATACCTCGTTATAAATCATTTAATTCAAAAGATTTCGGATGTAGATTATGGTGGATAGAGTATGGTGGACGAAAGGATACTGTTCATGATACGGAGGAAATTAAGTGGGAATTATGGAAAATTGTATATGGTGTCTGGAATCATATTAAAAACTCGGGGGAATTTCCTGAGGCTGAAAATTTGACGTTAGAGTGGGTTGGTACCATACCGGGTAAAAGGGAAAGTAGGAGATTTGAAGGAGATTATATGATTGTCCAACAAGATATTGTTGAGCAGCGTAAGCATAAGGATGCAGTTGCATTTGGTGGATGGAGTATAGATTTGCATCCTGGAGATGGAGTATTTAGTGAAAAACCTGGGTGTAACCAATGGCATTCTAAAGGAATATATCAAATTCCATATCGAAGTTTATATTCAAGAAATATTAGCAATTTATTTTTTGCAGGAAGAATTATAAGCGCAAGTCATGTTGCTTTTGGATCTACCCGAGTAATGGCAACTTCGGCTTTTTTAGGTCAGGCGGTAGGCAATGCTGCATATCTATGCTTACAGAAAAACTGTTCACCAAAAGAATTGTATACGTTGAAACATATCGATGAATTACAATCATACCTAGCAAAGAATGGACATTTTATTCCAGGTGTAGAGTCAAATGATCGTGATAATTTAATTAATCATGCTAACATTGAAACCTCTTCCGTGTTACAACTTTCATCATTACAGGGAAATGGAGAATGGAATTTCTTGGATGAGTCAATCGCTCAATTATTGCCAATTAAATCAGGTAAAATTCCAGATTTGAAATTGTCAATTCTAGGAATGAAAGACACAGAAATAGATGTTGAAATACGTCTAAGTTCTAAAATAGGAAATTTCACTCCTGATGTTTCTATTGTAAAGGAAAGTTACAAAGTATTTACTGGTAGTAATGAATTGGTAATTGGTTCAGATTACGAATTAGATGTAGATCAGTACGTATTTTTTATAATTCATAAAAATACAAATGTAAAAGTCGAGTATTCAGACATTCGAATTACGGGCATTTTATCGGTATTTAATACGATCAATGTCGCTGTTTCTAATTATGGAAAACAAGAAGCTCCTGACAATATAGGAATAGATAGTTTTGAGTTTTGGGTTCCCAAAAGAAGGCCTGAAGGCAAAAATTTAGCATTTAGTTTAAGTGAACCAATATCAGGTTTTGATTTGTCAAACTTAAAAAGTTTAGTTCAACGACCTACCTACCAAACTAATGCTTGGGTAGCAAGTTTGTTTGATGATAGCCCCGAACTACGAATTAAATGGGATCAAAAACAATCTATTCATTTATTGAAAATTTGTTGCGATCCGGATTGGGATCACCCTCTAGAGTCGGTGTTAATTAATCATCCAGAATCTATTATTCCTTTTTGTGTTCAAGATTTCAGTATCTACGATGATCAAAATAATTTGGTTTTTGAGAAGCAAGGAAATTACGAAACAGTAATTGAACTTAATTTAGAATCACCACTTATGTCGTCTGAGTTAGTTATACGACTTTCGAAAACTCACGAAAATATTCCTGTATCATTATTTTCTATCCAAATTTATTAAAATGACATCTTTAGATTTTATAGTAATGTCAATTTTTGCGGTAATCATTCTTTCGATAGGGATGATATTCACAAAAATGGGCAGTAAAGATGGTCAATCATTTTTTGAAGGTGGGGGTAAAATTCCTTGGTGGATTAATGGACTATCACTTTTTGTAAGTTATTTCTCAGCAGGAACATTTGTTGTTTGGGGCTCCATTGCGTATAAATATGGATTAGTATCTAACGGAATCCAATTGACTATGGTTTTTGCTGGATTAGTTTCTTCTCTATTTTTAGTATCTCGTTGGAAGCGGACTGGTTCGCACACAGTTGCCGAATATATTCGTCTAAGATTTGGTACTAAAACGCAACAATTTTATACCTACCTAATCATGTTACATGGATTGTTTATGACGGCATCGGTATTATATCCTGTGGGTAAAATGGTGCAATTGGCTACCCCATTTTCATTAGAAACGTGTATTATCATCATTGGAGTTATTATTATTCTTTATACTGCTGCAGGAGGTTTATGGGCAGTATTGGTCACAGATGTTGTTCAATTCATCGTTTTAGCTGCGGCTGTATTGATTGTGATTCCTATTGCCTTTGAAAATATTGGAGGTGTGTCAAATTTTATTGATAAATCGCCACCACATTTCTTTGATTTTTTCAACGACGAGTATAGTATAGTTTTTGCAGGGGCATTTTTTATTTATCAAACAGCTTATATCGGCGGCAATTGGGCATATGTTCAACGTTACACGAGTGTGCGAAATGAATCGGAGTCTAGAAAAGTAGGATACTTGTTTTCCATTTTATATCTCGTTTCTCCTTTTATCTGGATGATTCCGCCGATGATTTACCGAATTATAAATCCGAATTTAGTTGGTCTTGAATCTGAAGGAGCATACATGCTTCTGTGTCAAAAAGTATTGCCATCTGGATTAATTGGATTAATACTTTCTGGTATGGTTTCTGCAACTGCCAGCAAAGCAAATACCACTATCAATTTAGTGGCGACTGTTTTTGCTAAAGATGTTTATAAATCAATTTTTCATGCGAATGCGACCGAATCACAATTAATTCTAGTGGCTAGAATTTTTACCGTTTTATTTGGTGCATTGACAATTTACATTGCAATTCTTGTCCCCCGCGTTGGAGGCATTGTCGAACTTGTATTAAGTGTAGCGTCTATAGCTGGAGGAGCGTTATTTATTCCAATCATATGGACTTTATTCCCAAATCGTCAAACAAGCTTTACATTGGTTTTCACTTCATCTATCTCGTTATTAATCAATTTAACATTAAAATTATTTGCTGTTGATTTGATTGGGTTTAAGTTATCAAGAATAGCAGAAACCTCGCTTGGTGTTGGAATTCCTATTGTCTTAATTTGTTTGTTTGAAGTCTATTTTTTAATAAAAAAAGCACCTTCAAAAGATCAATTATTAGCGTTCATTCATTTAAACCCAACTGATGAACCGAATATTATTGGTGACAATAGTCAAAATGTTTTTGGCATTCGAGTTATTGCAATTGCAATGGCAATTGTTGGATTTGGTATTTCATTATTGGGTTTTATGTCTTCAATGAATATGCCATCAATTGTTGTTGGAGTTTCTATCATCATATTATCATTACCAACATGGATTGCATCAAAAAGTGTTTGATTTATTCCTCTAAATATCATCAATTATGAAAAGAAGAAATTTTATAGGCTTATTAGGTAATACAAGCTTAGCTATATTAGCGGGTAGTATGACTAATGCTTTCGGAGCGAAATCTGATTCGAATGAATTTGTATTTGTGGAAGCGGAACAGTTTAAGGATTTTGGTGGGTGGAATATCGATCAACAGTCCATGGAGAGAATGGGAAGTCCTTATTTATTAGCCCACGGATTAGGTATTCCTGTTGAAGATGCAACGACCTCGATAACCTTCCCTTCAGAAGGTACTTACCGCGTATGGGTACGTACAAAGGATTGGGTGGCACCTTGGAACGCTCCAGGTGCACCAGGGAAATTCCAATTGAAAGTAAACGGAAAACCTATAAAGGAAATTTTCGGCACAAAAGGTGCGGATTGGCATTGGCATGATGGAAAAACAATTAAAGTTGGCAAAAGTGCAAAGTTAGCTTTACATGACTTAACCGGATTTGAAGGAAGATGTGAAGCCATTTTATTTTGCAAGGATCTAAATTTTGAACCAACAAATGATATTCAGGCTTTAACCAAATTTAGACGCAAGCTCAACGGCTTACCTGATAATCCTGAATTTGGAGGATCATTTGATTTTATCGTAGTAGGTGGAGGATTGGCTGGTACATGTGCTGCGATTTCAGCAGCAAGAAATGGAGCTAAGGTTGCTCTTGTACAGGACAGACCTGTTTTAGGTGGTAATGGAAGTTCTGAAGTCCGCGTATGGCCTGAGGGTCATACGAACAAAGAGCCTTATCCACACATTGGTGATATTGTTTCTGAAATATTGCCAGATATTTCTAAAGGTACTGGTCAGGTATTTAATGGCGTAGGTGCTGAATTCTATGATGATAATTTGAAACTACAAAAAGTAAAAGAAGAACCTAATATTACTTTGTTCATTGAGAATCGCGCAATTGAAGTAAAGAAAACAGGTGACAAAATAACCTCAATAGTTATTCAACATTTACGTA
>JACCDS010778832.1_pt1 | contig 19351 bp, 19 predicted proteins | sample 7446441 | NCBI WGS metagenome assembly JACCDS01 (sample SAMN15323445, study PRJNA562643) | freshwater metagenome | isolation source: river surface water | place: USA:Blue River Watershed | collected 2017-08-17
CTGATGTCTGGTCGGCAGGCTTGGGCATTAGCTATCAACGCGCAGATGTCACACTGGAAAGCAATTTTGATTCAACATTAGGTGTAGCGCCTTCGCCCGCCACAGATAGCAGTGCAAAAATTACTGGCGATGATGATAGCGTTGCCGCTGACCTGAGCCTTTATTACAAGCCGACAGCGCGCACACGTATTGGGCTCATATGGCGTCAGGGCGCTACATTTGATCTGCAAGGCGATGCGCGTTTTTCATTGAATGCCTTGTGCAGCCCCAATGCCGGCTTTCCTACCGGCGCACCACCTGCACCTACTACCGGAACTATTTGTGCAGCATCTTTGGCGGCGGTAGCTGGCGATGCTGAAGCACGCTTACGCTTGCCAGACACCATTACCCTCAGCGGTTCACAACAATTGAGCGACTACTGGTGGATTCACGCTGATATTGCCTGGACTGAATGGAGCAAAATCCAAAGTGTCGATGTGATTAATAGCAACAATAATCGCGTCATTAACACATTGGAATTGCATTACAAAGACACTATGCGCTACGCCCTTGGGTTTACCCACAAATCCGATTGCCCCTGGAGTTGGCGCTTTGGTGTAGCGATTGATGCTGCACCACAAACCAATCCCACTCTGGTAAACCCACGAATTCCAGATCAGGATCGCTTATGGCTTAGCGCAGGATTCAATTACGCCTTTTCACCAGCCACATCGATTGATGTGGGTTATAGCCATATAAAAGTTGATAAAGCACACATCAACAATACCAACCCACTCACCGGTCATCATGTTGAAGGTTCGTTTGATGCGGATGTCAATATTATCGGTGTGCAAGCTAACTGGGCCTTCTAATCATCTCATCAATCGCAATATAAAAAGCGGAAATAAATATTTTCGCTTTTTATATGCGCGAACGGCTTACTAATATATCGCCAAAGTACACGTTTGGCTTTAGACTAAAAAACGGTTCACTACATCACCAACCCATTGCATCCCTTTTATGATCGCTACGCTGATTAGTCACCCCAGTTGCCACTTACACCAAATGCCAACCAATCATCCTGAGTGCCCTGCGCGCTTGGATGCTATCAACAATCAACTCATGGCCAACGGCATTGATGGCTTGTTGTATTACCGCGATGCAGTTGCAGCAACTGACGAGCAGCTATTACGTGTTCACACGCAGGAGCATTTACAAAAAATAGCGGCGGCAATTCCTGGGCATGGTATTCGTGCTTTTGCCGATGATGTGTATTTATCGCCCGATACCTATACTGCCGCACGTCATGCGGCAGGTGCTGCGGTTATGGGTGTGGATATGATCATGGATGGAAAAACAGATGCAGTCTTTTGTAATGTACGCCCACCCGGTCACCATGCAGAACGCGCACGCGCGATGGGTTTTTGTATTATTAATAATGTGGCCGTCGCTGCAGCCCATGCATTAGCACACCATGGACTGCAACGGGTAGCTATTATTGATTTTGATGTGCACCATGGAAATGGTACGCAAGACATTTTCATGCATGACCCGCGCGTTTTATTTTGCTCCAGTTTCCAATACCCGTTTTATCCACACACCAATATTGATGATGTGCCTGCCCACATTATTAATACCCCCCTGCCTGCAACATGCCGCAGCCAGGGGTTTCGCGATGCGATCAGCGCACAATGGCTACCCGCGTTAGCGCAATTTAAACCACAGATGATATTTATCTCAGCCGGTTTTGATGCTTATATTGATGATGATATGTCATCCATCAGTTTGGTAGAGCAGGATTACGGCTGGATAACCCAGCAACTGCGCACACTCATGGACGAGAGTAAAAGTGCGCCGCTGGATGAGCAATGTCGCGGTATAGTATCGACACTGGAAGGTGGATATGACCTATTGGGATTGGGGCGCTGTGCTGTTGCACACATTAAAGCGCTGGCAAAATTACAATCCTGAATCCACTACAAATAAACCTGACGATTTTTTTACGATGACGCTTACAATGTTAGCGTCATATCAATTAATCCTTCATCGCGATTGTACTTCACCATAAAACCCAGCTTGCGCGCCAAATTTGCCATGCCTGCATTTTCCAGCATAGTGCACCCGATTAATTGCTGCGTGCCTTGCGCTCGTGAGTAATCAATCATTTTTTGCAACATCCGCGACCCCAAACCTATACCTTTCAAATCACTGCGAATAGCCATCGCAAACTCCGCAAAGGTATTGTCCGGATCACGCTGCGCGCGCACTACACCTAAAATTTCCTCATCACCCTGCACATTATTAGCAACAGCGACAAATGCCATTTCACGCTCGTAATCGATTTGCGTTAATCGTGCCATTTGCTCATGAGAAAACTGCGGCAGCTCGGCAAAATAACGTTTGTAGCTGTCCTCTTTACTCTGTGAATTATCAAAAGCTTGTAAATTTAATTCATCCTCAGGGCGAATGGGGCGTAATAACACGCTGCGCTCATTACGCAGCAAAAACACTTCTTCCAATTCCTTGGGATAGGGGCGGATCGCTAGAGGATAAGGATTTTTTTCCGCACTGATATGAATCTCAGCATCTGCAACCAAAATAGTTTCGCCCGCAACCAAAGCCGGATTAATTAATAAACGGCGCAATGCGGGATGATCGATGACTATTTGGCTGATTTGCGTCAGCAATAAACAGAGCGATGGCATATGCAAGGGCACATAACCTTCACGCTCGCGAATTTTCCCCTCGGCCAAGGCCTGAATAACCATGTAACGGGCCAGTGCCATATTCAGTGGCGGCAGTGCAACAACAGCGTTACTGCGAATACTCCAATGGCTGGCCGCCTCACCCAATAAAATAACCGGGCCGAATACTGGATCAAGTTGCACTTCAATACGCAGCGGGTGCGCACCTTGTATCGATTCAGCTGCCGTCTTATCTACTACAGAATAAGGGGCGGTGTTAATACCGTAATCCGCCAGGAATTGCAGCGCCTCATCACGCTTCAACAGCTCGCGCTCCTCCGCTAATACCTGGGCCACAATGTGCTGCGCTTGCTGCGGTTGATAAGGCACCTTATCGCTAATGGAATCCGGTGTTTCTGATAATAATTTTTGGTTGCGCCGGTACTGAACCATGTGCATAAAAGCACCGACAGCACCTTCAGGAGTACGGAAAGATGCAATACCCGCATCGGCAAAACGTAATCGTGCATTTTGCGCCGCATCCTCTCCCATCCAGTTGGAAAAAATGTTGGGTTTGCGGCCGGTGTAATGTTTATAGGTATTGATAATGGCATCGGCGTAAACCTCACCGGGCGTCAATGCGGAAGGCGCTTGCATGATTAATAAATTATCCACGCTATTGCTTTGCAAAATCACCTGCAACACTTTTTGATAGGTTTCTGGCGAGGCGTCGCCCAATAGATTAATGGGATTTGTTGCTCGGCCACCCGAATGAATCAAGGGCTGAATTTGCTCGACCAATTTTTCATCCAATACAGCCAAGCGACCACCGCGCTGCAACAAGGCATCAGTTGCCATCGCACTTGGACCATTGCCGTTAGCGATGATAACCAATTGCTCACTGTAAATAGGTTTGCCATTAGCCAGCGTTTCCACCGCGGCTAATAATTCGCGCAGATCCTCTACGCGCAGCATACCTGCGCGACGAAATGCCGCATCATACACGGCATCATTGCCAATTTTTTCCACGGGCAAACGCGAGGTTAAGAGACTGGTTTCGGTATAACTACCAGCCTTGATTACCAATATCGGTTTATTAAAGGAGGCGGCCCGCGCCGCTGACATAAATGCGCGGCCATCATAAATCGCATCGATATACAATAAAATTGCCGAGGTTTGTGCATCGCGCCCGAGATAATCCAATATCTCATCAAAATCAATATCAACTCCCTCACCCAAGGATATAAATTGTGAAAAACCAATGCGGCGGCGGCGCGCCCAATCCAATAAGGTAACGCACACGGCCGATGATTGTGACACCACCGCAATTTTTCCCGGAGCCGCATTAATGTGGGCGTAACTTGCATTTAACCCCAGAGCCGGCACCAGAATACCCAGTGAATCCGGGCCGAGAATTCGCACGCCCCACTCTTTGGCGATCGCCAACATTTGTTCCTGCAGGTTGGTGCCTTGCGCGGTAAATAAATTATCCAACCCCGCAGCAATCACAATAGCCGTGCGCGTACCTTTGCGCCCCAACTGCAAAATAATGGCAGGCACCCGTGTCGCGCGGGTACAAATAATCGCCAGATCGGGCACTATGGGTAATTCATCGATCGAGCGATAGGCCAATACACCGTTAACAGATTTATAGTGCGGTGTCACCGGCATAATCGGGCCATCAAATTGCCCCTGCAATAAATTGCGCATCACAGCATTGCCCGGCCGGTTGGGTTGATTAGATGCACCAATCACCGCAATCGAATGGGGCTTAAGCAGTTGCTCGATCGTTTTTACACTCATTGGTTTTCGTCGTCTTCATCAATTTTTTGCAAGCTCAATTCACCAAAACTACCCGCTGCTGCACTGGGCTTCACCGCTGCTGTTTCTGTTTTTGCAGGTGCGACACCATCCGTTGCGAGCTTGATACGCAAACGCAAGTTGTTGGGTGAATCGGCATTGGCAATAGCATCATCAAAACTGATTCTACCGGCCATGTACAATTTAAACATGGCGCCATCAAAGGTTTGCATCCCGAGATTTTCCGATTTTTCCATAATCTCTTTAATTTCAGTAAAGCGATTTTCAAAAATCAATTCCTGAATAGTTTTGGTGCCAAGTAATACTTCAACAGCAGCGCAGCGCTTTCCATCGACCGTAGGCACCAGCCGCTGGGACACAAACGCACGTAAATTTTGTGAGAGCCCCATTAATAATTGTGGCCGGCGCTCCTCCGGAAACAGGTTAACAATCCGCTCAAGCGCCTGATTGGCATTGTTTGCATGCAAAGTGGAAATTGCCAAATGCCCTGTCTCAGCAAACTCAAGGGCATGCTCCATGGTTTCACGATCGCGAATCTCACCAATCAAAATGACATCGGGCGCTTGGCGCAGGGTATTTTTGAGAGCTGCTTTATAACTGCGCGTATCCACACCCACTTCGCGCTGATTAATGACACTGCGCTTGTGTTTATGCACAAACTCAACCGGGTCTTCAATGGTAATAATGTGGCCGCCACTGGAGGAATTACGATGATCTATTAACGCCGCCAGCGATGTTGATTTACCTGAGCCAGTGCCGCCGACAAACAACACCAAGCCGCGTTTGGTCATAATGACTTCTTTTAAAATTTCAGGCAGGCCGAGGTCATCAAATTGCGCAATATCAGTTTTAATGTTGCGCGCCACAATTGCCACTTCATTGCGCTGCTTGAAAATATTAATACGAAAGCGCCCGACACCATGAATGGAGATCGCCAAATTCATTTCTAATTCGTGCGCAAAAATAGCGCGCTGTTCATCATCCATGATGGCATTGGCAATGCGTTCTATATCGCCCGGTTTAAAGGGTTCATTGGTAAGCGGTTTTAACACACCTTGAAACTTGGCGCAGGGAGGCGCCCCCGTGCTGAGGTACAGATCTGAACCGTCTTTTTTCGCGAGAATATTCAAATATTGATCAATGGGTGTTGCCATATCAGATTCCTGTCACAGTGAGGCTGCTAACGCAGAACAATAGGGAAAGTATAGGCACGAATGCACAACAAGCCCGCTGATTTAATTCACCTCAGCTGACACAGCAGCGACAAATGCAATTTCCACCAACATCGCCGGATCTAATAATTCCACAAGGATACACGCACGCGACGGGGCGCAACCTCCTGGCAACCAGGTTTCCCAAGCGCGATTGAGCGTCGCAACATTATTCTTATCGGTCAGGTAAATAGTGGCGGAAAGAAGCCGGGATTTATCGCTGCCTATTGCGGCTAGTGTCGCCTCTGCTTGCGCCAGAATTTGCGCAATCTGCTCATCCATTGGACATTGGGTATTATTTGGCACCTCCACAAAATGTGCGATGCCATTAAAAATCGTGGCATCTGACCAGCGTGGTGTTGGGTTTAAACGTTGGATCGGCATAGCAACTCCCAAATCTTGTGTATGCAAAAGGACCGTGACGCCTATAATAGCCGCCTTTGCAAAACCACTCCTATTAATCTACTGATTGAAGCGATTTCTGTTATGGCCCTAACCTCGATTGTTGCTCACCGTATTTATCGCCACAGCCCCGGTGGCGCATTTGAGTTGCAACTGCGCAATGACGTGTTTGCTCTAAACGGCAAACTGGAAGAACTCGCCTATGAATTAAAAACCCAGTTCATCCGCAAGGGCGGTAAAAGTTATGGCCGTTTTTCCGATGAACTGGGCGAATTCCCTCTGCCTGCCTGGCTACGCGACTGTCGCGATGAACGCCTGAGCTTCCTCAGTTTCAGCCACAAGGCCATGCAACAGTTCCAACAGGCGCTGGAAAAAGCAGAATCATTACTGGATGCCTACATCGTTTTTGTAGAGGAAAAGCTGGAGGTGGGAGACACCCTGAGCCTGTATCTGGTGGAACATCAAAGTGGCTTATATCTGGATGGCGATCTGGTGCTGGACGACTCCCTGTTTCTGGATACCACCGGCTTTAATCTCGCCGCCAAAATACAGCTCAATGACTGGCTCAGCGGTGATTCAACGACCTATGTGACCCTGATGCGCGCGCGCAGCGATAAAGATATTGCCGAGGCATTTACTCACTTTATCGCCTTTACCGACAAACAGGATATCAAACAGGAAACTGCCGAATTTTTAAAAGTGGTCGATGATTTCAGCAACACCCTGGATGAGACAACCGCCAAAATCACACGTACCAAAGTAGTCGATTACTGCCTGGAGCAGAACAAAGCGGGCAAGGCAGTGACCATCGCTGACTTATCAAACACGCTTGCCGAAGAAGTGAAGAGCTATGAACCGGAGCGATTTGTACGCTATGTAGAAAGTACCAAGCCTGACATAAAACCAGAGTTTATCCCCCATGCGGGACAAATTCGCAGCTATGTGCGCATTAGTGGCCGCAACGACTCCCTCAGTATGAGTTTTGCATCGGATTGTCTAGGGCGTGAAATTGAATATGATCCAGAGCAGGACACACTCACTATCCGCAACCTGCCTCCCGCCCTTAAAGCACGCTTGATTAAACATTTGAAAGAATCGCATTAATCCGTTCTAATCCGGTGTGCTGTATACAGGCAACACGCCGGATATAGGCAATATCAAGAACAAATAATAATGATCAACATGGCTATAGCATCAAAATCCATCGCCCTATAACTTAATAAACTAACCTCTCGCTTGAAAAAGCAGACGACTGGTCATATATTTACACCATGAGCAAACGCGAACTGAAAAAAGATCATCTTCTGGATGCTGGCCTTAAAGTCATGGCAACCCGCGGCTATAACGGCACCAGTATTCAGGACATAGTCAACGCCGCCGATGTGCCCAAAGGCTCCTTCTACACCTACTTCAAAAGCAAAGAAGATTTTGCCATTGAAGCCTTGGAGAAAGTGACCGATGAGCGCATGGCCCAGAATCGTCATTTACTCAGTGACCGCAGTATTCCTCCCCAAGAGCGGCTAATCCGTTTTTTTGTTGCGAATATCGGCGGCTGCGAAGAAAACCTCAATGGCGGCTGCTTTCTTGGCAACATGTGCCAGGAAATGTCCGAATCCAGCGAGGCCATCCGTTTAAAGGTTCGCCAGATGCTGCGCAATAGCACTCAGGCAATTGAAGATGTGCTGGAAGAGGCCAGACTCAGGGACGGCCTTGAAACCCAACTCCCCTCTTCAATCATTGCAGAATTTCTATTCAATGCCTGGGAAGGCACAGTTATGCGGATGAAAGCATCCAAATGCCGCGAACCATTAGACGCCTTTTTGACTGTATTACCAGAAATATTTACCAAGAAATAAGCACCTTTCATAGCAAAGGTGTTAGATACACAATCACCAAGAACACCTGTTTATACGGGTGCTTTTCCTTATAAAAATAAATGACCAGTCAACTTCTTAGTGCAAGGTACAACCTTGAATAGGCGACAATTTCGCTTATTTTTTTGCTCACAAAAGAAGACGACTGGTCATTTATCTAAAGGAAAACAAATTAAACCTGGGGCACCGTAACTGAGGAGTTACCGACACAATGGATACCTCTTACTCCATAGCATCTCCCGTCAAAGCCAGCACCTCGCAGCGGCGACTTTTATTACTGGAAAGCTATTCAATCCAACTATTTATTTTCACTGTTCTGATTAGCATCAGCAGCCTCAGCCTTGCTGATGCACAAGGCTATCTGAAAGAATCTCAACCCGAATGGCTACAGCTCGCATCAACACAAGGGCCAACCAACCTTCCTGAACTCAAACTGGACAATGCCAAATCCAAAAGTCGGGCACCAAGCTGGGCCTTTGCATTTGATAATGACGTTCTTGTACCCGGTCATCGCGATCAAGACTATACCTATGGCATCAACTTTACCCAAAGCGGCATTACGCCTGATAACTCATCACTTCCTTTTGCCACAGCACTGACAGTCATCGATAGCTGGTTGGGCAATGACCATCAACCCACAGCAGGTGCTATAGAAACATTTAGCCGTGAATGGGGCGCTTTTGGCTTTACCCCTGAAGACATCACTATCAGCGCAGCAAACCCCGAAGATAGACCTTATGCCAGCCTGCTCTACCTTTCCAACTCACGGGAAGAGATCGACCTGGTGAACAATATCGCCTGGAAAAGCACCTTGACGGTAGGGATGCTGGGGCTCGGACTGGTGGGCGAATTACAAAATATCGCCCATAAAAACACCGCCGGAACACGGGCAGAAGGTTGGGACAATCAAATCAGTGAAGGCGGAGAAATTACCGCGCGCTATGCGATTGCCAGACAGCAATATTTCGATCATTTCTCCGATAATGTGGAGGTCAAAAGCACCATTCAGGCATCTGTAGGTTATTTAACCGAAGCGAGCTGGGGCTTAAGCATGAGGGCGGGCAGAATTCACAGCCCATGGTCTTCATTTAACCCTGAACTGGCCAGCTATGGCGAAAAGTCCTCTTATTCAAGCAGCGCCAAAGCGATTAATGAACATTATTTCTGGAGCGGCTTTGCTATCAAAGCGCGAGCCTATAATGCCTTTTTACAAGGCCAGTTCCGCGATAGTGCAGTCACCTACCAACAACATGAATTACGGCCATTACTGATCGAAGCCTGGGCGGGATATACCTTTGCCTTCAAGCAAGGTTATCGCATCAGCTATGTATTACGCGGGCACAGCTCAGAGATAAAACATGGAGCTGGAGATCGCAACTTGCTGTGGGGCGGGATCATTATTGCGCGCAGTATTTAACTGCGCGCATCAGTATATTATTTGAGTAAGGGTGACTTGAGCGTATCAATCTCCGGGCCGATTAACTGCTCAGTTGCCTGACGCAAATCATCCAAAGATACCTTACGCTTTTTCATCAATTCGCGTGTCACATCATCAATATCGTATTTCTTTTTACTGCGATTTTTAATTTCTGTATTCAACTCATCAAGCAAAACCACAGCACGAGCAGTCACAGGGCCAGTGGATTTTGTTTTACGCAAATGCTCTACCTCACCACCCCATTTGGCCAAACCGCTAATAATCCTGCTGCGTCTGGCCTTGGTCATTCCATTGGCGCGATACAGCAGCTCAAATGAATAAAATTCCGCCAAACCTTCTGCAATCCAATCATCGTTTGTGGTTTCAGTCACCACACCACTGATGCGTGTCACCATATGAGTTAATTCATGCAATAAAGGACTGGTACCATTTTCGCTAACCAGCGGGCGATCCGCGTGCAAAAATAAAGAATTGGACGCAGATAAACCACCGCGCCACATAGGATCACCGGCACCAACGACCAACAGTTTTTCAGGGGTTTTCTTGAAGGCATTGGCAACTTCAGGCCACACAAAATTAAAAAACACCAAAGCATCCATGCGTCGAAAGTTTTCACCTTTGGGTCCACTAACAGCAATCGCCGTTTTGGCAATGCTGGCACGGCGTGAACCTATATCCCCGGCAATCATCCATCCAATAGGACGATCAAACCGACGCTCGGGATTATCAATTTTAAAAACATTTCCCTTTTTACGCGGCCATCCAGTTTCAACACTTCCCCAGGATTCCGGCAAAATAAACTCCAAGGTTGCTACAGCATAAGCACCTGCCGTCTCAAAAGTATGAACAGCAGGAATTAAGTCATCACCGCGAAACAAAGCCCAATCTTTAGTAATGCGTGAATCGTATTTGCCCGGGCTCCGCTCATTGGTAAGCTTCACAAAGTATGAAAGACGCGCCTTGCCTTGTGGCAACTCCCAAGTCACACGCTTATCTTTTAAGGTTAGCTTTCCGGTAGCACGAATATCGGAATAAATATTTTCTTTATTGGAAAATTCTATCCGCTTAAGCAACTCCCCCTTGTTAATACTCAGCAACACCGAGGCACCTTCCCTTTCCGGCTCAAATGTCACTTGGTAATGCAGTTTATACGCAAGCGCAGGATCACTTTCATTTGTAGCCCCTACCGTGCCCGACAAAAGAAAAAGCACAAAATAACTGAGCAAGCGAAAAGGCTTTAATAATGTTATGTATGGTGGCGTCATTCGTCGAAACCTCGCAATCTAAAACAGTGGGGCACGCTAATACTGCACTCTACCCCAATCAGAAATTACAGCCTAACAAAAACAACCTTAACAGAGACCGAATCTACCTGAATATCGCGTTATGCGACTAAGAACTGTAGTCATTTTCCTACAAACATTTGCGAGATTTATGACTATATGCAGCACCACCTTAAAGGCAAAATACAACAACAGGGAGGAAAGAAGGGAGTCACCGGTCAAAAGGGACATGGCTGCAGGATGCAGCAGGATAAACTACCAGTTGATGGAATCAGCTCACACGGAAGATGAAGGACCACTGTCGACACAGGGAGTAACAGACTGAGCGCAGGGTATGCTAAAGGAGAAAGCTGACAACCCACCAACTCATCCACCACACAAGGAATGTCACTCAGGAAGGTTTTATAGGGATATATCAAATGGATGGTGGAATCGAGTTTTCAGCAGGACGCTGAGGTAAACGAAATGGAGCGTTTACTCAACTCGATACTGGATACACTATGGGGGCTTCCGCAAGGGGCCCCCTTTCTTTTCTCACCAGTACAATTCCCCCAAGGCGCCATATCTGCAAATCTTTCGCCCATAAAAAAGCCCCAACGCATTGGGCGCTGAGGCTTTCTCTAAGCAATCAGTATAGGCAGATTAAAAATTATCGCTGATAAATTTTGATGCCAATCTGGCTGCATCCGTGTTGCCAGCCGCAAGTTGACTAAGCAAAGATTTTGCTTTTACTTTATCGCCCATCAGGAAGTAAACCTTACCCAAATCCAACTGGGCATCAGGCACTTTAGCAGCGGCAGGAAAATTAGCGATTAGATCAGTAAACCAGGTTTTAGCCTGCGGATAATCCTTTTTCAGCATTGCAATCTTACCCAGCCAATAATGGCTATTGCTGGCAAAATCACCACTAGGGAAACGAGTCAAATGATCTTTGAAAGCGCTTTCCGCACCAGCAAAATCTTTTTGATTCAGTAAATCATATGCAGCTTTGTAGACATCAGCTTCACTGGCATTGTCTGCAACAACAGCGCGAGAAGGTGACTTGGCAGGAAGAGGCTCAACTGAGGCCGCAGGTGCAACAGAGTTCGCACCACCGGACAAACGACGATCCAAGTCCATGTAGTTATCTAGCTGTAATTGTTTGAGCTGCTTGAGCTCATAGGATTGCTCTTCAACAAGACCACGCAGGGTGGCTATTTCTTCTTGCAAAGAACGAATTTGGGAATACACATCGGATTCAGCGGAGGCAGGCATACCAGATTGAGCCACCCCAGAGCCAAAGCCCTGGGGGGAAGACTCAACAACCCGTACTTGCGCCTGTAGGACTGGAGCCGAAGCTATTAAAGCAACAGCAATCAGATTTTTAAGCATACGGGTTTAGACTCTTAGTACTTAACTTCTACGCGACGGTTTTGAGCCCAAGAGGCTTCATCACTACCGGTAGCAACTGGTTGCTCTTCGCCGAAGCTTACAACTTCCAAAGAAGAACCGTTAACGCCTTGAGTCACGAGGAAATCGCGAACAGCGTTAGCACGTTTTTCACCCAGAGCCATGTTGTACTCGCGTGAACCGCGCTCATCAGCGTGACCTTCCAAACGCACAGCTACTGAAGCACCTTTCAGTTTGTCAGCGTGAGCCAACAATACAGCACGGCTTTCAGCAGTCAAAGAGTATTGATCGAAGTCAAAGTAAACAACGTTTGACAGGGTAGCTTCTGAAGCGCTGGTGTCAGTTACTGCAGTACCAGCGGTTGGAGCTTCGGTAGTTGCGTTGTCGCTGCTTGAACAGCCAACCAGGAAAGACATAACAACAGCCAAAGTGAGACCTTGCTTGATTGCTTTGGTGATCATGTGTGTGTAACTCCAATGAAGTTTTGATCTAGTTTGAACGGGGATTTAGTTAAAGAATGGCGACCATGCGGGTTCCCGCACATCACCCTGTTTTGGAGGCTGGAGGATTTTGACGCGCGCATCCAAAGACACGGCCGCCAATACTCCTTTACCACCAGAACGAGTCGCATACATTAGCATAGCGCCATTGGGCGCTATAGTAGGTGATTCATCAAGGTTTGTCTCGGACAAAATGCGTAAATTGCCAGATTTTATATCCTGTGCAGCGATATGATGGGTAGTACCGGGGCGTCTGTTCAGCATTATCAGGCTTTTGCCATCTGGAGAAACGCGCGGACGTGCATTGTAATCACCATCAAATGTTACTCGCTCTTGCTGCATTGTCGCCAAATGAACCTGATAGATTTGTGGCTTACCGCCTCTGTCGGATGTAAAGAAGATCGATGCGCCATCAGCAGACCATGTTGGTTCATGATCAATAGCAAAATGGTTGGTGACACGCGTTAACTGCCTCGTCAGCACATTCATGACATAAATTTCGGGGTTACCATCTTTTGATAAGGCCATAGCCAGCTTTTGACCATCAGGTGACCATGCCGGTGCACCGTTGAGTCCACGGAAATTAGTCATTTGTTGGCGTCTGCCTGTTGCTATGTCCTGAATATAAATTGCAGGTTTGTTATCCGCTTCAAAAGACACATAAGCTACGCGTTGGCCATTTGGTGACCATACTGGTGAGAGCAGTGGAAAGCGCGACTCCAACAACATGCGAGAGCGGAAACCGTCGATATCCGAAAGCATAAGGCGATACTTTTGCGGCTGCTTGAATGCCTCTACATATATCAGCTTAGTAGAAAAAATCCCGCGGATACCAGTAATAGTTTCATACACTTTATCGCTAATATGGTGTGCCATATCGCGCAGCTGCGCCGAAGAGCCATCAACAGTCAGTTTGGCAAAGACACGCTTTTGCTGCACCACATCAAATAACTCGTAACTGGCGTAATAACGCCCCGCTTGCTCAGTAATAGAGCCAATCAATAAATACTCTGAACCCAAAGCTTTCCAGTCACGGTAGTGAACTTCTGCTTCAGAGCGAGGAAAGGACAACATACGATCAGGAGAGGTAGCCTGAAACTGGCCAGAGAATTCAAGGTCATTACCAACAATTTTGGCGATGTCCTCGGATAATTTTCCACCTTGCCATGCAAAAGGAACCACAGCAATTTTCGTAGGATTATCCACCCCTTTGGTCACGCGCAGATTCAACTGCGCCTGAGCCATACCGGCCACCAAAATAAGACATAACAATAGATAACGTTTCACGACCTTAAGTCCTCTGGGCTAAATGTAAATCTGAACACACGAAAATATTTTTCAAAAATATCGGGCGGAATCTGCATAGCCTCAGTAAACCGGTCAACTCGCTTGACCGCTTGCTCGGCTGATCGATCAAATGCCGGGTCCCCACTGCTGCGCACAACACGCAACCCTGTCACAACGCCAGTAGGAAGCATATTGACTTCCAGTGTTACCTCCAGGCCATTGCGCGCTGACGGCGGGCGACTCCAATTCTGTTGAACACGTTCAATCAACATTTCTTCGTAACTTTTGGTATTCACATCATCGTTTGTATCGCTGATGTGTTTTGCCTCTTTTTGCAAGGCAGCCTGAATACGACGCTGCTCTTCCTGAGCCTCTTGCTCACGCTTGGTCTTTTTAGCTGCCTCAGCCTGTTGCTTGGCTAACTCTTCCGCCTTGCGCTTTTTTTCCGCCGCTTCCTTTTCTGCTTTGGCTTTGGCGATTTTTGCTTGCTCTTCTTTAATCTTTTGCTGTTTTACTTTTTCTGCTTCAGCGGCAGCCGCTTTAGCTTCCTGTTCTTTTTTCTTCTGAACCATTGCTTCCGCTTCTTTGCGGCGCTGCTCATCCTGTTTTTTGTTGTTTTTCAGATCTTCGTAAGCCTTGGAATCTAACACCTGCTCTTTTGTTTGCTGTGGTGCTGCTTTTGCTTTGGGCTTCATATCCACCAAAGTAGCTGTGACATAGTGTGGCTTATAGGGTTCCGGTTCTTTTTTAAAAAAATTCCAATCACCTAAAAACAACACCAGCAATAATGTATGCAGCGAGACACTCAGGAATATGGGAAGTGAAAATGATTTTTCCAGTCTCATAAAAAACCTAGCGCGGCGGCTCCGTGATCAAACCAACAGAGGGGGCTCCAGCCAACTTCAACTCCCCCATCAGCGCAACTATCACACCATACTCAACCTTCTTATCGCCCTGGACAAATACCAACGTATTCGGCTTTTCTGCCAACACTTTGCTGACTATTGATTTAATTTCCGCCAGGGGGCGTGCGACCTCGGCATCTCCGCCCAAATCGATGTAGTAGCTACCGTCTGCCTTTACTGAAACAGTAATAGGATCATCATCTTTTGATTCAACTGGCTCCGATGCAGCCTGCGGCAACTCTACTTTGATACCCTGAGTCATCATGGGCGCCGCAATCATAAATACAATCAGCAACACGAGCATGACGTCGATAAGCGGAACCACATTGATTTCCGCTTTCAGTTTCTTTTTTACCGGTGGACCAAATCCAGACATTTTTTTAACCCGTTACCAATCAACGTGACAGTGCGTTATTTACTGTGAACCTGACGATGCAGGATGGCAGAAAACTCTTCCGCAAAGGTTTGATAGTTACTCATCAGGTTTTCCGCACGTGCGGAGAATTTGTTGTAAGCCAATACTGCGGGAATCGCCGCAAACAAACCCATTGCTGTAGCAATCAAGGCTTCTGCGATACCGGGAGCAACGGTTGCCAAGCTTGGCTGACCGGCGTTGGCGATATTGAGGAAGGACACCATGATCCCCCATACCGTACCAAACAGGCCGATGTAAGGACTGACCGAGGCAACGCTGGCAAGGAAAGGCAGGTTTTCCTCCAGTTTTTCATGTTCACGTGCGAGGGCAACGCGCATAGCACGCATTGAGCCTTCCATAATTGCATCCGAATCAGCACCAGCCTGTTGACGCAGGCGGGTGAATTCTTTGAAACCTGCACGAAAAATACTCTCGATACTCTCCACCGCTTCATTGCGGCTGTTGCCTTGGCGATAGAGCTGATTCAAATCAATACCAGACCAGAATTGCTTTTCAAAATACACAAAAGCGGCAGAGGCTTTGCGCTGATATACCTCACGCTGGAAAATCATGACCCAGGAAATGACGGATGCCAAAAATAAAATCAGCATCACCATTTGCACTAAAAAACTGGCCTCAAGCATGAGATGCAGAATCGACAGACTTTGATTAGCTTCTGACATAGATATGGTTAACTCTTACTGGTTGAACTGTGAAAAATATGGGTGAGTTGTTGATGCATGACAGCAGGAAGCGCAGTTGGCTTCATGGTATCAGCATCCACACAGGCGATACGGATTATGCCATCGCATAATAATTCACCATCGCGTATCACTTGCTGTTGAAATTCGACATAGGTGCGCGCCAGTTTATGCAGCTGTGCGGTGATATAAAGCTGATCGTCCAGACGCGCAGGGCGACGATAATTCACTTGCGCGCTATGCACAACAAGCAGTAAACCGCCGTCCAAAATAGCGGGCCTATCATAGCCTAAAGCGCGCAGGAATTCTGTACGGCTGCGCTCCATATATTTAAGATAATTGACGTAATAAACGATACCGCCTGCGTCGGTGTCCTCTATGTAGACTCGCAGAGGAATACTGAATAACTGCATAACATCATTAATCCGTTGAGTCCTGTAAGCGCTTTGGTACCGGCATACCAAAATAAAGGTAAGCGTTGTTGGTCAAAATACGACCGCGCGGCGTGCGTGCCATGAAGCCCTGTTGAATCAAATAAGGCTCTATAACATCCTCAATAGTTCCACGATCCTCGCTAATGGCGGCAGCGAGACTTTCCACCCCCACAGGGCCACCGTCAAAATTGTGCATCATTGCGGTCAGTAAGCGGCGATCCATATGATCAAAACCGCGCTCATCGACATTGAGCATATTGAGTGCGCTGTCAGCCATTTTGGCGGTGACTGTGCCATCACCCTTCATCTCTGCAAAATCGCGCACCCGGCGCAGCAAGCGATTCGCAATACGCGGTGTACCACGGGAACGCTTGGCAACTTCTGCCGCACCTTCAATATCCATTTGCACACCCAGGAGCGCAGATGAGCGAGCCACAATGTGCGTCAGATCGGCGACATTATAAAACTCCAAACGCTGAACGATACCAAAACGATCGCGTAAGGGTGAGGTCAATAATCCGGCTCGCGTAGTGGCGCCCACCAGTGTGAATTGCGGTAAATCCAGCTTGATTGAACGTGCAGCTGGCCCCTCGCCAATCATGATATCCAACTGGAAATCCTCCATTGCCGGATAGAGGATTTCCTCTACCACAGGACTCAAGCGATGGATTTCATCGATAAACAGCACATCGCCCGGCTCAAGGTTGGTGAGCAGTGCCGCTAAATCGCCCGCTTTTTCCAGTACCGGGCCAGAGGTGCTCTTGAGCGAGACATTCATTTCATTGGCAATAATATTGGCCAGCGTTGTCTTGCCCAGACCGGGCGGGCCAAATACCAGTGTGTGATCCAGCGCCTCACCGCGTTTTTTGGCGGCGCCGATAAAAATCTCCATCTGTTCACGCACGGCGGGCTGACCAACATAGTCTGCGAGTGATTTAGGACGCACCGTGCGATCCAGATGATCTTCGCGCTCTTTGGCGACAGGGGCAATCAGGCGGTCGGTTTCAATCATTGTTATTCAACCTGGTAAAAATTATCCGGCAGTCTGTTTATCCGGCGATAGCGCGCAGTGCCATACGAATTAACTCTTCGCTGGAGGCATCCGGTTTTTGTTTGGCGGCAAGGGAAACCATTTTCGCCGCATCAACCGGTTTGTAACCAAGGGCGATCAAGGCACTCTCTGCCTCGGCAAACACATCGTTATCCGTGGCGATACTCTGAATTTCACTGTGGGCGAGTAAATCGTTTTGCGGCATATCCCAGTTTTTCAGGCGGTCGCGCAACTCAATGACCAAACGCTCTGCGGTTTTTTTGCCTATCCCGGGGACTTTTGTGAGTGCGGTGATATTGTCATCGCGCACGCAGCGGGCGATATCATCCGCCTCCATGCCAGACAATATAGATATTGCTAATTTGGGGCCAACACCATTCACTTTGATCAGGGTGCGAAATAAAGAGCGATCGCGCTGTTCAGCAAATCCAAAAAGCTGGTGCAGATTTTCAGTAATCGACAAGTGGGTGTGCAACACCACATCCTGGCCTATAGCTGGCAAACGGTAAAACGTCGTCATAGGCGCTTGCAATTCATAGCCCACACCTTGCACATCCAGCACCAAATAAGGTGGCTGTTTTTCCACCAATGTTCCGCGCAAGCGTCCAATCATAATATGTCTCTTCTAATAACTCGTTTTACTCACCAGATTGACCAGTGACTGTTAAACAATGCGCCCACGACGAAAACTGGATGAACCTGCCATGCGAATTAAATGGTCGCGAGTGTTGGCATGGCAAAGCGCTACCGCCAAAGCATCTGCCGCATCTTCCTGTGGTGCGGCGGGAAGGCGCAACAGGGTTTTCACCATGTGTTGCACCTGCAGTTTATCGGCAGCGCCATTTCCCACAACCGACTGCTTGACCTTACGTGCTTCGTACTCGGACACAGGTACATCCTGCGCTGTAGCGGCCACAATTGCCGCTCCCCTCGCCTGCCCCAACTTCAAGGCTGAGGCGGCATTTTTCGCCATAAATACCTGCTCAATCGCCATTTCCTGAGGGCAATATTGCTCGATAATCTGGGTCAGGGAATCAAAAATCACTTTTAAACGGGCGGGCAACTCATCCGAATCCTTCATGCGAATCACCCCGCTGGTCAGGTATTCGTACTTACTACCAATGACATTGATAATGCCAAAACCTGTTTTACGGGAACCGGGGTCGATACCGAGAATGAGTGCCATAGTTGTATCTATATACAGTTGTATTGGCGGCAGTGTTGCACGTGAATTGGAGTGACGCAAGCGGGATTTACGGTGGAAAAGCAGACAAATCAAAGCCGGTCTTGGACCGGCGATCAAAAATCTGCCACTAGCTGCAGATTTATCCTCTGTCCGTCTGAAAGGGTGACATGCATTGAAGCAGGCTCTTGATCTTCGACCAACATCGCTGGCGATGAAACCAGTTGATATTCACCCTCAGCAAAATGATAAATCTTGGCATGAATGAGCATATGCTCGCCTTGGCGACTAGTGCTGAACTGCATCCGAAACTGGTTATCCAATTGCATTTCGCTTTCCTTGCCTATCTCGCTCAATAGCATCATATCTGAATAGACCTGATCAGATGCCTCAATGGATAAGCTCACCATCACCTGCTCAGCAGCGGCGCTAGACCACCAACCTGCCGCGACTAATATTGAGCTGATTACACCAATCGCACTCCACAATTTATATGAGTACGACTTGGGGGGAGTTGTTTTATTCCCTGCACCAGGAGCTTCCATTAATACCGAAAGATCAATATCCAATGCCGCCGCCAGTGCACCCGCCGATTCCATTGACGCATCACCCGTGCGCTCAATCCGCTGCACAGTGCGCATACTTAAATCCGCAACCTCCGCCAAATGACTTTGTGTCCAAGCATGCCGCTCGCGCTCGCGGCGCAATATTTCTTTGTTGATTTTCATATCCATGATACTCGCCTCTCTATAGGTAAAAGCCGTCAGATCTCGCTAAATCTATCGTTTTGTATA
>JACCDS011657278.1_pt1 | contig 19336 bp, 17 predicted proteins | sample 7446441 | NCBI WGS metagenome assembly JACCDS01 (sample SAMN15323445, study PRJNA562643) | freshwater metagenome | isolation source: river surface water | place: USA:Blue River Watershed | collected 2017-08-17
CGTCGCCTTCCCGTGCTCTTGCCTGGCCAGCTTCAGCACCTCTTCGGTCTTCTTCAGACCGCTTGCATAGTCTTCAAAGGCAAGCATTCGAGAGACGAGGTCAGAGGACAGTTCGCATTTGGACGCCACGCTCTGCGTGAGCTCTTGGTTCTCCTGACTAAACAGATGAGTCGCACGAAACAAGTCAACCAAGCTATCGACTCGGTCTGCGCTAGGAGATGTCCCGCCCGTCAGCAGGCTCAGGACCTCTTTCCGCGAAGTCGTCTTGCCGTCCACCTGCGCGTTGTTGTAGTCCGCAAGATTTCGCGTAATGACGTGTTCTTGACCATCCCGAACCAGCGTGAGCGAGACCTCGGTTGGTTCGTCCTTGCTGTCCAAGTGTTTCGCAACGTTGACCAATGCGCCGCCCGAACTGGACAGCCGACCAACGCCACCAGTCACGGCGAAGTCGAGGGCATCGAAGAACGACGTCTTCCCAAAGCCGTTTGGGCCGTAGAGCACGGTCACGGCTGAGCCGAGCACAAACTCCTTCTTCGACCGGTAGGCGCGGAAGTTTTGAATGGAGATGGACTTCAGTGTTGCCTGTGCGCGGTCGTCCACCACATCCGGGCTGGCACTAGGCCCAACGACCAAATTCAGCGCATCCGCCGGGCCGTACACGCCGTCAAGACACCCATTCAAGATCGACGCGGGGCTGCTCCTGGAAGGCACGACCAGCGCCTTCGCAAGGTCTGCTTTTAGATTTCGTTGACGCAGCAGTGTTTGGGCTGATGGAGGGCGTGTCTGTACGCCAGGCGTGATCGGTGAGAGTGGGAGGAACGGCAACCTTGCTAAGCTGCTCTCTAGGTCACCGTCTAGCCGAATCACGTACTTCCTGCAGAAGTAAACATCGACCTCGACTCGGGAGCAGAAGTCCGGCTCCACTTCGACGCCCTCGGGAAGGCAATAGACGAACGACACGTCCTTCGTCGACCAGGAAGCACTGTGTCTCAGATAGTGCTTCTTGAAGGCCTCGTACAGAGGCAGGTAGTCATCTTGGTCCCCGACGGCAATGGCTGACAACGCGTGCTCGCGCAACATCAGCACCAAAGGCAAACATTCGTCCCTTAGCTTCTCCTCGGTGAACGTTGCCCCCGCCATAAGCTTCGCCAAGGCAGCCCGAAGTTCAGATGGGAGCGCCAGAGTCTCAGGAGAGCTTTGCATCAAGAGCCTCCGTCAACGCGGTCTCGTTGGCTGCTTGCCGATATGCGTCGAGCAAGTCGCGGTATCCAATTCGAATGATGGCGCTTGTTGGCTGAGTGAACTTTGCCTCCTCGGATGGCTCGTCCGGCACTTGGTCGTAGATGCTCCGCATCCGCGGGTCCCAAGAATTGTTGTCCTCGTCGCGACTGACGACCACAAGCTGCCCTCGATGGGCCGGCAAACGGTCCAGGACATGCTTGTCGCACTCCTCGTGGCTGGACCCAAGCACGGCAATCACCTCAAGACTGGCTTCGCCCTTCGTGATGGTCGCTTGGGAACCATTTCCATGGAACGTAGATGGATACTGCGCCACGTCCAAGATTGAGAAGGTATGGAGTAGGTGCTTAACAGCGTGACCTTCTGCAGCCTTCCAGTCATCTGGGGTCCCGTTGCAGGCCGTGGTGCTCGCGAAATTGACGGTCGTGTTAAGAGCGTTGGCGTTGAGTGTCCGCAGGTTTGAGACGGTACGCTGATGCGCAGCTTCAGCAGCCGCCGTCAGCGGGAGCAACGGGTACTTGGCAGCCAGTGACTTCTCTGGAGCGTCCAGCTCGTCGTTTACCCACTTGACCACGGCAGGCACGATACCGCCGGGGGCTCTGGGATCAACCACACCAGCAAACGGGTGTACAGAGGCTTCTGACAAGGCGAATTGACGCCCCGCAGCCCCCTGCGGCAAGGATGCAGGATGTGTCACCCTGAACGAGTGGATGCAAGCGCCCCGCTCGCGGAACACTGCATCGCAGAGGTTTTCCAACGGCGCGCCCGCTCGCTGCGATGGCCCTCCGTTGCAGTACGTAGCCGGGCAGTCGGGCTTTGAAAAGCGGTACGGCGTCACGATGACTGCAGACTGGCCAAATGCACTCGCTTTGCCTGGTGCCATCGTCCCCGCGACGTTTGCCATTACCAAGCACGTCTCGTCGCGGAGAACCCTTGGGACCTCAGCGTTGAAGAACGCTCCCACTTGACTCATGAACGAGTTATGGGATGGCGCAGGATTGCACTGGGCAACAAAAAGCCAAGTCAGCGGAAGATAGCCTCCGAGCTGCGCGGCCCTCGCGGACATCCCTTCAAGAAGCCACGCCCACATCCTCTTGTTGTCCTCGGACCCAATCCAATCGAAGCACAAAAGTGTCGCGAATTGGTAGAGCCCATCTACGTTCGAATAGTTCCCCTTGAAGACGAATATTGAGCGTCCCCTGAACATCGACATATAGCTGACGTTCAGCTCGACCCAGGCTGGCGAGAGCTTTGGTTGAACCCAGCGCCGAACCTCACCCGAAGGCAGCTTTGCCCAGGTGATGACACAGTTCACCCATTGGTGATCCTGTACGAGGTCGAGTCGGTTTCCGTCACCGTCGTACGTGGTATCTGGTTGACCAACCAGCTCGACGAACTGAGCCTTAGTCAAGCCATCCACGCCTCCTATGACGAGCGTCTCCGTCGGCCATTCAGCCGCCTTCATCGCCGTGGTGATGCGAGCCGCACCCTCAAGGCCGGGCAGTGTGCATTCCGGGAAGATAGTGAAGTGCGTCTTGGCAGCACCGTGCGGACGCTCGAGCGAGAGCGCCAACGTCGCGTCAATGCAATCGAAGGCGCGCGGCCTTGATGCGTCCGTCCAGAAAAAGGGTTCCTGATGGACGAAGTCAACGCTTGGGTTCACGTAGGGTTGTGCGATCACCATCGCAACTTCCCCGCGTGGGAGTCGCACGCCCAGCGCACCCAGGTCAACCTCGATAACCGAAACCATCAAGCCTCCCTGCCACTTTTTTGGGCGATTCTGTCATGTATCGCAACAGCTGGGGCATAGCGCATGGTCATATCCGGCGAAACCCTGGCCCACGCAGCGGGCGCTATGCCTCTAACAATCTGGTCAAGCACATTGACCGCAGCCCCGTCACAAGCCGATGACTGACACCGTACCTTCCACAAGAGACGAATACCTCCACCAGTTCCTTGAAGACCAGCTGCGGATTCCGTGCGTCCACATCCGGCTCACCCAAGTGACCGACCAGAACCCGACGGTCTACGAGGCTCCGGGGACTCTGCAGCTCGGCAAGTCCTTTGGGGTGAAGGGTGAATATCGAGTACCGAAGCCCGGCAGCTCGCTTGCGGATGCCCTCTTGCAGCTAGGTATGCCGGAAGACTTTGAGCTCGGACAGCTCGTTCGCGACGACCAGTATTTCAAGCTCGAGGCCGTCACGAGCGAAGGCGTCCAATGGACCAGCCCTCGTGTCACCGTGTCCGAACGGGCTGGACAAGACGATTGCGCTGTTCGCTTCGAAGCAAGCTATGTAGAGAACATCTCTGAGGCAGAGGACTCTTCCTACGCGGCCAGGCTGACGTACATCGAGAAGCTGCGCTTACCCGAGAACCATCGCGTCGACGAGACGAACCGCAACGGAAGCAGGTTCATGGGAAGAGATGGGTCCAAGGGTCGGCTCGCGAATCTGGACCTCACCTGTGTCCGCCGGTTTCGTGATGACACTGTCGAGCGCAGCGAGCTGACCGTGCAGGCAATTGAGGGCAGCGCACCGCCAAGGCACTTCGACGTGCGGGTACAAGAAGCAATGATGTTCTGCTCTGCTCTTTTGGCCCAGCCGATTTGCACCGAGGTGGCTCACGGAAGCCTGCGTTCGATCTTGTTCACCAAGCACCGGCCCGTCCATGCTGGCCTGGTGGCCCCGCCCATACAAGATCGCTTTTCTGAGAAGGACTTCTACAAGCTCGCGACGGCCTATTACGAGCACACCTGCAAGGACGGGGACGTCGAAAGGATGTCGCAGTTGACGCGGAAGATCGGCAGTCTTTTCGACATGAGCGGCGCCTCCATGGCCGCAATCGCGCTGAGCCTCGCTGTCGCAGTCGAAGCGTTGGCGCAGACTGGACAGCTTGGTGGGCGGTTCAAGGCGACATCGGAGCATTTGGCAGTGGTCGATTCCATCAAGAACACTGTCTTAAAGATGCCGGAGCTCAATGGCCTGTCCAAGCAGTTCGGTGAGGCCAACAAGCTACCGGACAAGCGTCCTTTGCCAGAGCGACTAGGTGCGATCCTAAGTCTCCTGGGGGCAGGCGGCCGGACCATCGACGCGCTGAGGCTGCTCAGGGACGTGGGCGCGGTGACCACCGATGAAATCAAGGCATGGGATGAGTTGAGGCACCCCACAGCGCATGGCAGTTGGGAGCCGAAAGACGACACCATGCAGGGTCACTTTGACGACCTCTACAAGCTGCTCACCCTGGTGTACAGGCTAGTGTTCGTGCATATCGGCTACGACGGGAAGTTCGACGCACGGAACATCAAGGGCTGGCCTGTTGCTGAGTTCAAGGGGAAGGAGATTCAGGCGGCACTGAACTTCAAGTGACCGCCCAGGGCGCTGGCGCGGGGGGCTAGGCTCACCACCAAGCACTGCACAGCGCCGCGATTGACGCAAACTTGCCGAGCGCACTACTGGTCAAAGAAGGCCCCTGACCCGTTGGCACAGTCGCTAGACTCCCCTACGCATCAACTTGGAGTCCTGAATGGCTAAGTCCCTCTCGAAAATAATGGGTCAGATTGAGAAGTTGCAGAAAGAAGCAGCCGCAATTCAGTCCACAGTCATCGCGCGCATCAAGAGGGAGATTGCGCAACACGGCCTGACCGCCGAACATCTGTTTGGCTCGACCGACAGCACGTACGTTGGGAATGGTCGAGCGGCGCCGACCAAGAGCGCGCCGACCAAATCAGCCAAGGCAAAACTCGCCGGCGCCGCGAAGCCGGCAAAGTTCGCTGATGACCAAGGCAACGCCTGGGGTGGGATGGGCAAACGTCCGCAATGGATTCGTGACGCTCTTGCCTCTGGGCGCTCGCTCGACGAATTCTTGGTGGGTGCGAAGAAGGCAGCTCCGGCAGCCAAGAAGGCGCGTGCTGCTGCGACGGCCACTCCGGTGAAGGCGGCGAAGGTCGCGGCCAAGAAGAAGGCTGCTCCCGCGAAGAAGGCAGCCAAGCCGATCAAGGCCTCCAAGGCGGCGGTCGCCGCGAAGCCTGCAGCGAAGGCACCTGTCAAGAAGGCCGCCAAGGCGGCGCCGGTGAAGAAGGCTGCGGTGAAGAGGCCCGCAAAGGCGGCGCCGGCTGAACCGGTGGAAGCTGGCCAGACCAACGCCTGAGTTCAAGTCTTCTTGGCCGGCAGGTGCCACCATCTCCTCGGTGGTCCTGCCGCATCTGACGGCGCTGTGATACGTTGGCACCACGATGAGCACTCTCGTGAAGCCTCTTCCCAGTGGACGGTACGTCCTTCGCAGCAAGGACAAGACGGTCTTCGCCGCAGCGGCGAATGGGCACTCCGCGATCTGGCCTGAAGCTGAAGCGGAGTCCTACGGGAAGTACGTAAAGTTCGTGCGGGATGGCAAAGAGGTCTACCTGTGCAACGCCACCTACGCCGCCCTGCACTTCAGCATCGCGAGCCGCGCCAACGGCGTCCGAGGGCCTGAGGGCGACACCAAGTAGATCGGAGCGGGACATGCCCATCCCAGCCACCATAGGCGCCTTCGCCATCGTGCCGAGCAATGACCTGGCCGCGGCCATTCCGTTCTGGGAGCGCCTCGGCTTCGACCGCACAGGTGGAGACGCCAACTACGCCATCATGACGGGCTGGGACTGCGAGGTGCACCTCACGCAGGCCGGGGATGGCCCTTGGAGAGTTCCCGAGGAGCACAACCCGTTCGGCGTCTTCATCCGCACGCCGAAGGTCGATGCCATCGCCGCGCTTGTGGATGACCTCATCATCCGTCCGGGTGGTGTCCTTCGGCACCGCGAGTGGGGACTCTACGAGGTCGGCATCTGTGGGCCGGATGGCCTGCTGGTGCGCATCGGCTGGCCCTCACGTCTCATGACGGGCGGTGCAGGTAAGCCCGCTTGAACAGCTCAGCGCGGCAGCGGATAGAACCGCGTCGCGATGTCGACGGCTCGCCCTTCCGTCATAACGTCGTGAACGAACTTCTCCTTGGCGACCAGACGGACGCAGCGAAGCCCTGACTCGTCGTAGGTGTCGAGCTTGATGAGGTAGTCCTTGCCCAAGTCGATGTAGACGGGACACGCGGCATCGAGCCAAGTTCGCCTCGGTCGGACCCAGTCGTACTGGTGATGCCCTCTATAGGCTGCATTCACCTTGTCTTCGATTTCGTGGATGAAGTGGTACAGCCCTCCCCTAACCGTTGCCTTGGTGACCCCGGGGTAGTCCTTCTGACATTCGGACAGGAGGAAGTAGATGCCCCGAGCAGCACCCTGCATCGGGCGGGTTGCCTTCACCCAGACGATGTCGGCAGCTATCTCGGAGGTCGGATCAGGCAGCAGGTGGTAGATGTCGAAGTTCTGCTTGAAGGTGCTGCCGTCGACCACCCAAACGAGGTTCTTGTAGAACGCCTCACGCGACATGCGCTCGGCATCAGACATAGCTGAGTGCTGCACCTCGACAACGATGCCGTGGGGAGTCTTGACGTCGGCGCGATGCACCTCGCCGTCTGGCGCGACGTGTGAGACCTCAAGCCAAGCTTCGGGGAACCGGCTCTTCCACGACCGGTGCCAAGGCGTCTCGTTCTCCCACCATGGGTCGCAGTTACGCCGTCCGAAATGCGCCCAGTGGTGCATCACCCGCGGCCCGCACTTCGCGACTACAGCGCTCCCACACATTGGGCAGACTCCGCGGCCGCCCGGGAACGCCTGCACTTTGCTGCCCGCTACCTCTGCGAATTGCATCCTGCCGTCCGCCAACGAATATCAAGCCAATGCACCCGGCTCGACGCTCCATAGCTTCTCGAGGTCGACATCTTCACTGGCTGGCTGCTTATTGCTAGGAAGGCGGTCGACCTGGATAACCATGGGAAGCTCAAAAGCCGTTCCCGTCACCACACAGCAACCTTGAGACAACCCAGGGATGAGACTGCGAGACAGAGCGTCCAAAGTCGAGATGGTGTTGTCGATGAGGAAGAGGTCTCTGTCGTTCACCAAGCGATGGATGAAGAAATTGTGCAACTGCGAGACGATGGTGGGCGAGATGTCGGCCGGACGCTGGCTGGCAATGGTCACGAACATGCCGAACTTACGGCCCTCCTTGATGATTTCCTCGAAAAGCTCAAGGCGGTAGTCCTTCCAGCTTTCACTCTCCCGCGTGGACTGCTCTGACAAGATGTTGTGCGCCTCGTCAACAATGAGATGGACTGTGTGGTTAGGAGGGGTCGCAACCGAGACCTTGTGCGAGTTGTAGTAGTGCTTCGCGAACAGTAGCGGCAGGACTTTCTTGACCTCGTTGTTGCATCGCCGCAAGGAGATGACCGTAAGGACCTTCTCTTCCTCACCGGCGTCCGCAATTCGCAGCACACGACGCATGCTCTTCAGCGAGGACTCCACTCGCTTGAGCAATGGCTGGATGTGCTCGAACTGAACGAAGCCGGCGTTCAAGTCGGACATGAGCTGCAGGTTGACTCGGACAATCAGCTGGTCAAACTCGTCTAGCTCTGACATGTCTAGCTCATCGACCGTCGGCGCTATGTGGGCGTCGTACCTCGCCCCGTCGGGATCAAAGAAGTTAGCTCCGAGATAGAAGCGCGCCCGATTCGAATGCCAGCTGACGCCTTTCAGAAGCTCTTCAAGTTGCTGAAACTCCGCGCGCCGCGCGATGGCTCTCATAAGGTCCAACGTCGCCGGCCTGACCTCGCCGGCACAGAACGCTTGGCGGAACTTGCTTTTGGCATAGACGTTCAGGGAGTTTGGGTTGTCCTTGAACTTTTCCCTGCGAGTAAGCATTCGGCTCAGGAACGGCCGCTGAGTATTCTGCGTGGCCTGGAATAGGAGAGAAAGCGTCTCCAGCTCCCAGAACTCGACAGGCGCCAGTGGGAACTTGTCACCTCCATTGCCGCCGCCGGGCGGCTCCTGTGTCGACAGGTGATAAACCTTCTTTTGCGCCGCGGGCGCGAGTTGCTCGCCGCCATATTCGCCGTTGAAGTCGAGGATGATGAACCGGCTCTTGCCCGCGATGCGCGGGAGCTTCTGGTCAAACAGGACCGTGTAGAGCTTGGCCAGCGTGTTCGATTTACCGCTGCCGGTGTTGCCAAAGATTCCAATGTGGCTGTTGAACAGGCGCCTCCAAGGAAGCCCAACGGCGATTTCCTCCTTGAGCATCTGCCCGATCTTGAAGCTGCCGTCGGACTTGCGGTCGAAGATGGACCTGATGCGCTCCTCCGGAAGCAGGTAGGCCGCGTCCTGAATCATCGGCAGGAACTTGATTCCCTGCGTAAAGACATTGCGGTCGAAGAATCCGATGGGCCTAGCCTCGACCTTTCGCACGAACGCCGCTTTGCCATCGGGAGTCTCCATCCGACTCTCGTCGAGGTACTCTCCCTCGACCATGCAGATGATGTCGCGGAAGCCTCGCTGAATCGCAAGGTACTCCCGGATGGACACGCCCTTGTATTTGTCACCATCGCGGAAGAGCGTCTCCTTGCTCGACTGTTCGTCGATCTTGAGGACCACCTTGGTGCCATGAACTGCGATGACCTCGCCAACGCGGATGCTCATCAGGCGAGGCCCCCGTTGTTGGCCGCCGCCACCGGTTGGGCGACGGCATCTGGAGCTGCGACAACTGCAGCAACGCTTGAAGTCGATCCTGCAGCTTCCGGCCAGGCCAGCACATGCTCATTGAATGCAGCGAAGTCCATCTTCTTCTGGTCCGCCAGCACGAGGCACTTGACGTTGCGACAGCCTTTGAAAGCCTCCTCCATCGCGGCGTGGGACCTCTCGCTGTAGCAGCAAACGAAGACCTGCAAGCCGGGATTGGACAGCGACCGCATAACGAGGTTGAGGATGTGCTCATCAGCGAACGAAAAGCCAAAGGTGACGAGCACTGCATTGGGCTTTTCAAGCTCGTAGCTGAGGAGCCGGAGCATCTGGTAGTAGTGCTCCTCGTAAACCGTCTCGTGGAACTTCCACTTGGTTGGGTTGACGATGGGCATGTCCTTGTACTTCGACCAGAACTCGTCTAGCTCTTCGTTGGTGAACGTCGTGGCGGGCAAATCAGCGAGCACAGCGTTCTCGTTGATGAGCGCGGCGGAGAAGGGATTTAGCTTCGCCATCGCAGCCTCATCCAAGAGTGCTTCTCGCTCCGACGGGCCGTAGTCGACTTGAATCGAACTACCCGCCTTGCTCCAGTAGACAGACCCGTGCAGGTGGATGAGGTTGATTTGGGGGATGCTGGCTTGGTAGCGACCAAAAACGCCTGCATGGCACAGGTAGGACCCGAAGTTCCGGGCTTGCAGGATGCGCCTGTTGAAGCCCCGCGTGCCGTCATTCAGGACGAAGTCAGTGTGCCCTTCGTTGATGAGCGCGTCAGCGACCAGTGGGAAGCATCCGTCGTAGTTCGTCGTGAACACGTTGCACCGTCGGTCTAGCGCCTTCCTTCGTTTGACCATCTCCAGAGCTGTGGTCAGGAAAGCCCGATAGTTGCTGATCGCCGCGGCCCCCTCAGCGGTGGCTGTTGCGGTTTCCAGCGTGAGCATTTCCGCTGGCCTGATGCACGACAAGTAGTAGTGCATGAACAGCGGGACCAGTCGCCGACGGTCCTGATCTTCCTGCTCAAACTTGGTGGCGAGTTCCTCGAGGGAGTAGCTCCTGTCGCCCTGCCCTTTTCGCATCCCAAGCTGCAGGGTGGGCAGCAAGCCAGAGGAGGCACCTGACCCGAAGAGGAAGTTGATGTCCTTGTCGTAGATGTCGCCGATTGAAATCACTAGCCACTCCCTGGCACTTTGTAGAAGCGTGGATCGTGCCAGGAGGCGGCTCCTCTGGGTATTGCTGACAGCCCGTGCGCCAAGGGGAAGCGCCAAGCCAGCGCTAGCAGTTCGTCCCTACCAGGGCCTGCGTTCCGGCGCCTCTCCTGCAGCGCGCGCTCTTCGGCATCCCGCACGCGATGGTCGTCGCGACCTCGTGGCCGAGCGGTCCGACTTATTTGCGCTCGTCGAGTGGCGCAGCGAGGATGGCACTGCCTCTGTTAAGCGCTGGGTATTCGCGCGGTACTTGGAGCGGTTCAGGTGGACTCCAGCGGCACCATCAGCGATGGCATCACGCACCGTTCAATCACCAGGCGCCAACCGAAAACGTAGCCTCTCAATTCAGCGCGTTAAGCGCGCTGCAATCTGTGAAGCTAGAGAGCCGCCCGCGGCTCCGAATCTGCCTCCCGAAGCTTCATGTGGCGCCCATACGACGAAGCGTATAGCACCAAATTTCCACTCTTGCGCAACCACGTCAAAAGCGTTTGACCAGCTCGCTTGAGGGCCTCTAGTCTGCCGATCAGCAGGGGTCTGGCGCAGCATTGAAGCGTGTGTCATTCGCCGTTGTTTGTCAACTTGAGTCGCATGCGAGGGGGTGGAAGTGCTGCTGGTCATTCGAGGCAAAAGGAGGACGGTTGTTCGCAGCCAAGAGGTGTCGATCACGGCGCCGGCAGTGCGCCGTGTGGGGCTTGACCGGGCAAGGGAAGGCGGCGACGCCGAGCAGGTCAGCAGCGATGTTCGCTACCGTAATTACGGTAATGGTCGGCGATTGGTCAGGAGCGCCTGATGGCCAAGCCCATTGCAACCTTCGAGGTAGTGTCCGCCGCAGCTGATGCCATCGCAGCTGCTGGAATGGAACCAACGTTGACTCTGGTGCAGGAGCGCACCGGTGGCTCGTACACGACGGTCAAGCGCCACCTGGAGAAGTGGTTTGAGTCGCGCCGCGAAGCAGCTGCAGCGGCGCAAGTGCCGGCCGACGTCGTGACACGCGGCACTGCATTCGTGAAGGAGCTCTACGCCCACGCGATGCAACGCGCGCAGTCCGTGGTTTCGGAGCCGCTTGAGCACGCCACCGCGGCGCTTGAGACGGCTCAACGGCAAGTGGCAGTAGCGGAGGCCGAAGTCGTCCGCCTGGAAGGCGTCGAGCAGAGCCAGGCGGCCCAGATCGACTCGCTCGAGCGAGGCCTTAGGGAGCTTGGGATGAGCCTCGCAGCTCAACAGGCAACGAACCAAGAAAAGCTCCTCGCCATCGCACGTCTCGAAAGCCAGCTTGAGCAGGCCCAGTTGAGGCTCGCGGAAACGGCGACCGAGTTGGCAACCGTGCGAGCGTCTTCCAAGGCGGCTGAGGCACTGGAAGGACGCCTAGAGACTTTGCAGCGCAGCGTGCAGGGGCTGGCCACTTCCAAGAGCAAATGACCACTGAATTCCTACCGACAGCCATGGAGGCGTGACCGCAGATGACCAGGAAGCAGAGCGAACTGAACCAGGAGATTGAACGCTTGCACGAGGAGGTCTCGCGGCGCGTTCTCAGGAAGGGCATCCGCGTGTCGGTCGCCCGGGATGAGGTCGCCGTAGAGCACGGCTATGCCAGTTGGAACGCGATGGTTCGCACGAACGGGAAAGCTGCGGAGCACAGCGACGACGTGACCAGGCGGTACGAACTTGTTGTGGGCCAGAAAGGGTGGACGAAGCGACCTTCTCTGGAGGAAGTGCTTGATGCGATGAAGCCGCGTCGGAAGGCGCGCTCCTCCTGGGTCGGCCAGACCGGGCGCATCTTCCATTCGGCCTCGGAAGCAAAGCGAGTTGCCGCGGCAATGCTCTTCCTCAACTACACCGGGATGCGCGTCGGCGAGACGTCGGATGTGACCATCAGCTATTTGCCTCTCCTCAAAGAGCGGCCGCCGAAGGCGGTTCGCATCCTCCCTAAAACACCGCCGAAAGAGTGACGCGGCCCTGAACATTCGAAAGCCGATGACGGCAACTATGGAGAACTGAGTGCATATGAACATGAAACCGGCCAAGCGGAATTCGTACCTCGAGCACCTGCATGAGGAAGTCGCCAGGCGCGTTCTGCAGCAGGGCATTCGCGAGTCGGACGCGCGGAAGGAGCTCGCTGAGGAGCGCGGCTATCTTGACTGGGATGCGATGGTCCGCGCGAACGGCCGACTTACTGCCAACAATGTCCGCGTCGCCAAGGCCTACGAGCGCGCCGTGCGGGACCTCAACATTGACAACCCTCCTTCATTGGAACAAGTCATCAAAGCTATGGGGTCGCGTGGTGCCAAGGTCCGCTCGCGCACCGCTGGTCCCCGTGCCTCAGTGATCCAGACGCGTGGTAGTCACGAAGCGAGGCGGATTGCTGCGGCGATGTTCGCCGTCGACTACACCGAGGCGCGCGTCTTCGAGGCTCTTGGCCACCCCGCGTTGAATGTGACTGCTAGCTATTTGCCTCCTGGCGCGGAGAGTCTGCTGCTGGAAGCAAGGCGCTTCCTTCCCGAAATCCCCTCCAAAGAGTGACGCGGCCTAGCCTCGCAAGACGGCCCTCCCAAGGGTCACTCTCTTGCCGCACCGACGGACCGCGAGCGCGCTAGTCCTCTCTGAGTCCACGGCGCGCATCTGTTGCGGACGAACGGCTCCAGACGTTCTTTGTCTATCCCTCTCCTCATAGGCTCCGATGACACCCCAGCCGTACATCAGCATTGCGAACCTCAAGAAGTTCTCCAAGCTGGTCAAAACGCGATTTGCTATCAAGCTGTCGCTGGCTCAGGAGAGCCTCTGTCGAGCATCCGGCTACAGAAGTTTGAACGATTTGTATCGCAACCTTGACCGTCAACAGTTGCTGCCTCGGGCAGTGACCGATGACTACGAGACTTGGCGGCGACGACTGGGCTTCGAACTTGGCTCGGACCGCGACGCGCTTCTTAGCGAAGACGAGCAGGAGACGTGGTTCCGGCAGATTCATGGCATCCCGGTCGCGCGAGAACTTGCCGACCAGGACACGCAGTGGGACTAGCGAGTTGCGCGCCGCGCAGGGCTGGGACTACCCGCTGCTGAGCCACGCGCGGTGCGGACAATGTGAGGCTCCCATTCAACGGCGCCTCCATGCAGCTTCACCGAATTCGCATCACGACCACCGCATTGCATGCGATGAACCCTGCTGAGCGCTCCTTCCTGCTCCTGGCCGGGCACATCCACAACGAGCTGAATTCACTGAACAAGGTCTTCGTCGCATGCCTCAACAACAAGGTGGGCGTCGCGGCTATTGAGGGCTTGGCCGACGGCATGCAAGCGCACATCTACGCACGCCAGCTCGCCGGCAAGCTGCTTGAGGCCTGGAACGTGTTGCCGTCGGCGTATTTCGGCGCCAAGATTTCGCAGGGCATCGAAGCCTCGATGTATCCCGATGCACAAGAGGCGTTGAAGAAGCTCAAGGCGTATTTCAAGCAGCCCAATGTGATCTTTAGGGTCAGGAACGCCTTTGCGTCTCACTACTCCGTCGACGGGTTCGACGCGCACTGGGAAGAGGTTGCCGGTGATGCCGGCCTTGAGGTCGTGCTCGGCGGCACCATTGGAAACAACCTGTACGTGGGATCGGAATTCGTCGTCAATCGTGCCGTGATGGCGGCCGCTGGGGACCTCGAGCTCGAGGAAGCTGCCGCAAAGTTTCTCGACGATGTTCGGTTCGCCACCAGAGCCTTCACCACCTTCCTGGAAGGCGCGATGTCGGTGCTGTTGGGAAAGGCTGTCGGCACGCCGCTAGTGAAGCACGCTGTCGTTGAAGAGCTGGATACGCAGCTGCATGTGGACGACGTTGTTCTGCCGTTCTTTGCCGAGCGGGAGCCCGTTGAGGACCAGCCGAAGGCCTGAGCCGGTGAAGACCTTGGGGGGCCTTGGGGCCCTGCCAATGTGGCTCACCCGGCGCTCGTGCCGCGCTATTACTGCGGTCGAAAGCGGGGCGTCAGAGTGCCGGCTGAAGTCGCGATGTCGAAGTCCAGGGTAAAGCTCTCAACGGGTTGAGGGGTGGTGTTCGGGCTCGCCCAGTTGAACGGCCAAACCTGCCCGTAGTCGATTCGGAGCTCCTGTTGGGGCCCGAGTGCAACCGCCCAGTCGAACTTGACGCTCCCCATCGTCGTTGGCGGTAGATGGTCTTCAAGCCGATCTGACATCAGCGCCATTTGCGCGCAGATGGAGCCTGCGCAGAACAAGAGGTAGAGGTGGGGAATCGGGTCCGCCGGGTCGACGCGTTGCAGAAGCGCAGCGCAGACGACCGGCAGGGCGTTCCCGATGGAGCCAAACGAGAGGCCTACTTCCAGAACGGGAAAGTCGAGCTGGTCTTCGCGCGTCTGCAGCCAGCCCAGGAGCTTTGAATACTCGGGCAGGAGTTCCACGGGCAGCAGGGAAAGGCCAATTTTGGACAGCGCCTTGTAGGCGCGTCGGGGGCGGAACGGGATCGCTTCAACCGGGAGGTTTAGTTGCAGGTGTCTCCCGTCCGGCGATGTTCGGACGTGCTCATCGGGCACTACGTTGCGCTGCTGGATGAGGAGTCGCCGCCGGCCATCCACCCGGTCGTGCCGCATGACGTGATTGCCGGCAGAGCGCCCGGTTTGGGGCACACCGTTTTTGCCGGAGACGCCACCGAGGGTCAGGAAGGGACGCAGTGCGCTGACCAATGCGTCCTCGTAGACGCCGAAGAGGCGGTTGCAGTCGTCGCACTCGTCTCGGGAGAAGACCCAGCGGTTTCCAAGGGCCTCGGGGAACGTGTGCGCCCTCGTGCGGAACGTGGCGCCGTCAGAGCGTCCGCAGAAGCGGCACCGCCCGGCCTCGCCGATGTACTGCTCGGGGAGGCCAACGCCAGCCTGGATGGTTCGCAGGACGCGGTAGCGGTCGTTGTGGAGGAGCTGCAAGGCTGGAGGGGCTCGTAGGTGGTAGGCGTCCAGTTGAGGCTTGGGCCGGCTATCGTGCAGCCGCGAAGGCAATCGTTTCAAACCGGCTTATACAGGCGGCTCCGAGGCGAGGGCTCAGGGTGGATACCCCGCGCAGAGGGGTTGATGGTCAGCCAGGATAAATTTGTCCTCTATAGAAGGGGTCGGCAGGCGTGAGCGAAATTCACTAGCTAAACAGACGTTGAGCGAAAACTGCGCTTGCCTAAATTAACCCCACCATCGGATAGCCATGGACATCAACATCAAGAACCCTACATACGTCGCACTAATCTCCCGGGAAGTTCCCAGCGACTTAGCCCGCAATCTTGTCCTGATGCACGAGACCATCGCGTCGCTATTCGCCAAGACAGGTGCGGAGCTTGCACTTCTTGGTTTGTCCGAGCGCAACATATTAGCCATCAAGGATTCGAAGCGCCCCTCAATTCCTGACAAGACTCTACGTCAGGTTCTGAGCGACAACTGGCGCACTTGCTGTATCTGCCACTCAACGGGGGAGCCAATCGTGGTTCACCATATCGAAGAGTGGGCCAGTTCACACTCTCACGCCGAGAAGAATCTTGCGGTCCTGTGCTTGAAACATCACGATGATGCGCACACTAAGCTTGGCACTTCCCTAAAGTTGCCTGCTTCGGAAATCCGCGAATGGAAAAAGAAGTGGATAGCTCGGGTGGCAATTCTTCGGCGGTCATTCGAGAAGCGCGTCGCGGAAACTCAACACCGGTCAGCGCGGTGGCATTGGATTCACTACGACAATCTGATGCGGGAAACAATTGGAATGACGCCGCAGATAGAAACCAGTATTCCTGAAGACCGCCTGACTCCTCTCCGCGAGGGAAATTTTATCAATACGAGCAACGCACTTAATCCCTCAGACCTATGGGTGGAGAAGTTACTCAAGAAGAAGAACTATCTTTTTGACTCAGGTTGCGCGCGGCTCATGGGACTTTATGTTTCCGACATGCTAGGGAAATTTATCTCACAGTCTTCTTGTCTCGACATTTCTAGCTTTCTAGACAAGCCGTCGATAATCAAGCAATATGTCAGGGAGAACGCTCTTGTCTTCTTCCGCTGCCGCCTTGAAGTGGAAAAACGTGGGCGAGGAATTGACTTTTCGGGTGGTGCGCCCAGATGTCAGAATACAAATGAAACTGGACTTGTGGAATTCTCTGAACTCGTCGTCGAGAGGGACGTATTTGCCGACCAACTGGGCGGAATTCTCAGTTGTGGGGACGGTTCAGTCGATGGTGGCGGAGGGGCCATTTCTTAACCTGAAGGTGTCGCCGCTAGGCGTTAGCGCGGACTTCGTCCTCGACGGGCCGACTCAAGGGGATTGGGTGGAGGGCGCCAACAATGCGCCGAGAAAGGCGCGCCTCGCTAGGGCGAAGCAGTAGCTGGACATACATGAAGCCACGCAAACTCGACACAGCGCTGAGCCATCGCTCGGGGCGCCATCACACGATCACAGGTGGACAGTTCCGGGGCGCTATCCGCCTGTGGCTTCATAGGAGAGAGCGTCAGACGGATAGGAGTGGCCCAAGCATATTCGTGGACGAGTTGCCCGAATTTCCCCGCGCGGCACTGGAGGCGCTGCGGGAACCGCTGGAGACCGGCCGCATCCTGATTTCGAGGGCGGCGAGGCAGGCCGAGTTCCCCGCCCGCTTCCAGCTGATCGCGGCCATGAACCCCTGCCCCTGCGGTCACCTGGGCAACCCGCTGCGCGCCTGCCGCTGCACCCCCGACCAGATCGCACGCTACCAGGGCCGGCTCAGCGGCCCCTTCCTGGACCGGCTGGACCTGCTCATCGAAGTGCCCGTCATCCCGCCACGCGAGCTGCAAGACCTGGCCCCGGGCGAGCCGAGTGCGCAGGTGGCCGAACGCGTGGCGGCCGCGCGCGAGCGCGCGGTGGCGCGGCAGGGTCATGCGAATGCGCTGTTGCAGGCGCAGGACCTGGCCGCGCACGCCGCACTGGAGCCCGCCGCGAAGGCGCTGCTGGAGCGCTCGGCCGAGAAACTGGGCTGGTCGGCCCGCAGCTTCCACCGCGTGCAGCGTGTGGCGCGGACGGTGGCGGACCTGGCCGGCTCACCGGCCATCGCCGCCGCCCATGTGGCGGAAGCGATCCAGCTGCGCCGGGGCCTGCCGTCCCACGGCGGCTGACGCGGCCACCACTGCTGGGCGGCAGACAGGCCTGCGCGTGGCGCCTGTCAGTCGCCCATCGCCCCAAGGGCAAACCCAGTGAAACAGCCGTGGTGCCCGCTAGCCCGGATATCTCGCGAGGTACGCGGGAATTGCGCGGATGTCAGGCGCCGGGGGATGCGCCGAGACGGCCGCAGCCAATGCCCGTAGGCATTGGCGAGGAGTTGAGGTGCAGCCGACAAGCCTGGCGCCGCGCAAGCCCGCGTAGGCCCGTGAAGCCGAAGCGGCTATCGCGTTGAACGGCGAAATCGCCGTGTTCATCGGTGCTGCAGGTCGGAGAGGGCCGGCCTCGCGAAATATCCGGGCCAGGGCAGCCACGGCTGCGATTCACGCGCAAGCGGGCCCGCGGGCCGCTTGTATGGGTCAGAGGCGGGTGAAGCCGTTTTCGCTCAGGCGCACTTCGTCGCCGACGCGCAGGCTCGGGTCGGCGCTGCGCTCGAAGCGGCGGATGCGGCCGTCGCGCTCTTCGACCTTGATGACCCAGACGGTGGTGCTCTTCTGGTTCTTCTCGATCTCGTTGCCGGCATAGCCGCCGCCCACGGCACCGGCCACGGTGGCCAGCTTCTTGCCGTTGCCGCCGCCCACCATGTTGCCCAGCAAGCCGCCAACGACGGCGCCACCCACGGCACCCACGCCGCTGGACTTGCCCTCGCGCTTCTCGGTGTGCACGTCCGTCACGCGGCCGCAGTTCTGGCACAGCGCCGGCTGGGCGTCGTGCTGGGCGGCCGGCGCCGTGGCCGAGTGCTTGGTGTCAGCGCTGGCAACGCGCTGCGGCTCGGCCTTCACGGCCGGCTGCGCTGCGGCCGCGGCTTCGGGCTCGGCCGGCGTGCTGCCGCCCGCCGACCGCCCCACCGCGTAAGCGCCGCCGAGCAGCGCCATCACGACGGCGACGCCGGCGACGATCTGGGTGGACTTGACGGGAATTGCGGTCGACATGAGCAGCCTCCAAAGGGCGTTTTTGAGATGAGCCGCAGCATGCCTTCCCTCACCCCCTGTTTTTGTAGGACAGCACCGCAGTGCCGCGTCACAAGGGGTAAGAGGTGCTGCCGTCGGTCAAGCCACTCAGCCGAGCAGCGGCGCGAGCGCGCGGCGCGCGTCGTCCTGGCCGAGGCCGCATCGCGCGGCCCAGTCGGCCAGCTGGTCGTCACCGATGCGGCCGACGTTGAAATAGGCCGCGTCGGGGTGAGCCAGGTAGAAGCCGCTGACGCTGGCGGCCGGCGTCATGGCCATGCTGTCGGTCAGGCCCATGCCGATTTCCTCAGGCGCCAGCACGCGGAACAGGTCGGCCTTGGCCAGGTGGTCGGGACAGGCGGGGTAACCGGGCGCGGGGCGGATGCCGCTGTACTTCTCGGCGATCAGCTCTTCGTTCGTCAGGCCTTCGGCCGGCGCATAGCCCCAGAACTCGCGGCGCACGCGCTCGTGCAGCCATTCGGCAGCGGCTTCGGCCAGGCGGTCCGCCAGGGCCTTCAGCATGATGGACGAGTAGTCGTCATGCTCGGCCTGGAACTGGGCTTCCTTCTTGTCGACGCCCAGGCCGGCCGTCACGGCGAACAGGCCGATGTGGTCGCCCTGCTCGGCGATGAAGTCGGACAGGCAGCGGTTGGGGCGCTTCACACCTTCGACGACCGGCCGCTCGGACTGCATGCGCAGCCCGTGCCAGGTCATCGGCGGCTCGCTGCGAATCTCGATGTCGTCATCGTTCACGCGCGCGGCCGGGTACAGGCCGAACACCGCATGCGCCTGCAGCCAGCGGCCGTCGATGACCTTCTTCAGCATGGCCTGCGCGTCGGCGAACACCTTGCGCGCCTCGGCGCCCACCACCTCGTCGTCGAGGATGGCCGGATAGGGGCCGGCCAGGTCCCAGGTCTGGAAGAACGGGCCCCAGTCGATGTACCGGGCCAGCTCGGCGAGATCGAGGTTCTTCAGCACGCGGCGGCCGGTGAACTTCGGCGCAGGCGGCACGCGCGCCACGTCCAGCGGCGCGGCGTTGGCCCGGGCCTGGGCCAGCGTGACCAGCGGCGTCTGCTTCTTGCTGGCATGCAGCTGGCGGGTCTTCTCGATGTCGGCGCGCAGCTCAGCGATGTAGGCCGCCGCGCGTTCATCGGACAACAGCTCCGAGCACACGCCCACGGCGCGCGACGCGTCGGGCACGTAGACCACCGGGC
>JACCDS010337610.1_pt1 | contig 19328 bp, 13 predicted proteins | sample 7446441 | NCBI WGS metagenome assembly JACCDS01 (sample SAMN15323445, study PRJNA562643) | freshwater metagenome | isolation source: river surface water | place: USA:Blue River Watershed | collected 2017-08-17
GTCGGCCGCGGTCGCGCGCGATCACGGGACGATAGAAAAATACACCGGCGACGGCCTGATGGCGATGTGGGGCGCGCCTGCTGCCGACGATCCGCAGTCAGGGCCGCGGGCCGCGCCGCTGCATGTCCGTCCGGCGGCGCGCGGGCTGCGCGCCGGTGCCGAGCTTGGCCATGCGCGTTACGCCGCCCAGGCCGTCAGCGCGGCTGTGGCGATGCAGCATGCGGTCGATCGGCTGTCCGGCTGGTTCGCCGAACACGGCTACGGGCAGCTGAAGCTGAGCATCGGTCTGAATACCGGGCCGATGTCCGTCGGCGTCTTTGGCGGGCAGGCTCATCTGGCGTGGTCGGCGCAGGGCCAGGCATTCAATGTCGCCAGCCGCATCGAGGGCCTGACCCGCGACACCGGCGAAAACCTGCTGATGGGCGAGGCGACGGCCCAGCTACTGTCACCGGACGCCGTCCGCAAAGTCGGCGACTTTGCCGTCAAGGGCGTGTCGGCGCCGGTGGCGGTGTATGCACTGCAGGAAAAGCATGTCCGTTTCATATCTTTCCCAACCCGGAACGACGCCTGTCATTAACGTGAAATATTCCAGAATAGTTTCTCCCCGAGAATAACTTGACTCTATTGCTGGGGAAAATGTTATCTGGATCACAGTTATGGAATATAGTCCGGGTGTAAGCTGTTCGAACAAAGGTCAAAAGTTTATTACATTTGGCCGACCGAAATCTTTCGTCTGGGTGCTGCCGACTTGCCTTCACCGTACGGCATTTGCCTGGCAACCGGGTGAAATTGGCGTCGGCGCGTACCCGCGCCAGGGAACAGGGTGTTTCTCAGGACAGGATGAAGATGTCAGTCGTTTCCCGAATCTGCTTTGCTGCGGTACTGCTGCTGACGCCGTGGCTGGCGACAGCGGCCGAGCCTGTGGGCAAGGTGCTGTTTGCCGTCGGCGACGCTCGATTGGCAGCGGATGGCGCTCGGGTGAAGAAAGACGACATGATCTCGGCCGGCCAGGCCGTCGTGACCGGCGCGAACGGTCATGTGCACATCCGCTTCGTCGATGATGCCTTCGTCAGCGTGCGGCCGAACTCGAAGCTGCAGGTCGAGCAGTATGTGTACGACGAGCGTGAGCCGAAGAACAATCGGGTGCGGTTCAGCCTGTCGCAGGGGGTGGCGCGGCTCATTACGGGCAAGGCGGGACAGGCAGCGAAAGAGAATTTCAGGTTGAATACACCGGTTGCGGCCATTGGCATCCGCGGTACCGATTTCGTCGTGCAGGCGAAGGATGCGCTGACGCGAGTCGCAGTGCAACAAGGTGCCATCGTGGTTTCTCCGTTCTCTGATCACTGCCTGCGCGACGGCCTTGGACCCTGTGGCGGCGGGCTGTCTGCGCAACTGAATGGCACCCTCAGTGGCCGCTACCTGCAGGTGACTCCGGACGGCAAGCCTGTCTTGCAGATGATGACCCCGGGACAGGCAAAGGAAATTTTCGGTTTTCCCCGTCCGGAAGAGCCGATGGTCAACACGCAGACCTTGCGAACCCGCAGCCCTGAAGACCTTGGCAACGCCCTGATATGGGGCCGGTGGTCCGAGCAGGCCGCCGTCCCGCCGGGTTACGAACTGCTGGGAAAGAACGAGGCCCTGGTGATGTATCGCACAGAAGGCACAGCCGCGCTTCCGCAGAGTGGCATCGTCGGCTTTGCGCCGGTGGAGGCCGTGGGATTCGCGCGCGCCTCGGACGGCAGCCTCAAGCCGGCGGACATCTCCGCGCCGGCGCTGACCGTGAACTTCAATAACCAAACCTACAGCACCTCGTTCACTTGGGCGACCGAGGAACGCAACCTGAAGATGCGCAGTTCGGGCGACATATCTGCCACAGGTCGCTTTGTTCCCGACCGCAGTGATTCGAACGTGACCATCTCCGGCGGCTTCAACAGTGAAGGTAGTGAAGCCGGATACGTATTCATGCGGCGCCTGGCCGGTGACGACGCCTACGGGCTGCTTCGTTTCCACCGATAGACTGAGCAAGAGCAGACCCTGGCCCGTAACCAAAGCAGAAGCCGCGCCGTTTTCCTGTTGTCGCTGGCCCGCATCGCGGGGCTGGTGCTGCTGTGTTGCGTTTGGTGGAATGCGGCCGCACAGGCCGTGTCGGGCAACGACCATCCACGCAGCGCCTCTCGCTCAAACTATCAGGAAATTATGCGCGAATCCGCGGCGCTCTACCGCGCGCGGCGCTTCAGCGAGGCCTTTTCCCTTCTGTCCTCCTATGAGGACGAATTCGCGGGCGACTCTTTTTTTGACTATCAACTGGGCATTGCGGCACTCGAGGCCCGGCAGTTCGCCATCGCACAGCAGGCCCTTGAGCGCGCGGTTCTCGTGCGCCCCGATTTTGCCGGTGCCTGGGTTGATCTGGCGATTGTCCATGTGCGTCTCGAAGAGCCGGAGACTGCGCGGCAAATCATCGCCCACATCGAGGAGAGCTTCGACATTCCGTTGCCCCTGCGCGAACGCCTGGTCCGGCTTCGTACCGAGCTGGCGGCGCCGCGTACGGCGATGGAGCCTGCCGTCCGGCGGGGGCGGGCGGCCCGCGCAGGCTATGTCGTGCTGTCGACCGGCCACGACACCAATGCCAACCTCGGGCTGGCCAGCGGAGTGTTCACACTGACCCCTAGCGGGTCGCCACCGATACAAATAGAGATCACGCCGGCCGCGCGTTCGAAGCCGGATTCATTCGTCCAGCTGCGCGGCGACTTGCAGCAAATCCTGCCTTACAGCGAAACGCAGAAGGGGCGGCTGTATGCGTCAGGTCAGTACAAGGCGTATGGCTCGCTCGGAGAGTACAACATTGCGGATGGCTTGCTGAACTACACGCACGAGTCTGCGCTGGGCCAGGCTCCTGGCTGGTGGCTCGAGGGGATGGCGGGTGCGCGTACGTTGTCAACCGGCGGCCATCATCTGGCACGCATCGGCACCCTGGGCGCGGGCCTGGTCACTTACTCGGCGGATTGTCGCTATGGCGGACGCTACGCAGCGGAGGTGCGCGATTTCGGCGTCGAAGGCTATGTGGACGCGGATGTCTCGATCTTCAGCCTGACGGCCAACTGCCGGCGAGGATTGAGCCAGTTCGGCGGTTTCGCCAGTTTTGCCCTCGACCGGCCCCGAGCCATGCGCGCCGGAGGTCGGACGGACCGGGCTGAATTGGGGCTGCATTACGCTCGTAAACTGGCGCCGCAGTCCGAACTGATCGCCATCGGCGTCATCGGTCACTATCGCGACGCGGATGGTTACAGCCCCCTGCTGGAAAATGGCGCGCGTCGCGGCGTCGTGCGCACCAGCTTACGGCTGACCTGGCTTTGGGAATTCGATCCCGGCCGCCCGGAATGGTCGCTGCAGTCCGAATTCGAGCATCTGGAAGACCGTTCAAATATTGATATCTTCAATCTCAGGAACACCCGAATTGCGCTCGGGCTGCGGTATCAATATTAGATTGACAAAATGAAAATTATGCGAGTGTCGCCCGGGCATTCACGCGATTCAGGGCCTGACGGGGGATCTTCGTATTTGTGACTGCGCCCACAAACCGGGGCTGTCTGAAGTTCTAAGATAAACAGCCAAAAAAAGCGGGGCGACCATCGCTCCGGCAAAAGCGGTTTCGCTGGCATAGCACTACCTTTTAAAGAAGTACACAGTCAATTCAACCGACAGGAGCAATTCACATGCCGAACACGTCATCGTACGACATCGTCAACGGAAACCGCGTTGACAACTCGACCGACAACACGACCTATGTCTTCAGCCCGAGCGAGGACCTGAAGACCTTCACCCTGGCTGGCAATTCGGATGGCGACACCGTTGCTATCGACGCGTCCAGCTCGGATTTCAAGGTGCGTCTCAAGAAGAACGAGATGACCCTGGTCGGCCAGAAGAACACCCCATCGGCAGGCGTGGTCGTCAAGGTCCAGCTCGACAAGGCTGATGGCGGCACCGCCAAGATGGCTTTCCTGGACGGCACCGTCAACGTGTCGTTCACCCCGAGCGCACCGGGCTCAACGAAAGGCTCGTGGAACTTCGGCGGCATCACCGGCCAGAAGAAGCTGGATCTTGGTTCGGAGAGCATCTCGTACACCATCGACGGCACGAAGACCTACGCGCAGGCTTATGCAGCGGCTGATCGCATCGTCAACGCGAAGACCGTGGGCCTGACCGTTGACTCGGATGCGGTCGAAGGCAGCTCGGGCGACGACCTCTTCGTCGGCTACGCCGGCAATGACTATGACAACCAATTTGCGACGGCAAACGGTACCGACTATATCGATGGCGGCGAGGGCCGAGACACCCTGCGTGTCGCGCTGTATGACTCCGATGATAATCCGGGCCTGCTGCCGATGACCACGAGCGTCGAGGTCCTCGAAGTAACGGTGAACTATGACGATGTCTATTCGGTTGCCGGCATGGAAGGTCTCGAAGAAATCCGGATGCTGAACAATTTCGGCAACTACGGGCGCGAAGCCGAATTCGTTGGCCTGAGCACCGTGGTTGATGCCGCGATTGTCAATTCCAATCAGGATCTGTGGCTCCGCTTTGGCGAGGGCGCGCTGGCCGGTGATGCCGACGAGATGACCCTGACCCTCGACCGCGCGCGTAACTCGAACGGCTACGATGCGGAGCTGGAAGTTGACACGCAAGACGATGAAAAGCTCGAGATTCTGAATATCGTCAGCACCGGTACCGAAAAGAACGAAATCGACCTCGACATCGAAGACGGTCTGCAGGAGCTGAATATCTCCGGTACTGCCGACCTCGAGATCGATTATATTCACAACTTCGATACGATCAGCTCGATCACCGCCACCGGCTCGTTCGACCTGACGATGGAACTGGACCTGAATTCGAACCGCGAGTCGTTCGAGTTCTCCGGCACGAACGGCGCCAACGTCATCACCATCGGCGAAGATTCGGCGTATGACGCTGACAACAACGGCGTCGAGATGAGCATCGCGGCAGGTAGCGGCGCGAACGACGTGCTGGTGGTGTACGGCGACAACGACGTGTCGGAAGACGTAGTGGATATCTACTCCGGCTTCGAGACGCTCCGCGTCATCGAATTTGCTGATGACAACGGCGAAGACGCGTATGACCTGTCGTACCTGGGTTCGGATTTCAAGAAAATCGAGCTGATGTACGACTATAACAATAACTACAATGACGACGCCTATGTTGAAGTAATCGTCGGCGCTGGTCAGGCTGATTCGATTACTCTGGTTGAATCGGATTACAACGGCGACTCCAACATCAATCTGGAACTGACGCTGGACGACGCCTCCGGTTCGGACGACACCATGAAGGTCATCCTGGTCAACACCGACACCAACGAGAACGACGACAGCGCATCGTTCGGCGAAGACCTGACCATCGATGACGTTGAATCGATCACGCTGCACTCGACCGGTAACGTCGAAGATTACCGCGGCAATACCCAGTCGAATGCTTTCGAAAATCTCTATCTGGATGGCGCAGAGGAACTGACGATCACCGGTGACGTGAGTTTCGATGTCTACGACGATATCGACGCAAACGATCTGGAACTCATCATTGCCACCGGCTTCACCGGCGAGTCGCTGGACCTGGGCGTGATCGATGTGGATGGCGACTTCGAGTATCGCGGCAGCGCGACTGCCGACCAGGAACTGGAGGTCGACGCTGAAGGCGACATCGAAGTCACCACGGGCAGCGGCGATGATGCGATCGAAATCGACGGCGACGGCTGGAGCAGCGCGACCGTGAATGTGGGCGGTGGCGATGACCGTGTGAACCTCGACATGAACAATAACGTCGATTCGAACACCGTCGCTGAAGTTACCCTGGGCAATGGCGAAGACGTTCTGGCGCTGTACGATGCCATCGATGCGAACGATAACAATAACGACGCTACCTACGTTGTTGAAGTTGTCGATTTCAAAGTGGCTGATGACATGATCGAAATCGATGCCGACAACAACGGTATCGTGTTCGAGACGGCTACCGTGTTGGACAGCGAGTACGACGTGTCGGGTCTGGTTGATGCCAACGAGACGGTCGTGATCGAGTTCTCGTTCGCAGCTGACAACAATGATCTGGACTTTGCCGCGCTGTACGCCGATGGCGATCTGGACGGCAACGATCTGCTCGAAGCCATTGGTTTCGATCTGGGCGATGGCGTGATCACCGTCGATAGCAACACGGAGGGCTACCTGATTGCCTACAACGGTGGTGATGCTTACCTGTTCACGTTTGAGGATGACGCCAACGTCGGTATCGTAGATGCAGCCGAAATCACTCTGATCGGCGTGTTCAACAACGTCGCTGTGGGTGGATTCTCGTCGGACAATTTCGCTGTGTTTGACGGCGAGCTGTAATCTGGCACCAAGCCAGCAGTAGCTCAAACGCTCCGGGCTCGGGCCCGGAGCGTTTTTTTTGACAAGTACGCGAAATCCGAGTTGATCCTCGAAACCGAAATGCCTGCCGATATGCTGGATGCCAAATCACTGATCACAAAAATTCCCGAGCCGCCCGAAGAAGTGACTTTATTTCAGGCGGCTGGCCTGATTCCGGTTCTCGCTGAAGCGAAAACCAAAGCCAGCTGGATACATCGTTTGCGCATTCATGATCCGGTGGTGCGTACCTGGGCCCTCGTCAAGCTGCTCAAGGATCGTGATACCTCGGTCCCCTTTCCTGTCGTCCAAATGGCCATGCATGTGGCGCCACGCAGCGCCTATTTGCGCAAGAACCTGTTGCCGCGCCTGATGGAATCGTTCCGCTTTGAATTGGTGGAAAAGCTGCTAAGCATGGAGAAAGAACAGGCCGCAAAGGATGCAGGCTTGCACGCCCGGCTGCTCAAAGCGACGCATGACAATGATTTCGAGCTGCTGGTAGCGCTTCATGAACGCTTGTACCTGCTCACCGGTGACGAGAGCCACCTGACCGAAGCGCTGGAGCTGGCGCGTACGCGACTGGGCTGGAAAGCTGCGGTCAAGCCTTTCCTGCGCAACATCTTTACTCAGCAACAGTCCGTACAGGCGCTCGGACTTAACTGGTTGCGTTCGCTCGAACGTGAAAACGCGCAGGCCGAATTCAATTTGGTCGGCTCGCTTCTGAAGCCCTTGCCGTCTTCGAAGGTATGTACGGCGTATGTCATCGCTCAGCAGCATTACTGGAAAAAAGACTACACCAAATGCGTGGATTTTTTACAGAAGAGCAAATTGCTGGAGGTTGCGGGCGACAAAGTTTCAATGTTTTGGCATCTGGCGGCTTCTGCTGCTGAAAAAAGCGGTGACGCGAAACAGGCGGCCCAGTTTTACCAAAAGCAGAACGATATTCTCAAGACCGACCGGATCAAGCCCGAGCGCTTCATCAAAGATCTGGAAGCACGCGCCCAATGGGACATCGGCACCTTGCCGCCGGATACCCATGACAATTACCTGATCATGACCGGATTCCCGCGCTCCGGTACAACTTTGCTCGAAAACGTGTTGGCTTCGCATCCGGCGATTGTGACCTGCGAAGAAACATCGTCACTGATCGCCTCGGTCCAGGTCGCCTACAAATCGCCGCTGAAGGATGATCCGAGAGGTGAAAACCTGACGCTGCGCGCGCGGCTGCATCGCCAGCTCTACTACGCCAATATGGCGCGCTTTGTGCGCAAGCCTGATGCGAAGGTGGTAATCGACAAGACACCGATCATCGGGGCGAACATCAAGTACCTGGAAAAGATATTTCCAACGAAACGCTACATTTTTTCCATCCGCCATCCCTACGATGTGGTGCTGTCGAACTACAAGCAGGATTACAGTCAAAACATTGCGATGGCCTCGTTCAATGACATCCGCGACGCTTGTGTGCTGTACAACCATGTGATGACGGACTGGTTCGAGGTCTTCCCCGGCGAGACCGACCGGGTTTGCTACATCAAGTACGATGACCTGGTGAATGATTTCGAGCCGGTGATCCGGCGCGCGCTGGCCTTCATCGGCGTGGACTGGACCGATGAAGTCACACGGTTTGCCGAGCATTCCGCAAAGCGCGCTGTGCGCACGCCCAGCTACACGAACGTGCGCAAAGGTTTGACGATCGGAGTTCAATCATCGTGGCAGCAGTTCGAGTTCCTGTTTGACGATCGTAGCCGCGAGCTGCTGGATCCTTGGGTGCGTCGCTTTGGTTACGCGGCGGCGTGAGTCTTGCCGGACCGGTAGGGCAGCAGGCCTGAGCCCGCCGCCCTGCCTGGCGATTGAGAATTACATGGCGCCCGTGGCCGTAATGGTCTCTGCCACGCCGTCAGCCGCGGCGATGAACTCCGGATTCAGCACCGGTCGATCAAGCCCGTAGCAGAGTGCCTGTCCTGTCAGGTCTGTGACTGATCCACCCGCCAATTCAAGCACGCACTGGGCGGCCGCCGTGTCCCACTGGCTGGTCGGTCCGAAGCGCGGGTAAACGTCAGCCTGGCCCTCGGCGATTCGGCAAAATTTGAGCGAGCTGCCGGCAGCGATGAAGCTGTGTGCCCGGGCAAGACCCGCCAGCCACGCGGAAAGCTGTTCGCCGCCATGAGATCGGCTGCCTATTATGCGCAGCGGTCCATCTGGTGCAGTTGCCGCCGTTTGAATCGGCCGAAGACCAGTGGCGTCCCGTTTCCAGACCCCGCATTCGGTAGCCCCAAAGAACAACTCGCCCAACGCCGGCGCCAGCACGACACCGGCAATCGGCTTGCCGCCCGCGATCAGCGCAATGTTGACCGTGAATTCGCCGTTGCGCTTGATGAACTCTTTGGTACCGTCGAGCGGGTCGACGAGAAAGAAGCTGTCGCCGGACAGAGGGTCGCCGGAACGAGATTCTTCGGACAGGATGTATACACCGGGGAAGTGTTGTTCAAGACCCGCGCGGATCGCTCGGTCCGCGCGCAGGTCCGCCTCGGTCAGCGGTGAGGCATCTTCTTTTTCCCATGTGGGGCCACCTTGCTCATAGACGGCGAGAATCTCGCGTCCCGCGACCTCTGCAATCCGGCACAGCGTATCGAGTTGTTCTTTTGTGATCTTCATTACCTGACGGTCCACCAGAGTTTCCAGCCGATTGACAACAGCACTACGGCCAGTGCGCCACGCAGGAAGGCGTGAGGCAAACGGGCCGAAAGCATAGCACCGATGATGACGGCAGGCACTGAGCCTATCAGCAAGTTGCCGAGCAGTCCGATATCTACATTCCCGATCATCAGGTGGCCCAGCCCTGCAAAGATGGCGAGGGGGATCGCATGCACAATGTCGGTGGCGATCAGTCGTGGCGGAGTTAACCGAAGGGGGTACAGATAGGCAAGGAAGACTGCGCCCAGCGCACCGGCACCGACCGAGGTCAGCGTCACGAGCACGCCAAGGATTGCGCCGGCAATGACCGTCAAAGGCATTTGTGCGGCCTTGAAATGGTTGCTGTCAGTCGTGCGCAAGCGGCGGCCGAGCGAGTGCAGCGGACGCTGGAAAATCATGCCGAGCGCAGTGACGATTACGGCCAGTGCAATCGCGGTTTTCAGCAGCACGACCGCGGTCTCATCGACCGGATGCAGTTTCATCCAGATCAGCGTGAGTCCGGACGCTGTCAGGCTGCCCAGCCAGAGCCTTTTGACGACGACCCAATCGATCAGGTCATGACCATGATGTACGCGGGTCGCGAACAACTTTGTGATGGCCGCAAACCACAGATCGGTGCCAACCGCCGATAGCGGTGCAATACCAAAAAATACCAGCAACAACGGCGTCATCAGTGCGCCGCCACCCACGCCGGTCAGGCCGACCAGCAGGCCGGTCGATGCTCCGGCTGCTATCAACATCGCATCCATCAAATAATTTCCTTCGACGCTCTCCCGCTTTATCGGGCATGGGGTACTCTCGCAAACAATTCAATTGCTCATCCATCTGCCGGGCAGTATAAATTCGCTATGGCAATCATAATCGACAGATGTATTCAACAATGAAAAATCGCGCTCACCGACACACCGGGGCAGCATGAAAATCCTTCTGGTACACCAGAATTTCCCCGGCCAACTGAAATTCCTGGCGCCGGAGCTGGTGCGCCAGGGGCATGAGGTTCGCGCTTTATTGATGCGCAAGGTCGATCAGACTGTCTGGCGCGGGGTACACCTGATTCCCTATTTTCCGGCGCGCGGCAGCACGCCGGGGATTCATCCCTGGGTATCGGATTTCGAGACCAAGACGATTCGCGGAGAAGCCTGTTTTCATGCCGCGTTGCAGATGAAGCAGGCTGGCTACGCGCCCGATGTGATCATTGCGCACCCCGCGTGGGGCGAAAGCCTTTTCTTGAAAGACGTCTGGCCGAAGGCAAAGCTCGGGATTTACTGCGAGTTTTTCTATCACGAGCAGGGGGCGGATGTCGGATTCGACCCGGAGTTCGAGCAGCACGATGACGCCAGCGCATGTCGTTTGCAGCTGAAGAACCTGAATTATATGCTGCATTTCGATCGGGCGGATGCCGGCGTAAGTCCGACTCAGTGGCAGGCCAGTCAATTTCCGGAATCCTTTCGTGGCAGGATTTCGGTCATCCATGACGGCATTGACACGGATGCTGTCGCGCCTCGCCCCGATGTGAAGCTGACACTGCCCGACGGGGTCGTCCTGACGCGCGCTGACGAAGTCGTCACTTTCGTGAATCGCAACCTTGAACCCTACCGCGGGTATCACATTTTCATGCGCGCGCTGCCCAAACTGCTGAGGGCAAGGCCGGCATTGCGCGTGCTGATCGTCGGCGGCGATGGCGTCAGCTATGGCGCTCGCCCCCCGGCGGGGCAGTCGTGGAGGGACCTGTTCATTGCGGAGGTACGTCCGCAAATTTCCGGGGACGACTGGGCGCGCGTGCATTTTACGGGTCACCTGCCCTATGAGCATTTCGTCCCGTTGCTGCAGCTATCCACGGTGCATGTGTACCTCACCTATCCGTTCGTATTGTCCTGGAGCCTGCTCGAGGCCATGAGCGCCGGCTGCGCGGTCGTCGCCAGCGACACCGCCCCGCTGCGTGAGGTGATCCGGCATGGTCATACCGGCCGGTTGGTCGATTTCTTTGACGCCGATGCGCTCGCTGCAGAGGTGGCCGCGCTGCTGGCCGATTCGAATGCCCGGCAGCAGCTGGGTGTGAATGCGCGCGAGTTCGTACGCCAAAATTACGATTTGCGGACGGTCTGCCTGCCGGCGCAATTGCGTTGGGTCCAAGCGCTGGGCGATGCGCAGGCAGCACGATAGGCTGGGGGTATCAAGTCGGACGCCTTGCGGCCGATCATTCAGATTCGAGCGTTTTTATCTGCACTACGCATGTCCTCGTTTTCTTTTCAGGGTCACACCTACGAAATCATCGATTCTGCGCTGACCTGGCAGGAAGCCAGTGCAGAAGCGCAGCGTCGCGGCGGCTATCTGTCCGTCGTTTCGACTGCCGCAGAAAATCTCGCGATCTGCGAGAACGCGGTTCGACTGCTCGGCCGCGCGCCTTCTGCGCCGGACGGAGGCGGTTCGCGTTATGTGTGGCTCGGAGGTTCGGACGCAGCCGCGGAGGGCGAATGGCGCTGGAATGACGGCAGTTTCCTCGCCGGCCGCTACCAGAATTGGGGGCAGGGCCGATGGGGCGACGAGCCTGACGATGACGGTGGGCAGGATGCGCTGGCGATGGGGCTGGAGCGTTGGCCGAACGGCACAGGGGGACTCGGGGATGCGGGCCAGTGGAATGACCTGAGCCTGTCGAATCGCTTGTACTTCGTGGTTGAGTACGGTGCTTCGGATAATCCGCGGGTCGAGCTGGGCACGTTCTATGCATCTTTCACGATCAGGGCGCTTTCCCCGGAGTTGAGCGCGCTTTGCCTGACGGGTGCCACCGCCATCGGCGGCTATGGCAATGCGCTGGACAATACCTTGATCGGCAATACGGGAGGCAACCGGCTGTATGGGCTGGACGGCAATGATGTCCTTGACGGCGGCTTCGGAGCCGACCGTCTGGAGGGCGGAGCCGGTGATGACGAGTTATCCGGGGGCGCGGACAACGATCGCCTGTACGGAGGAGACGGCCGGGACTGGCTTGAAGGTGGCGCGGGTAGTGATCGATTCTGTTTTGATGCCAGTGCCCGGAATGATGCTGACACGGTGCTGGACTTCACTTCCGGCGCAGACCGGCTGTGCCTGAGCCGGAAAGCGTTTGGCCCTATCAAGACTCGCGCTCTGGCCAGCAGTTGGAATGCGGTCGGTACGAAGACACGCCTGATTCTGGACGCGGATAGCGAGACGCTGTATTTCGATGCCGATGGCAGCGGAGCCGCCGCGGCGGTGCCGATCGTGGTGCTGGTGGGCGTTGGCGATCTGCAGCCGCACGATGTGCAAATGTATTAACGCTTCAGTGCAGCGCTTTCGTTGTGCCGGATCTGCCCATCGCTACAGCCTCGCCATCCCGCATCCAGCCTGGCCATGCATCGAGGGGCCACTCGGCGCGGCGGAACAGGTTGAGGAGGATCTGCAGCAGTTGCCACGCATGGTTCTGTGTGAGCGCCAGCGTGGCAGGACCATCCGTCAGTTCCAGCGTGAGCAGTATGCGATCTTGCGACAGTCGAGCCCGGATCGACTCGAGTAGTGGCGCGGCGCGGGCATCGAGCTCTGGCACGGGCGGCTCCGGATCGCGTTTCAGCATGGCCGCCTGGTGACGGAAGCTGAGCAGGAGCTCTTTGGATCTCGACCCCTGGGCGGCGGCTGGCGTGCCGGATGGCGCAGGCCCGTCAGTGACGGCGGTCTTGTCCAGGTGGTCGCACAGCATCCTGACCAGCCTTCGGGCCAGTCGCTGGGTCAGCCACACGGCACAGAGTTCGCCGTCGAGTACCTGCACGCGACCCAGCAGCCTGTCTTCGGCGGCCGAATAATCGAGCGTGAGCTTGTCGAGCCGACGGGGGGCGGCTCGATCTGCGGGCTTGTCCGTCATTCTTCTTTCATGGCGGAAGCGATGCGCTTGGTCAGCGGATGCAGCAGGTAGGTCAGCAGCGAACGCTCGCCGGTCTTGATCAGCACTTCGGCGTTCATGCCGGGCTGCAGCTGGCGGTCGCCGAGCTGCTTGATGCCCTCGGGAGTCAGGCTGACGCGCGCCAGGTAGTACGACACGGTGCCGGCTGGCGTCTGTTCGGACACCACGTCGCTCGAGATCGAGTTGATCACGCCATCGACGACGAGCTGCGGCGTGCGGGCGAACGCGGAGAAACGCACCGCCACCGGGTCGCTGGCGCGTACGCGGTCGATCACCTGGGTGGGCACGCGCGCTTCCAGCACCACGCCTTCGTCTTTCGGCACGATGTCCATCAGCTTTTGACCGGGGCTTGCGACACCACCGACCGAAGCGATGGCCAGGCCGACGACTTGCCCGTCGACCGGGGCCTTGATCTTTACGCGCCCGAGTTCGGCCGTGATTGCGTCGAGCCTTTCGCGGCCTGCCTGCACCTCGCGGCGCACGTCGGCCAGCTGGCCCGCCACTTCCTTTGCGCCATCCGTCAGGCGCTGTGCCTTGCGCAGCCTGAGCTCGGCGATCGCGCGTTCGGTGCGTGTTTTCGAAGCGTTCAGTTCCGCCTGAATCGCGCTCAATTCGGCCTGTGACTGTTCCAGCGTCAGCACCTGGTTGCGCGGCACGTAGCCGTCAGCGGCGAGTTCGGCCATGTTCTTCAGCTGCTCACCCTGCTTCTGCGCTTGCAGCTTGCGGTTCTCCAGTTGCAGCCGCAGGCCAGCCAGCGTCGCCTCTTGCCCGGCGATGGATTCGTCGATCGCGGCCAGTTCGCTGCGCAGCGACGCGCGGCGCGACTGGAACAGCTGGGTCTGGGTGGCGATGTGCTGCCCGATTACGGGATCATCGCTGGCCGCCATCAGGTCCTTGTGAAAATTGATGCCTTCACGCCGCTCGAGCTCTGCCAGCAGCCGGCTCTCGGCCGCGCGCTGTCCCATGTAATTCTGGCGGATCGATTCGAAGTTGGCGCGGGTCGCGCCATCGTCGAGCTCGACCAGCGTGTCACCGGCCTTCACCCGCTGGCCTTCGCGCACCGTGACCTGGCGGATGATGCCGCCGGACTGGTGCTGGATGGTCTTGCGCTTGGTGTCGATGGCCACCGAGGCGACTGCCGGCACGCCCTCGTCGAGCGGCGCATAGGCGGCCCATGCGAGGAAGCCGCCGAAGCCCAGCACCAGCGCGATGACGCCCAGCCGGATGGTCGAGCGGGTGTCGGTGGGCAGGTCCGGCGTCAGTTCGACCACGTTGGTGGCGTCGCTGGCATTCTGCTTCGAGAGCTGCAGCGCGGAGTTTTTCATGTCGTTCTTTTCCTTGTCAGCGGACGGCGCCTGCCTGGGCAATCTGCCCGGACGTACCACCGATATCGATTTTTCCGAATTGGGCAATGCGTCCGTCGGCCATTACGACGACGCGGTCGGCGAGCGCCAGCAGGTTGCGCTGGTGCAGCACCATGAAGACGGTCTTGCCGGCGGCCTTCAGCTCGCCGATGGCGCGGGCCAGCGCGGCTTCGCCGACGTCGTCGAGGTTGGCGTTCGGTTCGTCCAGGACCACGAGGTCCGGCGAGCCATAGATCGCGCGCGCCAGCGCAAGCCTTTGCCGCTGACCGCCGGACAGCAGCCGGCCGGCCTGGCCGACCGGTGTGTCATAGCCTTGCGGCAGGCGCAGGATCATCTCGTGGATGTCGGCGCGCTTCGCCGCGTCGATGACGGCTTCCGAGTCGACCTCGGCGAAACGGCAGATGTTCTCGGCGACGGATCCGTCGAACAGCTCGATGTCCTGCGGCAGGTAGCCGATGTGGGGCCCGAGTTCGTCGCGCGACCAGTCGCGCAGGTCGACGCCGTCGAGCAGCACTTGCCCCGAGATGTGCGGCCAGATGCCGATCAGGCAGCGTGCGAGCGTCGACTTGCCCGCGCCCGACGGCCCGACGATGCCGATCACCTCGCCGGCCTCGAAGCGGATGTCGATCTTGTCGAGGATGGGGGCCTTGCGCTGCGGCGCGGTGGCTGACAGCTGGCGTACGGTGAGCTGGCCACGGACCTGTCCGGCCGTGTGGCTCGGCGATCGCTCCGGATATTTGTCGAGCAGGGCGCTGACGTCACGATAGGCCTGCTTTGCCTGGCCGAATTCCTTCCAGGCGCTGACCAGCACGGCGATCGGTCGGAGCGCATTCCCCATCAGGACGTTGGACGCGATCATGGCGCCCAGCGTCAGCTCGCCGCGGATCGCCAGCCATGCGCCAAGGGCGAGGATCAGCGACTGCTGGCTGTACTGGACGAATTTCGTGAGGGCAGCGGTCTTGCTGGCACGGGCCTGCGCCTGCCATTGAACGTTTGCATGCTCGCGGTACAGGAGCAGCCAGCGTCGCTTCAGGTTGCCCAGCATGCCCAGCGCCTCGACGACCTCGGCATTGCGCAGCTTGCCGGCGAGGTAGCTGCTGGTGTCGCCTTCGGCCGTGGTCGCGCGCTCCAGTTTCTTCGACGTCAGCCGGTTGTTGACGAACGCAAGCAGCGCAAGAAACACGGTAAAGCCCAGGCCGAACAGGCCCAGCAGCGGATGCATCGCGTACAGTACGGCCAGGTAGATCGGCGTCCACGGCATGTCGAACATCGCGATGATGCCGTTCCCGGTCAGGAACTGGCGCAGGCGCGTCAGCGAGGCGAAGGTGTTCACGTTGTCGCCGCGCGATTGCTCGAGGTTGGCTTCGAAGTTGGCGCGGAAGATGCGGGTGTTGAGCTGTTCGTCGAAACGAACACCGGCCCGTACCAGCAGGCGCGCGCGTATCCATTCGGCGAAGGCCATCACGGCGACGAACAGCGCGGTCAGCAGGGTCAATGCAACCAGCGTCACTTCGCTCTGGCTGAGCATCACGCGGTCGAACAGCTGCAGCATGTACAGCGTCGGCGCCAGCGTCAGCAGGTTGGCCACCAGGCTGAAGGCGCCGACCCACAGCAGCTCCTTGCGGAACGCCAGCAGCATGCGCGTCAGCGAAGGCAGCGGGGCGTGGGCCTTGGCGGGCAGTGTGATCGGGGTCATGCCGCACCTCCGGCGACCTGCACGCCGGCAGCTGCTGCCTTGGGAGCCGGCATCGCGCGCTGGGCGTTCGCCTTGCGCAACGCGGCCAGCACTTCGTCACGCGGGCCGAAAGCGGCGATCTGGCCATCGCGCAGCGCCAGGATCTTGTCGGCGGCCGGCAGCACGCTGGTGCGGTGCGTGATGATGATGGTGGTGCATTTGCGTGCCTTCAGGGACATCAGGGTATTCATCAGGGCTTGTTCGCCGGCCTCGTCGAGGCTGGAGTTGGGTTCATCGAGCAGTACGAAATTCGGGGTGCCGTAGATGGCGCGCGCGAGCCCGACCCGCTGGCGCTGCCCGCCGGACAGGATCGCGCCGTCGTCGCCGATGCGGGTCTCGAAACCGTTCGGCAGCGCCTTCACCATCTCGGTCAGGCCCACCAGTTCGGTCGCGAGCCGGACTTTCTCGAGGTCGATGTCGCCGAAGCGCGCGATGTTCTCGGCCAGCGTGCCGTCGAACAGTTCCACCGTCTGCGGCAGGTAGCCGAGGTGCGGGCCCAGCTCGTTCTTGCTCCATGCGTACAAGTCCGCGCCGTCCAGGCGCACCTTGCCGGAGACTGCCGGCCAGATGCCCATCAGGACACGGGCCAGCGTGGTCTTGCCGGCGGCGGACGGGCCGATCAGCATCAGGGTCTCGCCCGGCTGCAAAGCGAAAGTCACGCCGCGGATGATCGGCAGGTTCGAGCCGGGGGCGGGCGCGACCACGGCTTCGACCGACAATTTGCCTTGCGGCGCCGGCAGCGGCATGTGCTCGCTGTCCGCCGGGCCGGTACCGAGGAAGTCGTCGAGACGGCGGTAGGCATCGCGCGCATTCACCACGGCACGCCACTGGGCGACCAGTTGGACCAGCGGGGTCAGCACGCGGCCGCCCAGCGTGGACGCGACGATCATGATGCCGCCGCCGCCCAGCAAGAGGCCCTTGACGCTCAGCCAGCAGGACAGGCCGAGGATCAGCGAGCTTTGCATGGTCTGGATGAATTTCGATACGGCGGAGTTGGCGCCGGCAGTGTCGGATGCGGCAGCCTGCAGCTTGAGGAATTTGCGCTGACGCGCGATCCAGCGCTGGTAAATGCTCTCGCGCATGCCCATCGCCGAGATCACCTGTGCATTGCGCAGCACGCCGCTGGCGTAGGATTGCGCGGAAATCGCCGCCTGGTTTGCCTCGGTCAGCACGGGCATGGTCTTGCGCTCGGTGCTGAGCCCGATCAGGAATTGCACGACCGCGCCGATCAGGGCGACGACGCCGAGCCAGGGGTTGATGACGGAAACGATGATCAGGAAAAGCACCGACGAAGGCAGGTCCATCATCGCGGTGATTGCGGGCGAGCCGATGAAGTCGCGGACGGTGCGCAGGTCGTTGAATGGCTGGACCGAGCCTCCGCCCTGGCGCAGGCTGGCCGTGAACGAGGCGTCATGCAGCGGCTCGCGAATGGCCGCATCGACGCGCCAGCCTGCCTGCGCCAGCAGCCGGCCGCGCAGCACGTCCAGCACTTCCATCAGCACGTAGATGCCGATCACGCACAGCAGCAGCGACATCAGTGTGGTGACGCTGCGGCTGGATACCACGCGGTCATAGACCTCGAGCATGAAGATGGTCGGCGCCAGCACCAGCACACTGCTGGCGAGGCTGAAGCCGAGCGCCTTTCGGAAGATCGGCGCCTGCTCCCTGACGGTTCGTCGCAGCAGGGTGGCTTGCGGCTGGCTGGCCGTGTTCGGCGGCTTGGTGGTCATGCGACTTCTCCCAACTCTTTGACTTGATCGGCCGCGTCCTCGTCGGACAGGACCACATACTCGGGCAATGCTGTGGCGGCGCCTTGCTGATTCGCTTCTTTTGCGGGCGCGCCCTGGTCGGCGTCGGCGGCGAACACGAAGCGCAGCACGAACTGAGCGCCCTGGTTTTGCAGGCTGATTTCGCGCAGCCGCTCCTGTCGGAAGCGCGTTTCATCCGCGGTGCTGATGCTGAGGCGGAAGCGGATCCGGCCGTCGAGCGTCAGCATCGATACGACGCCGTCGCGGATGCTGAGCGTGTGGCGGTCGAAATACACGGGCGAGTTTGGCGAAAAACGCATCAGCGGCAGCGGACGTTCCCCCTGGCGCGCGATGTTGAACGGGCTGGCGGGCGTCTGGAACACCGCGCGGCAGGCGCGCGATACCGAATAGATCGCGTTGCATATCATTTGCGAGCCCAGCTGCGGAAAGCGCTCGCGCAGGCTGCGGTACACCAGGTGATGCAAGGCTACGCGGTTCCAGCAGCGTGTGTCGCGCACGACGGGCGCAATCGCATTGCATACATCGGCAAAGGCTTGCTGCAGCTGCCTCAGCTGAGTCGCCACGGCCGGAGGCGCGTTCAGCGGGATGGTGAGCGGCTCGGGCGCGCGCCCCGTCTTCATATAGGAGCGCTTGTGCGCGGCGCGCGGGGCGGCCTGTTTGGGTTGCATCGTTCTGGCGGTCCTATGGGTTCAGTGGGGCCCGGAGAGGGGGCGACCCGTGCTCAGGGACGCGCCTCGAAACAACCGGCGATCTTGCCCAGGTCCTGGTCCGTGAGCATGCCGGCGGCGGCATGCAGCCGCAGGTAGGCCAGCAGATAGCCGTGGCGTGCCTCGGACAGGTCGCGCCGCGCGGTGTAGAGCTGTTGCAGCGCGGTCAATACGTCCAGGTTGACCCGCTGTCCGCCGGCCACGCTCTTGCGGGTTGCTTCCACGGCCTCCGAAGCCGAGCGTACGGCCTGCTCCATCGCCCCCATGCGAATGCGGCTGCTGGCGACCAGCTGGTACTGCTTGCGCACTTCGACCAGCGCCTTCTGCAGCGCTGCGTCAAGCTCGGCCTGGCCGGCACCGAGGCGGGCCGCAGCCTGCCGCGTTTGTGCGTTCACGCCACCGCCACTGTAAATCGGCAGCGACATTTGCACACCGATCGCATTGATGGTCGATTGCTGATTGAAGGTGAACAGGGAATCGGAGGTGTTTCGGCTGTGCGACGCAACCAGGTCGACGCGCGGATAATGGCCCGCGCGGTTGCGCTCGACCTCGGTTTGCGCATAGTCGACCGAATAGCGCTGCGCGCGTACTGCAGGGTTGTTCGCGGTCGCCAGCGCTTCCCACTCGGCCAGGGTCGCCGGTGCCATCGGCAATTCCGGCAAGATCGCCGCCAGCGTATCCAGCGCGCCGGGATCGCCGCCGACGATGACTGCAAGCTCGTCGCGGCGGTTCGACA
>JACCDS011184148.1_pt1 | contig 19325 bp, 13 predicted proteins | sample 7446441 | NCBI WGS metagenome assembly JACCDS01 (sample SAMN15323445, study PRJNA562643) | freshwater metagenome | isolation source: river surface water | place: USA:Blue River Watershed | collected 2017-08-17
CCAGGTTCATGATGTCTTTCGGGAAGTCCTTGCCGACCAGCACGCCGGTACGGAAAGTCACGCCTTCGGCTTTCATCTGCTCGACACGGAGATCGATGTGCGACTTCTCCATCTTGAAGTCGGGAATGCCGTAACGCAGCAGGCCGCCGACGCGATCATTTTTCTCGAACACGGTCACATCATGACCGGCGCGCGAAAGCTGCTGTGCTGCAGCCATGCCTGCTGGGCCCGCACCGACGACGGCGACCTTCTTGCCCGTCCTCGCTGCGGCCGGCTGCGGTACGACCCAGCCGTTTTCCCAGCCTTTGTCGATGATGAAGTGCTCGATCGACTTAATGCCGACCGGATCGCTATTGATGCCGAGCGTGCACGCTGACTCGCACGGCGCCGGGCAGATACGGCCGGTGAACTCCGGGAAGTTGTTGGTCGAGTGCAGGACGTCGAGCGCTTCGCGGTAGTTGCCGTTGTAAACGAGATCATTCCAGTCCGGGATGATGTTGTTGACCGGGCAGCCGTTATTGCAGAACGGGATGCCGCAATCCATGCAGCGTGCGCCCTGCACCTTCGCATCAGCGTCGGACAGATGCAGCACGAATTCCTTGTAATGCTTCAGGCGCGAACCCGGAGCTTCGCTCGCCTCTTGCAGGCGCTGGTATTCCAGAAAACCGGTGACTTTACCCATGTTGTTCTCTTCTCTGCTTTTGTCTGCTTACGCGGTGACTTTGTCCTTGGCCTGCGCTGCGGCATGCATCTCGCCCAGCGCGCGCTTGTACTCGATCGGGAAGACCTTGACGAACTTGGCGCGTGCGTTGCTCCAGTCATCGAGCAGCGTGCGCGCGCGCGTGCTGCCGGTGTGCTTGAAGTGACGCTCGATCAGACCCTTCAGGATCGCCTCATCGGTCTGACGCTCGCCGCCGCGGGTCAGGCTGTGCCAGCCGGACTTCGCGATGGTCGATTCCTGCTCGGACGCGGTCAGTACCGGCTCCAGCGCCACCATCGCCATGTTGCATTTCTTCGCGAACGAACTGTCTTCGTCATACACGTAGGCGATTCCACCCGACATACCGGCAGCGAAGTTGCGGCCGGTGGTACCCAGCACGACTACGGTACCGCCGGTCATGTATTCGCAGCCATGATCGCCGGTGCCCTCCACTACCGTGACCGCACCGGAGTTACGCACGGCGAAGCGCTCGCCACCGACGCCGTTGAAGAAGGCCTCGCCTGCGATCGCACCATACAGCACGGTGTTACCGATGATGATGTTGTCGACGGCACGACCGCGGAACTCGGTGTTCGGGCGCACGATGATGCGGCCGCCTGACAGGCCCTTGCCTACATAGTCATTGCCTTCGCCAACGAGGTCGAAGGTGACGCCATGCGCGAGGAATGCGGCAAACGACTGGCCGGCTGTGCCTTGCAGCTGAATGTGGATGGTGTCATCCGGCAGGCCTTCATGGCCGTACTTCTTCGCCACTTCGCCCGACAGCATCGCGCCAGCGGTGCGGTTCAGGTTCTTGATCGGCGAGATGAACGACACTTTCTCGCCACGCTCGATCGCCGGCTTCGCCTGTGCGATCAGCTTGTGGTCGAGCGCCTTGTCGAGGCCATGATCCTGCGTCGCGACATGATGACGCGCCTCATCGCCCGTTTGCGGGATGTAGAAGATCTTGCTGAAATCCAGACCCTTCGCCTTCCAGTGGCTGATCGCCTTCGATTTGTCGAGCAGGTCGGCACGGCCGATCAGTTCGTCGAAGCTGCGGATGCCCAGCTGCGCCATGATCTGGCGTGCTTCTTCGGCGACGAAGAAGAAGTAGTTCACCACATGCTCGGGCTTGCCCTGGAACTTGGCACGCAGCACCGGATCTTGCGTTGCAACGCCGACCGGACAGGTGTTCAGATGGCACTTGCGCATCATGATGCAGCCTTCGACGACCAGCGGTGCGGTCGCGAAACCGAATTCATCAGCACCGAGCAGCGCGCCGATCACGACGTCGCGACCCGTCTTGATCTGGCCATCGGTCTGTACGCGGATACGACCACGCAGACCGTTCAGCACCAGCGTCTGCTGCGTCTCGGCCAGGCCGAGTTCCCATGGCGTGCCGGCATGCTTGATCGACGACAGCGGCGACGCGCCAGTACCACCGTCATGGCCGGCGATCACCACGTGGTCGGCCTTGCACTTGGTGACGCCGGCGGCCACCGTGCCCACGCCGACTTCGGACACCAGCTTGACCGAGATGTCCGCCTTTGGGTTCACGTTCTTCAGGGCGTGGATCAGCTGCGCGAGATCTTCGATCGAATAGATGTCATGGTGCGGCGGCGGCGAAATCAGGCCAACGCCCGGCACCGAGAAGCGCAACTTTGCGATGTACTCGGACACCTTGTGACCCGGCAGCTGACCGCCCTCGCCGGGCTTGGCGCCCTGCGCCATCTTGATCTGGATCTGGTCGGCCGAGGTCAGGTATTCGGTGGTGACACCAAAACGACCGGACGCGACCTGCTTGATCTTGGAGCGCAGCGAATCGCCTGGCAGCAGTTCGATATCTTTTTCAACACGATCCTGACCGATCAGAGAAGCCAGCGTGTCGCCCTTCTTGATCGGGATACCACGCAGCTCGCTGCGGTAACGGGCTTCGTCCTCGCCGCCTTCGCCGGTGTTGGACTTGCCTCCGATACGGTTCATCGCGATCGCCAGCGTCGAATGCGCTTCGGTCGAGATCGAGCCGAGGGACATCGCGCCAGTGGCGAAACGCTTCACGATCTCTTTCGCCGGTTCGACTTCGTCGATCGGGATCGCCTTGGCCGGATCGAGCTTGAATTCGAACAAGCCGCGCAGCGTCATATGACGCTTCGACTGGTCGTTGATGATCTGCGCGTACTCTTTGTAGGTGCTGAAATTGTTCGAACGGGTCGAGTGCTGCAGTTTTGCAATCGCATCTGGCGTCCACATATGGTCTTCGCCGCGCACGCGGAAGGCGTATTCACCGCCGGCGTCGAGCGCATTCGCCAGCACCGGGTCGGTACCGAAAGCCAGCTTGTGCAGGCGCATCGCTTCTTCCGCCACTTCGAACACACCGATACCTTCAACGTTCGATGCGGTGCCACGGAAGTACTTTTCCACCAGCGATTTGTTCAGACCAATCGCTTCGAAGATCTGCGCACCGCAGTACGACATGTAGGTCGAGATACCCATCTTCGAGAAGACTTTCATGAGGCCCTTACCAACGGCCTTTTGGAAGTTGTAGATCGCCTTCTCAGCGGACAGGTCGCCCGGCAGGCCGCGGGCCATGTCGACGAGCGTATCCATCGCGAGGTACGGATGGATCGCTTCGGCGCCGTAGCCGGCCAGCAGCGCGAAGTGATGCGTCTCGCGTGCGGAGCCGGTCTCAACGACGAGGCCGGTCGATGTGCGCAGGCCCTTGCTGACCAGGTGCTGGTGGATCGCGGAGGTCGCGAGCAGCGCGGGAATGGCGACATGGTCCTTGCCGATATTGCGGTCCGACAGGATCAGGATGTTATGGCCCGACTTGACTGCGTCGACCGCTTGCGCGCACAGCGATGCGAGACGCGCTTCGACGCCTTCTTTGCCCCAAGCTGCCGGATAGCAGATGTCCAGTTCGAACGAACGGAACTTGCCGCCGGTGTGCGCGCTGATGTTGCGCAGGCGCGTGATGTCCTTGTAATCGAGGATCGGCTGAGCGACTTCGAGCCGTATCGGCGGATTGATGTTGTTGGTGTCGAGCAGGTTCGGCTTCGGGCCGATGAACGACACCAGCGACATCACCATCGCTTCGCGAATCGGGTCGATCGGCGGGTTCGTCACCTGCGCGAACAGCTGCTTGAAGTAGTTGTAGAGCGGCTTGTTCTTATTCGACATGACGGCCAGCGGCGAGTCATTGCCCATCGAGCCGGTCGCTTCTTCACCGGCGACGGCCATCGGCGCCATCAAGAACTTCAGGTCTTCCTGCGTGTAGCCGAAGGCCTGCTGGCGGTCGAGCAGCGTCGCCTTGTCAGCGCGCTTCTCGGCGTCGACCTTCAGGTCGTCGAGCTTGACGCGGACCGACTCGATCCACTGCTTGTAGGGCTTCGCGCTGGCGTAGGTGTCTTTCAGTTCCTTGTCGTCGATGATGCGGCCGGCGTCGAGGTCGATCAGGAACATCTTGCCCGGCTGCAGGCGCCACTTCTGCACGATCTTCGAATCCGGAATCGGCAGCACGCCGGATTCGGATGCCATCACGACGAGGTCGTCGTCGGTCACGAGATAACGCGCGGGGCGCAAACCGTTACGGTCGAGCGTGCCGCCGATGTGGCGGCCGTCGGTAAAGGCCATTGCCGCGGGGCCGTCCCACGGCTCCATCATCGCAGCGTGATATTCGTAGAAGGCGCGACGGCTCTCGTCCATTAGCGTGTGGTTTTCCCACGCTTCAGGAATCATCATCATCATGGCCTGAGCGATCGGGTAACCAGCCATCACCAGCAGCTCGAGCGCGTTGTCGAAGCAGGCGGTGTCGGACTGGCCTTCATAGATCAGCGGGAAAAGCTTCTGCAGATCGTCGCCGAGCACGGCAGACTTCATCACGCCTTCGCGCGCGCGCATCCAGTTGAAGTTGCCCTTGACGGTATTGATCTCGCCGTTGTGCGCCAGCAGGCGATACGGGTGTGCAAGCGGCCATTCCGGGAAGGTATTGGTCGAGAAACGCTGGTGCACCAGCGCGAGAGCAGAAATGCAGCGCGGATCCTGCAGATCCTTGTAGTAGACACCGACCTGGTCAGCCAGCAGCAGGCCTTTGTAGACGACGGTACGTGCCGACATCGATGGCACGAAAAATTCTTTGCCATGCAACAGGTTCAGTGCCTGAATCGCATGTCCGGACGACTTGCGGATTACGTACAGCTTGCGCTCGAGCGCATCGGTGACCATCACATCCGGACCACGGCCAATGAAGATCTGGCGAATGATCGGCTCTTTTTCACGGACGGTCGGCGACATCGGCATGTCGCGATCGATCGGCACATCACGCCAGCCCAACACGACCTGACCTTCGGCGTGCACGGCGCGCTCGATCTCCTGCTCGCATGCAAGACGCGATGCATGTTCCTTTGGAAGAAACACCATGCCGACACCATATTCGCCCGGCGGCGGCAGTGTGATGCCCTGCTTTGCCATCTCTTCGCGGTAATACTGGTCGGGGATCTGAATGAGAATACCGGCACCGTCGCCCATCAGCGGGTCGGCGCCGACGGCACCGCGGTGATCCAGGTTCTTCAGGATGAGCAGACCCTGCTCGACGATCGAATGAGTTTTCTGACCCTTGATATGGGCAATGAAACCGACGCCGCAAGCGTCATGTTCGTTTTTGGGATCGTAAAGGCCTTGCGCTTGCATCGCGGTGCTCCAAAACATTCGAAGAGGCCAAAAGGATAGTGCAATGCAATAAGGACTTCAATGAAAATAAATTAGGGTCAGTACCTAAATTAATCCGGCGTCAATCTGGCGCAAATTAAATTAGGGACAGACCGAAGCTGGGCGCCGCACTTGCCCGAGATCGGGCGAATCAGCCCGCCCCATTTCCGGTGGGCGAGGAAAGGAGTTCGGCCTTCGGGGCGGCCTTCTCTTCAGCCTTTGCCGGCCGACCACGCCGGGCCGGTTGCAGCCGCCGGTCGGTGAGTTTTGCCAGCGACGCCTTGAATGCTTGCGATCCCAGCGCCCAGCCGCGGCTGGTCGCCTGCTCGATCGCATCGGCCACCTTGCGGTCGGGCGCATGCGCACAGAACCGCTGATAGGCGGTTTCACGATCAAACGGGGTATTGCCCAATTTCCAGTACGCCGCATGATCTGTCAGCCACGCCTGCTTGCGCAGGCCGAGATGATGCGCATGGCTTGACCAGGGATAGCTCACCATGTCGGCAGCCAGCCCGGCCTTCACCGGCTGATACTCCAGCAGCCGGATGCATTCCATGAAGTAGGCGTCGGCATCGACCACCGTGGCACGGTAACGCCCCTCCCAGAGACTGCCTGAGCGGCGGTGACGCGAATTGAAAAAGGGAACATAGCGCCGACCCAGCGCCTGCATCAATTTGCCAAGACCGGGTTCGTCCGAGGGCGTAACCAGTAATTGAACGCGACTGGGCAGCAGCACATAACCGTGGATCGCCACCCGATACTGCCGCGCGGCGTCGCGCAGCCAGTCGAGGAATTGCTGATGGTCGGTGTCATCGATAAACACCGACTGTTCGTTATTGCCGCGCGCAACGACATGATGCAGGTGATTCGCAACGACCAGCCGGGGTAGCCGTGCCATGCCTGCGCCTGCGCGGGTGAGAAATCAGATCAGAACGGAATATCGTCGTCTTCGATATTGATGTTAGACGGCTGGCGTGCCGGTGCGCGTGCGGGCGCCTGTGCCGGTGCACGTGCCGGAGCACCACCGCCATAGCCGCTGTCATCCATCTGCGCCGCACCGCCGCCCATACCCTGACGGCTGCCGAGCATCTGCATGGTGTCAGCAACGATCTCGGTCGAGTATTTTTCGATACCGTCCTTGTCGGTGTATTTGCGCGTGCGCAGCTTGCCTTCGATGTAGACCTGCGATCCCTTCTTCAGATACTGGCCAGCGATCTCCGCAAGCTTGCCAAAGAATGAAATACGGTGCCATTCCGTGGCTTCTTTCTGCTCGCCGGTCGCCTTGTCCTTCCACTTGTCGGTGGTCGCGACGGCGATGTTGGTCAGCGCATCACCACTCGGCATATAGCGCGTCTCAGGATCGCGTCCGAGGTTGCCGACGATGATGACCTTGTTGACGGATGCCATACGTATCTCCCGAGTGGAAAGCAGAAAGAGGAAAGAAAATCAGGTGGGAACCGCTGCGCGCTTTGCACGGCGCGGCAGGTTCTTCATGGAAGCTGCAATTATAAGCCAGGCCACTGTGAGCAGACAGCCGGCAGTGAACACGGCCGGCCCGCCGAAATGCTGCGCCAGCAAGCCGCCGCCGGCACCGCCGGCAAACAGGCCGATCGCCTGCATCGTGTTATACACACCGAGCGCCGCACCGCGCGCGCCCGCAGGCGCCATCCGCGATACCAGCGACGGCTGGCTCGCCTCGAGAATATTGAATGCAATGAAGAAGGCCAGCAGCAACATCACCAGCAGGCTGAACGACAGCTGGGCCTCGACGACGGCAGCGCGCAAGCCGAGCTCCACGACCAGCAGCAACGCAATCGCCGATACGAATACCAGCTTCATTCTGCCGGTCTTCTCGCCGACGAAAATCGGCGGCAGCATCAGCACGAACGAGACCAACACCACCGGCAGATAGAGTTTCCAGTGCTCGTTGATCGGCAGGCCGCCCGCATTCACCAGCACGTTCGGCAGCACGACGAACATCGACATCTGGATCGCATGCAGCGCAAAGACACCGAAATTCATCCGCATCAGCTCGGGGTCGCGCAGTACTTGCAGGAAGGAGGCTCGCTCTGGCGAGCGCGGCGGCGCGGGCGGCACAATGAACAGCACGACACCAATCGCTGCTGCCGCCAGCACGGCCACCAGCAGGAACATGCCACTCATGCCAATGCCGGTGTACAGCAACGGTGACGCTACCAGCGATGCTGCATAGGTCAGGCCAATCGAGGCGCCGACCAGCGCCATCGCCTTGGTGCGATGCTCGTCGCGGGTCGAATCAGCAATCAGCGCCGTGACCGCTGCTGACACCGCGCCAGCGCCCTGCACCGCACGGCCAATGACGACCCAAATCACATGCGTGTCGATTACCGCAATCAGCGAACCGATAATGAACAGAATCAGGCCAATGATGATCACAGGCTTGCGGCCATAGCGATCGGATGCCATGCCAAAAGGAATCTGGCCGATCGCCTGCGTCAGGCCGTACATTCCCAACGCCAGTCCAACCAGCATCGCATGCTCGCCGCCAGGCAGTGACTTTGCATGTACCGCAAACACCGGCAGGATCAGGAACAGGCCGAGCATCCGCAGCCCGAAAATCGATGCGAGCGATACGCTGGCCCGGATCTCGGTGGCGGTCATGCGATTTGAACTGGCTTCCTGGCGAATTGACATGGCGGGATTGTGCGGCTGGCGCACCGCCCAGGTGCGCCGGAAATAGGGATCTAACGGGCGTTGAAAACCCGCTATAGTAACAGGTTGACTCGCACCCACCGATCTGGAATTTTGGCAAAAAGGCACGCATTCCGATCACACTGCAGACAGGCCACATGGAAGAAATTCGCATCCGGGGCGCACGCACCCACAACCTGAAGAACATCAGCCTGGAGCTACCGCGTAACAAGCTGATCGTCATTACTGGCCTGTCCGGCTCGGGCAAGTCATCGCTCGCTTTTGACACGCTGTATGCGGAAGGCCAGCGCCGTTACGTCGAATCGCTATCGGCATATGCGCGGCAGTTTCTGCAACTGATGGAGAAGCCCGATGTGGACCTGATCGAGGGCCTGTCGCCGGCGATTTCAATCGAGCAGAAAGCAACCTCGCACAACCCGCGCTCAACCGTGGGCACCGTCACTGAAATCCATGACTACCTGCGTCTGCTGTATGCTCGCGTGGGTACGCCGTATTGCCCAGACCATCCGGAAAATCCTCTGGCTGCGCAATCGGTATCGCAGATGGTTGACTCTGTGCTGGCGATGCCCGAGGACACGAAGCTGATGATCCTCGCGCCCGTGGTGGCCAATCGCAAGGGCGAACATACCGACCTGTTCGAGCAGATGCAGGCACAGGGCTTCGTGCGCTTTCGCATTCAGAGTGGCACCGGCGCGGCGAAGATCTACGAGGTGGACGACCTGCCGAAACTGAAGAAGACGGAGAAGCATACGATCGATGTCGTGATCGATCGCGTGAAGGTCCGCGCCGATATCAAGCAGCGTCTTGCTGAAAGCTTCGAGACCTCGCTGCGGCTGGCGGACGGGCGCGCAATTGCGCTGGAGATGGACTCAGGTCGCGAACAGCTCTTCTCGAACAAGTTCGCGTGCCCGACCTGTGGCTACTCGCTGCAGGAACTTGAGCCGCGCCTGTTCTCGTTCAATAATCCGATGGGTGCCTGCCCGGAATGCGATGGCCTCGGCCACATCGAGTTCTTCGATCCGAAGCGCATTGTCGCGTTTTCGAATCTGTCGCTGGCTTCCGGCGCGGTGAAAGGCTGGGACCGCCGCAACCAGTTTTATTTCACGATGCTGTCGTCGCTGGCGAAGCATTACGATTTCGATATCGATACACCATTCGACAGCCTGCCCGCAAAAGCGCAGGAGGTGGTGCTGTACGGCTCCGGCAAGGAAAAAGTGCCGTTCGCGTATATCAACGAGCGTGGCCGCACGGTGATCCGCGAGCATACGTTCGAGGGTGTCGTGAACAATCTCGAACGGCGTTATCGCGAAACCGATTCGATGGCCGTCAAGGAAGAGCTCGCGAAGTTCATCAATGAGAAGGAGTGCCCGCAGTGCCACGGCGCGCGCTTGCGCGTCGAGGCGCGTTACGTGAAAGTCGGCAACGGTGCGCAGCAGCGCGCAATCTTCCAGGTCGCCGAGATGCCACTGCGCGAGACGCTGGAATTCTTTGAGCACCTGAAACTGAAAGGCGCGAAGAAAGAAATCGCCGACCGGATCATCAAGGAAATCGTGTCGCGGCTGCGCTTCCTGAATAACGTCGGCCTCGACTATCTGTCTCTCGACCGCAGCGCCGATACCTTGTCCGGCGGCGAGGCACAGCGCATTCGCCTCGCGTCACAGATAGGCTCAGGCCTGACCGGCGTGATGTACGTCCTCGATGAACCATCGATCGGCCTGCACCAGCGCGACAACGACCGACTGATCGCGACGCTGAAACATCTGCGCGACCTTGGCAATACGGTGCTAGTGGTCGAGCATGACGAAGACGCCATCCGCTGTGCTGACCATGTCGTCGACATGGGGCCGGGCGCCGGCGTGCATGGCGGCGAAGTGATCGCACATGGCACGCTGCCCGATATCCTGAAGCATCGCGACTCGCTGACCGCGCAATACCTGAACGGCACGCTGGAAATCGAAGTGCCGCGACAGCGCACGCCCATCGATGCGAAGAAAAAGTTGGTCATCCGCGGTGCGCGCGGCAACAATCTGAAGAACGTGATGCTGGAACTGCCGGTCGGTCTGCTGACCTGCGTGACCGGGGTATCCGGCTCGGGCAAGTCGACACTGGTCAATGACACGCTGTACCACGTGCTCGCGCGCCACTTGTACGGTTCACAGGCCGAGCCAGCTGCGCATGACAGCGTGTCTGGGCTAGAGCATTTTGACAAGGTGATTGCCGTCGATCAGGCACCGATCGGCCGCACGCCGCGCTCGAACCCGGCCACTTACACCGGCTTATTCACACCGATCCGCGAGCTATTCTCGACCGTACCGCAAGCGAAGGAACGCGGCTACACGGCCGGACGCTTCTCGTTCAACGTCAAGGGCGGTCGTTGCGAGGCCTGCCAGGGTGACGGCGTGCTGAAAGTCGAGATGCACTTCCTGCCCGATGTCTATGTGCCTTGCGATGTCTGCCACGGCAAGCGCTACAATCGCGAAACGCTTGAGGTGCAGTACAAAAGCAAGAACATCTCGGACGTGCTGGACATGACAGTCGAAGACGCGTTTGAATTCTTCAAACCGGTCCCGATGGTCGCCCGCAAGCTGCAGACACTGCTCGATGTCGGCCTTGGCTACATTCGCCTCGGCCAGAGTGCGACAACACTGTCAGGCGGCGAGGCGCAACGCGTGAAGCTGTCGCTGGAGCTGTCCAAGCGCGACACCGGACGCACGCTGTACATCCTCGACGAACCAACCACGGGCCTGCACTTCCACGATATCGCGCTGCTGCTGAAAGTGATTCACCGGTTGCGCGACCAGGGCAATACGGTCGTGATCATCGAACACAATCTCGACGTGATCAAGACCGCCGACTGGCTGGTCGACCTCGGCCCCGAAGGCGGCGCCGGCGGCGGCGAGATCATTGCCACGGGCACGCCGGAAGACGTTGCGAAGGCCTCCGTCAGCTTCACCGGCAAATACCTCGCACCGATGCTGGTGCAGAAGAAGGAAAAGAAACGGGCTTGACGCTCGTCAGATGGATGGATCTGCGTGCAGTCAGAGGCCCATCCAAAGCCCTAAAGGAACAAATCCCAGCGCCGCGATATTACCCAACATAACAATGCCGGCCACCTTGTCCGGCTCCTGCTGATAGGACTCGGCGACGATGAAGCTGAATACGGCGGGCGGCAGCGATGCGAACAAATACATCTGTCCGCGCTGAATGGCCGTCAATGTCAGCATCTGGTCGAGGCCGATCGCGACGGCCAGGCCTGCCAGCGGACACAGCAGCGCACCGGCGAGACCGATGCGCCAGCTGCAGAAATTCACGTCGAGCATGCGCACGCCCAGTCCGAGCAGCATCAGCGGGATGCTCGCCTCGCCCAGCATGCGCAGCGCCTGCATCAGTTCTGCGGGCAATCTCAGCTTCAGTACGGCAAACAGCATGCCGGTCATCATCGCCAGCATCATCGGGCTCTTGAACATGCCCAGCGTCGCGCTGCGCGTGGTGTGCCGTCCGCTTTCGAGAATGTGGATGCCGACCGTGAAGTAGACCAGGCTGCCGGCCATGAACATCGCTGCCGCTTCGGACAGGCCGGACGGACCAAATGCGAGGATGGCCAGCGGTATGCCCATGTTGCCGCAATTGTTGTAGATCATCGGTGGCACAAAGGTGCGCACGTCGTAGCCGAAGAAGCGTGCGACGGGCCACGCGAGCACACCCGAACCGAGCGAGATCAGGCCGCCGGCGAGCATTAGCGGCAGGTTCGCTGCCACGTCGAAGTCCTTCGATGCGAGCGCTGAAAAGAGCAGCAGCGGGCACAGCAGTTCGGCGCTGTAGCGGTTGACTGCTGCCATCTCGCGCTTGATGACCTCGCCGCGCAGACGCGCATACGTATAGCCAACTGCGACGGTCAGGAGAACAGGGAAAATGATGCTGAGAATGCGCTGGAAGGCTTCCATGAATTTCTAAGTTTTTTGTTCAGAGCAGACGTGTGCGCGCGCGTTCGACGGCCTCGGCGGTACCGCGCAACACAACGACATCACCGGCCTCAAGCCGGGTGTCGAGAGAAAAGGGAAGGCGGTTTTTGCCGCGCCTTACGGCGGTCACTTCGGCGCCCAGCTCAGACAGGCCGAGCTCGGAAAACTGCCGGCCGATCGCGGCTGCGCTTTCGTTCAGCGCGACTGAGTGCAGCCGGACCTGCAACCGATCGTCATCGTCGGGCAAATCGTCGATGCCATGGAAATAACCGCGCATCGATGCATAGCGCTCGCTACGCGCGCGCTGCACGCGATGCACCACTCGCCGCAGCGGCACGCCGACCACGACCAGTGCATGCGACGCCAGCATCAGGCTGCTCTCCAGCGTCTCCGGCACCACTTCGTCGGCGCCGCCGGCGCGCAGCTTATCCAGATCGGTCTCGTCCGCGCTGCGCACGATGGCCGGTAACGTTGGCGCGAGCTCGTTAGCGAAGTGCAGCGTGCGCAGGGCCGCTTGTGTATCCGCGTAGGTCACCACCAGCGCAGCAGCACGATGAATGCCGGCAGCGATCAGGCTCTCGCGGCGCGACGTATCGCCGTAAGACACTTTCGCGCCGGCTGCCTGCGCCTCCTGCACACGCTGAGGATCGAGGTCGAGCGCGTGATAGGAAATGTTCTCCTCCTCAAGCAGGCGCGCGATACTCTGCCCGGTGCGGCCAAAGCCCGCGATGATCACGTGCTTTTTCTGGCCCATCGTCCGTGTGGCCAGACTGGTCAGCGCGAGCGACTGCTGCATCCATTCATTGCGCGAGAGCCGCAGCGCGATGCGGTCGGCATTCGCAATCAGCAAAGGCGTGACCAGCATCGACAGCACCATCGCCGCCAGGATCATCTGTGCCATACTGCTGTCCACCAAGCCGAGGCCGCTGGCCTGGCTCAGCAACACGAAGCCGAATTCGCCGCTCTGCGCGAGCGCGAGTCCGGTGCGGATCGCAACGCCGGCCGATGCGCCGAACAACCGTGCCAGCAAAGCGATGATGCCGAATTTCAGCAATAGCGGCACCAGCAGCAGGGCGAGCACTAGTGGCAGATTGCTGAAGACCAGCCGCATGTCGAGCATCATGCCGACCGATATGAAAAACAGTCCGAGCAGCACATCGCGGAAAGGCTTGATGTCTTCTTCCACCTGCAGCCTGAACTCGGTCTCCGAAATCAGCATGCCGGCGATGAATGCGCCGAGCGCCAGCGAGAGTCCGGCGATTTCAGTGATCCAGGCGGCACCGAGTGTGACCAGCAGCAGGTTCAGCATGAACAGTTCCTGCGAGCGGCGCTGCACGACGATGCGGAACCAGCGGCGCAGCAGAATCTGTCCGAACGACAGCAGCAGCGCCAGCACAAACATCGCCTTCACTGCGGCCAGTCCAAGGTCGGTGGCGAGGTCGGCGCCCGGCCGCGCAAGTGCCGGAATCAGGATCAGCAAGGGGACGACCGCCAGATCCTGAAACAGCAGGACCGCAGTGATGCGCCGTCCGTGCTCGCTCTCCAGCTCCAGCCGCTCGGTCAGCAGCTTGAGCACAATCGCGGTCGACGACAGCGCCAGCGCGCTGCCCAGCGCAAAGGACGCCCCCAGGCCCGGCGTGAAATAGTCGGGCAGCAGCCAGCCCAGTGCCGTGCTGCCGGCCATGATGGCGGCAATCGTCAAGACTACCTGCGCCATCCCCAGGCCGAACACATTGCGGCGCATCGCCTTCAATTTGGGTAGCGAGAACTCGAGCCCGATCGAGAACATCAGGAACACCACACCGAATTCGGCCAGCGTGCTGGTCGCGGTACTTTCCGAAGCCAATCCGAGCGCATGCGGCCCGATCAGCACGCCGACCGACAGGTAACCCAGCATCGGCGGCTGTTTCATTATCCGGAACGCGACCACGCCGAGCACGGCGGCGACCAGCAGGATCAGCGTGATTTCCAGAGTGGAGTGCATGGGGAAGATGACGGCAGCTTAGGTGCAGATCAGGCGCGGATTCGGGCAATTTGCCGCGCAGTCTCTCGGCCCGCCCGGGCGAGGATTTCTTGCGTCTGGCAGGTTTTTTGCTTTACGTATTCGGCTATACTCTCCGCATGAGTGTAACGCATGAGAAAAATTATTCGCAGCAATTTGACAACGCGGCGGGTCGCCGTGCGCTGCAACTTGCCGAACAGACGCTGCAAATCGAAGCCGACGCGATCCTTGCGCTGAAGTCGCGGCTCGCATCGTCCCCGGACCATGCGTTCGCACGCGCTACTGCGCTGCTGCTCGGCTGCAGCGGGCGGGTTGTCGTGTCAGGTATGGGCAAGTCCGGGCATATAGCGCGGAAGATCGCGGCCACACTGGCGTCGACCGGTACACCGGCGATGTTCGTCCACCCCGGCGAAGCAGCCCATGGCGACCTGGGCATGGTCACCCATGCCGACGCGGTGATCGCTATCTCGAATTCCGGCGAGTCCGATGAATTGCTGGCCATCGTACCGGTCATCAAGCGGCTCGGCGCCAAAATGATCTCGATGACCGGCCGTGCGGACTCCTCGCTTGCCCGGCTCGCCGATGTCCATCTCGATATCGGCGTCGACCGCGAAGCCTGTCCGCTGAACCTCGCGCCGACCGCCAGCACCACCGCGACCCTGGCGATGGGTGATGCCCTGGCCGTGGCCCTGCTGGATGCGCGCGGCTTTCGCGAGGAAGATTTCGCGCGCTCTCATCCGGGCGGCGCGCTCGGCCGCCGGCTGCTAACCCATGTGCGCGACATCATGCGTACCGGGGAAGCTATTCCGATAGTGACACCTGAGCTGCCGCTGACGCAGGCGCTGCTCGAAATTACCCGCAAAGGCATGGCGATGACGGCCATCGTCGATGCCGAATCACGCGTGCTCGGCATCTTCACCGACGGCGATCTGCGCCGGCTGATCGAACAAGGCCGGAATTTTTCCGGCACAACCATCCGCGACGTCATGCACGCGAATCCGCGTGTGATCGCACCGGACCAGCTGGCCGTCGAGGCGGTCGAACTGATGGAAGAATTCCGGATAAATCAGGTGCTCGTCACCGATGCCGCCGGCAAGCTGGTCGGCGCGCTACATATTCACGACCTGACTCGCGCAAAGGTGATCTGATGAATTCCGCCAGCCACGCCGCCTCCGAACGCGCTGGCCGCGTGAAGCTGATGATTTTCGATGTCGACGGTATCCTCACCGACGGCGGCCTGCGCTATGGCCCCGACGGCGAGCTGTTCAAGACCTTCAATGTGCTCGACGGCCATGGCATCAAGCTGCTGCAGCAATCAGGCGTGAAGGCGGCCATCATCAGCGCACGCAACTCTCCGGTCGTCGCGAAACGTGCGGGGGACCTCGGCATCGCGGTGCTGATTCAAGGCGTACATGACAAGCACAGCGCTTTCGAACAGGTGCTGAACGAACTGAAGCTTGTGCCATTGGACTGCGGCTTCATGGGCGACGATGTGATCGACCTGCCGGTGATGACGCGTGTCGCGTTTGCAGCCAGCGTTCCGAACGGCCACCCGGAAGTGCGCTCGCGTGCGCACTATGTGAGCCAGGCGCGCGGCGGACAGGGCGCTGCACGTGAGGTCTGCGACTTCATACTGCGCGCGCAGGGTAATTACGAGGCGGCGCTGGCACCGTATCTGGCATGAACGAATCATTGCAACGCCGCCTGCCGGCACTGCTCACCCTCGGCGTCGTCGTCTTGCTGGCCGGGTTCAGCCTGTGGATGCTGAAAGCTGCGCAACGTACCGAAGACAACGCTGCGGTCAGCGGAGAGCGAACTGACCCGGACTATGTAATCGAAGGATTCCGATATGTGAAAGTTGCGCGTGATGGCGGTGCCGAGTATGTGATCGAGGGCGACAAGCTCGCACACGATCCCGTCACCGATGACAGTATCGTCACGCGGCCCAGGCTGAACAGCTATGTGCGCGGTCGCGCGCCGATGACACTGACTGCGGATCATGCCCGCATCAATAACGATCACAGCGAGTTCCGGCTGATAGATAACGTCCGCCTCGAACGACCGCCAACAAGCGGCAGCGAGGCGCTTACCGTCGAGGCAGACTACATGGTGGTACTGCCGAACCAGGACATCGTGAAGACCGACCGCACCGTCCGCGCGCGGCTCGGTAACTCCACGCTGCAAGGCGTTGGCATGATCGCCGACGAAAAGAAACGGCAGCTCACGCTGCAAAGCCGGGTCAAAGCGACCTATCTGCAACCCTAAAAGGCCGGAGAGACAACAATGAACAAAACCGCCCGATCGACCTTCCTTTCCCTTGTATTTGTACTGCTGGGCTGGCTGACTGCCGGCACCGCGCATGCCGAAAAGGCCGACCGCGACAAGCCGACCAACATCGAAGCCAACCAGATGTTCTACGACGAGTCGAAGCAGACCAACACCTTTGTCGGCAATGTGGTGCTGACCCGCGGCACCCTGGTGATGAACGCGGAAAAACTGTTGATCCGCCAGGATGCGGCAGGCTATCAGTACGCGACGATGCTCGCGGTTGCCGGTGGTGTGGCCAAATTCCGCCAGAAGCGCGACGGCGGCAAAGACATGTGGATCGAGGGCTTCGCCGCCGACCGTATTGAATACGACACCAAGACCGACGTCGCGAAGCTGTACAAGAATGCGAAGGTAAAAATGCTCGAAGGCACCCGCGCAACCGATGAGGTCGAAGGCGAGTTCATTTCTTATGACAGCCGCACCGAGTTCTACACGGTGTCCGGTTCAGTGAGTGCCGATGGCAAACCGACCGGCGGCCGTATCCGCGCCATTATCCAGCCGCGCACCCAGGAAAAACAGGGCGATGACAAGTAATACGGCCAGCACACTGCAGGTACGTCACCTGCAGAAAAGCTACGGCGCACGACCGGTGGTGCGCGACGTATCGCTCGATGTCGCCAGCGGCGAGGTGATCGGCCTGCTCGGCCCGAATGGCGCCGGCAAGACTACGTCCTTCTACATGATTGTCGGCCTGGTGCCATCGGAAGGCGGTGAGATCCTGCTCGATGGCGAACGCCTGTCGGACCTGCCGATCCACCGCCGCGCCGAGCGTGGCCTGTCCTACCTGCCGCAAGAGGCGTCGGTCTTCCGCAAGCTGTCGGTCGAGGACAACATCCGCGCCGTGCTCGAGCTGCAGCGGCAGGATGGCAAGCCGCTCAAGCGCGACGAGATCGACCGCCGTCTCAACCTGCTGCTATCGGAATTGCAGATCGAAAAGCTGCGCGACAGCCCGTCGCTGGCCCTGTCCGGCGGCGAGCGCCGGCGCGTCGAGATCGCACGTGCGCTGGCCACCAATCCGCGCTTCATCCTGCTGGATGAGCCCTTCGCCGGCGTCGACCCGATTGCCGTGATCGAGATCCAGCGCATCGTTCGCTTCCTGAAAGATCGCGGGATCGGCGTGCTGATTACGGACCATAACGTTCGTGAGACGCTCGGTATATGCGACCGCGCGTACATCATCAATCAGGGTGCGGTGCTGGCCTCCGGCAGCCCTGATGAAATCATCGGCAACGAATCTGTTCGGCGCGTCTACCTCGGCGAGCACTTCCGCATGTAAACGCGACGCCGATGAAGCAAACCCTACAGCTCCGCGTTTCCCAGCACCTCGCACTGACACCACAGCTGCAACAGTCCATCCGACTGCTGCAGCTGTCGACGCTCGAGCTGCATCAGGAACTGGAGCAGATGCTGATCGAAAATCCGCTGCTCGAACGCCTGGATGACCCGCTGGATCATTCGGTCCGGCTGCTCGGCGACGGTGCGATCAACCCGGCACAGTCGACGCCGGCTTCACCGGCTGGCGATACTCCGGGTGAGGCCGGCGGCGAATTCGATAATACCGGCGCGACTGCCGGCGGCGACGAAGGGGGCAGCGGCGACACCGACTGGAGTTTTGACGATGTCGCACGTGCCGCCAAAGCGCCCGAGGATGAAAACGCCCGGCCACAGCTGGAGGCGCATGAATCGACACTGCGCGAACATTTACTGGAGCAGCTGGCGCTGACCAACAGTCAGCGGCGCGACCGCGCACTGGTCGAATTACTGATCGATGCGCTAGATGACAACGGTTATCTCGAAGAATCGCTGGAGGCGATCCATGAGCGCCTGCCCGCTGAGCTCGATATCGAAGCTGACGAACTCAGAGTCGCGCTAAAGCTGCTGCAGAGCTTCGAGCCGGCAGGCGTGGGGGCACGCAATGCATCTGAATGCCTGTCGATACAAATCCGACGCATGGAGAACGTGCCGCTGGTCACGCGCCGGATGGCGCTGACGCTGGTAGAAAGTCATCTTGAACTATTTGCACAGCGCGAGTTCAACAAGTTAAAAAAGGCGCTTGATTGCGACGAGGAAGACTTGCGCGAAGCGCAGGCCGTGATCCGGCGCTGCAATCCGCATCCGGGCGCGGCCTTTGCCGGTGACGCATCGGATTATGTCGTGCCCGACGTGATCGTGAAGCGTTCAAAAAATGGCTGGCAGGTGACACTGAATCGGGACGTGATGCCGAAGCTCCGCGTGAATGCGATGTACGCCAACATCCTCAAGCAAAACAAGGGCGACGGTTCCTTGTCGTCACAGCTGCAGGAAGCGAAATGGCTGATCAAAAATATGCGCCAGCGCTTCGACACCATCCTTCGCGTCGCGCAGGCCATTGTTGATCGCCAGCGTAATTTTTTCTCGCATGGCGAGGTCGCAATGCGGCCGCTTGTGCTGCGCGAAATTGCTGATACACTGGGCCTGCACGAGAGTACTATTTCTCGTGTAACAACGCAGAAGTACATGCTGACACCACATGGTATGTTTGAACTGAAATATTTTTTCGGCAGTCATGTGGCAACTGAAGCAGGCGGTGAGGCTTCCTCTACAGCAATACGCGCGTTGATCAAACAACTGATAGGAGCGGAGGACCCGAAGAATCCATTTTCCGATAGTAAGATCACGGACATGCTGGGCGAACAGGGAATGGTTGTCGCGCGGCGTACGGTTGCCAAATACCGCGAAGCGCTAAAGATTCCCCCAGTCAACCTTCGCAAGTCTTTGTGATCGCATCATTTCCAGAGTTTTTAACGGTTGCTGTGTTCCGTCCGGCCTGCTTGCCGGCGGTGCTAGCCGGATCCTCCAGCGACGCAATGCAAGGAGTGCTGTGTATGAACCTGAAGATCAGCGGTCATCATCTGGAACTGACTCCCGCCCTCCGGGAGTATGTGGAAACGAAACTCGA
>JACCDS010623037.1_pt1 | contig 19321 bp, 17 predicted proteins | sample 7446441 | NCBI WGS metagenome assembly JACCDS01 (sample SAMN15323445, study PRJNA562643) | freshwater metagenome | isolation source: river surface water | place: USA:Blue River Watershed | collected 2017-08-17
AGGCTCACGAGCCAATCTCAGCCAATCTTGCCAATCTCAGCCAACCTTGCTAATCCCAGCCAACCTCGCTCGTTAGCCAACGAGCCAATCTCAGCCAACCTTGCTAATCTCAGCCAACGAGCCAACCTCAGCCAACCTTGCTATTTAGCCAACCTCGCTCGTTAGCCAACGAGCCAATCTCAGCCAACCTTGCTAACCTCAGCTAACGAGCCAATCTCAGCCAACCTTGCTAATCTCAGCTAACGAGCCAATCTCAGCCAACCTTGCTAATCTCAGCTAACGAGCCAATCTCAGCCAACGAGCCAACCTCGCTAGTTAGCCAACGAGCATACCGGTATCGGCCTCATTTTGTGTAGGTTGGCTCGGTGGAATCGGGTGAAGATGGCGAATACTTCGAGGGGGCGAGCCGTGAGGCCGTGGGTGGTCGCCCACGTGCGGTCGTCGGTGGTGGTTTCGGGCGACCAATGGTGGTTGCGGGCAAATTCCATGGCGGTTTCGAGCTCGCTGTAGGTAGCGCCGAGTTGGTCTTCGTCGGTGCGTCCGTCGGTCCAAAGGCCGTCGGTGGGCGGTGCCTCGATGATAGATTGGGGCACTCCAAGGTGGCGCGCCACTTCGTAGACCTGGGATTTGTAGAGGTCCGCGATGGGGCTCAGGTCCACGCCTCCGTCACCGTATTTGGTGAAGAACCCGACGCCGAAATCTTCGACTTTGTTGCCGGTTCCGGCCACGAGCAGGCCGTGGTTTTGAGCCTCGGCGTAGAGGGTGGCCATGCGCAGTCGAGCGCGGGTGTTGGCAAGGGCAAGGTTGCGCTGGGCGGAATCGGGCAAGTCCAAAGCCGCCACATGGGCGTCGAAGACGGCCGTGAGGTCCACGCGGCGGGCGGAGACCGCCGCGTGGCGTTCTGCAAGAAGGCGCATCCAGTCTTGGGCGCGCGACACCTGGTCGGGGGCTTGGTGGATGGGCATTTCCAGAAGGTGGACGTCGAGGCCCGTGGCCGCACAAAGGCCGGCGGTGACGGCGGAATCGATTCCGCCCGAGACCCCCACGACAAATCCGCGTGCCCGCGCCTGCTGGGCGTAGGTACGAAGCCAATTGACAATGTGCTGCGTTACGGCGGGTGCGTTCATCGGACTACCTTTGGGTTATGCTTAGAAGGACGCCAAATTTAGGTCTTTTGTTCACGGGTGCAGCCCTTTCGGCGGTACTGGGATGCCAAAACGATCCGTGGGTTGCGGCCGGAGAAGAGGCCGAAGCTCAGGCGCAGTCCGCTGTTCTGGTTTCGCAGGACCCCTTGCGCATTGTGCACTTCGCGGATTCGGTGCTGGACCTAGATTCCGCCACATTAGGAGCGAAGCTTGAGGCCATGGCCCCGCGCCATCCCTTGATTTTTGAGCCCAATTGGCGCGAAAATCTGCCTCCCTACCTGCTGGACGAAGGCGTTCGGCAGCTGTGGGCAGATGCGCAAAAGGTGCGCACCAGCACCCCGGACTTTGACCGTCGCGTACGCCAAATGCTCGACCGAGTAGATGGGCTTCAGGGGCAGCCCACCGGGCTCCGAATTTATACCTATGTTTCGAGGGCCGAAGAATACGACGTGATTCAGGCCGACGGCGCACTGTTTGTGGCATGGGACCGCTTTTTGGGAGCGGACCACCCGCTCTACGCCCAAGAAGCGACCTACCTGCGGGCGCGGCACCAACCAGAGCGGATCTATGCCGCCATTGCTGCAGCGCTCTACAACCCAACTTCAGCGGGCGGCGGACAGCTGATTGACGAAATGCTTCGCACGGGCAAGCAGCTGCTCTTCATTCAGACCATTTTGAGCGAAGAGGATGCCTACCGATACCTGACGTATACGTCTGTTCAGCAGGAATTTGCGACTACCAACGAGCGCGAGCTGTGGGAAACCTTTGTGCGCGAACGCTGGCTGTACGACCGCCGTCTTGACCTCAAGCGAAAGTTGGTCGAGGTGGCTCCGTTTAGCAAGCTGGGGTCTGAACGCGACCAAGAGGTTCCGGGACAAATCGGAACCTGGCTCGGATGGCGCATCATGCAAGCGTACTGGCGGGCAAACCCCGAACTTAGCCTCTGGGAAGTGCTCGAATCGAGCCCAAGCAGCGCCGAACTCATCCAGAAATCTAACTACCGACCATGAAATCACACATTAGCCTCGACATCGAACTGGACGAAAACCGCGTACCCGAGCGCATTCAGTGGTCCGCGCCCGACGGCGGAGTAGATAAGTCCGATTCTCCGGCAATCATGCTTTCGGTATGGGACGAGCGCGCCGAAGAGTTGCTTCGCATTGACCTGTGGACCAAAGAGATGAAGATGGACCACATGAAAAAAATGTACCACCAGACCCTACTGGCACTCGCCGACGGTTTGGAGCGCGCGACCAGTGAGGTTGAAGCCGCTGAGGACCTTCGGAGTTTTGCACGGCACTTCGCCGAGCGCCTTAAGCTAATGGATCCCGCCCGCTGAGCTGGGCATTGACCGACTCGATGTAGGCAAGTAGTTTGTCGCGGCCGTATCCCGTTTCGGCACTCGTCTGAAAGTAGGGCGGAAGTTCAGCCCAGTCCTTCAGAAAGGCCTTCTCGAATGCCGCACGGTTCTTCATCAGGACCGACCCAGAAATCTTGTCAGCCTTAGTGAACACGAGTGAGAATGGGACGCGCCACGATCCCAGTTGCTTCAAAAATTCAAGGTCAACCTGCTGGGGTTCGAGGCGGCTGTCAATCAGGACAAAGACAAGCGCAAGGTTTTTTCGCTCGCGCACGTAACGCCCGATCATCGCACTGAACGAGGCCCTTTGGGTCTTGCTCACCTTGGCGTACCCGTATCCCGGGAGGTCGGCCAGAACCCAGGTTCCGCGGTCAATTTTGAACAGGTTGATAAGCTGTGTTTTGCCGGGGCGACCTGAGGTCTTTGCAAGGTCCTTTTTGCCAACCAACTTATTGATTAGCGAAGACTTACCCACATTTGACCGACCGATAAACGCGTACTCAGGAAGGTCCCATTCAGGACACTCGTCCACGCGCGGGGACGACAGTACGAACTCGGCGTGCAGGTTTAGGCGCCCTTCACGCTCTGAAGCCACTGGTCTACAATTGCGTTAAACTCTTCGGGATGTTCCATCATCGCCGCGTGTCCGCAGTTGTCGATCCAATTCAGTTCGGAATTGGGAAGGAGCTCATGGAATTTGTCGGCTACTTCGGGGGGTGTTACCGCATCTTGCTTGCCCCAAACGAGGCACACGGGTACGTCAAACGATTTAATGTCCTCAGCCATGTTGTGGCGAATGGCTGACTTCGAAATTGCCAAGGTCTTGATGGCTTTCATCCGGTCGTTCACCGTTTCAAACACTTGATCAATGAGTTCCTCGGTGGCTACTTCTTTAACGGCAAACACGTCGCGCACGCGCTCTGCGATGTAGTTGCGGTCTCCGCGGCGCGGATAGCTATTGCCCATCGCAGACTCGTACAGGCCGCTTGAACCTGCGAGAACAAGTCCCGCAACGCGCTCTGGATACATTTTTTGAAAGAGCAACGCGATGTGGCCACCAAGGCTATTGCCCACAAAGTAGACCTTCTCATAGCCCATTTTGTCGATGAACTTCTTGACAAACTTGGTCAGGCTCTTCACAGACGTCGTTGCCAACGGCATGCTGTACAGCGGTAGCAATGGAACCGTAACCTCATAGCCACGCTGGCTGAAGTAGTTCAGCTGGTGCTCGAAGTTGCTCAGGGTTCCCATAAGTCCGTGCAAGAACACGATGGGGGTTCCGGTGCCTTCGGTGAGGTATTCAAATGTTCCGTCGTTGGTCAGCGTCGACATAGGTGCGTTTTAGGAATCCGGCAAAGATACGGAAAGTGCCAAAAGGACTTGTGGAAGGTAAATGCCTTGCGCACAAATCAGCGTTGGAACGGCACACAGACCCATTCGGTCGGACCACAGCCCCGCGCGGCGATTATTGAGTCGTTTTAAATTGAAAATCAATTAATTACGACCGAATTAGAAAAGTTATTCACAATTGTGGGAGAAAGTGGGTGTTTGTGGGAGGAACTCGGTACTTTTGATGCAGCTAATCGCTCAAATCCCATGAATTCCGTACTCGGTGTATATGAATGCAGTATGGACGCCAAAGGCCGCGTCCTGCTTCCAGCTGGCCTAAAGCGCCAGTTGGATTCGGCTGCGCACGAGGGATTTGTGCTCAAGCGCAGCGTGTTTAGCCCCTGCCTCGAGCTGCATACAATGGCTCAGTGGTGCGTTATTTCTGAGAAGATCGGCAAGCTCAACCGCTTTGTCAAGAAGAATGCGGATTTCGTTCGCCTCTTTCACGCCGGCGTTAAAATGGTCGAACTCGACGCCTCTGGACGCATTCTGATTGCCAAGGACTTAGCCGGCTTTGCGGGCCTCGAGCGCGAACTCGTGTTTTCGGGCACTCCCTTCGGAGTAGAAATTTGGAGCCGCTCGGCATACGAGTCGGCAGTAAACCCCTCGGACTTGGATTTTGCCCAGCTTGCCGAGGATGTAATGGGCGGACAAAATGGGGACCATGAGCTACCATAGCCCTGTTTTACTCACTGAATGCCTTGACTTTTTAAACCTCCGTCCCGACGGGACCTACGTCGACGCCACCTTCGGGGGCGGCGGACACAGTCGAGCTATTTTGGAGCGACTTGGCCCCAACGGACGCTTAATCGCCTTTGATCAGGACCCTGACGCCCACGCCAACGCGCTGGACGACCCCAGGTTTACATTGGTTCCGTACAATTTTGAGCACCTCAAGCGCTTTTTGAAGCTGCACGGGGCGGCGCAGGTAGACGGAATTTTGGCCGACCTCGGCGTCAGCAGCCACCAACTCGACGCGCCGGAACGCGGGTTTGCCCACAAGTACGAGGGCCCGCTCGACATGCGCATGAATCCTGAAGCCGGACAGCCCGCGAGCGAATGGCTGAATGAGGTTGGTGAACTCGAGCTGCGCAAGGTCCTTGCTGAGTTTGGAGACGTGGAGCGACCAGCGGCTGTAGCTGCTGCGATTTTGCGCGCGCTTCCGCTCACTACCACCGCCCAACTGCGCGACGTCCTCGAGCCGTTTAGCCAACGGGGACGCAACACGAAGCTTCCGGCACGCGTCTTTCAGGCGGTGCGCATTGCGGTCAACCGCGAAATGGAAGTGCTTGATACGTTTCTTACGGATTGTATTCCATCGCTTAAGGTGGGCGGACGCCTTGTGGTCATGAGCTACCACAGCCTTGAGGACCGCCGCGTCAAAAACCTCATGCGCGAGGGCCGGTTGGACGGTGAAGCTGAGCGGGACGGCTTTGGTCGCCGCCTCGTTCCGTTTCATGTCGTTACACGTAAGCCGGTAAGCGCAAGCCCCGCCGAGCTCGAAGAAAACCCAAGGTCCCGCTCAGCCCGCCTGCGCGCGGCCGAAAAAATCGAGGTCAGCCGTGGATAAGCAAAGCAACAAAGGCCTGCTCGCATCGGTACTGCGCGGAAGCTTTTTGGGGCATCCGTACGTGGTGCGCAACCTACCGTTTGTCGCTTTTTTAAGTGCGTTAGGCGTGCTCGCCATTTTTTGGGCCCACCGCGCCGAGCAGCAAGCGCGCGAAATCAGCAAGCTGAGTGCTGAGCTCAGCGAAGTCAAATCTGAGTACCTCGAGGCAAAATCAACCTTGATGCGCATGGGGACTGAAGGTTCTGTGCGCCAGCGCGCCCAATCCTTGGGAATGATTGCGCCCAAAAAAGCTCCGGACCGCATTAAAAAACCGCAGGATGACGCCGAATGACCCGAACCAACTGAGCTCGCGCTGGGTTGCCGGAATCACCGGTGGCCTATTTGTATTTGGACTGGCGGTGCTGGTCAAGCTCTACGTGGTTTCGCTCAAGGACGGCCCAGCCCTGCGCGAGCGCATGCGCGACCGGGTGGTACAGGAGCGGTCGGTTCCGGCGAGCCGCGGAAACATTTACTCAGCAGACGGCCAACTTCTCGCCACATCGATGCCCGTGTACGAACTGCGCTGGGACGCGTCCGTGGTCGATGAGGAGCGCTTTGCGCTGCACGCCCAAGAGACGGCCAAGGGGCTACAGCGCCTGCTGGGAGAGAAGACGGCTTCGGAATGGTTCCGCTACCTACGCGACCAGCACCGCGGCAAAAAGCGCTATTCCTTTATTGCCAAAAATCTGAGCTTCAGCCTGTACCGCAAGGTAAAGGAGCTGCCCATGTTCAAGGGAAGTCCGTTTAAAACAGGTTTGATTGCCGAAGAGCGCTACACGCGGCTGATGCCCATGGGTATGCTCGCCCAACGGACCATTGGCTACTGGCGGCCCGACGCCAAAGCGGGGCTTGAAGCCGCCTACCAAAGCGTGCTCAACGGTCAGGACGGAAGACGCTGGATGCAGCACTTCGGCAAAGGGCAGTGGAAGCCCGTTGAGGCCGACTACGTCGTTGAGCCCCGCGACGGCGCCGACATCGAAACCACTCTGGACACGCGCATCCAGGACATCGCCCACCACGCGCTACTGGAGCGGCTTCAGAAGTACCAGGCTGAGCACGGTTCCGTAATTGTAATGGAAGTGGCGACGGGAAAAATTCGCGCAATGGTGAATTTGGGCCGCGAAGAAGGCGACAGCGTGTACACCGAGCTGCGCAACTACGCCGTGTGGGAAAAGACCGAACCCGGATCAACGTTCAAGTTTGCGGCGCTGCTCGCTGCACTCGAGGACGGAATTGTCGACACCAATACCCGCGTGGATACAGACGGTGGCGTCTACGTGGTGCACGGCAAGAAGGTCAACGACTCGCACAAGGGCGGCTACGGGGTGATTTCGCTCGGCCGCGCACTCGAGGTTTCGAGCAATACGGGTGTGGTGAAGGCCATCTACCCCAAATACGTCGCCAATCCTCAGGATTTCATTGACCGCCTGTACCAAATGGGCTTGGGCGAAAAGACCGGAATCGAGGTCAACGGCGAGAGCAAGCCCTACATTCCGCAGCCCGGAAGCGCCCGTTGGTCGGGTACGACGCTTCCGTGGATGATGTTTGGGTACGGGGTACAGTGCACTCCGCTTCAGACCTTGGTGTTCTACAATGCGCTGGCCAACGACGGCAAGATGGTGCGCCCCCGCCTGTGGGAACGTACGATCGACCGCGGTCAAGTGGTGGCAGAGTCAGAGCTCGAGTACATCCGCACCAGCATTGCGTCCAAAGAAAACGTGCTGAAGGTGCGCGACCTGATGGAGAAGGTGGTGATTCGCGGAACCGCGTCCAACATCAAGCTCGATTCGCTCAAACTCGCGGGTAAAACCGGCACCTGCCAGCTCGAGTACTGGAACCCGGAGCGCATGGGCTACCAGGCCTCGTTCGCAGGATACTTTCCGGCCGACAATCCAAAGTACTCGTGTGTGGTCGTGGTTTCGCGCCCAATTAAGAGCATGGGCTACTACGCCAATGTGGTGGCCGCACCGGTCTTTCAGGACATTGCCCTCGGAATTACCAAGTTTTTGCCTGACGAAACGGTTCCACCGCGCGGATACTGGAGCGACGGCCTAGAATCTGTGGCTGCCAAGCGCACCGAAGTCGCCAAGTCGGCCTGGGCGAGTGCTTCAGAGGCACTCGAGCGCGGAAGCATGCCCAACTGGGCCGGCTGGAAGGGCGCCGACGCCGTGCAGCTGCTCGAGCAGCACGGGTACCGCGTCGAAGTGCGCGGCAACGGTCGCGTTCGATCGTGGTCTCCCGGTTCGGGACGCAAATCCATAACCCTCGTACTCGGATGAAGCTGCTAAAAAACCTTTTGTACGGCGTGCGCCTTGTGGACGTTCAAGGCAGCACCAATTTGGCGGTCGAGTCAGTGACGTCCGACAGCCGCAAGGTGCGCCCCGACAGCCTGTTTGTCGCGGTGCGCGGAACCCATTCCGACGGCCACGCCTACGTGCCGCAAGCGATTGCCGCCGGAGCAAAGGCGATTGTGGTCGAAGAGGTTCCGGCCGAGCCAGCCCCTGGGGTCACGTGGATCACTGTGGCGAGCGGATCTGAGGCCTACGCCCGAATCGCCTGTTCGTGGTTTGACCAACCCAGCCAGGGAATGACCGTCGTCGGCGTGACCGGCACGAACGGAAAAACCACCACCGCCACCCTACTCTACCACATGCTGATGCACCGCGGGGTAAAAACGGGCCTGATCAGTACGGTCAAGGTTTGTGTGAATTCCGCCGAAGAGCCCGCAACCCACACAACCCCCGATGCCTGGGTGCTGCAGGGCCACCTCGCCCGCATGCGCGACGCCGGGTGCAAAGTGGTATTCATGGAAGTTAGTTCGCACGGACTCGTGCAGCACCGCGTGACCGGCCTGAAGTTCGCTGGCGCCGTGTTCACCAACATTTCGCGCGACCACCTGGACTACCACGAGACGATGGACAACTATGTGGCCGCCAAAAAGATGCTGTTTGACGAACTTGGATCTGACGCGTTTGCCTTGGTGAATTCCGACGACACACATGGCGAAACCATGCTTTTGGATTGCGCGGCCCGCACCCGCACCTACGCGCTCAAGCGTCCGGCCGACATCAAGGTAAAGATCTTGGAGTCCCACCTGCAGGGCACGCTGCTCAGCATCAACCAGCGCGAGTGCTGGTCGCAGCTCATCGGCGCATTCAACGCGTACAACATGGCCGCCATGTACGGCGTGGCTGTGGAATTGGGGATTCCTGCCGACGAAGCACTTCAGGCGTTGAGCGCGGTTCGAAGTGTCGACGGGCGCTTCCAAAAGATTGCTGGGCCCGACAACCGCATCGGCATCGTCGACTATGCCCACACCCCGGACGCGCTCGAAAACGTGCTGAAGACCTTGCAGGACCTCAACCAAGGCGCCCAGCAAATCATCACGGTGGTGGGCTGCGGGGGCGACCGCGACAAAGGCAAGCGCCCCGAGATGGCACGAATTGCCGCCGACCGCAGCACCAAATCCATTTTGACCAGCGACAACCCGCGCAGCGAAAACCCCGAGACCATTCTCGACGACATGGAAGCCGGTCTGGACCCCGTGCAAAAGCGCCGCAGCCTGCGCATCAGCGACCGCGCCCAGGCCATCAAGCTGGCGGTCCAGCTCTCCAACCCCGGAGACGTCATTCTCGTCGCTGGCAAAGGCCACGAAACCTACCAAGAAATCGCCGGAGTCAAGCACCCGTTTGACGACGTCGCCACCCTCAAAGCCCAGTTTAACGCCCTGTAAACCATGCTGTACGCCCTATTTGACCTCCTTAAGCCCTACGACCTTCCTGGTGCAGGCCTGTTCAGCTACCTGACCGTTCGCGCAGCCCTGGCCATCTTGCTCTCGCTGACCATCAGTTTGGCGTTCGGCGGCCGTCTGATCAAGCTCCTTCGCAAGCTTCAAGTGGGCGAAACCGTGCGCGACCTCGGCCTCGAAGGCCAACTCAGCAAGGCCGGAACTCCCACCATGGGCGGACTCATCATCCTCGCGGCCATCGTTGTTCCGGTACTGCTTGTGGCGGACCTCGGAAACATTTACATCCAATTGCTCCTGCTTACTACTGTGTGGATGGGCGCGATCGGATTCGCCGACGACTACATCAAAGTATTTCGCAAAAACAAGCAGGGGCTTCGCGGAATTTTTAAAGTCATTGGCCAAGTCACGCTGGGCCTCGTCGTCGGATCCGTGCTGGCCTTTCACCCCGACGTGACCATGAAAGAGGAGCTACCGGCCACCGCACTTGACGAGCTCTACGGCGAGGTAAGCGGAGGCAAGCCCAAGTTTGGCGCGGCCGAGCAGCACCTGCGCACCACGATTCCGTTCATCAAGGAATCTACGTTTGACTACGCCGACCTCGTGTTTTGGACCGACGCGCACTCAGAATGGGCATGGGTTCTCTTTATTCCCATCGTGATTTTTATCATCACCGCGGTGAGCAACGGCGCCAACTTGACCGACGGCCTCGACGGCTTGGCGGGCGGAACTTCGGCCATCATCGCCTTCACGCTCGCGGTCCTGGCCTATGTGAGTGGATCGGTCGTGTTCGCCAGCTACCTCGACATCATGTACATTCCGATGTCGGGCGAAATGATCGTGTTTGCCGCCGCTTTCTTGGGGGCCGCCATCGGATTCCTTTGGTACAATACCTACCCCGCTCAGGTATTTATGGGCGACACCGGAAGCCTTTCGATCGGCGCCATCATCGCCGTGTTCGCCTTGGCGATTCGCAAGGAGTTGCTGATTCCCATTTTAGCCGGCGTGTTTTTGGTCGAAAACCTCAGTGTGGTGCTTCAAGTGGCCTACTTCAAGTACACCAAAAAGAAGTACGGTGAAGGTCGCCGCATCTTCTTGATGTCGCCACTGCACCACCACTACCAAAAAAAGGGGCTGCACGAATCCAAAATCGTGACCCGCTTCTGGATTTCGGGCATATTCTTGGCCATTTTCACTCTGATCACCCTCAAACTCCGCTAGTCCCGTGCGCGCCAAACTCCCCCATCGGATCGCCGTGCTCGGCGGCGGCGAAAGCGGAATCGGAGCCGCCCTGCTCGCGGCACACCGCGGCGTGGACGTCTTTTTGAGCGAGGGCAAAAACCTCGGCCCCGGATACCGCGCGGAGCTAGAGGCCGCAGGGATTCCGTGTGAAGAAGGACAGCACAGCCTCGACCAACTACTCACCGCAGAAGCGGTGGTGAAAAGCCCAGGAATTCCGCCAAGCCACCCCATTGTTGCCGCCCTCAAGCAGGCAGGTGTACCCATTTGGTCCGACATCGAGTGGTTCTACATGAACTGCCCCGCACGCGCTAAAATCGCCGCCATTACAGGCAGCAACGGCAAAACCACAACCACGAGCTGGCTCGGCCACATCCTGCGCCAAGCCGGAGCCAACGTTCAGGTAGGCGGCAACATCGGGGTGGGCGCAGGCCGCCTCCTCTTAGCGCCAGATGCCGACGTCTACGTGCTTGAGGTTTCGAGCTACCAGCTCGAGGACTGCCCGAGCTTCAGGCCCGATGTGGCGGTGCTCACCAACATTACGCCCGACCACCTTGACCGCTACGGCAGCCTTGAGGCCTACGCCGAGACCAAGTTCGCCATAGCCCAGCACCAGCGCAGCGAAGACGCCTTTGTCTTTTATGGCGAAGACCCCATCAGCCAACGCTACCTAGAGCGCGTGGCCGCCAACCTCTACCCCATCTACACCTCTGAGCCCGCATCGCTGCCCGCCCAAGGTGCCGCCCCCATTCCCCCGAACTACCTGATTAGAACCGCTGATACCGAAATGACCATCGACGAACTCGCCCTGCAGGGCAAACACAACACGTTCAATGCCTTGGCTGCTGGGCTAAGCGCCCGACTCCTTCAGGTTCGCGACGAAGCCATTCGCGAGTCGCTCGCGCACTTTGAGGGCCTCGAGCACCGCATGGAATCGGTGGCCCACGTCGGCGGAATCCACTTCATCAACGACTCAAAGGCGACCAACGTGAACTCGACGTACTATGCCCTTGAGAGCATGACTACTCCGACGGTCTTGATCCTGGGCGGCGTCGACAAGGGCAACGACTACAGCGAACTCTTTCGCTTGGTCGAGAAAAAGGTAAAAGCGATCGTAGCCATGGGCACCGACAACCACAAAATTGTCGAAGCATTTGAAGGTCGCGTCGGACTGCTTGCGGAGACTGCGAGTATGGAACACGCCGTGCGCACCGCCTACCAGCTCGCCAGCAAAGGCGACACGGTGCTGCTCAGCCCTTGCTGCGCCAGCTTCGACCTCTTTCAGAACTACGAAGACCGCGGTCGCCAATTCAAAACCTGCGTTCGCGCCCTGTAGCACATGGAAAACCAGGGCTTCAGCAAAATTTTTCAGGGCAGCACCCAAGTTTGGGTGGGCATGCTCTTGCTGTCGCTGTTTTCGCTCCTCCCGGTGTACAGTGGTGGCGGAACCTTAAGCCACTTCTCGTTCATTCTGCTCAGCTGGGCTGCAGCGTTTGCGCTGCACCGCACGCCCTACCGCTTTTTTGGAAGCGTTGCGGGGCTACTAATGGTCGTCACCTTGGGATTGCTGGCATTCACCTTGGCCCAAGGCCGAACCATCGGAGGCGCCAACGCCAGCCGCTGGATCAGCATCTTCGGCATCTCGTTTCAAACGAGTGCGTTCGCGAACGTCGTACTGATCATGTTCGTGGCGCGCCAAATGGCCAAGCGCAAAGAAGAATGGACGTTTGGGCAATCCTTTAGAAAGGTACTTTGGGCCATCTTTGCCACGGTGGGGCTGATTCTGCCCGCCAACTTCTCGACCGCCGCACTCGTCTTTGTGAATGCCAGCGTCGTACTCGCTTTAGGCGGATACCCGTTTAAGTACTTGCTACGCATTGCCGGTTTGGGCGCTGCCGCCCTCGCCATCTTTATTGCAGCGGTCATGGTGGCTCCGGACCTTATGCCCAACCGCGTCCAGACCTGGAAGTCGCGCATCGAAACGTTTTCTGGCGGCGGAACCGAAGACGACACCTACCAAACTACCCTGGCCCAAACGGCCATTGCTGAAGGCCGCATCTTTGGCCAGGGCCCGGGCGGAGGACTTCACAAGCACTTCTTGCCGCAGAACAACTCTGACTTCGTCTATGCACTGATTGTCGAAGAATACGGTCTGGTGGGCGGAACCATTGTGCTGGCCATGTACATCTGGCTCCTCTTTGCGGTAGTACGCGTTGCAAAGCGGGCTAAAGACCTATTTGGCAAACTCTTGGCCCTCGGAATCGGCTACGCCATCGTCGTTCAGGCCTTCATCAATATGGCGGTGGCCACAGGCCTTTTTCCGGTTACTGGCCAAACGCTTCCGCTGGTGAGCGCAGGCGGAACCTCGCTCCTTCTCACCTGTGCCGCCCTCGCCATGGTCATCGCAGTCAGCCGCGGCAAAGGCGACGGTGAAGATGTCGACCCCGACCTCGCGGCCGCACTCGAAAACGACTGGAACGAATCCAGCGAACCCCTTACCCAAGCCAAAGCACCAAACCTACCCAATGGCTGAGCAACTGCGCATCATCATCTCAGGCGGCGGAACCGGCGGACACATTTTTCCGGCTGTCAGCATTGCCCGTGAACTCCAAGCCCGCTACCCCCAAGCCCGAATTCTGTTTGTCGGCGCCGAGGGCCGAATGGAAATGGAACGCGTCCCTGCCGCAGGCTTCCCGATCGAAGGAATCCGCATCGCCGGGTTTCAGCGTAAGAAGCTATGGGCCAACTTGAGCCTTCCAGGTAAAGTGTGGTCGAGCCTGAAGCGCGTCCGCGCAATTATGGAGCGCGAACGTCCGCACCTGGTGATCGGAACCGGCGGCTACGTCAGCGGCCCCACTCTTTGGGTGGCACAGCGCATGGGGATTCCGACCTTGATTCAGGAGCAAAACAGCTTTGCTGGTTGGACCAACCGCTGGCTGAGCAAAAAAGCTGGCGCGATCTGCGTGGCCTACCCAGGAATGGAATCCGCGTTCCCTGCCGACCGAATCCGCTTTACCGGCAACCCCGTGCGGCCAGACCTTGCGGCGTTGGCAGCCAGTCCGACCACCGAGGCACTGCGGGCAGACGCCAAGTTGGCCCTCGGATTTGACCCCATCAAGCCACTCGTGCTCATACTCGGCGGAAGCCAAGGCGCCCGCGCCATCAACGAGGGCGTAGCGGCATGCGAAAACATGTGGCGCTCCAGCGACATCCAAGTCTTTTGGCAGTGCGGACGCTTTTATGCTCAAGACCTCATTGCCCGATTTGGCCAGGGTCGCGGACGCCAAATCAGCGCCTTTATCGACGACATGCCGAGCGTACTTCGCGCCGCAGACCTCGTGCTCTCGCGGGCCGGAGCCGGAACCCTTAGCGAGCTCACCTGCGCGGGGTCTGCGGCGGTGCTGGTTCCGTCGCCCAACGTCGCCGAAGACCACCAGACCCACAACGCCGAAAGCCTGGTGGCCGCAGGCGCCGCCATCATCATGCCCGAAATCAACATCGCCAACCTGTGTGGGCATGTGCACGGGCTGCTGTACCGCCCCGACGAACTCGAACTGCTTCGCGGCAACGCCCGCAAGCTCGCCAAGCCGCACGCCGCGGCCGACATCGTAAACGAATGCGAACGACTCTGGACATGGCGCAGCTAAACGTGGTACCGCCGGAACTCGGCGCGATTCCAGCCCTCGACTTCTTGGGCATCGGCGGCATCGGCATGTCGTCGCTGGCCCGTTGGGCGTTGGCGCGCGGAATCCCTGTAAGCGGCTACGACAAAACCCCCTCAGACCTCACCGAAGCCTTGACGCGCGAAGGGGCTCGGCTGCGTTTTAACGAATCGCTCGAGGCCTGGAAGGTTCCCGCCGACGCGTGGATCATTTACACCCCGGCGATCCCGGCCGACCACCCGCAGCTTGTAGCCGCCAAAGCCCAGGGCCGAACCCTACTTAAGCGCGCAGAACTCCTAGGTCAAATCGCCAACGCCGGCACCTGCCTGGCCGTCGGCGGAACCCACGGCAAGACCACGACATCGGCCATGCTCGCCTGGATCCTCAGCCAGCACCAACCGATTCAAGCGTTTTTGGGCGGAATCGCCACCAACTTCAACTCAAACTGCCTTCCCGGCCCCGCAGAGGTAAGCGTGGTCGAGGCCGACGAGTTCGACCGATCCTTTCTTCACCTGCACCCCAGCGCCGCCGTAATCACGAGCACCGACGCCGACCACCTCGACATTTACGGCGAAGCCGATTCTGTCGTGGACGGATTCAGGGCCTTTGCCGGGCAGGTCAAGGGGCCGCTGTTTGCGGGCCCGGGCTGCGCCGACCTCGCTGGAGCCGAGTCCTACGGGCGCCCCGGCGACCGCTACACCTACCGCGACGTGCGACTCGAGGGCGGAGTTCAGGCCTTTACCTTGGTGCTCGACGGAACCGAATTCCCCACGCACGCCGGGCTCCCCGGGTTGCACAACGTCGAAAACGCAGTTGCTGCTGCGGCGCTGGCCCACGCAGTGGGCATGCCCGCGGCCGCGATCGCTTCCGCGATCGCGAGCTTCCGCGGGGTCGCGCGGCGGTTTGACCGCCGCGCAAGCGCCGCTGGCCGCCACTACATCGACGACTATGCGCACCACCCCACAGAACTGACCCGATTCATCGAAGCACTTCGGGGAATGTTCCCGGGTGAAAAGCTTGCCTTGCTCTTTCAACCGCACCTGTACAGCCGCACCCGCGACTTCGCCTCTGGATTTGCCGAGGCCCTTTCGGGCGCCGACTTCGTCGGCATTTTGCCCATTTATGCAGCCCGCGAACGCGCCATGGCGGGCGTCGACAGCGCGATGCTGGCGGCCCGGATCCCGGGCGCCCAGCTCGTGCCGTACGACCGCGGCGCGGAATGGCTGGCGAGCCAGCCCGCCACCGTGGTGGCCACGGTGGGCGCGGGCGACATCGACCGACTGGTTCCGCACGTCGAACGCCTAATCTGCGCCGAATCATGAAACCTTGGATGCGCAACACCGTCATCGTCAGCTCGTGGATCATTGGATTTGCAGGCCTTGGCTTGGGCCTTTGGGTCGCGGCGCAGCCCCGAGGTAGCCAGGTCGTCACGGGCCACACCGTACGCATCCACCAACCCAAGGATCAGGCCCTTTTGGTGGTCGCTGACCTCTCCCCAGAATTCCGCTCGGTCGGAGCGCCCTGGACCGGCTCCAGCCTCAAAGAAATCAACATTCCATTGTTAGAAGAAAAGCTCCGCGCCCACGACTTCGTCAAAAACGCCGAAGTATTTTCAACGTGGGATGGAACAGTCCGAACGATCGTGAAGCAAAAAATTGCCAAAGCCCGCATTGTCAGCGGATTACAAAGTGTCTACGCAGACGCTCAAGGCGGCGTATTCCCCATTTCAAAGCACGACAGCCCACGGCTTCCGCTCGTTTCTGGCGTGCGCACCTCGCGCGAAATTCGCCAAGCACTCCAGCTTTTGGAGCGCGCCTCGCAGCATTCCGCCTTTCCTGGAGGATGGTACGCCCTCGAATTTGACCAGCGCACGGGCTTTACGGCCTTCCCCGAATGGCACAGCCACCGCATCGCGTGGGGCCCATCCACTCAGTTTGCCGACAAAGCGCACCGCACCAAAGCGCTCTATGCGCACGCCCTTCAGCACCAGTACCTCGACCAACTCAACCGCATCGACGTGCGCTTTGCCGACCAGGTCGTCTTTACCCGAACTTCTTCTTCATCGCTATGAACCCGAACCGCATCGCCGTCGGCCTCGACATCGGAACCACCAAAATTGCCGCCCTCGTCGGCCGCTACGACGCCCACCGCAAGCTTGAAATTTTGGGCTACGGAACGGCGCCCAGCCTCGGCGTCCAGCGCGGCGTCGTGGTCAACATCACCCAGACCATTGAGTCCATCCAGCAGGCCATTGCCGCCGCTGAGGCCGACTGCGCAATGGGCATTTCTGGTGTGGTGGTGGGCATCGCCGGGCAGCACATTCGCAGCCTTCAGCACAGCGACTACATCACCCGTGCCGATTCCGAAGAAGTAATCGGAGACCGCGACCTCGAACGCCTAATTGAGAACGTTCACAAGCTGTCCATGATGCCGGGTGAGGAGATCATTCACGTGATTCCGCAAGAGTACAAGGTCGACGGCCAAGGTGACATCAAAGAGCCGCGCGGCATGTACGGCGCCCGACTCGAAGCCACCTTTCACATCGTGGTGGGTCAGGTCACCAGCATTCGCAACATCGCACGCTGCGTCAAGTCCGCCGACCTCGATCTCAAGGCCATCAACCTCGAGCCGCTGGCAAGCGCCGAGGCCGTGCTCAGCCAAGAAGAGAAAGAGGCCGGTGTAGTGCTCGTCGACATCGGCGGCGGAACCACCGACATCGCTATCTTCAAAGACGGCATCATTCGCCATACAGCGGTGATTCCGTACGGCGGAAACATCATCACCAACGACATCAAAGAAGGCTGCAGCATCATCGAGAAGCAGGCCGAGCAGCTCAAGGTGAAGTTCGGTTCCGCATGGCCCGGCGAAAACAAAGAGAACGAGATTGTTTCAATCCCTGGACTTCGCGGACGCGACCCTAAAGAGATCAGCCTCAAGACCTTGAGCCGCATCATTCACGCACGAACCACCGAGATCGTGAACGCCGTATTCACCGAGATCAAGAGCTACGGGTACGACCAACCCACGCGCAAACTCATCGCGGGCGTAGTCATCACCGGCGGCGGAAGCCAGCTCAAGCACGTGAAGCAGCTCGTCGAGTACCTCACCGGAATGGACACCCGCATCGGCTACCCCAACGAACACCTAGCGGCGCTTCCTTCAGACCATCCGCTCAACTCGCCGATGTACGCGACCGCAGTGGGTCTGCTCATGAAGGGCCTTGACAGCCGCGATGTCGAAGGTTTTGTAAGCGAATCCGCAACTGAAGCCATCGAGGTTGCCACCGAATTTAGTCCCGAGGCTGCGCAAGCCTTCTGGGACCAACCCGCCGAACCAGCAGCCGAGGTTGAATCACTCTCCGAAGCCACCACCGAAGAAGTCTATGCCGAAAGCACTGTAGAATCAAGTGCGCACACCGCCGAAGCGAAGTCGCGCGGTAAAGGCGACTTTTTTAAGCGCTGGGCCGATGGCTTTTTGAAACTTATTGACGACAACGACCTGAAATAATCCCATGGACATCAATCCTTTAGATTTCGATTTACCCAAGCACCGCTCTTCTGCGATTAAGGTTGTAGGTGTAGGCGGCGGCGGATCCAACGCCGTCAACTACATGAAGAACCAGGGCATTCGCGGTGTGGATTTCATTATCTGCAACACCGACGGCCAGGCGCTGGCGCACAGCCCCGTTGAGACGAAAATTCAGCTTGGCGCGACCCTAACCGAAGGCCTCGGAGCCGGAGCCAACCCCGAAGTCGGCGAGCAAGCCGCCCTCGAGAGCTACGCCGAGATTCAAGCCGCCCTCGGAACCCAAACCAAGATGGTGTTCATCACCGCGGGCATGGGCGGCGGAACCGGTACTGGAGCCGCTCCCGTCATCGCCAAGGCCGCGCGCGAACTCGGAATCCTCACCGTCGGTATCGTCACCGCCCCCTTCTCGTTTGAGGGCAACATGCGCCTTCGCCAGGCCGAGCAGGGCGTCGAGCGCCTTCGCGAGCACGTCGATTCGCTGATCGTCATCAACAACAACAAACTTCGCGAAGTCTACGGCAACCTCGGATTCAAGCAGGGCTTCATGAAGGCCGACGAGGTCCTCTCGACTGCCGCCCGCGGAATCGCCGAAGTCATCACGCACCACTACAGCGTCAACATCGATTTGCGCGACGCCAAAACTGTGCTTCACAACAGCGGAACCGCCATCATGGGCAGTGCCAAAGCCGCCGGCTCAACGCGCGCCCTGACTTCAGTGCGTTCTGCCCTCGACAGCCCGCTGCTCAACGACAACCATATCGAAGGCGCACGCTACGTCCTCCTTCTGATCGTTTCTGGAACTGGCGAACACGAAGTCACCCTCGACGAAATCGGCGAAATCAACGACTACATCCAAGAGCAAGCCGGACGTCAAGTCGACATCATCATGGGTATTGGCGAAGACGCGCACCTCAGCGACGCCCTTCAGGTCACCGTCATCGCTACCGGATTCAACGCCACCAATCCGATCGGCATGGTGAAGCCCGCCGAACCCGAAAAAGTGGTCTACGAGCTCCGCCCCGATTCACATCCCGGCTCACAGTTCAACCTCTTTGAGGAACCCGTTCGCAGCAACGTTCCTGTCGAGCCCCAGCAAAGCCCGGTAGAAGTTCCGCTCAGCGAAGCCCACACGGCCCCTGAGCCCGTCACCGACATGCCCCTCGTCGAAGCCCCCGTGGCCTCTGCAGAATCCATTGCCTGGGAACCCGCAGCCAACGAGCCAGTTGCCCAAGAGCCAATGGCATTTGAGCCAGTAGCCAACGAGCCAGTAGCCAACGAGCCAATGGCATTTGAGCCCGCAGCCGATGAAGTCGTACTTGAAGAAATGAGCTTCGAACTCGGCGACAGTCCTGAATGGGCACCTGAAACCCACCTCAGCGAAGCCATCACCTACGAAGAAGAGCCCGCCCCAACCATGACCTGGACGTTGGACTGGGACGACGACATTTCGGCCGAAGAGCCTATGGTGGCCAACGAGCTTGCCTCCGAGGAGCCAATGGCCAACGAGCTACTAGCCGAGGAGCCAATGGCCAACGAGCTACTAGCCGAGGAGCCAATGGCCAACGAGCTACTAGCCGAGGAGCCAATGGCCAACGAGCTACTAGCCAACGAGCCAGCAGCCATCGAGCTACTAGCCAACGAGCC
>JACCDS010072284.1_pt1 | contig 19319 bp, 16 predicted proteins | sample 7446441 | NCBI WGS metagenome assembly JACCDS01 (sample SAMN15323445, study PRJNA562643) | freshwater metagenome | isolation source: river surface water | place: USA:Blue River Watershed | collected 2017-08-17
CTGAAGGTATAGACTTCAAAGCAAATTCGGAGCATCGCCGCCCCGTCATCTCCCCCATTGAAAAAGCCTCAAGATTGGAAACTTTTTAATTGTTGGAATGGACTGAACTAGATGACCAGGCGGTAAAGACCGCCAAAGTTTTGGCAGCGGATGCTGTTGAGAAAGTCGGCAACGGCCACCCTGGAACCGCCATATCTCTTGCTCCGGTGGCGTACCTACTTTTCCAGAAGGTAATGCGTCACGCACCAAGCGATGATCGCTGGGCCGGAAGAGATCGATTCATCCTCTCTGCCGGACACTCCTCGCTTACCCTTTACAACCAGCTTTACCTGGGTGGCTTCGGACTAGAGCTTGATGACATCAAGGCACTCAGGACCTGGGGTTCGCTGACTCCCGGGCACCCAGAGTTTGGTCACACCAAGGGTGTTGAGATCACCACCGGCCCGCTGGGTCAGGGTCTTGCATCCGCAACCGGATTCGCCATGTCACAGCGATTTGAGCGAGAGCTATTTGACGCTGACAACTCCGGCGAGAGCGTTTTTGATCACAGGGTTTACGTAATCGCCGGAGATGGCGATTTGCAGGAAGGCGTCAGTGCTGAGTCGGCATCAATCGCTGGACACCTGGGTCTTGGCAATTTGATCGTGATTTACGACGCGAACCAGATCTCTATCGAGGATGACACCAACATTTCCTTCACCGAGGATGTTGCCGCTCGCTATCGTGCCTACGGCTGGCAAACCCTCGAGGTTGACTGGCGCGAGGGTGGTTACAAGGAAGATGTCCACTCTCTCTACGAAGCAATCTCACAGGCACAGCTAGAGACCAACAAGCCGACCTTGATTACCCTGCGCACCATCATCGGTTGGCCATCACCAGAGAAGCAGAACACTGGAAAGATTCATGGTTCCAAGCTTGGAGCTGAGGAGTTGGCTGGCCTGAAGACTGCGCTCGGATTTGACCCTGAGAAGTACTTCGATGTTTCACCAGAGGTGATCAACCACACGCGAAAGCTGGTTGCAAAGGGTGACTCGCTAAAGGCCGAGTGGAACGAGCGCTTTGCGAAGTGGAAGGCAGCAAACCCTTCCTCTGCAGCACTCTTTGAACGCCTCGAGTCTGGAGAATTACCCGCTGACATCGCAGCGGCATTACCCACCTTCGAAGCTGGAACTGAGATTGCCACCAGAGCGGCCTCCGGAAAGGTAATCAATGCCTTGGCGGCCAAGATCCCTGAGCTATGGGGCGGTTCAGCAGACCTTGCAGAGAGCAACAACACCACTATTGAAGGTGGCGGCTCGTTCGTGCCAGCCAAGTGGCAGACCAAACACTGGAGCCCAAAGCCAGCCGGTCGTATTTTGCACTTTGGAGTCCGAGAGCACGCCATGGGCGCAATTCTCAACGGCATCACCCTCTCCGGCCGCACCAGAGTGTTCGGGGGTACCTTCCTGGTGTTCTCTGACTACATGCGACCAGCAGTCAGATTGGCCGCACTGATGGGAATTCCAAGCACCTTTGTCTGGACTCACGACTCAGTGGCCCTAGGCGAAGATGGCCCTACCCACCAACCAATCGAGCACCTAACCGCGCTGCGCGCAATTCCAGGTTTGGATGTTGTCAGGCCAGCGGACGCCAATGAAACTGCGGTGGCCTGGCTTGAGATTCTGCGTCGCAAGCAAAACCCAGCCGGCATAGTGCTGACAAGGCAGAACCTTCCAGTTGTGGATCGCACGAAGTACGCAGCTGCGGAGCTCGTCGCAAAGGGTGGCTATGTCCTCTCTCAGGTCAGCAACCCCAAGGCGATTGTGATCGCGACCGGTAGCGAGGTTCAGTTTGCCCTTGAGGCTCAGCAGCTGCTTGCGGCCGAGGGAATCGCTATCAACGTTGTCTCAATGCCATGTGTGGAATGGTTCAAAGAGCAGCCACAGAGCTACCGCGACCAGGTGCTTCCCCCAGGCATCAAGGCAAGGGTGTCGATCGAGGCTGGTCTGACCGTTGGCTGGCGTGAGTTCGTTGGTGACCAGGGTGTCGCCATCGGTATCGATCACTACGGCGCAAGTGCCGACTACCAGACTCTCTACCGCGAGTTTGGAATCACCACAGACGCGGTCGTTTCAGCCGTCAAGAATTCGATCAAAGGTAACTAATTACTATGAGCACTCTTTCTGAACTAACAAGTGCCGGAGTTTCAATCTGGCTCGATGACCTATCTCGCGATCGAATCGATTCGGGCAACCTTGCCGATCTAATTCAGAACTTCTCGGTTCGCGGTGTGACCACCAACCCAACGATTTTTGCAGCGGCACTCAAGGGAAGCTCCTACCAGGCAGCGATCTCTGCGCAGGCGCAGAAGGGCGCATCGGCAGCTGAGGCTATTGCCCAGATCACCTCCAAAGACGTTGCTGATGCCTGTGAGATCTTTGCGCCGCTGTATCGCGAATCCAAGGGCGTAGATGGCCGTGTTTCGATTGAGGTGGAGCCATCACTAGCTCACGACACCAATGGCACTATCTCCCAAGCGCTCGAGCTTTACAAGCTTGTGGGTAAAGAGAACGTCATGATCAAGATCCCTGCGACCAAGGCGGGACTGCCTGCAATCACTGAGGTGATCGGACATGGCATCTCGGTAAACGTGACACTGATTTTCTCAACCGAGCGCTACGCAGAGGTTATCGATGCCTACCTCGCCGGCCTGGAGAATGCGGCCGCGGCTGGACACGACCTTTCGAAGATTCACTCTGTCGCGTCCTTCTTTGTTTCTCGCGTGGACACTGAGGTTGACAAGCGCTTGGCTCAGCTGGGTCGCACTGACCTCAACTCCAAGGCAGCTCTTGCAAACGCAAGGCTCGCATACGGCTTGTTCCTCGAGAGTATTCAGGGTCCAAGGTGGGAGACGTTGGCTCAGAAGGGTGCCAACGCGCAGCGTCCGCTAATGGCATCGACAGGAGTGAAGGACCCAAACCTGCCTGACACCCTGTATGTTGCAGAGCTTGTGGCCCCACAGCTGGTGAACACCATGCCGGAGAAGACTCTCATGGCGATGGCAGACCACGGCACCGTAAAGGGCAACACCATCGAGCCAAACCTTGATGCTGCCAGCTCCTTCATGGCCGAGCTAGCAGTGGCCGGGGTCGATTTTGACGAGGTTACTGACCTGCTTGAGAAAGAGGGGGTTGAGAAGTTCATCGCCTCCTGGGATGAACTCGTGGCATCGGTTGCCGCTGCACTGGAGGCGGCGAAGTGAAGCTCTCAATCTCGCCAAAGCTTTCAGATCTATCTGCCGTTGTTGCGCAACTAGCCTCGGCCGAGGTCGCCTCACGAATAAGGGCTAAGGACTCTTCCATCTGGGGTCCAGCTGCTCAACCTGAGGCAAGTATCCGCCTGGGGTGGGTTGAGTCAGCAGAGGTGTCATTGGATTTGATTCCAGAGATTCTGAAGCTGCGAGATGAGTTTCGGTCCAAGGGCTTAACTCGTTTCGTGCTTTGCGGCATGGGCGGGTCATCGCTTGCCCCAGAGGTCATAACAAAGAATGCCCGAGTTGAGCTTGTAGTGCTTGACTCCACCGATCCATCACAGGTTCGCAGCGCGGTTCGAGAGCTGGAGAAGACCGTGGTGATAGTCTCCTCCAAGTCTGGTTCAACCGTAGAGACCGACTCTCAGAAGCGTGCCTTCGAGAGTGCATTCAAGAACGCAGGGATTGAACCAACAGAGCGAATCGTGATTGTCACTGATCCAGGTTCGCCACTTGATAAGTCTTCTCGTGAGTCGGGTTATCGAGTATTCAATGCGGACCCGAATGTCGGAGGCCGCTACTCAGCACTAACCGCATTCGGTTTAGTGCCATCGGGTCTGGCTGGAGCAGACATCGCCTCGCTGCTCTCGGCAGCTAAGCGCGTCGATTCTGAACTCTCCTCCGATTCTGCTGACAACCCAGCGCTTTGGCTCGCTGCAGCCTTGGTGAGAACGCCAAGCAGCTCAGGATTCAAGGACAAATTCCTGGTGGACTCCGCAGAGCTTGACGGTTTCGGCGACTGGGTTGAGCAGCTGGTTGCGGAAAGCACCGGCAAAGAGGATCTGGGAACCCTTCCAGTGGTTGTTGATTCAACCGCCCCTGAACTCAGAAGCAAAGCCTCGGATCTTTTGGTGACCAGGTTCGCAAATCGGGAGACTCAGGCCGAAGACGTCACATTCTTCGGAGAGCTTGGTGAGTTATTCCTGCTTTGGGAGTATGCCACCGCGATCGCGGGCTATCTGCTTGGCACCAATCCATTCGACCAGCCGAACGTTGAATCCGCCAAAGTAGCCGCTCGCGAGCTATTGGACTCCCCCGCTGAGTTGGCAGAGCCGGACTTCACCGATCGCGGAGTGGCGGCCAGCGCTTTTGGTTTTGACCTCAGTGGTCAGACTGTCGATTCGGCGATCGATCAACTTCTAGGCCTGGTGACTGAATCAAGCTACATCTCGATTCACGCCTACCTAAACCGAGAGGCTTACCCACAGTTTGCTGAGCTTCGCAATCTCATTGCCGCGAAGACCTCCAGGCCAGTGACATTTGGTTGGGGTCCAAGGTTCCTGCACTCCACCGGCCAGTACCACAAGGGTGGCCCTAAGCAGGGAGTCTTCCTTCAGCTAACTCAAGAATCAGATTTGGATCTTGAGATCGAGGGCAGGCCATTCAGCTTTGGAACTTTGATTGCCGCTCAGGCAGCTGGGGATGCAAGGGTGCTGGAATCTAACGGCTTGCCGGTGCTATCCCTCAAGCTTGCCAACCCGCTTGCGGACCTTGAGCTATTGAAGAAGGCACTTGCCTGATGGCCCCTAATCCGCTGCGCGACCCCCGAGACAGACGCCTTCACAAGATTGCAGGCCCCAGTGGTCTAATTATGTTTGGCGTGACGGGAGACCTGTCTCGCAAGAAATTGATGCCAGCGGTTTATGACCTAGCCAACCGCGGGTTATTGCCACCGGCATTCTCGCTGGTGGGATTTGCTCGCAGAGACTGGTCGAAGCAAGACTTCGAAACCGTCGTCTATGACGCCGTGAAAGCTCACGCCCGAACCCCTTGGTCGGACTCGGTTTGGGAGCAACTTGTTCAGGGAATCCGTTTCGTGTCAGGAAGACATGATGATCCGGAGGCATTTGCTGAACTCAAGCGAACGGTCGACGAACTGGATCGTGAGCGTGGCACCGCGGGAAACCATGCCTTCTACCTCTCCATCCCGCCTCGAGACTTTCCACTGGTTGTAAACCAGCTTGAAAAAGCAGGTTTGGCCGATGCTAAACCGGGTGAGTTTAGAAGAGTTGTTATTGAGAAGCCCTTCGGTTCTGACCTCAAAACCGCCCGAGAGCTAAACGAGGTGGTTGAGCGGGTCTTCCCAGCGGATTCTGTTTTCAGAATCGACCACTACCTCGGAAAAGAGACCGTTCAGAACGTCCTAGCGCTGCGCTTTGCAAATGAAATGTTCGAGCCAATTTGGAACCGTGAGCACATCGATCACGTCCAAATCACCATGGCTGAGGACATTGGTATTGGCGGTCGCGCTGGCTATTACGACGGCATTGGGGCTGCCCGCGATGTCATTCAGAATCACCTGTTGCAACTCCTAGCCCTCACCGCAATGGAGCAGCCCGCAAGTTTCGATGCTGCTGACTTGCGAGCCGAAAAAGAGAAGGTGTTGGCCGCGGTGAAGATTCCGCAGGACCTTGCTAAGCACTCAGCTCGCGGTCAATACCTTGGCGGCTGGCAGGGTGGCGAGCAAGTCCTTGGCTTCTTGCAGGAGGATGGCATCAACCCTGAGTCCAAGACCGAAACCTTTGCTGCATTCAGACTTGATGTTGAAACCGACCGCTGGTCCGGCGTTCCCTTCTATCTGCGGGCAGGTAAGCGCCTTGGTCGCAGGGTCACAGAGATTGCAGTGGTTTTCAAGCGCGCCTCGCAGCAGCTGTTTGCCAAGGAGCAGACTGCGCTACTTGGCGAAAACGCCCTAGTGATCAGGGTTCAGCCAAATGAAGGAGTCACTATTCGATTTGGCTCCAAAGTCCCGGGACCGAGCATGCAGGTTCGCGATGTAACCATGGACTTTGGCTATGGTCACGCATTCACCGAGGACAGCCCAGAAGCCTATGAGCGACTAATTCTTGACGTTCTGCTTGGTGAACCACCGCTTTTTCCAAGGCAGCGAGAGGTTGAGCTTTCCTGGGAAATCCTCGATCCAATCGTGAGCTTCTGGGAGCAGAACTCCAGACCAGAACCATATGCACCTGGCAGCTGGGGTCCAGATTCAGCCCATCGCATGCTTGAGGTGGATGGCCGAGCTTGGAGGCGTCCATGATCGTTGATATTCCAAATACCACGGTTCCCAAAATCAGTAAAAAACTGCAAGAGCTTCGCGATGTCGGCGGCGTTGTGGCACTTGGCCGCGTGCTGACCTTGGTAATCCAGACCGACTTGGAACATGTTGAAACCGCTATCAAGGCTGCAAACGGAGCTTCCCGGATGCATCCTTCGAGGATCATCGTTTTGGCAGATGCAGCAAGTTCCGAAGAGGCAGATCAGCTCGATGCACAAATCCGTGTTGGAGGAGACGCTGGCGCTTCTGAGGTAATCGTTCTAAAGGCTTACGGTGACGCAGCCAGCAATGCGGAGTCGCTGATAACCGGCCTACTCCTTCCTGATGCGCCGGTGGTGGCATGGTGGCCATCGGCCTGCTCCCCCAGCCCAGCGCTGACGCCGGTTGGTCAGATTGCATCACGAAGACTCATAGACTCCGCACTGCAGCAGAATGCCCGCGCATTTCTTGCTGAGTTTGCAAAGAATTACCAACCGGGAGATGGTGATCTGGCTTGGACCAGAATCACTCTCTGGCGAGCACAGTTGGCTGCCCTTTTTGAGCTGCACAAATCTCGCACCGTCAAGGCCATTACCGTGATTGGCAGCGCAACCTCCCCAAGTGCCGACTTGCTCGCTATGTGGCTGGGTCAGAACTTGGGCGTTGAAGCCAAGATCAAGACTGAGTTTGAGGGCTCCAGAGTCGAAGGCATCTACGGCGTTGAGGTTGAGTTCGCAGACGGGGCGCTAAGTATTCATCGACCAGCACAGGTTGCAAGCATCAAACAAACCGGTGCGCCAGACAGCTCGGTGTTGTTGCCTCGCAGGTCTGATCAGGACTGCCTCGTCGAAGACATGAGATACCTAGGCGAAGACGAAGTCTTCGGTCAGGTGCTCAAGGGGTTTCTTGCAAGATGATCAACACAGATGTGCTCGGTTCACCGACAGAGGTTGCAGTTGTTGTCGCGAATGAGCTCCACAGGGCAATCACCAAGGACCAAACGCAGAAATTGGTCGCCCTAACCGGTGGAACGCTGGGGATTGAGGTCATTCGAGAGTTCGGGAAGATTGCTCAAGGTGATCTACCCGTCAGCTTTGTTTTTGGAGACGAACGCTTTGTAGCGCTTGATCACTCTGATCGGAATGAACATCAGGGACTGCAGGCCTGGCCCCGCCTCGGGACATACCTAACCCGCTACCCAGATCCCAACGTGGGGCTTGATTCAGCGCGCGAGAGTTTTGAGATCGACCTTCAAGCTAACTTCGGTGCGATGCCGAGAATCGACATCACCATCCTGGGCATGGGCCCAGATGGCCACGTGGCGAGTCTATTCCCCGGCCACAATCTTGAGGGTGATCTGGTGGTTGCTGAGTCAAACTCCCCCAAGCCCCCGGCACAGCGCCTGAGCCTCAGCTACAGCGCGCTGAACAACTCAACCGAGGTCTGGTTCGTGGCATCCGGCGCAGCCAAGGCAGATGCGGTCAAATGCGCCTTGAGTGGGAATTGTGAGCTTCCAGTTGGAAAAGTTCGGGGTCTGAGCGAGACCCGCTGGTTTATTGATCTAGAACTTAGCCGCGAGCTTTAGCGGCTGCTGCTGCGCGCTCACGACGCTCACGAATTGCAGTGAGCGCCTCATCCAAGATCTGTGATGCCTCGTCGTCGGTGCGACGTTCTTTGACATATGCCAGGTGGGTCTTGTAGGGCTCAATCTTGGCTACCAATGGCGGGTTTGCCTTGTCGGTGCCGGCAGGCAGGCCGCAGTTTGGGCAATCAATTTCAGTAGGAAGGTCCTCGGCATTCGCCGATGCGGCAAACATCGGGTGTGACTCATGACCGTTTGAGCAGTAAAAGCTCAGAGTGATTCTGGGAACCTTGTGTCCACGATCCTGCTCGCCCATTGGGCCAGCGCCAACGCGCGCTCCGCGGATTGAAGCTGAGTTGCTCACGCAGCCCATCCAAATCTGGTGAATAGGCCGAGGATTATGATGACGGTAACCCAAACCAGCGCTAGCACGATTGTGATGCGGTTCAGGTTTCGCTCTGCAACACCGGATGAGCTCATTGACGAGGTCATGCCACCACCGAACATGTCGGCAACGCCACCACCACGACCCTTGTGAAGCAGGATCATGAGGATTAGCAGGGTGCTAGTAATTGCCAGCAGCACTAACAGCGCGGTTTGCAGGGCAGCCATAAAAAACTCTTTTCAATAAGACTGTCAAATTATAGAACTATGTGCTTTTGGAAGCGCGCTATACCTGCGAACTCGTCCGCATCTAGGCTCGCGCCACCCACCAAAACACCATCGACTTCACCGGAAGCCAAGAATCCAGCAACGTTGTTTGCCTTGACCGATCCGCCGTAGAGAATTCTGCTCTGAGCAACCTCTTCGCCGAAGTTCTCCTTCAGTGCTGAGCGAATAGCCTTCGCAACTTCTTCAGCTTCCACGGGAGACGCGACTTTGCCGGTGCCAATCGCCCAGACTGGCTCGTAAGCGATCACAAATTCACCAAGAGTCTCGTGACCAGCGAGTGCCGCTAGGGTCTGCCTAACAGGAACCGCACTCTGACCCTCGGATTCGAGCTCTTCAAGGGTTTCACCAACGCAAATCACTGGAACCAGATTGTGCTTCCAAGCCGCCGCTACCTTATCGCGCACCACTTCGTCACCCTCTGCATGGTACTGACGACGCTCGGAGTGGCCGATTAGAACATAACTAACGCCAAGCTTTGCGAGAAAGGCTCCCGAAACCTCTCCGGTGTAAGCACCGGAATCGTGCTTCGAGAGATCTTGAGCGCCCAGCTTGACCTCGAACTTCTCCGCCTCAATCAGCGTCTGGGCGCTTCTGAGGTCAGTGAAGGGCGGGAAAACGCAGACCTCAACCTTGGAAAAATCGTGATCTGCATCGTTTAGGGTCCAGGAAAGCTTCTGAATCAAGGCTATTGCCTGGAGGTGATCCAGGTTCATCTTCCAGTTGCCTGCAATGAATGGAATTCGCTTAGTCATTTAGGACCTCCAGTCCAGGCAGGGTCTTGCCCTCAAGATACTCAAGTGATGCCCCGCCACCGGTTGAAATGTGGCCAAACTTGGTCTCATCAAATCCAAGTGCCCTTACGGCTGCAGCACTGTCGCCACCGCCAACAACCCCTAAGCCAGTAACCGAAAGCAGTGCCTCTGCGACAGCCTTGGTGCCTCCGGCAAAGTTCGGGAATTCAAAAACTCCCATAGGGCCATTCCAGAAAACCGTCTTTGATGCGGCGACCGCTTCAGCAAATGCGCGGCCACTCTCTGGGCCAATGTCTAATCCCATACCGTCCGCGCCGAACTTTGAGCTTTCAATGGCATCCGCGGCCACCACTTCATATTCAGCATCCGGCGAGAATCCATTTGCTACAACGATGTCGGTGGGCAGGATAACCTCAACCCCAAGCTCTCTGGCCTGAGCGAGGAACCCCTGAACGGTTTCGATTTGATCGGCTTCCAACAGGCTCTTGGCCACCTTGTGACCAAGTGCTGCCAGCACGGTAAACACCATGCCTCCACCGATGAGTAGTTTGTCTACCTTCGGAAGCAGGTGGCCGATTACCCCAAGCTTGTCCGAGACCTTGGAACCACCCAACACCACGGCATATGGGCGCTCTGGTGAATCAGTAAGGCGGGTGAGGATCTCCAATTCGGTGCTGATTAGCAAGCCCGCGTAGCTTGGGAGCTGTTGAGCCAGCTCGTAAACGCTTGCCTGCTTACGGTGCACAACACCAAATCCGTCCGAAACCAGGACATCGCCTAGCTCAGCTAGCTCAGCTGCAAAAGCGTTGCGCTCCTGGGCGTCCTTGGACGCTTCACCGGGGTTGAAGCGGAGATTCTCCAAAAGAGCTACTCCCCCAGGTACAAGCATCTTCACTGCAGCCTTGGCCTTGGGGCCAACGGTCTCCTCTGAGAAAACAACCGGTTGCGACAGCAGTTCTTCCAGTCTTTCGGCCACTGGAGCAAGCGAATACTTGGCCTCAGGGGCACCCTCAGGGCGACCAAGGTGCGAGCAGATTACGACTGATGCCCCCTGCTCAACCAAGAACTTTATGGTTGGCAGGGATGCTCGAATTCGACCGTCGTCTGTGATCTTGCCGTCTTTAACCGGAACGTTTAGGTCACAGCGCAGAATAACTCGCTTGCCAGCAAAAGACTGGCCCTTGATGGTCCTCAGCATTAGAGCTTGGATGCAACCAAAGCGGTTAGTTCGACCAAGCGGTTTGAGTAACCCCACTCGTTGTCGTACCAGCTGGAGAGCTTCACGGTGTTGTCAATGACGCGAACCAGGCCAGCATCGAAGATTGAGCTGTGTGGGTCGGTCACGATGTCTGAGGAGACAATTGGGTCCTCGGTGTAAAGCAGTACGCCCTTTAGTGGGCCTTCTGCTGCAGCCTTGTAAGCAGCCTTGATCTCATCGACAGTCACTGGCTTCTCGGAAACCAAGGTCAGGTCGGTGATTGATCCGGATGGGACTGGAACGCGAAGTGCAAAGCCGTCTAGCTTGCCCTTGAGCTCTGGGAGAACCAGACCGATGGCCTTCGCTGCTCCAGTTGTTGAAGGGACAATGTTGATTGCGGCAGCACGAGCACGGCGCAGGTCAGAGTGAGGTCCATCCTGCAGGTTCTGGTCTGCGGTGTAAGCGTGAACAGTGGTCATTAGACCGTTCTTGATACCGAACTTGTCGTTGAAAACCTTTGCCAGAGGCGCAAGGCAGTTGGTGGTGCAGGAAGCGTTAGAAATGATGTGGTGCTTCGAGGAGTCATAAAGGTGCTCGTTGACACCAATAACGAAGGTTGCGTCCTCACCGGTTGCAGGAGCGGAAATGATTACCTTCTTGGCACCAGCCTCGATGTGCTTCTTTGCATCGGCAGCATCAGTGAAGCGACCGGTTGACTCAATAACGATGTCAACACCTAGGTCACCCCAGCCAAGGTTGGCTGGATCGCGCTCTGCAAGAACCTTGATGGCCTTGCCGTTGACGATGATGCTGTCACCCTCAACCGATACGGCAGCGTCTAGGCGACCGGTTACGGAGTCATACTTCAGCAGGTGAGCTAGACCCTTAGGGTCTGAAAGGTCATTTACGGCAACAATCTCTAGCTCGGAATTCTGGGCAAGTGCGGCACGGAGGTAGTTACGTCCAATGCGGCCAAAACCATTGATACCAATACGAGTCACGGGAGTTCTCCAGTTTCTGGGAAAAGTGAATTAATTAGTGCTCCACGCGCCTTTGGGCGGACCGGATTAGCCTAGCAGTAGCGAGCGAGATGCCACCTTTACGCTGGCGAATCTTTTCGCAACATCCTCCCAGTTGATGATGTTCCAGAAAGCCTTGACGTAGTCGGCTTTCACGTTCTGGTAGTCGAGGTAGAACGCGTGCTCCCACATATCCAGCATGAGAAGTGGCACATTGCCCAGCGCGATGTTGCCCTGCTGGTCATACATCTGGCCGATAATCAGGCGATTTCCTAGCGAATCCCAAGCCAGGTATGCCCAGCCCGATCCCTGGATTCCAACTGCAGCTGCGCTGAAATGGTTCTTGAAAGCCTCGAATGACCCGAAGTACTCGTCGATCGCTGCCTTTAGCTCACCCTCTGGGGTGCCTGACTCTGGAGCGAGGTTCTGCCAGAAAACACTGTGGTTGACATGTCCACCCAGGTTGAAAGCAAGATCCTTCTGAAGCTTTGGAAGATTCGCGTAGTTACCCTCGGCGCGAGCCTGCTCCATGGCTGCAAGCGCAGCATTTGCGCCGGTGACGTAGGCCTGGTGGTGCTTGGAGTGGTGCAGCTCCATGATGCGGGCTGAAATGTGCGGCTCAAGAGCCGAGTAGTCATATCCAAGTTCTGGCAGGGTGTAGGTCATTTTGATCTCCATTCGTGAGGATTAAGTGGAACAAAGAGGGGATTTATTCCTCGAGCAGGTCGGTGATCGCCGACTCAGTGTCTGGGATGCCTAGGTCAGCCGCTTTGCGGTCCGCGGTTGCCAAAAGCCTTCTGATGCGACCTGCAATCGCATCCTTAGTCATTGGCGGTTCGGCAAGCCTGCCCAGTTCGTCCAGCGAGGCATCGCGGTGCTTCAATCTGAGTTCACCCGCGTACTTCAGGTGGTCCGGTGCACCCGCACCAAGGATCTCCAGGGCACGCTGCACTCTTGCTCCCGCAGCCACGGCAGCCTGGGCGCTCCTTCGTAAGTTAGCGTCATCAAAGTTAGCTAGACGGTTCGCTACACCGCGAACCTCGCGTCTGGTCTTGAGGTCTTCCCACTTTTTGAGCTGCTCAACGCAGCCCATCTCCTTGAGAAGTTGAGTAATGCCATCACCATCGCGAACCACAACTCGGAAAACGTTTCGCACCTCGCGAGCTTTAGCAACAACTCCCAAACGTCTTGCAACTCCGACTAGGGCCATGGCTGACTCATTACCTGGTGCGGTTACCTCCAGCGAGGTTGAGCGACCCGGGTCAGTGATTGTGCCGTGTGCCAAGAACGCACCGCGCCAGATAGCTCGAGCCTCATCCATCGTGGAGCTCACCAAAGTTGCTGGTAGGCCTCGAACCGGGCGACCCTTGTTGTCAATCAATCCGGTCTGGCGTGCAAGTAGCTCACCCTCGCGCAGCACACGAATCTGGTAACCGCTTTGGCGACGTAGGCCGGTTGCCGAGATTACCGAGAGTTCCGATTGAATCCCGTAGAGCTCAAGAATCGCCCTAGAGATTCGCCTTGCCAACGTTGGTGAATCCAGCTCAACCTCAATCGCAATACGTCCTGAGATTAGGTGGAGTCCGCCGGCAAAGCGCAGGATGGTGGCCAGCTCCGCGGCGCGCTCCAAGCCCTTGGACATTGGAACTCTTGCCAGTTCTTCTTTGATGGCCTGAGTTAGCGGCATTACTCTCTCCCCAAATCTCTATGCGACACAGATAGCGTCACGTCTTCTTCGGCCGCAAGCAGGGCGGCGATTTTGTTGGCAATCGCCACGGATCGGTGTTTTCCACCGGTGCAGCCGATTGCGATGGTCGCAAATCTCTTATTCTCGGTCCGATAGCCTGCTAGCACGTGCCTGATTGCTGACACGTAGTGCTCAATGAACTCTTGAACGCCTGGCTGCGCCAGTACGTAATTCGATACCTCTGGATCGTTACCGGTCTTAGCCCTGAGTGGTTCCTGCCAATGCGGATTAGGAATAAAACGCATGTCCGCGACCAAATCAGCATCTGGTGGCAGACCATATTTGAACCCAAAGCTCATCACGTTTACCTTCAGAGCCTTGGAGTTGGTTGCAAACGCTTCAGCAACGCGATTGGTTAGTTGATGCACATTGAGATCAGAAGTGTCGAACACAATGTCCGCGCTCTCACGCAAGCTCAGCAGCTCCTTGCGCTCCTTGGTGATCCCATCAAGAACTGTGCCCTCGCCCTGGAGTGGATGGGGTCTTCTTACCGACTCAAAGCGCTTCACCAGTGACTGGTCGCTGGCTTCCAGGTAGAGGAGTCGGACATTAATGTCTCGGGCACGCAGTTGACCCAGGTAGGTCTGTAGTTCGTTGAAGAACTCTCCACCGCGAACATCGATGATTACCGCGATCCGAGGCAGCGTGGCCTTGCTCAGGCTGAAGAGGTCAGAAATTGGACCGAGCAGTTGGGGTGGCAGGTTGTCGATGACATACCAACCCTGGTCTTCAAGCGCATTACCTACGGTCGACCGACCGGCACCCGACATGCCCGTAACGACGAGAAGTTCTGGCTTTCTAGTTGATTCCATAACCTCCCCTTCGGCGTGTCGCTACAAGGTTAGTGCTTCGGCGTGTCGCGTGTTAGGAATTTTCAGAATCAGCGAGTGAATCTTGAACCAACTGAGCAAGTTTCGGTCCAAATCCAGGCAGGGATTCGATTTCTGCCAGCGATGCCAGACGAATGCGCTTGAGCGAACCGAATCGCTTTAGCAAAATCCTGGCGCGGGACTCCCCCAGGCCTGGAATTTCAAGCAAGGTGGATGAAATTGATTTGGTGCGCGACTTACGCTGAGCCGTGATCGCAAAACGGTGAGCTTCGTCACGAATTCGCTGAAGCAAAAACAGCTCCTCGCTGGTTCGCGGGAAAATCACCGGATAGTCGGAATCGGTGGTGAAGACCTCCTCCAATCGCTTCGCCAGTGTGGCAACAGTTAGGCCCTCAACCCCAGATTCCCGCAGCGCTCGAAGCGCGGCATTTCGCTGAGGCAATCCACCGTCAATCAAAAGTAAGGATGGTCGGTAGCTGAACCTGTCCGAGACCTCGGAGTCCTCACTCAGGTACTTCAGCCTTCTGGTCAACACCTGATAGATCGACTCGGTGTCATCGCTAGTTTCTAAGTTGAACCGGCGGTAGTGATCCTTCTTTGGGAGGCCGTCTTCGAAGACCACCATGGAACCAACCACACCGGTCCCTCCTAGGTGTGAAATGTCGAAACACTCGATTCTCAGCGGCGCATTTTCCATTCCAAGTGCGCGTTGAATACCTGCCAGGGCATCTGCTCGTGCCGTGAAATCTGATGAGCGCTTTAGCTTGTAGCTCTGCAGGGCGTGCGCTGCGTTGGTGTTGGCGGTTTGCTGCAGCGTCGCCTTGTCACCGCGCTGCGGAACCGAAACGGTGCAACCTGAGCCCCGAAGCTCGCTCAGCCAGGTTTGAAGCTGAGCTCTGTCCTCTGGTAGCTCTGGAACGAGGATCTGTTTTGGAACCTCTACTGGATCAAGTCCCGGAGTTCTGGTGTAGATCTCTTGAATCAGGTACTCCACTAGTTCAGCGTTGCTTCGATCGAGCTCAAGATCTACGACCATAGACCTATTGCCTCGAATTCGACCGCCGCGAATGGTGAAGATAGAGACCGCTGCAGACAGGTCATCACGTGCTATGCCAATCAGGTCGGCATCGGTTTGGTCAGAGAGCACGACAGTGCTTTTTTCCAAGACCTTTTCGAGTGCGGCAACATCGTCTCTGAGGTTTGCCGCTAACTCATAGTTCTGATCATCGGATGCCTTCTGCATGCGATCCCTGAGTTCCCTCACGTGATCGTCATTTCCCGACGCTATGAAGTCGCCCAGCCGTTTTGCCAGAGCTTTGTGGTCGGGCGGGGAAATTCGCCCCACGCATGGAGCAGAACATTTCCCTATCTCGGCTAACAAACAGGGGCGATTCTTGGCCTGTGCCTCCTGATAGACACCTTTGGAGCAGGTTCTAACTGGATATACCTTGATTAGGGTGTCCAGCGTTTCACGGACCGCCCAGGACTGGGTGTATGGACCAAAGTATCTAATCCCCTTGAGCTCGCGGTTTCGGGTGATAAACGCCCTGGGCACCGCCTCACTCATCGAGATTGCCAGGTAGGGGTATGACTTATCGTCTCTGAATCGAACGTTGTAGGGAGGGTCGAACTCTTTGATCCAAGTGAACTCGAGCTGCAACGCTTCATACTCCGAGGCAACGATTGTCCACTTCACATCATTGGCAGCCAGGAGCATTCTTTGAGTGCGTTCGTGGAGCTTATTCAGAGGGCCAAAGTAGTTTGTGAGTCGCGCTCGAAGGTTTTTTGCTTTGCCCACATAGAGCACTCGACCTGATTGATCGATGAATCGATAAACCCCAGGGGCAGTGGGAATCTCCCCGGTTTTAGGTCTGAAGGAGAGATCCTGAGCCATTACGTCTCCAGCAACTCAGCCAAGAATTTGCCGGTGTGAGACTGCTTCACCTTGGCAACCTGCTCTGGCGTGCCCTCGGCAACAATCAATCCACCGCCGGAACCACCCTCTGGGCCCAGGTCAATGACCCAGTCCGCACAGCGAATCACATCGAGGTTATGTTCGATAACAATCGCGGTGTTGCCCTTATCAACCAATCCGGCAAGCACTAGAAGAAGCTTCCTAACGTCCTCAAAGTGCAGTCCGGTGGTTGGCTCATCCAAGACGTAGACGGTCTTACCGGTTGACCTGCGCTGCAACTCGGTAGCAAGCTTCACGCGTTGCGCCTCTCCTCCTGAGAGGGTGGTGGCGCTCTGCCCCAGTCGAACATATCCCAAACCGACATCCACAAGGGTGTCCAGGAATCTGGCAATCGAGGCGATTGGCTTGAAGAATTCGGCAGCCTCAGAGATGGGCATGTTCAGCACATCGCCAATCGACTTGCCCTTGTACTTCACCTGCAGGGTCTCGCGGTTGTACCTGGCCCCCTTGCAGTCCTCACACATCACATAGACATCGGGCAGGAAGTTCATCTCAATTCGAATAGTTCCATCTCCGGCGCAGGTTTCGCATCTGCCACCTTTGACGTTGAATGAGAATCGACCCTGTTGGTAACCGCGAACCTTTGCCTCGGGAGTCTCCGCAAACAGCGCACGAATCTTGTCAAACACCCCGGTGTAGGTTGCGGGGTTTGACCTTGGGGTTCGTCCAATCGGGGCCTGATCAACGTGCACCACTTTGTCCAGCTGCTCGAGACCTTCAACCCGAAGATGGCGACCTGGAACCCCCTTCGCGCCATTGAGCTTGTTCGCCAGAACCTGGTAAAGCACATCGTTTACCAAAGAGGATTTACCCGATCCTGAAACGCCGGTCACCGCGGTCATCACACCAAGCGGTATCTCAACATCGACGTTTTGAAGGTTGTTCTCTTTTGCACCAACAACCTTGATGAATCGGTTCTTATCGATCTTGCGTCGCTGTTTCGGGGTTTCGATCCGAATCCGGCCGGCCAGGTAGTCACCGGTAATCGAGTTTGTGTTGCTAAGCAGGTTTTTGTAGCTTCCCGAGTGGACCACTTCGCCACCGTTGACACCAGCGCCCGGGCCAATATCTACTAGCCAGTCAGCGGTGCGGATCGTGTCCTCATCGTGCTCGACGACGATCAAGGTGTTGCCAAGGTCACGAAGTCTTTCGAGGGTTTGAATCAGTCGAAGGTTGTCTCGCTGGTGAAGGCCGATGCTTGGCTCGTCCAATACATAGAGCACCCCGGTCAGTCCAGCACCGATCTGAGTTGCCAGACGAATGCGCTGTGCCTCGCCACCGGAGAGTGTTCCAGCGCTTCGCTCCAGGGATAGGTAGTCCAACCCAACTGCCAATAGGAACTCGAGTCTGGCTCTGATTTCACGCAGCACCTGGGCGGCGATTTGCGCTTCTTTTTCATTCAGCGACAGGGCATCAAAGAAGTCATGCGCTTTGGCCAGGCTCAGGGTTGCAACATCATGAATTGACTTACCCCCCACCTTTACCGCCAAGACCTCGGGTCGCAATCGGGCTCCATCACAGGCTGGACAGGGAATCTCTCGAAGGAATTCGGCCCACTTCCCTCTCGCCCAGTCGCTGTCTGACTCCAGGTAGCGACGCTCTACATAGGGAAGAACGCCTTCGAAGCCGGAGGTATAGCGCATCTCGCGGCCATACTTGCTCTTCCAGCGGACCTGTACCTCGAAGTTATTGCCGTTTAGAACCGCATCCTTGATCTCATCCGACAGCTGCTCCCAAGGGGTGTCAAGTGAAAACTCAAGGTCATCAGCAAGGCCCTGAATCAGTCTGGTGAAGTAGTTGTAGAGACCTTTGCCCTGAGTGGACCAGGGCAGAATTACGCCCTGGTTGATCGAGGTGGCGGGGTCACCAATAACAAGTTCGCCATCAACAGCCTGCTTTGTGCCAAGACCGCTGCAGGCTGGGCAAGCGCCAAAGGGTGCGTTGAAAGAGAATGTGCGGGGCTCAATTTCGGTAAGTGTCAGCTCGTGCTCATTCGGGCAGGAGAGCTTCTCGCTGAAGGTGCGCTTGGTGCCATCGTCTACAAAGTCAACGATTACGCGTCCATCCGCAAGCTTTAGCGCAGTTTCAACCGAGTCTGTCAGGCGAGACTCAATCCCTTCCTTGATGGCGAGGCGATCCACAACCACAGAGATGTCGTGTTTGAAACTCTTTTTGAGGGCTTTCGCCTCACTCAGAACTACGGTTTCGCCATCCACCACAGCACGGGCGTAACCCTGGGACTGAAGCGAGGCAAAAAGGTCTACGAACTCACCCTTTTTCTGCTGGATGATCGGAGCCAGGAGCTGAAACCTAGTGCCCTCTTTCAGAGCAAGAAGCTGATCCACAATTGCCTGCGGTGTTTGTTTGGTAACCGCCTCACCGCACTCGTGACAGTGCGGAACGCCGATGCGAGCCCAAAGCAGTCTCAGGTAATCGTGGATTTCGGTAATGGTTCCAACCGTGGATCTTGGGTTGCGGTTGGTCGACTTTTGATCAATCGATACAGCTGGAGAGAGACCTTCGATGAAGTCAACATCGGGTCTGTCGACCTGCCCTAGAAACTGTCTGGCGTATGCCGAAAGCGACTCAACATAACGGCGCTGACCCTCGGCAAAGATCGTGTCAAAAGCGAGTGAAGACTTTCCGGATCCAGATAAACCAGTAAAGACAATGAGCTTGTCTTTGGGGATTTCTAGGTTGATGTTTTTCAGGTTATGAACTCGAGCGCCCTTGATTGAGAGCTTGTTTCCCTTTGGGGTTTCGATATTCACCCGAGAAGTTTACGCATGACCCGCTGACTCTATTTGCCGAAGCTCCTTCTTGAGTTCAGATATCTCATCACGAATTCTTGCCGCAAGCTCAAACTTGAGCTCCTTGGCAGCCTCTCGCATCTGGGTATCAAGCTCCATGATCGTTTGCAGAAGCTGCTCGCGGCCTTGGCTGCCGATGTTCTTGCGGCCACGCATCGGGGTTGAGGAAACCTTTCTAGCCGGCTCCTTCTTGAGATTCTCAATTAGCTGTTCGGTATCTACCTCTTCACGCATCAGCGCATCGGTGATGTCGGCAATCTTTTTGCGAAGCGGTTGGGGGTCAATGCCGTTGGCAAGGTTATAGGCGACCTGTTTTTCACGCCTGCGATTAGTTTCCTCAATCGCACGCGACATGGAGTCAGTCACCTTATCGGCATACATGTGAACCTCACCGTTCACGTTTCGAGC
>JACCDS011243609.1_pt1 | contig 19312 bp, 17 predicted proteins | sample 7446441 | NCBI WGS metagenome assembly JACCDS01 (sample SAMN15323445, study PRJNA562643) | freshwater metagenome | isolation source: river surface water | place: USA:Blue River Watershed | collected 2017-08-17
GCACCGCTGATGCCTAACTGCCGAACTTGCTCAGCAGCAATAAAACGATGGTCTTCATTACAAATCAGTAAAGGTGCCTGATGTGCCAGGCCTTTTAACCGCAGCAAGGTCTGTTGCAGCATTGTGGTTGTGCCGGTTAATGCCAAAAATTGTTTTGGGTAATTGCCACGCGACAGTGGCCATAAACGTGTCCCTGAGCCACCGGCCATAATTACGGGTGTGAACATTGTTGAAATCCTGTCAAAACACTGCGTTAGGGTAGTCTGATGGAGCACAGATTAACTGTCAATTATCCTGGCGTTGTGTCCCATTTTTAAGTTAAATCAACGACCGGAACTGGCGGCGCCCCGGATTTGCAGCTGATGCTGCTCATACCAATACCAGGTTTGTGTGAGTCCTTGTCGCAGCGAAATCTGCGGTGTCCATCCCAGTTGACGCAGACGGCTACTGTCAAGCAGCTTTCGTGGTGTACCATCAGGCCGGGCCGGATCAAAACTCAGTGCATCCGAATAGCCTAATATATCGCTCAGTAACGTCGCCAGCGCAGCAATGCTGATTTCTTCACCACTACCGACATTCAGGAAACCCGGTGTGTCGGCGCACGCCTGCCAATAGACTTCGGCTGGCAACTCCATCACTAAACGACAAGCTTTGGCGAGATCACTGACATGCAAAAACTCGCGCAATGCCTTGCCAGACCCCCAAATCTGCATTGGGCTTTGGGAATCTTTCGCCAGTTGCATCCGGCGAATCAAGGCGGGGATCACATGCGCCTGTGCTAAATCAAAATTGTCACCCGGCCCATACAAATTGGTTGGCATCAACGCCCGGAAATCAGCGCCGTACTCACGGTGAAAACTGCTGCATAGTTTTAAACCCGCAATTTTCGCGATGGCATAGGCCTCATTCGTTGGCTCTAACGCCCCGCTTAACAGTGCGGATTCGTTAATCGGCTGATCCGAAAACTTCGGATAAATGCAGCTTGACCCCAGATACAACAAGCGCGAGACACTACACTGATGGGCTGCAGCCACTATGTTGGCGGCAATTTGTATGTTCTGCAGAATAAATTCGGCCGGATATTGTTGATTTGCCGCAATGCCACCGACACGTGCCGCCGCCAGCAGGATCCAGTCTGGTTTTTGCTCTCTGACAAAAGCCTCAACCTCGGCCTGTCTGGTTAAATCCAGCACGCCGCGCGCTGCGGTGATTAGCTTGTATCGGTCCGGTCTGCCGGCCACAGGGCTGAACTCGCGGCACAGAGCCTGTCCGACCATCCCCTGATGACCAGCGATAAACACCCTTAGCGGTTTTTGGCCATCAGTGCTAGCAAATGCTGCGTTGGCAGATGTAGCTTCAGCGGGCATAACCATTGGCCTCCAGCAGTGCCTGACGTCTGGCCAGTTCCAGATCATGCGCCATCATCATCTGACAGAGCGCGGCAAAATCTGTTGCTGGTCGCCAGTCAAGCGCGGTTCTGGCCCGCGTGGCATCCCCACATAACGATGGCACTTCGCTCGGGCGCAGATACCGCGGGTCGATTCGCAAAATTACATCCCCCGGCTTTAATCCAGGTGTGTGTGTAGGATCACAACTCAGGACTGTAGCGACTTCTGTCAGGCCACTGCCGCTAAAGCTCAGACTGATGCCGAGGCTTGCCGCGCAACTCTGCAAAAATTCGCGCACAGTATGCTGTACGCCTGTCGCAATGACATAGTCATTGGGTGTGTCTTGCTGCAACATGCGCCAGGCTGCATCCATATAATCGGCAGCAAACCCCCAGTCCCGCCGGGCATCCAGATTTCCCAGGTACAGACATTGTTGCTGACCCAGCGCAATCGCTGCCAGACCCCGGGTAATTTTACGGGTGACAAAAGTCTCACCGCGTCGTGGTGATTCATGGTTAAACATAATGCCGTTCACGGCGAACAGACCATAAGCTTCGCGGTAATTGACAGTGGTCCAATATGCGCCGACTTTGGCGATCGCGTAGGGCGAACAGGGCCGGAATGGCGTATCTTCGTTTTGCACCAGGCTGGTGACATTGCCATACATCTCGGACGTCGCAGCCTGAAAAAACCGACAAGTCAGGCCTGCTAAACGCACCGCCTCTAACAACCGGATAGTGCCAAGCGCGACCACATTGGCTGTGTACTCGGCCGCTTCAAACGACACTGCAACATGGCTTTGTGCGGCCAGATGATAGATTTCGTCAGGCTGAATTTTTTGCAGCAAGCTACACAAGGCAAGACTGTCAGTCATATCGCCATAATGCAAAAATAATGGCAGGTCCTGCTGATGCGGATCTTGATAAATATGATCTATCCGGCTGGTATTCAGTGAAGAGGCTCGACGCTTCAGGCCGTGCACCTGATAACCTTTGGCGAGCAACAACTCCGCAAGATAAGACCCATCTTGCCCGGTGATCCCGGTAATAAACGCCACTTTTTTGTTCAAACACTGCTCTCCAGACACTTAATCACCGGCTGCGTTGCTGCCACCAGGCCCGGCACAAACTGACTAAAAATCGCGGATTATGCCGCAGGTATCGGGGCGCCAGCCGACGTGGTTCCTGCAACCAACGAAACAACCACTCCAGAGCCAACAGTTGCACCCAGCGCGGCGCCTGCCGACGGCGGCCGCTGAGAAAATCGATCACAGCGCCCATACCCAACTGAATGGGTGGCAGTTGCGAACTGTACTGATCAATCCAGACTTCTTGTTTTGGACAGCCTAAGGCGACCAGTAAAATATCAAGATCTGCGGCCTGCATTGTGGCAAGTTGCTGCGGATCAGCGCTGGCCGGTAAAGGTTGCCATATCGGAGCGTGCTGATAATAGATTGTAAGCCCCGGCACGACTTGCTTCAATCTGCTGACGGCTCGCTGAACATCTGCCGCATCATGACCACCATAAATTCCGACACGAAGTTCTTCAGCAGCCGCACGTCGGCATAGCGCCAATACCAGATCAATGCCCCGTAACTGCGGGCATACCTGACCATTGACTAAACGCTGCCACCAACACACTGGTTTTCCATCAGCCAAGACAAATTCGCTGCGGGCCAGCACTGCCGCAAAATCTGCATTGTCATTGGCTTCCATTAACATATGCACATTAGACAAATACAGCCGTGTCGGCTGGCGGCGCTTTGCCCGACTCACCAGCTCGTTTAATAACGACGGTAAGGACTGGATACGAACCTGAGTGGCGAGCACCTTCCCCCAGCCTGAAAGCCCCGTCATGATGCCGGCTTCGCCTCTGAGCACAATCTGGACTGAAGTTGTGGCCACTCAGTGCGCTCTGCCACCCGACGGCTCAGATATATACAAACCTGCCGCTGCAGCTGAAACTGAGTGACCAGACGAATCGTCTGACCACCAAGCTCACCAAACACTGTTCGCTGCAGGTAGCGAAACACCTCTGCTTTTTGTCCGGCTGACAAATATTGCCAGTACTGAAAACTCAGACTTAGAAACTTCTGATGAACCTGCGGCAAATAAGCGCCGTACCGCAGTGCTAATTGCATTTGCGTCCATGCTTCCGTCAGGCGGAACTGCGTAAATCCGAGATAATAGCCATAGTCCGCATAAGCTACCGGCCAGTCAGGTCTTAGTGCAATGGCCTGCAGATACAGGCTTTCGTTCTTGGCAAGCGCATCGGTGTTCAGATAACCAGTGTGCCAGCCCCATTCGTTTATTTTGGCTCGCATTAACAAATAATGTGGATTGCCCGGCTGCAGTTCTGCGGCTGCAGCGATAGCAGCGGCGGCATGCTGATATTGTGCTGCATCCGGTTTATCCTGCTGCCAGCGTTCCAACGCAAAAGCAGCCTGAAAATAATGCAGACTAGCAACACCTGCCTGAACTGCCAGCCCCATCAGTGCAGCAACAGACACGGCCAGCCCGCAGAGCCACAACCGGCGCCATAGCAGCGCACTCACAGCTCACCGCCGAAATCCAGCGTCGCGGTAATTTGCGCCGGATGACCGCATACCAAAGCTTCGGCATAGTCGTCGTCAGTGAGTTGGGCCAGTGTTTGGCGCGCCAGTCGCAGTTTTGGCGGCCGGCGTTGTAAGTTGTGGCAGTCGGTCGCCATGACCTGATATATCCGCTGGCGAACGAGGAACTCTGCACATTGCTGATGACGATCGCCTAAGTCTCCTAACAATGAACTTGCAGTCAGTTGAAACAGACAGCCGGCATTTTTCAGACTTTGCAGTAATGCAGGGTTCGTTTGAATATCGCGGTTTCGCTCCGGATGCGCGATCATGGCGATAATTTGCTGACGACCGAGCCATTTTAATAATTTATCCGTGCCGGCGGGCACATGGCTATGTGGCAGCTCTAATAACAATACCCGCTGTGACTGCCAAAGCCCAAGAAATGGCATTTGCTGCTGTTCAATCGCAGGAATGAGCTGTTCGGTCAGGCGGACTTCGGCGGCGGCCGCCAGTTGCAACGGGATCTGATGCTGATGTATTAGTGCACGCGCACTGGCTAATGCAGTGTTGATAGTCAGCTTATTGTTATCAAAATAACCCGGGTTTATATGCGGCGTCGCCACCATCTGCCTTATACCATCGGCAGCAGCAAGACGCAGCAGCGCCAGCGTCTCACTCTCATCTGCAGCACCGTCGTCGATATTGGGCAGGATGTGACTATGCAGGTCAATCATGTCTATTCTGACGACTGCGCATAATATTGATAATAACCGTAGCTCCCGTAACGCTCTGCATTTTTCAAATCCAGGTCGTTCAACACTACCCCCACAACACGGGCATGCGCATTGATCAGTTTCGACAGGGACAACTGCACCAGACCAGAACGGGTATGATCCGCTTTAACAACCATCACGACAGCATCTGACAAGCGGGATAATACCAGCGCGTCACTGACTGCGTGTACTGGCGGCGTATCAATAATAATTTTCTGGTAGCGTCCACGCAGTTCCGTCAACAGTGCCACCAAACGCGGGCTCGATAACAATTCCAGTGGATTCAGCGGGATGGTGCCGGCTGACATAATGTCGATGCCGCTTTGCTCATCTCTGACAATACAATCGTCCAATGTCTCTGTTTCCGCCAGATAATTGGCGAGGCCAGGTTGAAATGCCGGCAGACCAAAACGTTTCGCAATAGTTGGTTTACGCATATCCGCATCAATCAGCAACACGGTTTCAAGCTGGCGACAGGCAAAAGCCAGGTTACTGGAGACCGTCGATTTGCCTTCTTCGGGAATGGAAGAGGTCACCGATAACACCTGCATTGGACGGTCTAAACCAAGCAGCGACAAACTGGTACGTACCGAACGCACCGACTCACTGAACAATCGTGCTTCGGTAGCAAAAAAAGTACGGTTTATTTGAGCCAGCTGTTGTTTACCAACAATTCTGGGTACCACGCCCAAGGCTCGTTGTTGCAGAACTACTTCGACTTCCTGGGTGGTTTTTATAGTGTCGTTCAGCGATTCCATGACAAATGCCACAATAATGCCAAAGCCAATGGCTGCGACAAAAGCCAGTATCACAATCAATTTCCGTTTGGGTTTAATTGGATCAACCGCCGGCATCGCGCGGTCGGTAAAACGGGCCACAGCTGAGTTAAAATCGCCGGTGACTTCAGTTTCTTTTTGACGCGCCATAAATGTATCAAACAACTGGCGGTTGGTTTCCACATCACGCTGTAAGCGCTGATACTCAGCTTCTTTTCCGCTTAAATCCTGATACTGACCTTTGGCGCGCTGCATTTCAGCTTCCAGCGCAGCCAGATTCTGCGACAATGTGTCAGCTTCATTACTGATGCCAGACAACAGTTTGCGGATTTGTTCGCGCAGGCTGTCCTGAACAGAAGCAAGTTCAGATTTAGCCGCAAGTAATTTGGGATGCTTAGGCCCGTATATTTTACTGAGTTCTGAGACCTTACGTTCAGCTGAAACAGCTTCCATCTTGACGCTTTGCACACCGGGATGTGCGGTGATTTCTGGCAGGCTTTCCAGTTTTGCTATCTGGTCAGTGCCATATTGTTTAACGACCCGGACGAATCCGTCGATTTGCGCTTTTTTTGATCTGGCTTGGGTGATTTGCTCACCTAACCGTTCCAGTTCCTGACTGCCGAGACTCCGGACGCCGGCCACATCGACCAGCCCTTCGCGTAAACGGAACTCCTGTAATGACTGTTCGGACTGGTCCAGTTTTAACCGCAACTCACCCAGGCGGCCCCCCAGCCAGGTACTGGCTTTTTGTGTGATCCCCATTTTGGCGGCCAGCTGGCCATCTATGTACGCCTCACCAATTGCATTAGCGACGTCCGCCGCCAGTTTCGGATCCTGAGCTTCAAACACAATACTGACCAGTTGCGTTTTACGCACGGGTTCTATCGACAAGCGTTCAATAAACGCCTGAATCAACTTTTCCCGTTCACGCGCAGCCTGACCTTCTGCTGAAGTCTGTGGCGTCCCGGCAGTTAAGAATGGCAATAACGTGCGCAAGTCATCAAGCAAGCCGGGCTGTGGTACAAATTCGGCATGGCTGGCAATCTGCAGCCGGTCGATAACAGATTCAGCAATAGTCCGTGACTTGAGTATCTCAAATTGCGTCAGGTAATATTCCTGTTGCGCTGAATTGATCCCGTACACTTCATCTATTTTGACCGCTTTGGCTTGTTGAGCTTCGATCAATAACGTCGCTTTGCTGCTGTAAATCTGTTTCATATTCAGCACAACAAAAACAGTCAACGCCGATACGAGTATAGCCAGCAACAAGATCCGCCATTTCGAGCGGTTAATCACCATAAAATACTTACGTAAATCAATCACTTCATCAGCAGTTGCTGCGGTGTTCTCAGCTGAAATCGCCATCAGAAAAATCTCTGCTCAATTGTGATGGTATCGCCGGCACTGATTTGGGTATTCAGATTGCCTTTTTGTTTAGTTGCTTTGTCACCTTCCCGCGAAATAATGATGTCCTCGCGGGAAGCCCGCTCGGTCATACCGCCGGCCAGTGCGACGGCCTGATCGACGGTCATGCCGGGCTGATAAGGATAACCGCCTGGTTTTTTTACTTCGCCGTGAATATAAAAAGGCCGGTATTGCACCATGCCAACAAATACATTGGGCTCAACAAAGTAATCGCCTTTCAGCCCCTGATACAGATGCTGTTCGACCTGCTTCAGCGTCATGCCGGTGACCTTGATCGTTCCAAGAAATGGGTAATTCAATGTACCGCTGTTGGTCAGCTGGGTTTCCAAATCTAGCTCAGGCTCACCAAATACTTTGATTTTGATAATATCGCCGGGCCCCAACACATAATCATCAGCACTTTGCGGCGTCGACGCTGTTGTGGTTTGCGCCATCACACCGAAGCATAACAACAATGAGATGGCGAAAAAACTGCCGATAAATCTGCCCAAGCCTTTGCCCAACATCTGTTTATCCTTACAACGTCACTTTGAATTCAACACCATAGACTGTGCGGTCAAACTCAATGATGCCCAAGGTGGAACTGCGATCTTCCAAATTAACAAAACCGGTGACCTGCAACCAACGCTTTGGTTTTGCAGTTAATTCTGCAGTGATCACCTTATTCGTATCTTCACGGCGAAGCAAACTATTCGCGCTGGTCTGTAACAGGTTGTACGCGTTAGTCTGATATTCATAAGCCAGTTTTGACGTCAGAGTTTCTGACCACTGGTGATTCCAGCCAATGCTGTAACTGGTTTCAACGATATAGTCCGAGTTGATATTAAGCGCATCGACATCTTTGGCGCGGCGACCAGCAGCAAAATCAAAACCAGAATAGGTCAGTGGCTGCCATTGCACTATGGTCTCCCAGGCAAAACCACTGAAATTCTCCCGCTGATCCAGTTCAAAGTCTTTTTTCTGGTACCCAAGCTTCAGAATCCCGGTCGTAATAGCACTCAGCTCCCATTCAGTACCGAGCCGATAATTCGTGTCCTGGTTATCCCGCGCACCACTCAAATCAACAGACTTAAAATTTATGTCTGCACTGGCAACTTCCGCGACCAGCTTAAAAGCGCCCCCGGTTTGATACACAAAACCACCGCCAAGCTGACGCAGGTCAAAATCCCGATACTGAGTAACTTCGCGGAAATTGTCATAGTCCTTATTAAAGAATTTCGCATTGGCCCGCAGTTTTCCGGTCGAACCCGGACTACCGTATTCATACTCGGTTTCAGCACTCTGGCTGTTATAGCGTGTCACTTCATCCTGCACCAGACCACGGCCTTCCGACACACCAGTACCCCGGTCTTCATGCAACCAGTTGCCGGTCACCTGAAGATTCAACTGGTGTGCACTGCCTGGCGACAACCGGGCTTCGGCATCAAGGTAACCGTCAGTGTAATTATCCGCATCGCTGCTGAAATACTTACCATTGCGCAGTGCACTGCTTAGCGTATAACTGTTGGCACCATCGACAAGATTGGCTTTTAATGAAGGTGCTATTGTTGTCAGCCAACTAGACACCGTTTTTGCTTTATCCCTGATCACGTTGTCATCATGACGCAATGACGTTACCAGTCCCGGAATAAAGTCCACGCCTGATTCAGTCCGGATCACGCCTTCAGGCTCTTGCGCCTGAGCTGCCGTAACGACACCGCATATCAGCATCCCAGTCAGGTGCGTTAACTTAAGCTTCCCCATGCTATTGCTTTCCTTTTTAATACACATGTTTGCCACTGAATCCTTTAAAAATTGTTTTCACGATTATTTTGATATCAAACCACAACGACCAGTGACGGATGTAATACAGATCAAATTCAACCCGCTTCGCCATTTTATCCAAAGTATCAGTTTCACCACGCCAGCCATTGACTTGTGCCCAACCTGTGATCCCTGGTTTTACTTTGTGTCTGAGCATATAAAAAGCCACCTGATTGCGGTACTGCTCATTGTGCGCAACCGCATGTGGTCTGGGCCCGACTACTGACATTTCTCCATGTAACACATTAAAAAACTGCGGTAATTCATCGAGAGATGTCCGCCGCAGAAATGCGCCAAACCAAGTAACCCGGGGGTCATTACGAGTGGCTTGAACGACCAGCTCAGCATTTTCCTGGACTTTCATCGTGCGAAACTTCAGCACACCTATTTTTCTACCATCGAGGCCATAACGATCCTGGCGAAACAACACCGGTCCTCGCGAAGTCAGTTTGACACAGACCGCCAATATCAAAAACAATGGACTCAAAACCAACAGCACAGCAGCACTAAACAATACATCGAAAGTGCGCTTAAAATGGCTTTGTAATCCCAGATGTGGCGATTCAAATACACTGATGGTGTCGATGTCACCAACACTGCTGAGCCGCCCCTGCATCATTTTGAGTGTCAGCATATCGGGCACCAAATAAACATCCAGCGTAGTATCGCCAAGTTGGCTGACTATATGCTGGATCCTGGCTTCGGCATGTATTGGTAAACAGATATATAAACGTGAATACTCCCCCTGCTGGCCACGCATCACAGCGTCATTTACCGTCCCCAGCAGCATATGTTGGTAGTCTGGCGGCATCCGTGATGCATCCCGGTCGTCAAAAAAACCGATGCATTCAAATCCAAGCTCACGTTCCGAGGCAAATTGCTGAGCCAGCTGGATCCCCCGCGAAGTCAGTCCGACGATGGCAACTTTTTGCCGGTGAATACCATGTTCAAGCTGCACCCGCCGCACAACACGCTGAGCCAGACGCCAGCCAACCATCAAAAAGACAGAGCCGCTGAACCAGGCGGTCATAATCACGCGCGAATAACTGGCACCAACTTTCAGCAAAAATAAAGAAATCAGCTGCAATGCAAAAGAGATCACCATCACAACGACTACCAACCGAATCATCTGCCGGAAAGCCGATAAACGCCAGGTGCGGTACAACGACATTCCTTCAGCCAGATAAGAAAACAACAGAATTTCGGCAAGTAGTAAAATCAGATAATTTTTGTCGAAACTGACGCCGTAGGTGATACAGCTCAGCAACAAGACAAACATCAGGATGGCATAATCAATAAAGCGATAAAGTGCAGCATAACTACTACCGCTCACTTCAATTGAACTGGACTTCTTCAAACAACACTTCCCTGAAATATTTGAATGAGCATTGCAAGCTCGCTGATTGCACGGAAAATCAGCTCCAATCCCATTCTACTGACTACAAACCAGCCGTGCAATGTTGCACTTTGTAAATGAAACGCTTTTTCTCGTGGTAACATCAACAACATACAACTTTTTCTAATCTTTGTAGAGGACCTTGATGGCGGGTGCAGTAAAATATTTATCCCTGATCACAGTGGTACTCCTGACAGCCTGTAGTAGTCGCCCCTTGTTGCTGACAGATACGTCATTATTGCCAAAAGACAGCAGCGAAACATCAGGGCTGGTCTGCACAGCAACCGGCTTTATCTCGATCAATGATTCCGGTCACGCTGCCGAGTTGCAGCAACTTGACGCGACACTAAAACTAAGCCGGATACCTCTGCCACTCTCTCAGTTGGATTGGGAAGCACTGACCAGCGATGCCAGACATTTGTATATCGGCGATACGGGCAATAATACCGGCAGCCGTCAGCACGGTGAAATTCACCGGCTGCTTCACAACCGAATTAATGGTGCAGTGCGGGTTGACGGCACTTTACTTTATCGTTTTCACGATTATCCGTTATCCCCTCCACAACCTTATCAGCATGATTTTGATGTCGAAGCTCTGGCTTACGCAGATGGAAGTTTATGGATGTTCAGTAAGAGCTGGCGCAGCGGCATCAGTCGGGTGTATCAACTGGATCCGCATGCGCAGACTATGCAAACCCTGCACGCCAAAGCGCTGATACCAGACCTGCCTGGCCTGGTCACCGATGCGGTGTATCTGCCAGAGTCACAACTCTTTTTGCTGACCGGCTATCAGAATTATCAGCATCAACTGCTCCGATTCGCGTTGCAAGGCCAGTTTGACGCTTTTGTCGCTGTAACCGACCGTCAGTTTAAACTACTGAAAGTTGTACCTTTGCCGCAAGCGGGCCAGCTCGAGGGGATTTGCGCCCGCGGAGATGAGATTTGGCTGAGCCAGGAACAGTATCAGCATTCGCCCGCCCGCTTATGGCGCGAACCTCTGGTCGAAACGGCATTAAAGCAACTGTCTGCTGTGCGTTGAAAGCTTTAAAACAAATTTCAACAAAAAGCCTTTTGCCCCTGCCAATTTTGTCGCTACTATAGAGATTGTGCTTGTAGCCGAAGTTAATGATGCAAGCCACTGATCTTCTGTCGATTTTATTTACATAGGCACAAAGCTTGAAAATAAAATCGTTAAATTTCAACAGCTTGCGTGATGGCATATTTTTTGCTGTACATGGATGAATGCAAGCGCTAGGTCATCAGGAGTTAAAATGTCTAAGCAGTATTTTGCACGAGCTGTTGCTCTGTTCGCTCTTATCAGTACTTCGGCTGCTCAGGCTGCGTTGATCCAAAACGGCAGCTTCGAGACTAAACCGTCTGACATGTCCAAATTCTACCAGCACTCCGGTTTTCAATATCAATCAAGAACATACGACCAACTGGCTGCCAGCGATAAATGGGGTATCTTTGCCACACTGCCAGGCTGGAACAGCCTGTATGGTGAGCAGGTTGAGCTGTCAATCAGCGGCGTGCAATATGATATCAACGGTCAAATTGTTGGTTTTAATGCACAGGACGGCAATAACTTTGTTGAGCTGGACACGCACTTCAACGTCGTCAACGGCAAAATCTCTAACCAATCCAATGCTGGTATTTCGCAAAATCTGACGGGCCTGAAAATCGGCCAAAGTTATGAGCTGAGTTTTTGGTATCACAGCCGGACCAAAGCTGCCGACGACAATACTATGAACGTATTCTGGCTGCCAACTGACAATCTGCCAACTTACGCCGACTTTAAAGTATCAACCGTCGATACTACCTTGGCTAACCACAGCGGTTGGGTTGAATACAAAGTTAAGTTGGTCGCCACAGCAACAAATATGACTGTCGGTTTTGGCGCCGCCGGTGACAAAGCCTGGAACTGGAACGGTTTGAGCAGTACCAACGGTAACAAACAAGGCGCGAACCTGGACAATGTCTCACTGGTTGCGGTACCTGTTCCGGCAACAGCGTTGCTGTTTGGCCTGGGTTTAGCTGGTATAGCACTGCGCCGCCGCCAGGCCTGAACGCTGGCAACCTATCAGCATTCGCGTACTTATCAACAAAAAACCGCCTGTTTCTGGCGGTTTTTTTATGTCTGCGTCACCACCCCCATTGCAATCAATGCCACTTTCTCAGTCAATGCGCTGAACACCTTCCTGTAACGGACCATAGAAACGCCACTGCGCAGCACTGCTGTAAAGTTGCTGATAACGTTGCTGAGCTTGCTGCCTCATCGTTGCAGTGGCCTGTGGGTTGGCCAGTAGCTGCTGCAGTTTCGCCAGAAAATCGTTGCGATCACCGGTGCGGAAAATCAAACCAGTTGCAGCGGGCAACACCAGTTCCGCCAGCGCCCCACTATTGGCGACCAAAACAGGCGTACCTTGGGCATAAGCTTCAATCACTACGTTGCCAAAAGTTTCCGCTACCAGGGAAGGCACAACGACCAGACAGGCTTGCTGATAGAGCCGGCTCAGTGCCGCTTGGTCCTGCGTTCCAAACACTCGCACACCCGGTGTTGATCCGAGAGCTCCCGCGCCAGCCCCCGCTATCCATAACTCAGGTAACCCTGAGACTTCGCGCCAAATGTCTAGTAAAAATGGCAGGCCTTTCGCTGGGTCATCACGACCAACAAAAAGTACAAACGACGTTGCCGGTGTATCCCCCTGCGGCGCCTCCACTGGTAACGATCGCTGTGGTACATAATGTGGTTTAACCAGCAGCGTCCGCCCGTCAAATCCCGCCGCCAGATACTGTCGCCGAACAAATTCTGAAGGACACACCAAAACATCTGCCTGTTGCCACACCTCACGACGATATTGCCACCACAGGGCTAACGCCAACAGTACACTGACGAAGCGCCCTTCCGGCCTGCCAGGCTTGCGCCACTGTTGCAGCAACAAAGACCAGCCAGGCGCCTGCGCTACCTCGCCCGGCAACAAACTAGCCGCCGGCGTTAGCAGCCGGAAATTATGCAGATAAAGTACAGTCCGAATACCGCGCCGGCGGGCGACGCTGAGCAAAAATGGCGATAGCAGCGGAAACAAATTATGTACCAGCAGCACATCACCGCGACACAAGCCTGTCAGCGGTGTGGTATCAGTCAGCAGACCAAACCAGCCGGCGATGGCTTTAAGCCGGGTCACAACGCTAAGCGCCTGTGGGGTTTGCCGGATCTCGGCGGATAACGTCACGCCATGTTCAGCAAACAACGCCTGCTCACGCGCCACCACCAGATCTTCGCCACCTTGTTGCCGGTAGGCCTGATGCAATAGCCGGTACTGGCGCTCAGCCAGCGCCGGCAACTGGCCCTGGATTGCTTTTGCCGCCGCAGCAACCATCTGCGCCAGGCTGTACAAACCGGCACTTCGCCGTGCCTGCAGGCTTAACTGCTGGCGCAGCGATGGGTCCTGTTGGAGTGTGGTCACTGCGCTAACAATCGCCGCTACTTCGGCCGCCAGCAGATAACCGTTCTCCCCATGCTGCAGGTAGCTGATCTCCGGGCTGTGGTCGGGCTGTTCTGTCGTCAGATAAGGCAAGCCGGCAGCAAAAGCGTCGAGGATCGCAAGGCCGGTCAGGCCCGGATTCAGCACAAGATCAGCCGCCTGATAGGCCTCGATTTTGTCCGCGCCAAAACAAGCGCCACGATAATCCAGCCAGGGCGCGCTGGCCGCCGTTTCTGTCAGCAATGCACGCTGCGGCCCGTCCCCCAGCACAATTAACCGGCTGATGACCTTTGCCTGATAGAGCGCAGCACAGCTTTGTAGCAACAACGGCAGTTGTTTTGCCGGATACAAAGCGCCGCAATATAACAACACCAATGGTCGTGGAGTCAGCTCCAACACCGGATCAGGCAGCGCCAGCAATGCGGTGGTATCCAGACTGTTATTCAGCACCGTGATTTGCGCTGCCGGCATGCCTTGTGCCACCAGCCATTCGCCTACAGCCGCGGTGTACGCCAGAAAATGGTCGCAGCGCGTCAGCCAGAACTGCTTCCAGCGCGCGCGCAGCGTTTTTTTTGCCTGATGATCATAACCATGGCCCCAAAACACCAGACGAAAATCGCGGCGTTGCCGGCGCCACAGCAGCCAATAATTCAGTAAATGCCGGTTCGCCTGCTCGACAATCACCACATCAGCCTGTTCCAGCCGCGCGTGCCATTGCCAGATCAACGGTCCGAACTTCTTGACGTTGACCGCCTGATAATGCGCTGCCGGTGCCACGCTGATGTTGTCGCCTTTTTGCGCTTCGGCACCGTCCGCCACACCGAATAACACCGTGAGCCGGATTTGCTGCTGCGCCAATGTTGCCGCCAGCTGATCAAAATACGCCAGCCGGTATTGCTTCAGCACTTGTTGGACTATGACAACCTGCCGCACGGGCACCAACTGTGGCTGCGATGCAGGTGCCACGACCGTTGCCAACGTCGTTGGAAAATGGCGCTGTCGTAACCATAAAAACAAACGTGGACAATATTGCCGCAATAAAACCCTGAGTAGGCCCAGGTGGCGAAGTGGACCGCCATGCGCCCGAATGAATTCACGCCATTCGGCAGCCGGTGGCCAGCGATTAGGCAGGTTCAGCAGGCTGAGTCGCTGTGCCATCGGCAGCGCCGTATCCAACACACCGCCACGGCCACTATTCGCGGCGCAGTCACCGAAGCTACCGGGCGCCTGATACAGCAAAAAACCTGCCTGCTGCGCGCGCAGTCCATAATCGTAGTCGCCCATGCTATGGGTAAAATCGGGGCTTAAGATGCCAATCTGAGTTACTACTGCCGCCGGGATCAAACACCAGTTGCCGTTGATAAAGTCACAGCGCTGCAATTGATCAGACGCTGCCAGCACGGGTCCGAGCCGCAATGGCTGCAATCTGCTGTGCCGGCATCTGCCACCATATGACAGCCGCGCCGTACCGGGCTCGCGCATTGCACCGACCACAGCGCCAACCGGTTGATTGCTGCAGGACTGCGCCAATTCCCAGGCTTTTATCAAACGCAGTAGCGCATTGTCATCCAATACAACGTCATCGTTCAGCCAGATAAAAGCCGCGGCAGCAGGCTGTTGAGCCAGTGCATGCTGCCAGGCCAGACGCATCGCGCCATTCCAATACAATTGACCACTGCCCTGCAGCAAACACACCTGTGGATATAACTTTTGAACAGCGTCGGCCGTACCGTCACTGCTGGCATCGTCCAGCAGAAACACCTGCAGCTGATATGGTGCCGGCACTGTCTGCGCAAATAACGCCGAGAGCGCCGCCAGCGTGCGAGCTTTGCGGTTGTAGCTGCACATTAAGACCACAAGCGTTGAGGCGGACATCAGCAATCAATCCTTTGCAGCGTAAAAGAAGGGTATAGAACAGGGTTCATCAGGATTTCTCCGCTGGCTTCACACAAAGCCGCTGTAACTGCAAATACAGACCTGCTTCGGCGACAATTAACAACAATACCAGCCGATCGGCCTGCGACGCCGAAACAGTGCCGGTCGCCAGCAGCAGCATGACAAGCGCTGCAACTCCCAGGGCAAATGGCCACTGCGCCCGCGCCAGTATGGCAAATCTGTTTTCTGCCTGTAACAGCAGCACCGGGGTTTGGCGCGCCGCCCGCAGCGCGGTCAGTACCGCCATCAGCATACAGAGCGTAAAAAACTGCCGATCTGCGCCGGCCGGCCAGATCAGCGTCGGCCAGTAGCCCAACAGCAGGGCCGCCAGCAAACCATTCCCCAGCACAGCAGCCAGACTCAGCTGTTGCATGCCCCGCAGCAGCGGTGCCTGCACCCGGCCTGTGACCACTGCTTGTCGCAGCTGTGGTCGCCACTGCTGCTGCATGCCTTGCAACAACACGCCAACCGGGCGGAACAACAGAGCTGCCGCTGCAACCGGTGCGACTGCAGCAGCACCATGCCAGACACCAAGCAGGTACAAATAACTATTAGCCAGCAATTCAACAGCCAGCACACCACCACATGCCGCTTTCCCCTGTTGCAACCAGGCTCGCCACCACAAAGGCCGGTGCCAACGCTGAGCCGACAGTCGCTGCAATTTCCGGATGAGTCTGAGATCACTCAATAGCAGCAGCGCCAGTAGCAGCGCATTTAACCAGCCCAGCGCCGTCAGCGTCAGCTTTTCGCTGACAAACATCCACAGCGTCAGCGCGCAAGCCAGTGAGGCATAACTCAAGTCCTGCAGAGCGACTCGCCGAAACTGCTGCCGTTGTTGCTGTAATTGTTTGAGCAGACTGCGGGCCAAGGTCAGGCCATGCGCCAGGGCAAAACCAATTTGAGCAGACAACGGCGCTTGCCACTGCCACAGTAATAAGGCACTGAGCAGCGCGCAGCCACAGGCAAAATACAACTGCAGTCGCCAGAACAGCGCACTGGCGCGGCGTGTTTGCCGGATCAGCAGCGGTGCACCAAATAATGCAGAACTCAATGATAACGCCGTGCCAAGCCACAATAGCGACAGGCTGAACTGACCAAAAGCCAGGCTGTTGTCGGCACTGCTGTGCAGCAACAAAAAAGCCTGCAACGCCGTAACAAACGCCAGCGCCGCCTGTGCTGTGGCAGTCCCGGCGACACTGCCGGCAAAACGGTGCAATAGTCGCAACATCAGAAGATCCTGCCTGCGAACGGCGACAGACGCAGGCAGGCTGGTGAGGCCTGTTGCAACAGAAACTGCAGCGGCCACTCGTCGCCTGCCATGGCTTGTGTTAGGCTCAGTGCGAACTTATCCATTTGATCCTACATGCGTTATGCCGAATTTCGATGCTATCAGGCTCTTTGCAACTGTCGCAATAGTATTACTGCATACTGCAGCGAATGGTGTGAACCGGCTGGTGTCAGGCAGCCCCGACTGGTGGCTGGCCAATCTGATTGACAGCGCCTGCCGCGCCGGGGTGCCGCTGTTTTTAATGCTGAGCGGTGCACTATTACTGAACCGCACTCATCAGTCCGCGACGCAGTTTTATCACAATCGCCTGCAAAAACTAGCATTGCCTGTACTGCTGTGGAGCTTGTTCTACCTGTTGTGGAGCGCACTTAAAGCACAAATCAAGCAACAACCATATGGTTTTGAGAACGCCGCAGATCAGCTGCTCGCTGGCGCGCCGTATTTTCATCTGTGGTTTATCTATATGCTGGCCGGTGTTTACCTGCTGCTGCCCCCACTGCGCCAGTTCTGGCAACAGCTGACGCCGTCACAACAAACGCTGTTTTGTTGGCTGGCGCTGTTGCTGCAGCAAAGCCTGCATGGCTTGTATTTTCTGCTGGCATTGCCAGAACCACCCTGGCCGCTGTGGGCGCTGGGCTATCTGCCATACCTGCTGTTAGGTGCCTGGCTGACACGGCCGCAGCAAGAAAAACCAGCAACGCCGCTGCTGTCAGGCGCGGCGTTGCTGGTACTGATCAGCGCCAGCGCCTTGCTATATCACTGGCAACGGGATGCCGGCCTCAGTGAACCCTTTTATTACAGTTATCACCGGATGAGTTTGCCGGTTCTGCTTAGTGCGCTGTTGTTATGGCAACTGCTACAGCCGTTACCGCCGGTGCGCAGTCGCCTACTGCAAGCCATCCGCCGCCATAGCCTCGGCATCTACTGTGCACACCCGCTGTTTTTGGATCTGACGGAATATGGCCGCCAACAGCTGGCACAAGCCGGATCAACAACATTACTGCCGTATGCAGTCCAGTTGCTGGTGCAAGTCAGTTTGGTACTGGGTGCAAGCTTAGGGATTTGTCTGAGTTATCAATACGCCCGAAGTTACTGGCAGCGACACAGCGCCTGACTTTGCCAATTGGCAAGCAGCAACAACGCTAGATGGCAGGCTGACGGCGAAAACTGAGCCAAAGCATCCAGCTACTGCAACCAATCAACCAACCAAGCGCGGAGAAAGCAAAATCGGCCGCAGCAGGCGCGCGCAGTGGCGACAAGCCCTGCGCCAGTTCATCCACCGCGAACAGCAGCAGACAACCACACCAAAAGACCGCCTGACGCCGCCACGGCCAGCGGTAGAGCCGCAGCAGAATACCTAAAGTTAGCGGCAACAAAGCACCAACTGTCACATGCAATACCGCATCGCCACCGAGCGCCCGCTCAATCTGCTTGGCCTGCAGTGCCGTTTGTGGCAGATAAAGCGCCACGATCAGCAGCAACATGGCCAACAACGCCAGCAACAGCGACAACCGCATGCCAAGTTTGATCATCAGGCCGGCTTCACCGGCCAACGGTTTTGCACAAACCGGCCAGCGTTATTAAAATTCAGCACCTTGGCCGGCACTCCGGCAACTGTAGCCTGCGGCGGAATATCCCGGGTGACCACACTGCCGGCACCAATAGTAACGTCATTGCCAATCTGCACATTCTCGACCAAACAAACACTAGGGCCAATATAAACATTGTCGCCAATCACCGCCGCATTGCCTTCATTTGAGCCAATAGTGGTGAACTGGCTGAGATTGACGTTATTGCCAATTTTCGCCGTCTCGTTAATCACCACACACATATGATGACCAATATACAGACCGTAGCCGATCTCAGTACTGACCGGGATCTCAAGCAAATATTTGCCAGACAAATGCCGATGCATCAACTTCGCGATGCTGCGGACCAACCCATTATGATGTCTGGCCAGACGCAACCAGAACGAGTACTTAAACGACTTATTGCGCACCAGGTGCTTCAGAAAAAGATAAACCGACACCTTGCCGGCATATCGATAAAGGTCACTCTGAATGTACGGCCAACACGACATAACAACTCCATTCCCATCAAACAACTTGTGCCTGCTGCAGGCTCCGGCACGACAGTTAGCGCCGGAATTTTTCTTTGAGCAATAACCAGGCAAACTGACTGTTAGTCTGCAGATAGCGTTTCCACATCCGGCCTGGCGGAGCTTTACAATAATACTTCAGCCTATAAGTGTCGGAACTAACTTACTTTTTAGCTATTCTTTATTGTCGAATGATACCCTACCTTGCAATAAGTCGAAAAAAAATGCGATTATAGAAATTGGATAAATACAAAAATATCTTTTTATCGTGTGCGGCTCTTTTATCATTCTATATAAAAACCGCAGGTTGTACTTATTGATTAAATGAGGATAATATTCACCATCAGCTTCGGCTGTCTGAGTAATAAAGCCGCCGCAGGTAAACGCTGTA